>Ga0209098_1003268_pt1 | contig 13639 bp, 16 predicted proteins | sample AD_JPNHW1_MetaG_FD_184429 | JGI IMG/M metagenome (GOLD analysis project Ga0209098, IMG submission 184429) | Active sludge microbial communities of municipal wastewater-treating anaerobic digesters from Japan - AD_JPNHW1_MetaG (SPAdes) (version 2) | ecosystem: Engineered > Bioreactor > Anaerobic... | reverse complement strand
CCTGTTCTCGGTATCCGTTTGTGTATTCGGACGTTGTTTCAGGCAGGCCGCGATGATCTGTTGGGCTTTGTGCTGGTCGGCCGGTAAGGAGCTCTCCACAAGGGTGATGGCCTGGCTGAGGAGGGTGCGGTTCCCGTTGAAAATGCCTTCGATATAGGTTTCCGCAGGAAGATGTTTTTTCCGGTTGTTTTTGATCCGGTTGTGCAAGTCCGGGTTGACCGGAGCCGGTTGTTCTACCCCTTCCATGACATACAACGCCGATTTGTTTTTTTCTTCCATTGTCATCTCGTAAAAACCGCTGCAGGCCTTTCTTGTGACAGGTAGTCCACAAACCCCTGATGGTTTTTCTGTTTCAAAGTTATCAAAATTTTCCGGAGGGGTTGAAAAACAAAAAGGGAAAAAGTAGTATCTTTGCAGCCCTCAAACTCTCCGTAGCTCAGCTGGTAGAGCAATTGACTCTTAATCAATGGGCCGCAGGTTCGAGCCCTGCCGGGGAGACCAGGAAAAGCAAGGGTTTCAGAATGTTTATCTCTGAAACCCTTTTTTTTGTGCAAACAATTTGCACAACATGGTTGAAAGAACAAATCAGGAGTTCAAACGAAGGGGACGGGTAGTGCAGATCTTCCCTACTTCCGAAAGTTGTATCAGATTATACGGGGTCACTGCAAAAGCATGGGATGAGGACTGGGTCAGTGGAAGAATCTATCTGGAAATGGCCCCCTGAGGGAGTGGGAGAAAACTCCCCAGAGGGCCAAAGAGTTAAACGTGGCTTGATGATTTTCCAGAAAAAAAGTCGTACATCTTCTTATTTTTTCAGGATCGTGCTTAGTACCTTACCCTTGTCCAATTTCTTGGTGCAGAAAAACCAGTCATAACATTTGACATCTTCTGTTTTCGATTCCATCCTTTCTTTGGCTACTCCACAAGAACCTGCCGTCGGAACAATGACATCATCACCGGGTTGCCAGTCAGCGGGTGTTGCAATCGAAAAAGCATCGGCAGTTTGAAGAGCGATAATGACTCTGTAAAGCTCATCAAAATTACGGCCCAGGCTCAACGGATAATAGATTATGGCCCTGATTATTCCTTTTGGATCGATGAAGAATACTGCTCTGACTGCTTTTGTGGAGCTTTCGCCAGGTTGTAACATTCCATAAGTTTTCGCTACTTCCATGGTAATATCCTCAATCAAAGGAAATTTCACTTCCATGTCCTTCATCCCCTTATATTCAATCTTTTCTTTGATTGTTCGCAACCATGCAATATGACTGAATAACCCGTCAACCGAAAGTCCCACGAGTTTGCAATTAGCCTGTTCAAATTCCTTTTCCATTTTGGCAAAGGTCATAAATTCGGAGGTGCAGACCGGGGTAAAATCAGCAGGGTGGCTAAAGAGAATTACCCATTTACCTGTATAATCGCCCGGGAAATTGATGTCACCCTGTGTCGTCACTGCTTTAAAAGCCGGAGCCTTATCCCCTATGCGTGGCATGGAGATTACTGTTTGATTTTGATTTGTTTCCATTGTCTTAAATTTTAAGTGGTAGTACTTTTTTTCAAATTTGATGAATCTATGTTGTTATACTTTTTCTAACGCCCGTCTCAAATCATTGATAATATCTTCGGCATTTTCAATCCCTACTGAAAACCGGACAAGGTCGTCTGTAATTCCCGCTTTTTTCTTATCTTCAACTGAAACGCCCGCATGGGTCATAGAGGCCGGGTGCTGGATCAGTGTTTCTACACCTCCCAATGAAACTGCAAGAACCGCCAAATGTACATTATCCATAAGATTTCTGCCTGCTTCAAGGCCACCCTTCAAACCAAAACTTATCATAGACCCGGGGCCAGACATCTGCCGTTTGGCTAATTCAAATTGTGGATGAGAGGTCAATCCGGGATACTTTATCCAGGCGACTTTCGGATGTTCTTCAAGGAAATGAGCCACTTTCATGGCATTCTCCTGGTTGCGATCGATTCGGACTGACAAGGTTTTCACACCTCTATGTACCATATAAGCCTGGTGCGGATCCATGTTGCATCCCATATACACCATGGAATGTCGGATTTTCTTGTACAAAGCAGCTTCCTTGGTAACGATAACTCCACCGACAATATCGGCGTGGCCATTGATAAATTTTGTTACGGAATGAAGCACCACATCTGCCCCAAGATCCAGTGGTTTTTGCAGGTAGGGTGTGCAAAAAGTATTATCCACCACCAAAATCAAACCATGTTCCTTTGCAATTTCGGCGCATGCGTCAAGGTCGGTGATATCCATCGTGGGATTTGCCGGTGTTTCAATGTAAAGCACCTTGCTATTCGGCCGGATTGCCTTTTTGATTTCCTCAAGTTTCGCAGTATTGACGAACGAGGCTTCAACCTGAAAACGGGCGAAGTCCTGTTCAAGGACACCCCGTGCAGGCCCATAAACAGCCGCCGTACTGATGATATGATCCCCGGCATTTAACAATGCCATGTATACACTGGTAATGGCTGCCATCCCTGAACTGGTGGCAATGCCATCGAACCCATTTTCAAGTGTGGCTATATTTTGTTCCAATGCCCGGATGGTCGGATTTGCTATCCTTGTATAAATATAGCCATCGCTTGCACCCGAAAAGCAATCGGCTCCGTTTTGCGCACTTTCAAAGCGAAATGTTGAAGTCTGGTAAATAGGTACTGTAGCGCTTCCGAATTGGTCTTCGATTTCTCCGGCATGGATTAGTTTTGTGGAAAAGCCTGTGTCTTTAAAGTTCATAGAAGTAATTGTTTAAGTAGTACATTATGATTAATAAACCACAAAGATAATGAACAAATGTTCATATAGTTCAAATTGTTTATCTTTCGTGTAAGTCAAAATCATAAAAACAGCTGGATCAACACTTTTCTATTCACTGCCATTATCGTTGCAATATACACTGAGGATGTGAAGCGCTTACAAATCTGTAACCGGAATAACCAGGTTATAAAAATTGATCTAAGGATAAGATTGATATCAATGGCTCACGAATCACTTTCTGAGATAAACCTGTAATTATCGCCGCTGAAGTTAAGTTGGAACGAGATACCGGAACTTCGGAACCAAATTGGAGTTCCGGTTTGGAGTGGTTTGAGATACCGCTGAAATTCGCTAAAAACAGATTAAAAACCCATAAAAAAAAGGATCAATCCCAAAGAGGTCCCAATACCTAAATTCATCGCTTTTATTAGAACTGAATCCTTTACCGAATAGGCCAGCATTGGCAACATCCCATGTCCATCCTGAACAAATGCACTGGTAAATAAAACTGAAAAAGGGATTATACCATTGGCAAAAAGACTGATAAATATCATGTGTGGTCCCGATTCCGGGATTAGTCCTAAAAGTGCGGCAAACAGGAGTAAAAGTAACGGATATTGGGTAGAAAAAGAATTCAGATGCAAATATTGAACACCGAACTCAACAAAAAGCAAGGCTCCGAAGGTCCACAAGCCTGTTTTCCAAAGATGTTTCCGCAGAATATGTTTCCAGATATGTTCCTTTAGGTAATGCAAAAATCCTCTTTTATGAGAGTGAATCTGTTGTTCTTTGCAGTCAATGCAAGTTTTGAATTTTACTTTGACAATAACCTCATCGACAATCCAGCCAACAAGGATGCCTAAAATAAACAGAATGATTATCAGTACAATTGCTGTTTTTGGAAATAATGCGAGCATCACAAATGCCTCATCCCCGGAAGCTGCGGCCATGGCACCGGTCAGTGCACCCAAACTAATTAATCCATGAACATACAAGGAGACGTTTGTAAATGCACCATAACAGCCCGGAAGTGCACCCAGGGATGATGCCGTTATATACTGTTTGATTTTTGGCCCGTTCCTAAGAAACCGGCTGAGTTTTCCTTTGGTCCAGATATTTAACAAATCCACAATTACCATCATCAGGAAAACAAGGAGCATTATCTTGACCGTTTCAATACTTAGATTTAATAAAGTGGAACCAAAACCTGCCATCTTGAATCAATATGGTTTTAAAATTCAATTCCCTTTCTTGCTTGAACTCCCTGATTATAGTAATGTTTAATTTCTTTCATCTCTGTGACCAGATCTGCTATTTCCATAAGTTCCGGAGAAGCATACCGGCCGGTGACGACAATTTCTGTGCCGGCAGGCCTGGAGGTCAGCGCACTGATCAAGTCATTGACTGAAAATAAATTGTAGTGGACAGCAATACAGGCTTCATCTAAAATGACCAGTTCATAATCCCCTGAACTTATAATCTTTGATACTTCTGACAATCCATAACGCGCAGCATTAATATCTTTTTCCGTTGGTTGATTTACAATAAAGCAATCCAGCCCATATTGTTTGATGGTAATGCCTGGAAGGAATTTATTGACTGATTCTATTTCTGAATAGGGCATCCCTTTTATAAATTGTGCAATAAAAACCTTATTACCAGCTCCAACGGATCGCAATGCCAATCCAAAGGCTGCCGTTGTTTTTCCCTTCCCATTTCCGGTATAAACTTGTACAAACCCTCTCATATTTTACCGATACCCGGTCAGCTAATTGTACATCTTTTCTTATCGATTTATCAAAAATTAATCAATTAATTTATTGGCAATATTTTCAAATACAGATATAACTTCTTTATTGTTTTGACTGAAAATACTCTTGCCATGTTCCGCGGCTTCGCCGACTTCAATAACAAGGGGTATTTGCCCAAGCAGTTGCGAATTATATTCAGATGCAATTTTTTGGCCTCCTCCTTTTCCAAAAACGAAATACTTTTCATCAGCGTGTTTTGCAGGAGTAAACCATGACATATTTTCAATGACACCTATGATTGGAACATTAATATCGGAATTTGTGAACATGGAAGCAGCTTTACGAACATCATTAAGGGCGATTTCCTGCGGAGTGGTGACAATAATAGCCCCGGTCAGGTTCAATTTCTGAACGGTAGTGAGCTGAATATCTCCTGTGCCGGGAGGGAAATCTACTACCATATAATCAATCTCTCCCCATTGTGTGTTTTCAAATAATTGTGTCATGGCATTGGATGCCATCGGCCCACGCCAAATTAAAGATTGGCTTGGGGCGACAAAGAACCCTATCGACATTATTTTAACACCATATTTCTCGAGAGGGAACATCATCTCTTTATCACCTATGGCTGTTATATCAGGCCTTTCGTTTTCCAGTCCGAACATTTTAGGAACAGAAGGACCATAAATATCAGCATCAACCAATGCTGTTTTCAAACCGTTTCGGGCAAGAGCAATTGCAAGGTTGGCAGCAACTGTTGATTTTCCCACGCCACCTTTTCCGGAAGCAATGACAATAATGTTTTTAACCCCTTCCATGGGGATCTTTTCAAATAGTTCGCTCATGTTTGTTTGTTTTTATTAATCATAGTTTAGTCGCGTTTCTTCATTGGTTATTGGAGAATGCCCCTTCCCGATTCTGAACTGATCTGAAACATTTACCTCCTGCACAATTCCGGTAACGGTCGCATATGATAATACCAATTTTTATTTTTTCCATGATTACTGTAATTACAATATTTATCGATCAACATCTTGGATGAAATATAATTCCAGATGATTGGTCAAACGGGATAAAATAATATCATTGATGTAAGCGGAAGGTCTGAAAATCTCTCGTTAATTTTCAAAATCCTCCTCTGAAACGGTTTTGCCGCCCCATCCCACGGCCACCGCCCCATCCTCTTCCCCTGCCAAATCCTCTCCCACGAAAGTTTTCAGGTTGCTGTTCGTTTTGGTTTGCAGAAGGTGGAGTGTTTTGCTCATTCAGCTTAACATCGATATTCGTACAACGACCCATTCTATGGCCTGTTATGGAACCTTTTCCAAAAGGGCCTGTTTGATCAAATCCTGGCATAATAACCTCCCTTATTAAAAAGACATATTGAATTGTTTTACAAAAGTAATGAACATTTGTTCATAATAATAAAATATTTCGTACATTTGGAAAAAAAATAAAAGATTATGCCACAAATGAACCACACCGGTCCTGAGGGGAAAGGTTCCCGCACCGGAAGAGGCTTAGGCCGTTGCAGGAAACCTGCTGAAACGACAAGTGATTCTCAGGAATTTCAATTAGGACAAGGAATGGGATTAAAACGGAAATCTGGCGGGGGGAAGGGCAAAGAAAGAAGATTACAATACGGTGAAAATAATCTATAAAAACTCATCTTATTATGAAAACAGCTATTTCCGGGCAGGATAAAGACCTGACCTCTCCCGTGGCTTGTCACTTTGGAAGGTGTTGTTACTTCCATATTTATGATGATGAAACAGGTACGATCGAAGTTTTCGAAAACTGTGATAAGGAAAAAAGAGAGTGCGCCGGCGAGGCAATACTGGAGTATTTGATTGCGAAAGACGTTAAGCATATTGTCTCGGCGAACTTCGGCACAAGAGTTCAACGGGAAATCGTGAATCATGATATTAAGATGACCTTGCTTTCCGATTGCAGTAAAACAGTTGGAGATATCATTCGCATTATTAAGAGAAAGCAAATATTATCAAAGCTTTGACAAATAAAAGTAATATTCCGGATAATCTCTTTAAAACGCAGCAATTCAAGGTAGTATTCCCCAAACACCTTAATTCGAACGGGACATTTTTCGGGGGAGAGGCCATGCAATGGCTGGATGAGGTGGCCTTTATAACTGCAACCCGGTATACCCGTCAGCGTATGATCACGGTTAAGGTTGGGAATATCCGCTTTTTAAAACCTATTTTACCAAATACTATTCTTGAAATTGTCGGTAAAATCGTTAAGACCGGAAATGTGAAAATATTTATTAAAGTAGAAGTTTTTTCTGAAGATATGTACTCTCAAAGCCGTGAAAGAATGATGGAGGCGGATTTTGTTTTTGCCTCCATTGCAATACAAAGATCCCTCATCAGCCGGGTGTGCCATACAGAGAAAATGTTTGTCCCAATTGTGGGAAAAAAATGATCAGGGGAAACAGTTATCATCATCAATTATATCTTAAAAAGAAAGGATCAAAAAATGAAAATCGCGATTCCCAGTGACGAAGGAACCTATTTATGTCAACATTTTGGAAGAACTTTGGGATTTACCATTTTTGAGGTTGCTGACGGTCAAATTGTCAATCAGGAGTATCGACTCAACAACTTTACCGGGCATGCATTAGGACAACATCATGAACATCAGCATCATGGTGCTGAGCACGAGGAACATGCCGAACATTCTCACAATAGAATTTTGGATGCTCTTAATGATTGTGAAGTAGTGATTGCAGGAGGTATGGGACGCAGGTTAGTGGACGACCTTACCAATGCCGGTAAAAGGATCTATAACACCACTCAGATTGAAACCCGGAAAGCTGTTGAGCTGTTTTTAGCGGATAAATTGATCAGTGATAAGAAAGCTTGCAGCCATCATGAGTAATCGTTAAATTTGGTTTTTTCACGACACGGATAGAAATAGCCGATCATGAGCTTGGTTGAATTATTAAAGAAAGATGTCAGATTTCAAGAAGGATTAAATGCTTGTATCAACTGTGGCACTTGTACAGCGATCTGCCCTGCTGCCAGGTTTTATAATTACGATCCCAGGATTATTGTGGATACTGTTCAACGCGGCGATGAAGATGCTATTCTGGCATTGCTTGAATCAGATACCATTTGGTGCTGCGGAGAATGCCTGAGCTGTAAAACCCGTTGCCCCCGTAATAATACACCGGGTTACATCGTCCAATCCTTACGTAATTTATCACAGGATCTCGGATGTTTTACAAAGTCGGAGAAGGGTAGGCAACAGCTTGAAGTAAAGCGAATAGTCGGTGAGACCCTGATCAAATATGGATATTGTGTTTTCCTGGATGAAATCGACCTGGAAGGACATCCGGAACAAGGTCCTGTATGGCAATGGTACAGAGATAATGCCGGAAGTATTTTAAATAGGCTTGGCGCAAATTACAAGGGTGATGGGAACGGAACCCTTCGGAAAATAAGCGACGAGGATTTGAAGGAGCTACAACAGATTTTTGAAGTTACCGGGGCAAACAAACGTTTTCAGGATATCGAAAAATATTGTAATGGTGAAACCATTCCCAAAATTTGATATGGATGAATATAGAAGGAAAACAATGGCTTTGGAATGAATATCAAAAAGATATTGCTGATGATCATTATTATTTTGCACGGAGTTGTATCCGTCAAAATTTTTTCCCCGGTTCTGAAATCGCATTTATCAAAATATTAAGAGATTATCTTAATAAAGATTTGTTCGACGATTCCCATCAAACCACATGCACCGGTATCGCCTATCATTCAGCATTGATCCCTTTTGAAACTACGAGAGCTGTTGTCGCACGCCAATTCTCCCTGATGAACCAGGCAGGGTATAAAAATTTTGTTCCTTCTTGTGTTACTTCCTTTGGTGTTTATTCTGAAGTGATCGAAACCTGGAAAAACTTTCCTGATGCATTGGATCAATCCCGCCAGCAACTGAAACAAGCAACCGGCAGGGAATTTTCCTTACCGGATAATATTGCACATACCAGTGACATCATTTATAAATACAGGAATGAGATTGCAAAACAATCCAAATACGCACTGACCAACAGAAATACGGGAGAACCATTAAAGGTTGTAGAGCATATCGGATGTCATTATGCAAAGATGTTTCCCAAAAAAGGTATTGGAGGAGCGGAATATCCATATGTTCTTGCCGGCATGGTAGAAGACTGGGGAGGAACAATTATTGATTACCCCGAACGACGTCATTGCTGTGGATTTGGCTTCAGAAATTACATTATTAAAGAAAATCGCGGTTATTCTCTATCCAATTCAAAAATAAAATTTGAATCAATGGAGCCTTTTAAACCCGATTTTATCGTTGCAAATTGTCCTGGATGCACGTATTTTTTGGATCGTTGGCAATATGTAATTGCAGAAATGACGGGTAAAACTTATGGAAATGATGGATATGGAATCCCTGTTCTCACTTATGAAGAGATGGCTGGTCTGGTTTTGGGAATGGATCCCTGGGATTTAGGAATGCAACTTCATCAGGTTTCTGTCGAACCGTTGCTAGATAAAATGGGTGCAGACTATGATCCGTCAAAAAAGCATAGTGGGTATATGAATGAAGACATTGGAAAACCGGGTAAACCGGAAAGGATGAAGACATAGGTTTAATCCCTAACCTGGTTATTAACACGGATCAGTTGATAAAATTAGTTGAAAGAACTTGATTTCATAAGGGTTTTGTTTGCCTCGTTATACTACGTGAGCACGTATGATATGGAAACGACAAAACATCCGGCCTGGGCACTGGTCCACAGAAAACCAGGAACCAAGCTTCGCTGTATCCGTGGTAAATAATACCTCCAAAACGAGCAAATCTTGCAAGGATGGATGTTTATCAACCGTATTACCTTGCAGTGGTACCAGCAGTTATATTCTGAGCTGAAGGCAAAAGGGTTATTGAAAAAGTATTCGGTGAATGATTACATTCAGTTGCTCACCGATTTGAAGAAGATTAAAATCAACGGCCAATGGCACTTTAATGAGATTACCAAGACCTCTGGCAAGATGATGGAAAAACCGGGGCTGACCTATGAGTGATATACTACGTGCATTTGACCAGGTTAGGAGTTAACAGAAAAAGATCCTGTATGTTGTCCTCCGTTTGATCCTGCCTCCTGGGACGACAAAATGTTCGAATGGACAAACAACCGATCCCTTTCAGATCACATCTCGCGGTGGAACATGGACCTGTACTTTGCAGTTGATAAAGAGATTCCCGGCGCCGGTAATACCACACTGATCTGAAAATTTTACGGCAAAGTTTATGAAGGCCCTTTCGGAGATACCGGGGAATGGTGCAAGGATTATGAAGCATTGGTAAAGTTGAAAGGACTGACCATTACAAAAAGGAAAAGTTGATGTACTTTTATCAAAAAAATCATAAACCACCGATCTTATGAAAATTCAAAGCGCCCTCTTGTGTTCCGGAATTCTTCTCCTGGGAGGTTGCAAACCACCGGTTTCTGGCCAGTCGGAATTTGCTGCCATCAGCCAGGTTGAAACCGGTAAAGCGTTTTCAGTAATGCTGACAGCTTACAGTACCACATTGATTGCAAATGGTACCGATCAAACCCGTCTGAGGATCGCGGTAATCGACAGCCTCAGCCGCGAAATAACAAGCGCTTCCGATTCGTTGAGGGTATTTATTGCCGGCGACGGAACCGTTATAAATTCCGATGGAACGACGCCGGTCATGAAGCAGGATACCGGCGGAAGGGTCTATACTCCCTGCAAACTTGAAAAAGGGATCTGCAACCTGATCTTTGTCGCAGGAAAAAAGCCGGATAAAGTTAAGGTCGAAGTGAAATCGGGAAAACTCTGGCCGGGTAGTCACGAAATACATACCCTGCCGGCCGGATTTACCATGATGAAACCTCGATCTGACCAACTCCCGGCAACCGTCAAACCCATCGACCGGATGATCGGTGCAGATATTTCATTCCTGCCCCAGATTGAAGCCAGGGGAACGAAATTCAAGGAAAACAGGCAGGAGATCGATGCCATCGGGTTAATGAAGGAGCATGGATTTAATTATATCCGGCTTCGGATTTTCGTCAACCCTGAAAAGGAAAAGGGGTACGCGCCCAAAGAAGGTTATTGCGACCTGAACCATACGCTGGCCATGGCAAAAAGGGTCAAAGAATCCGGGATGAAATTGCTGCTCGATTTCCATTACAGTGATTACTGGGCTGATCCGCAACAGCAATTCAAACCCCAATCATGGAGTAGTCTTGATTTTAAAACACTTCAGGACAGTGTAAAACAATATACTGTCCGGGTACTTTCAGCGCTGAAATTGCAAGGAACTCCTCCTGATATGGTGCAGACAGGCAACGAAATCAACCACGGAATCCTGTGGCCCGACGGACACATTTCCAATCCCGACAACCTGGCAGCTTTACTCAAATCGGGAGTCGAAGGAGTGACCGCAGTCGATCCCCGGATTCCGGTCATGATGCATCTTGCATTAGGAGGGCAAAACCAGGAAGCAGTTTTTTGGTTGGACAATATGATTGCCAGAGGAGTAAAATTCGATATCATTGGCATTTCCTACTATCCCCGCTGGCATGGTACCCTCGACGACCTGAAATCGAACCTTACCGACCTGTGCAAGCGCTACCACAAACCGATCAATGTAGTAGAATACTCCGACTTTAAAAAACAGGTTCACGACATTGTCTTCAATCTGCCCGACAATCTTGGCAAAGGTGCTTGCATCTGGGAGCCATTACATGGCTGGAGCGGGTTGTTCGACCGGGAAAACAACACAACCCCGCTGTTTGAACTCTACGATTCACTGGGAACCCGATACCTGAAGTTATAGTCCGGTTATAGGGGTGTTCTGTAATCGCCCGGACCAATTACGCCCGGAAACTGGTGTAATTGAGTTTGCACTTTGGCAGAAAGGGCCCTCAATCCATAACGAAACCTGACTTTGCTTCCCCACACAAAGGGCAAACCCAGTCGTCGGGGAGGTCATCGAATTTTACCTTTTCGATCGATTCGTCGTACAAATAGCCACAAACGGTACAACGGTACTTTTTGGGGCCGGTTTTCTGAGCAGCGGCCACTTTTGCGGGATCGATATAAGTGGGGGCGTTTTTCGGGGAAGCAGCTTTTTTCACACTGCGATAATAGTAATAGGTCATCGGATCGTGGCGGTTGTCAACGATCCCTGTGTTCAACAAATCGCCGATAAAGAGAAAATGGGTTCCCATGTCGACGGTTTGAACCACTTTGCACTCCAGGAATGCCACCGTATCATCTAAAACGATCGGAACTCCCGTTTCACCGTAAGTCACCTGCATTCCCTCCATTTTATCCAGTTCCCGTCCGCTTTTGTATCCAAAGCGGCTGAACAATTCGGTAGCGGCCTCTTTGTGGAGGACAGAAACCGAAAATACCCCCGTCTCCGCTATGAATCCGGCCGTGTAATTGTTTTTATGACAACTGGCTGCAAACCGGGGAGGGTCGGCTGTTACCTGGAAAACAGTATTGGAAATGAATCCATTGCCTTTGGCCTTGCTGCCCGAACAGACTATGAACATGCCATAGGTCACCTTGAACAGGGTATCGATATCAATCATACTTTTTTTTACGCTAAGATAAGTTTTTCATTGTTTTTTCATCTTTTTTACTGCGAAAAGACCGGCAGTGTAATGCTCGTACAACCCGAAGAGGTACTCGATGCGCTTGGTTTCGTTGGGGAAGGGTTGTGGACGGTAGCACAGATCCACGGCCCGGTCCAACTCCTGATGCGCTTTTACCAGGTCGGGCGGCATGGTGAGCGGATCGTAGAGATCGGCCAGGGAAAGTTATTGTAAACGATGTTATGGGCTGGTGTTCATTATTTTCTGTCATTGTCCTTTCAATTTGCTACATCGTTTCTGTCTTCCGTGCGTTGGCCTTGGTGGCTCTTTTGCAATTTTTGGATTAAGCGTTGGCTTGTGTGAATTGCAAATGTCCCACCAAATGCGTTGGCTATTTACCGTTTATTGTTATCATAATTTCTTCAAAACTTTCTATTCCCGATTTCAGGTTTTCTATAATGTCGCTTGCTAACAAGTCAGGGTCGGGTAAATTGTCAAGGTCGGTAAGGCTCTTGTCTTTTATCCAAGTGATGTCTAAACTAGTTTTATCTCTTTCTATAATGGCGTCATAAGTGAATTTTCTCCAACGCCCTTCGGGATTATTGTCTGCATTGTAAGTTTCCTTTCTCTTGTTTATGTTATTAGGATTGTAACATTCAATAAAATCTTTCAGGTCTTCAAAACGCAATGGATTTTTCTTTAATGTGAAATGAATATTGGTTCTGAAATCATAAAACCAAATCTCTTTTGTCTGGGCGCTTTTAGAAGCTGGTTTATTGTCGAAGAACAACACATTTGCTTTTACGCCTTGCTTGTAAAATATCCCTGTCGGTAAACGAAGAATTGTATGCAGGTTGGTAGTTTCCAATAATTTCTTTCTTATTGTTTCACCTGCACCACCTTCAAACAAAACGTTGTCGGGCAAAACTACTGCGGCTCTCCCATCAGATTTGAGCATAGTACGAATATGCTGAACGAAATTCAATTGTTTATTACTTGTAGTTACCCAAAAATCTTGACGGTTATAGGTTAAATCTTCACTGTCTTGTTCGCCTTCATCATTAGTAAAAGTCATACTACTTTTTTTTCCGAATGGAGGATTTGCTAATACATAATCTACTCGCAAACCACTGTCAGAAATCAAGGCATCGGCAGGAGAAATAAAGTTGTCGCTTTCAAAGTCGCCAATATTATGCAAGAACAGATTCATTAATGCCATTCTTCTTGTTCCGGCAACAATTTCGTTACCGAAAAATGTTTGGTGTTTTAAAAATTCCTTTTGCTCCCTTGTAAGTGAATAATTGGATGGATTTGCAATAAAATCATAAGCAGCCAAGAAGAAACCACCTGTACCACAAGCAGGGTCGGCAATAACTTTCATAGGTTCAGGGCGTACGCATTCAACCATTGCACGGATTAAAGCTCGTGGCGTGAAATACTGTCCTGCACCGCTTTTGGTATCTTCTGCATTTT
>Ga0209098_1003267_pt1 | contig 13640 bp, 8 predicted proteins | sample AD_JPNHW1_MetaG_FD_184429 | JGI IMG/M metagenome (GOLD analysis project Ga0209098, IMG submission 184429) | Active sludge microbial communities of municipal wastewater-treating anaerobic digesters from Japan - AD_JPNHW1_MetaG (SPAdes) (version 2) | ecosystem: Engineered > Bioreactor > Anaerobic >... | reverse complement strand
GGGTGAACCGTTGGTGGTGGTTGTACCATTCGGACGGTAAATATAAACCTCGTCGGGAGGGCCGTCGGCATTGCCGCTAACAGTTGGATCGATACGGTAAACGATCAGTCCCGAACCGGGGAGGTTCCCTTCAAAAGTGCCTGTTGCCTTGCGGTACTCTACAACATAAAATTCAGAGGATGAATTCGGGGAAGGAATCTTGTAGCAGTTGTTGGTTGACGAAGTAAGCGGTTGCAGGGTATATGTCCCCGAGGTAGTAATCTCCGGAATTGAAGAAATCCATGCCTGATCGGTATATTTCCATTTCATATAAGCCGTCATATGGCCGCCGCCCGATTCCATCAGGTCCCAATCGGCAACCGGTGCAATGTTCAGCCCGCCATCATCATAATGGTAAAGATCGGGGGAGCCAAGGGCATGAAACATTTCATGGCACAATGTCGTAACGTCGACCTGCGTTTCGGGCTGAAACGTGTAATCCCAGACCTGTTTACCGTTAATAGACACGTTATAGGAATAGAGCACCCAGCGATGCGCCCACAGCAGGCTTGCCCAGGCGCCGTGATCGCCCCTTACAATAAAACAGACATTATCCACATAGCCATCGTTATCGCCGTCAATATTCAGGCCGGCAGGTACCGGAGAATTTGCATTGATCCAGTTTACGGCATCGCGCAGCAATGCATGTTCACGGGAGGTACGTTGGTCGTCATTACTATATCCGTTCGGGTTGGTTGTTGCATTGTAAGGCTGAAAATAGCTACGGGGGTGCGAATCGGTATACGAAAGGTTCGTCGTCATGGCGCAGGCCGGATAATGCGTCGAACTTATCGTGAAAAGGTTGTACGATACCTCGGTATAATATGATTTGAGTGAAACGCCGGTCGGCATGTTAAACAAATCATCGTAGGTCTGGCGGGTTGTTGTAAACTCCGAATCATCCGAAAATTTAATATAAACTGCAATGTTGTTCATGGTTCCGGTATGCGGCGCCGTGACCGAAGCGCCTCCGTCGGTCAACTGATTGTTTTTAATGCGCCTGTATTCAGCATTGGAGATTTTGGCCCATTTGCGTAAGCCGACTGATTCCGGGTTGACCTCGCTAACTTTATACGACGACGGAACCACAATATCGCCCTGCCTGATCCCGTAATAATAATATCCATCGGCTGCCTGGATGATCGTATAGCCATCGGCATCATGCAGCCAGTTGAAATATTCATCACCCGAAATAAAACAGTTAATGATGGCCCCGTCAGGTTGCTGAACCTGGTATGGCTCGTTTCTTACAACCGACGCGGTTGAAAATGAAATGAATGTTATTGCAATTGCAATAAGAAGCAGTAGACGTTTTTTCATAAAACAATTGTTGCTGAAATAGTTTTGATTTTTTTACTTTTATTACCAGGGGCATTCGTTTGAGAAATCATTCCAATCCCTAGAATTAATTGCTATTTATGCACAAAAGTAACTCGTCTTTAGGAAAAAATTTTTGTTTTAATTCCTTTAATGTCAATTACCGGCAACTTGTTTGAAAAACGCATCCGGTAATATCTCCCTGAGTATTTCATTTGTTAATCATTTCACAAAAAGAATGCAAATAAAATCAGTGATTTACTGAAAGTTTTCAAATATTGGCCAATGACATACTTTCGTCTGGGAAATTTTCCCGTACATTTGCCCGAATTTTTTAAAACCTCCCATTATGACAATCGGAATTCTCAAAGAGAATGCTGACGAAAACCGGGTAGCCATGCTTCCCGAAAGTGTATCCACACTCGTAAAGATGAATGTGACCATGCTGGTAGAGACGGGAGCCGGCTTAGCTGCCTTTGCAGCCGATGCTGACTACGAGAAAGCCGGCGCTAAAGTTCTGAAGAAAGCCGAAGTTATCTCCCAATCTGATGTATTAATTAAGATTCAACCCCCGACGGCAGAAGAAACAGCGTTGCTGAAGGAAGGTCAGGTGTTGCTGGCTGTCCTGAACCCTTATTTTAATGGCAACCTGGTAAAAGAACTTGCAGCTAAGGACATTACGGCTTTCAGCATGGATGTAGTACCCCGCACAACCAGGGCGCAGGCTATGGATATCCTTTCTTCCATGGCTACGGTGGCCGGCTACAAGGCCGTACTGACCGCCGCCAATACACTGCCCAAGTTCTTCCCCATGTTCATGACGGCTGCAGGCACCATTAAGCCTGCCAATGTGCTCATCCTGGGGGCCGGCGTCGCAGGGTTACAGGCTATCGCCACCTCGCGCAAGCTGGGCGCCGTGGTTTATGTTTTCGATGTTCGCGCCGCCGTAAAAGAAGAGGTGATGGGCCTTGGCGGAAAATTCGTGGAAGTTGAAGGCGCTACCGATGATAAATCGGCCGGCGGCTATGCCGTTGAACAGACCGAGGAATTTAAAATGCGCCAGGCAAAAGCCATTCATGACCAGGCAGCAAAATCGGATGTCGTAATCTGCACAGCACAGATCCCCGGTAAAAAAGCCCCGGTATTGCTTAAAAAAGAAACCATTGAAGCCATGACACCCGGATCGGTGATCATTGATATTGCCGCTTCAACAGGAGGCAACTGCGAACTTACCAGAAACAACGAAACGGTTATTCATAACGGCGTAAAAATTATCGGAAACTCGCAGCTTCCCACCGAAATGCCTACCGACGCCAGCCGTATGTTCGGCAAAAACCTTATCAATTTCCTGAAACTCATCATCACGAAGGAAGGCGCCCTGAACCTGAACTGGGACGACGATATTGTTAAAGGCACAGCCGTCACCCACGGGAAAGAAATCGTACACGAAAAAGTGAAATCAATTATCAATTCATAACCAGAAATACTTATGGAAGAAATTTTAAAATTCTTCATGGAATACAAGGATATGATTTTCATCATTATCCTTTCTATATTCCTCGGGATAGAAGTAATATCGCATGTGCCCGCCGTGCTGCACACGCCTCTGATGTCGGGCAGCAATGCCATTCACGGAGTCGTTATCATCGGCGCCATCATTGTGATGGGACATGCCGAAGATACCCTGCCGCTTATCCTCGGTTTTATCGCCGTGATACTCGGTACGCTTAATGTTGTCGGCGGTTTCGTAGTCACCGACCGTATGCTCGAAATGTTTAGGAAAAAGAAATAACACGGGAGGCAGAATATGGAAACCATTACAAAACTCATTGAGTTCACCAGCGAAATTTCGATTCTCGAACTTTCGTATATCGTCGCCTCCGTCCTTTTCATCCTGGGCCTTAAGAAGCTCAGTCATCCAGCCACGGCGCGGGCCGGCAACCTCTGGTCTGCCGCCGGTATGACCGCCGCGATTATTTTCACCATTCTCTTCCATAAAAAAGACGGCGAACCTATCGGCAATATCGTATGGATAGTCGTGGCGCTTGCCATCGGTTCCTTCATCGGGTGGTATGCTTCAAAGAAAGTCAAAATGACGGCTATGCCGCAGATAGTCTCCATCTTTAACGGGATGGGCGGCGCTTGTGCAGCCCTGATCAGTATGATGGAATTCCCGAAAATGCAGGCTGCCCTCGCCATTGAAACCGCTCCTCATATGTTATGCGGCGAAGCTATTGCCATTTTACTCGGACTAATGATCGGCAGCGTTTCGTTTGCAGGGAGTATGATCGCCTTCCTGAAACTCGACGGAAGAATCGGCGATATCAAAAACCCCGTATTACGCATCATTAACCTGACCTTTTTGGTAGTGCTGCTCGTTGCGCTTGTCCTGATCATGTTCCTGCAACCTGTTGAAGGGAACAACTGGCCCATTTATGTATTTGCCTGTGCTGCCCTGCTCTACGGTGTAACCTTTGTAATGCCTATCGGCGGCGCCGACATGCCCGTTGTAATTTCCCTCCTCAACTCTTTCACCGGGGTTGCCGCAGCCATGGGCGGTTTCCTGTACAACAACCAGGCCATGCTTACCGGCGGTATCCTGGTAGGTTCATCGGGAACCATCCTTACCATACTCATGTGCAAAGCCATGAACCGTTCGCTGGTCAACGTTATCATCGGGGCATTCGGAGTATCCGCCGCCGGCGGTTCCGAAGCTGCCGATAAAACGGTAAAGGAAATATCGCTGAGCGACGCGGCCGTGCTGCTCAGCTATTCCCAGAAAATTTATATTGTCCCGGGTTACGGCCTTGCCGTCGCCCAGGCACAGCACCTCTGCCACGAACTTGATAACCTGCTTTCGTCAAAAGGCGTTGAAGTAAAATATGCCATCCACCCTGTTGCCGGACGTATGCCGGGGCACATGAACGTGTTGCTTGCCGAAGCCGATGTCCCTTATGAAAAGCTGGTGGAGATGGAAGACGCCAACAACGAAATGGCCAATACCGATGTAGCTATCGTCATCGGCGCCAACGACGTGGTAAATCCCGCCGCCGAAGAAGATCCTTCGAGCCCGATTTACGGTATGCCCATCATAAAGGTGCTGGACGCCCGTAACATCATTGTTATGAAACGCAGTATGGCTGCCGGTTATGCCGCTATCCCCAACAACCTTTTCTATCACCCGAAAAACCGCATGCTCTTCGGCGATGCTAAGGTGACATTACAAAAGCTGGTGGCTGAAATCAAGAGCCTGTAAATCTGTAATTTATTTAATTAAAGCCGGCAGAAGAACAATTTTTGCCGGCTTTTTATATATTTGTTTTTTTAATTTACTCATATTATGAAATCTGCGATTACATTACTATCCGCCATTCTGTTACTTTCATTATTTACTGCATCTTGTAAAAAGGAAACCAATGGGGATGATTCCACTACGAAAACTTCGGACCTGAGAAGCGTCAGCGCATGGCATTTTGCCTCTGTCCCGCTCCGGTTCCCTGAATCAGAACTGACAAATGACAAGGCTTGCGGTAACAACCGGGCAAAAATAGCCTGGTATGTCATTGATCCTTTATTCTTTGACACCAACTCCCAATTAAGGCCCGGGAACATTTCATCCGATGATATATCGGAGGATGACTGCAGGGCCATAATGAATTATGAAGCTTATCCGACTATCAAAAATACGGCTGAACCTATGAATATCGCGGTCTTTGAAATTAATTACTACCCTTCCGAAAGAGGTCCCTGGAATTTTGACCTTAACGCATCTTCATATTCTGCCGGTATAAGCCATGACGGAACTTTAAACGACCCAGCCTCCCGATGGGGCGGAATTGAGAGACCATTGCCGGAATCCTCCGACAGGATGAACTACCTGGAATTCTGTCTTCTTGATCCTTTTACCATCTGCCCTGATGCAAGCGGAGAGATGTACATCGATATAGGCGACATCAGCGAAGACATTTTAAAAGACGGGGTGTTATCTGCCGAAAATACAACAGAAGGCGCCTTTCAAACCACGGCATGGGGACTAGCCAAACCTCTGACCGGAAATGCCTGTTTTCCGGCTTCCGGCATAGAACCCTACGACACAGGCCTGGATGAAATAGCAGATAAAGACGAAAGAATCTACTTTAAATCTTACCTGGACGAAATCAGTTCTTTATGTGCACCCCAGGTTTATGAATCGATACAGAATGATCCGTCGAACGACAACTATCACTATTTCCGGGGCAACGATTATGATCAGCTAAATTACAAGGTATGCGCCCGATACAATTATTATAACAATCAGGAAAAGAATTCGGTTAGCAGCACAAATACTTCTTACTGCACCATTTCAAACAGTGTTCCTGAATCCGAAGATATGAACCGAAACGGGATCCTCGACACGCCCGACAATTATTTTGAGTACAAAATTTCAATCAACAAACAGGCATTTGAAGTCGGCTCAAATTACATTGTCAATATGTTGCACAACTATAATGTCAAGCTGGTAAACGGCAATACCACCGAATCCAGATTTTATCATTTCCGGATACCTTTAGCGAATTCTAATGCACAATATGGTTCTCCCGATATTTCATCAAATCCGAAGTCTATAAGAATTTACCTTACAGGATTTTCGGCGCCCGTCAGGCTGAGGTTTATAAGCCTGGGTTTAAGCCGGGAACCCATCCAATTTGAGGGATGGGATTACCAGTAAAGGAACGGATCAAATCCGGGCCGCATATTTCTTCACTCTTGGCTGACGCCAGTCAATCGCTGCGCTTCTGCTATTTGCCGGTTAAAAAACCGCCTGCTGACGGAAAAGTTCACAATTTCCCGTTCCGTGTGATTACAGCCAGCCGTTTCCTGCCATCCATTTTCACATTCAACGGTTTCTGTAACCTCACATGATTAAAAAAAGCGGTCTTTTCGATGAGTTCCTGCCGGCGGAGGAAAGTATAGCGGACAAAACTATGGTCCACTTCGGGCTGTACGGTGAAGTACCCCACGTTCATCGAAGTTACGTTGTGGAAAAAGTGCGATCCCGACGATGCATCGAGCGGATAGCCTTCGAGGCTGGTTTCCACAATCACCTTGGCATTGCTTATCTGCGGCCAGTTTACGGGAATTCCGATCCAGCGGTCGCGGGTGCCCCATCGCCCGGGGCCGATAAGGACATAGCGTCGTTTTTCGGCACGCATCTTATGATTCAGAATTTCTATCTCCTTCGCCATTTCCACGGTCCGGCTTTTATCGAACCTCTCCGGGTCAATATAGATCACATCCTGGATGTCATTGATTACCCCGTTGCCCATACCTTTAAATGAAAGCAGGATGATTTCATCTTCCGGGATCTCGTTCAGGTCGATCTGGTAATCCTGTTCAGCGCCTATCAGCGGCTTGATCTGTAACAGGTAAAACGTGGTTTTATATTCCCCGTCGCGGTTCAGGTCAACGGCAAACTCTATTTCGACCGGCGTTCCCAACGCTTCCTTCACGATATCCAGCACTGTTTCGATGGTTTTGGCCAGGGGTGCATAATCATATTTCAGGATATCCGAAAAATTGATGATCCGTGGCCCGGCATGGGTAAGGCCCGGTGCCATGCGGTTACTCTCGGGATCATATACCGACGCCAGGTGGCTTAAGGTTCCGTGCCGCTCGGCTTCATCAATGTCAATTTCGCGAAGCCCGGCCATTTCGCCTTCCAGCAGGTCTATATCCCCTTTGACCAGATCGACTGCCAGAAATTTCATTTGGGAGTTCTTGTACAAATCTTTTGGGGAATAGTTTTCAACGGCCGGATATGCCGGTGAAAAGCGATAAGCGCTTCCCCCTTCAACCACATATTTACCAAGTCCGAGCGCCATCACGGCAAAGCCGTCTTCAGGCGTCAGGTGTCCGAAGGGATAATAATTATAGGATTGGGCCACTCCGCTGATGTGCGGATAGAAAACATCCTCAAACTGGTTCCCGACCACCTCCTGGATCACAACCGCCATCTTCTCATCTTCCAGTTTGTAATTGATAGCTTCAATGTACCCCCTGGCTTCGGGAGAGAACACTGAAGCATATACCAGTTTGATGGCATCCATGAGTTGCCTGAGCCTCACATTTATATCCGGGTGATTGTTCGGCAGCAGATAGGTTTCAAAAATACCTGCAAACGGCTGTGCCAACGAATCTTCAAAAGTGCCCGATGAGCGCACTGCCAGCGGTTTATCAATAAGTTTCAACAACACGCGCAATCTTCGGATGAGCGTATCCGTAAGATTGCCGCTGATGAACAATCGGCGCACTTCTTCATAATCGTCAGCGCCCAGCACTTTGTCCAACAGCTTGTTACGCTCTATGAAGTATTCAAATTCATCGGTTCCGATTACCGATGTTTTCGGCGAGCGGATATTGATGTTCGGCACGTGCTGGTTGAAATCATAATTGTAAATGAGTGTGTTGATGAATGCCAGGCCCCGGCCTTTGCCGCCCAATGAACCCGGCATCAGGCTTACGACATTATGCTCGTCAAGAATTGCCGATTCCTCGAATGGAATGATCTTGCCCTTATTTTGCTCGTTCCGGAACTGCTGGATGACCTCGATAAGGTATTGCCTCAGTTTGGCAGGGCTTTCGAAATCGGTAACTTTTTGCGGATTAATGATTTTGGCAACCTGTATTTCGCCACGAGCCATCAGCCACATCGAGAAATGGTCCTTGCGGGCATGGTATATGAGCGATTCGTCGGGAATAGTGCGCAGCAGGTTTTCAAATTCCTTCAGCGATTTGGCAACGGCGATCTGTTGTCCTTCGCTGTTCCGGTAAATAAAATTCCCGAAACCCAGATAATGCGCGATAAAGCTCTTGAATTCCTGGGAAAGGCTTTCGGAATATTTATCAATAAATGTGGCGCGCAACTCGTATGCCCGTTCCGCATTTGAAACTTCCGACGACTGGATGATCACCGGCAGGTCATGGATCACTTCACGGACATAGCTTACCAGATTGAAACCCGCTTCAGGATCCAGTTTCCCGCCGCGCTCAAATTTTACATCCGTGATAAGGCACAGCATGTAATCCTTCAGGTCGTTGATAATCTTTAAAGCCTCTTCATGGCTCGATGCCAGTAAAATCTTGGGACGGGCCCTCAACCTCAGCACTTTGTAAAGTTCATCGGAACTTACATCATCTATGATCCGCTTGGTCTGGTCCATCACAATTCCATACAGCAACGGCAGATAGCGCGAGTAATACTGAGGGCTGTCCTCAACCAGGAGGATCACGCGGACCATGCCTACCCGCGTATCATTATCCACATTGATCTTGTCCTCCAGCATCTTGATCATGGCAAAAAACACCTTGCTTTCACCGTTCCACACAAATATCTGGTCAATAGCCTTGTATCGGCGACGCACATCGGTGAAAAACTCGACATCGGTATTATTGTTGAGCAGCGTAAAGATGGGAATATACGGAAATTGCTTCCGGATTTCCTGGGGAAGGCTGACGGCCACCGATTTATCAACGCCAACCATAAAGATAACGAGGTCATAATGCCTTGAATTCAATTGCTCAAAAGCTTCTTCGGCCGTAGAAACGCCCGTGATCCGCGGAGCCGAACTGAGGCTTAGCTGGTGGTATTCTCCAAGCACATATTCCGAGAAACGGCCTTCGCGTTCAATGGAATAGGCGTCGTAAAGATTGGCGACCAGCAGTATCTCCCTCACTTTAAACGGTTGAAGGTCGTGATAAATATCGCGGTTATAATTATTCTTGTTGAGGAAGCGGTGCAGGAGCTGGCGGCCTGTCAGAGGCTGCTCCCTGGCCTGATCGGTCATGGTTTCCAACTGACCGGTATGGCCTGATGTTCTGAGGATTTCCCTGGCCGTGATGCTGTTCAGGTAACCGGCGATAGCCGTAGCAAGATTGGCAATAAGGTGCCGTTCTTCTTTAAGGAACGGACCTTCGTCGTATTGCATAAATTCCTTCAGATAGAAAATATCGATATAGCCGCTTCTGCCTTCAATGGTATCGAATGACTGCCGTTGCAGCCATTTGGTAATGGTAAAATTTGGCGATTTGTATTCCTTACCGCCATATGTAATGCGACAGACCGTGAAATCAGGATATTGCCATGCTGCAGGAAATATCATAGCCAACTGCTGAAGGGTTTCATCCGGAGGTTTACCTTCCTTGAGAATTTCGGTAGTACGGTTAATGGCAGCCAGTTCCTTGAGCCTTTCGGTACGCTCGGAAATCAGTTTGTCAATTTCATTCCGGCTGGGCTTTGAAATGTTATCTTCGTCCATGTCAGCAGATTTCACCTGTGTTGTATGGTATAAAAGTAATGAAATAGCTGATTACAGGGAAGCACACCGACCGGATTTTATCGCAGTGTGCCACTGATGACCGCTATGCTCCGGCCATTTTTTTTGTTCTTACCAGATGTAAAAAGTGTCCCCGGGCTTGTATATCCTACTAAGATTCTATTCTATCACAATGGCAGAAAAGAGTCTTTCAGTGTTTTGCTGAATTATATCCGTATTTTACTTATCGCTTCATATTTTATTATATTTCAATATTTTACATCGACTGAAATAAAATAAATAAAGCGTATTTTTTATTGCCATGTATAGTAATATGAGTAATATTGTTGTACAAAATCATGTTCATCTCTGTTTTACTAACCAAATCAGAAACCTATGTCAAACAGCATTATTGACCAGAAAGTTGACCAATTCATGGTCAGGGTCGTCGCTAAAAACCAGGGTGAGATCGAATTTCACCAGGCAGTTAAAGAAGTGGTTCATTCGCTTATGCCTTTCATCGAAGAAAACCCGAAATACCGGGGTATTCTGGAACGCATGACAGAACCCGAACGTGTTATTATTTTCCGGGTTCCCTGGATCGACGATAAAGGCGATTACCAGGTAAACCGTGGTTTTCGTATTGAGATGAACAGCGCCATCGGCCCTTATAAAGGCGGCCTCCGCTTTCACCCGACCGTAAACCTGGGCATCCTGAAATTTCTTGCTTTCGAGCAGGTACTGAAAAACAGCCTGACAACACTTCCCATGGGTGGCGGTAAAGGCGGCTCCGACTTTGATCCGAAAGGAAAGAGCGATAACGAAGTCATGAAATTCTGCCAGTCGTTCATGACCGAATTACAGCGCCATATCGGCCCCGACACCGACGTTCCTGCAGGTGACATCGGGGTTGGCGGACGGGAAATCGGTTACCTGTTCGGGCAGTACAAACGCATCCGCAATGAATTCACCGGAGTGCTTACCGGAAAAGGCCTTGACTGGGGCGGCAGCCTGATCCGTCCCGAAGCTACCGGCTACGGCTGCACTTATTTTGCCGAAGAAATGCTGAAAACCCACGGCACGGACTTTAAAGGCAAAACGGTTGTTATTTCCGGATCAGGGAATGTGGCCCAGTATGCAACCCAAAAAGTAACCCAGCTTGGCGGGAAAGTTGTCACCCTCAGCGATTCAAACGGCTATGTCTATGACCCTGACGGTATTGATGCCGGCAAACTGGCCTGGATCATGGAACTGAAGAATATTAAGCGCGGCCGTATCAGCGAATATGCCAAAAAGTACAATTGCGAATATGTGGAAGGTAAAACCCCGTGGGGCGTGAAATGCGATATTGCCCTGCCCTGCGCCACTCAGAACGAATTGAACGGCGAGGATGCAAAAGCCCTGATTGCCAACGGTTGTATCTGCGTTTCGGAAGGCGCCAACATGCCGTCAACCCCCGAAGCCGTGGATATTTTCATCGAAAAGAAAATACTGTTTGGCCCCGGCAAAGCCGCCAACGCCGGAGGCGTAGCCACGTCGGGTCTTGAGATGTCGCAAAACAGCATGCGCCTGAGCTGGACCCGTGAGCGCGTTGACCAGGAACTGCACACCATCATGATCAATATACACCGTACCTGCGAAAAATACGGCAAGGGAAGCGACGGATTCATCAACTATGTGAAGGGCGCCAACGTGGGCGGCTTCGTAAAAGTTGCCGAAGCCATGCTGGCCCAGGGACTGGTTTAGATGGTGTGATCATCCCGCAAGGAATGTTCCAATTAAAATGAACGGAGAAATTCAGAAAATAGAAATAGATTCCATCTCCTCTCGTTCGTACGCACACAAAACAGACCCTGAAGGTTTTAAAAACCTTCAGGGTCTGGCGTATGGTAACAACCGCGCAAACATACAGCGGTGAGCATCTCTAAAAAAAGCAGCCGGGACCGGACTGAAACTTCGGAACAAACCATGCCGGTATTTCCGGGCGAAAACCGGCCAAAGCTGCGAATGATACGAAGACGTAAGAGGCTTCTTACTTTATTCTGTTTTCCTGAGGAAGTTCCTTTTTATCATCACCTCATCCGCCTTCGGCAGACGGTTGTTTGATATTTGCAGAAACTGTATATCTTTGAATCTTCAATATTCCTAAAGACTACCAGAATTCTTACCAGGTAATAAGCGACGGGGAAGGAAATAAGCTGGAGCACCTTAGTTATGATCCCTGGGGCCGAAGGCGCAACCCAAATGACTGAAGTTACAATAATATTCCGTCAACAATTTTTGATCGTGGTTACACCGGACATGTTAGTCAGCCGTTTGTTTTACGAAGTGAACTTCGTAAAACCTTTACGGATGACAATCCCGCTGAGGGACGAAAGCGGGAAAATGCCGGATGTTTTTGAACTTATCAACATGAATGGCAGGGTATATGATCCGAGGATAGCCAGGTTTTTATCTCCTGATCCGTTACTTCAGTTTCCAACATACTCCCAGGCTTTTAACCGGTACAGTTATTGTTTGAACAATCCGTTGAAATATACCGACCCGAGCGGATATTCATTGGAGGATGGATCCCGTAAACCGCTCAGTTTTCAGGAAAGAGGTTATACCAATATAACGCTGGAATCATGGTTTAATGATGGATGGTTAAGCGCCGCGAGTGATAGGGCTGATGCATATTATAGAAGCTGCTTTTCTTATGACTTTGAGAGCAACACCTATGTTAACGAGCTTGGTGAAACTGTTGATTATAGTTTAGTGTTTGAAAATTATATTGCCCCCAATTGCATCCCATTAGCATTACCTTTATTTCTTGATATGATTAAAAATTATCCAGCAGGACAAACATCAGAAGAAGTTTATAAACTAATTGGGGGCAAGGTATATCAGAATTATAAAGGCAATCCTACTGCGTACGCAAATTCTTGCGCTTTAAGGATAAGTCGAGCCCTTAATTATAGTGGTGCAGAAATTCCTTTCGTTAAAGATCAAACCGGATCTGGTTCCGACGGCAAGTGGTATTTTTATAAGATCAAGGATTTAAAAAACTACCTAACTAGTACATACGGCCCCCCCGACTTGACTGGTAATGAAGCCTCAATGGCGAACCAACATGGCATTATCCTTTTTCAAGATTGCGGGTGGCTGGATGCTACTGGGCATATAGACCTTTGGGATGGTAACAGTTGCGCTCATAAGTGTTATTGGGATCAATGCGGGAATGCATCTTTATGGTTATTACCTTAAAATCACGCAACTATGAAAAAAAATTGTTTGTTTACATTATGTCTTTTGTTAAGCTGTATTTGCAGTGCACAGCAAAATGACACTCCGCACAAAGAAAAGTTATCACAAGAGAGACTAAAATTAAAAAACTTTGCATTTTGTCAATGTTTACAACATGTCTATAAAAATGATTCCGTTCTTATTATAGATGGTAGTTCAAGCGGATATTTTGAAACAGGAGCTTACGGCATTGATGCTTATAACACTATAGATAGTGTTGCAAATATTTATAGTCTGAAAGTTTACAAAAGCAAGGAAGGTCATCCATTAGGAATCATGAAATGCCTTGATTTTTATAATAGTAATGAACTTGACAAATTAATCCAGCAATTTGATAACGACATTATTAAACAAGGAAATAATAAAAAAAGAAAAGCAATAGTATACTGACATAGCTGATTTGTGGTTTAACGAGATAAGCAACTTAAATAAACGGTGAGTTTTTCTTTTTCTTGGGCGGCTAGGTTCTATTGAAAGAAATCCTATAACATTTTATCTGACGATATATCTTTAATAGCAAGCTTACGGTAATGAACATTTTTAAAGGAATAGCGAAAAGCGGACCTTTATGATAATTTCAATCACTGTTGTCCGGTAAAAAAATATAACCGGGTCAGCCATTTTGCAGACTAACCCGGTTGGTTACCTTTGAAGTTACGAAGCAACAATTGTAACCATGGGTAAAAGTAAAAATTTTAGCGGACAACC
>Ga0209098_1003263_pt1 | contig 13654 bp, 18 predicted proteins | sample AD_JPNHW1_MetaG_FD_184429 | JGI IMG/M metagenome (GOLD analysis project Ga0209098, IMG submission 184429) | Active sludge microbial communities of municipal wastewater-treating anaerobic digesters from Japan - AD_JPNHW1_MetaG (SPAdes) (version 2) | ecosystem: Engineered > Bioreactor > Anaerobic... | reverse complement strand
GATCTTGAAGTGCACGCGGACAGTATCGCCCACCTTGAAGCCGGGCTCTTCAGGCTTTATCTGCTCGGCCTGGATCTTCTGGATAAGGTTCATGGCTTCCCCCTTCAATAACTATTTCTGCGAGCAGCCTCTTGACCTCTTCGGGAAGGCCGGCCGAGGCGAGCAGCTCGGGACGGTAGGCCAGGGTCTTTCGGATACTTTCCCTGAGCCTCCACCCGGCGATATTCGCATGGTGCCCGGACGTCAAGACGTCAGGGACCTTCATTGTACCATAAAGCGATGGGCGTGTATACTGGGGATACTCGAGGAGATTCGCTCCCTCGGCCCCCCCGAAGCTCTCTTCCTCGAGGCTTTCGCCCGTGATGACCCCGGGAATGAGGCGGAAAACCGCATCGACGAGGACAAGGGCCGCCACCTCCCCGCTCGACAGGACGTAGTCCCCTATCGACACCTCGTCGTCGACATACTCCTCGATGATGCGCTGGTCGACCCCCTCGTAATGGCCGCAGAGGACGATGAGCTCCTCCTCGGCCGCGAGGTCACGGGCGTAGGCCTGGTTGAAGAGCCTCCCCGAGGGAGTCATGAAGACCGTACGCTTGTCGCGGGCGCCCTGGGCATCGAGGCAGCGGCCGAGGGGATCGGGCAGCATGAGCATGCCCGCGCCGCCGCCGAAGACCTCGTCGTCGCACTTGTGGTGCTTGTCGACGGCGTAATCCCGGATGTTCACGAGTTCGTACTCGACGAGGCCCTTCTTGACGGCCCTCGCCATGATGGACGACTCGAAAAAGCCCTCGAGCATCTCCGGGAAGAGGCTGAGAACCCTGATCTTCATTCCAGTATCCAGGGAGCGAGGAGGACGATCCGCCGTCCCGCTTCGTCAACGTCGCCCACGAATTCCTTGCGGAAGGGCACGAGACAGCGCCGGGAATCCGGCAGGAGGGCCTCGAGGAGGGGATCGGCGGCGCCTTCGATCACGGCGACCACCTTGCCGAGCTCCCTGCCCTCCCCGTCCACGAGGGCCATGCCCTCGAGGTCGGCGACGTACCACTCGTTCTCGCCCAGGGGGGCTGAATCCCCGCGCGGGGCCCAGATCTCCATGCCGGTGAGGGCGCGGGCGGCTTCGGGGGTCGGGTAGCCTTCGAAGGCGATGGTGCTGCAGTCGGGGAACTCGGTTCCCCTCGCCACCTTGAGGCGGAGGATGCGTCCCTCGCCGTGGAGCTCCGCGGTCTTGAGGGCGAGGATGTGGCCGAATTCCCCGGAATAGCTCTGGACACGAAGGTCGCCCTTGAGGCCCCTCGGCGCCCCGATCTTCCCGAGCACGAACTTGTCAGCCGCCATCGCGGGCTCCTTCGCTTGCGTCACTGTAGCCGTCCATCTACGGGAAGGCCGCGGAAGGGCGCGCCGGCACGAGCCATGCGCGCTTCCCGCGGCCCCGGTTCCCAGCCTAGTCGAGAATCTCGAGGGTGATGCGCTTGTCCGCTCCGGCGGCCGAGGCGGACAGGATGGTGCGGATCGCCTTGGCGATGCGCCCCTGCTTCCCGATCACCTTGCCGATGTCGTCGGCGGCGACGCGGAGCTCGAGAATGGTGGCCTTGTCCTCCTCGATGACATTGACGTTCACCGCGGCGGGGTCGTCCACCAGGCTCTTCGCTATATATTCCACGAGATCGCGTTCCACTGTGCTCTCCTTGGGAAGTGCCATCCAGCTGCCTACTTGCGGGTGATCTGGATGTTCTTCCTGTTCAGGAGTCCGCGGACGGTGTCGGAGGGCTCGGCGCCCTTGGCGAGCCAGGACTTGACCTTGGCCTCGTCGAGGACGATCTGCTTGTCCTCGGACTCGATGGGGTGATAGAGGCCGATCTCCTCGATCGTGCGGCCATCACGGGGCTGGCGGGAATCCATGACCACGATGCGGTAGAAAGGCCGCATCTTGGAACCGAATCTCTTAAGCCTGATCTTGACGCTCATGTAGTTGTCCTCCGGAAAAAGAATTGTTGGGCCCATCCTTACGACTTGGCTTCCCCGGACGGAGGGCCCGGAGCGGGGAAAGATTGCTCAAATGTATACACCGGCTTGCGCCGGAGAGTCAACCAAGCCGGTCTGGGGTCAGACCCCGACGAGAGTATCCCGCTCGCTGCCTGGGGTCTGACCCCTCGGGGAAGCCGCCGCATTTCGGCCGGGGTCTGACCCCAGCGGAAGGTGGCTTCCGCCGACTCGGGGTCTGACCCTGTCCCAAGTGGCCCGATTGGAGGTATAAAGGCCCCGTGCGCCCTGCCCTGCCCCCCGATGCCCTCCTCCTCGCCCCCATGGTCGCGGTGAGCCACCGCGCCTTGCGGGAGCTCATCCTTGGCTTCGGCGGCCTCGACCTCGCCTGCACGGAGATGGCGAGCGCGGCCGCCGCGGTGAGCGGCGCCTATTTCGAGCGCTGGTTCCTCGACGCCGAGCCCGAGCCGGGGCGGACCCTCATGCAGTTCTACACGGTGAAGAGCGAACGCCTAATCGAAGCCCTCGCCCATGTCGCGGACAAGGGCCTCTTCGGTGTGGACCTCAACTTCGGCTGTTCGGCGCCGCAGATCCGCAAGGCAGGCGGCGGCGTGGCCTGGATGGGCAAGCCGAGGGAAGCGGCCGAACTCTGCGCCCTGGCACGGAAGAACTGGGAGGCCTCGCTCTCCGCCAAGATGCGTATCGGCGAGAGCGAGGACTACGGGGCCCTGAAGGATTTTGCCGCTGGTCTCGTCGAGGCCGGCCTCGACTTCCTCACCCTCCACCCCCGTCTCGAGAACGAGCGCTTCCGCCGGAAGAGCCGCTGGGATTACGTGGCGAGGCTCCAATCGGACCTTCCGGTCCCCGTCCTGGGCAACGGCGACGTCAAGACCTTCTCCGACTGGGCCGCGCGCAGGGCGGAGACGGGCTGCGCCGGCATCATGATCGGCCGCGCGGCCGTCCAGCGGCCCTGGCTCTTCGCCCTCATCAAGGGCCGGCGCGAGGATCCAGGCTTCGAGCTCGAGGTCGACCTCGAGGCGACGGCCTATCGCTTCCTCGACCTCGTCGAGTCGCGCCTCCCGCCTGAGTTCCACCTCACGAGGGCAAGGAGGTTCTTCTTCTACTATTCCGACAACTTCAGCTTCGCCCACCACCTCAAGTGGAGCCTCGACAACGCGCCCGACCTCGAGGCCATGCGCTCCATCCTCGCGGCCTACTTCGCCGAGATGTCTGGGGACAGGAAGAGGGTCGAGCGGGACTGAGCCATCGGCCCCGGCGCCCCGCCTCACTGGTCCCTGCTCTTCAATATCCTGAGGATTTCCTCGTAGTAGTCCTTGTTCGGAGGCTGGGGTTCCGGCCCGGGCAGATCTCCGGACTGGTCCTTGCCGCCGCCATCCGGCTCGAGGATGCGGTTGACCTTCTCCTGCTCGGCTATGGCATCGACGACCTTGCCCTGGAAGGCGCTCACGAGGAGTTCCATGGACTCCCTCGCCTTCCCGACGTTGCTTTCGAGCTTCTCGGCGAGCTCGTGGAAGATCGAATCCATCTCGGAGGTCTCGACGTCGAGCTTCCTGAGGAGGCCCGAGTACATCCTCCTCTCCTCGATGAGGTCCTTCTCCTTCTCGATCGAGGCTATGACGCCGGAAAAAAGGAGATAGTCCTTCTGGACCTCCTCGAAGTCGCCCTCCATCCTGCGGATGTTGTCGGCCTCGCGCTGCCTCATCGCCTCCATTTCGCCTATCCTGCGCCTGACCTCGGACACTATGCCTGCCTTGTCGTCCGCCGCGAGCTCGCTCGCCTCGACCTTGGCGAGGCCCTCGCGCGCCTCCGCGAGGTTGGCCTCGAGCCGGCCGAGGACGGCGCGGTGGGGCTCCATGAATTCGCCCATCGCCTGGCGCGTCATGTCGAGCCGCTTCGCGTACTCGGTCTTCATGACCATGACGAGCTGCCCGATGAGGTATTCGCTATCGGTGACGAGGCGTTCGTATTCGAGCTCGAACCTGCTCGCCTCTATCTCCCGGTCGAGCTCGGCAAGGGCCTCCGAGGCCTCCTTCCATTTCCCGGCGTAGCAGAGCTCGTCTATCGCGAAGCGGTGGCGCGTCGGGATGAGGGCCTTGATGCAGGCCGAGTAGTAACCGAAGATCTCCTGGTTCCGGGCCGGCCTATCCTTCGGTTTCAGGAGCCCGTACTCGTCGGCCATCCGATGGAAGCGGTTGATGTAGAGCTTCTTCTCGAGTCGGAGGTCGGCCTCGCGACGGTCGTCGCGCTTCCTGTACTCGATGATCCACTGTGCGAGATCCTTGATCTGCCGGTTCGAGTAGGCCATCACGAGCTTCACGAGCTCATCGTAGAGTTCCATTCGCCGCACCCCGGGGCCGGACAGTCGGCCATCCGTCCTCACCTAGAAAGTCTAGGACTACGGGGCGGACTCTTCAAAGGCGGAGCGCGGAAAATCCGGAGGTCCCGGAGGAGCCGCGCCCCCATCGCGCAGGCCGGGATCCTGAATCCCGGGCCGGTGTCCGCGAGGACCACCACGGCAATCCCGCGTACAGGGTCGAGGCCGATGTAGCTGTTGAAGGAGCCGGTGCCGCCATTGCGCCAGGCGATGCCGTTTTCCTCGTCGAGGATCCAGGCGAGACCTGTCGCATCGAAGCGCATGCCATACCGCCCGGGCTTGCCGATGCCCGTCGCCAAGGCCAGGGGGTGAAAACGGGGCCGCCCCCGCGGGCGGCCCTCAAGATCGTACAACGCGGTTTACGCGACGCCGCATGCATCGCGATCCTGCGTCAGGAGATCTCCTCGATGGCGAGCGGCGTCTTGGACATCCACTCGCAGTCGTTCCGGTTGATGCGGATGACGTTCTCGTAGCGGAAGCCGACCTTGTCGTCGGGGGCGGCGTACTGCATGGCGCAGATGAGCATCTCGCCTTCCTGGTAGACGTGGTCGGGATCGGTCCAGTAGGGGAAGGGCCCGTCGAGGGTCGCGCCGATCCGCCACTCGTCGCCCCACATGCCGATGCCGTGCTCGCAGCCCGGGTAGCAGAAGTCGGCGCAGCCCAGGGCCTCGGCGCGGTCCATCATGAGGGAGGCCATGTCGGAGGGCGTGCGGCCCGAGCGGTAGGCCTTGAGGACGGTGTCCACTAGGTCCACGAAGTTGTCCGCGTGGCGACGCAGCACGGGAGTCGTGGGCCCGATGAGGTAGTTGTGCGAATAGTCGCCCATGCAGAGGCCGTAGAGGGAGTGGAAGTCGAGCATGAGGGGGTCTCCGGCCTGGAACTCGCGGTTCGTGGGGGGCGTGCAGGCGCCGAGGGCGGTGCGGTAGCCCGAGGAGATCTCGTTGAGGCCCGCGAAGTTCCACTCCGAGAGGGAGCCCGCCTTGCGCATGGCGAGGGCGCCTATGCCGGCTATCACGGTCTCGGTCATGCCCTTCCAGCCGCCGCCCTCGAGGGCCGCGCGGGCGGCCTTCTGGCCTTCGTCCACGATGAGCGACGCCTTGCGGAAGCGCTCGACGACGCCAGGCTCCTTGATGAGCTGGAGGCCGTCGATGAGCTCGTGGGCGTTCACGAGCTCGAAGCCCGGGAGGGCGGCGGCAAGCGCGTCCCACTCGTACTTCGTGAGGTTGCCCTCGGGCGTGTAGACGGAGATGCCCGTCTCGAGGCCGAGGCGGCCCCTCGAGAGCCCGAGCTCGTCCTGGAGGAAGGACTGGAGGACCGACACCTGGTCCTGGCCGCCCATGGGGGCGTAGGCCCTGACGTTGTCCGCAGGCAGCCAGGTCTCGTCGGCCAGCCGCGTCGAATCCACGATGAAGGTGAAGACCGCGGGGTCGCCCGAGGCGGGAACCACGACATACGACCTCCAGGGGCAGAAGGCGTCGAGGAGCCAGGTGAGGGTCCTGGGCCGCGAGCCGATGTAGGCGGAAAGGCCGCGGGCCTTCATGGCCTCCTGGACCTTGCGCACCCGGGCGCCCATGTCGATGTAGTAGGGACTGGAAGGCTTGTTCTCGTACGACATGCTTTTCTCCCTTCCTTTTCAGTACTGGGCCGGGATCGTGGAGAGGACCTTGTTGATCCTGTCCGCGAGCGGGGCCAGGCGGAGGGCCTTGGCCATGTTGCCCCTGAGCTTGAGCTTGCCGGTCATGAGGGCCTTCTGCGAGCCGAGCTCGCCCTTGGAGATGGCCGCGAAGACGTCATAGCTGCCGATGATCCTGAACTCGGCCTCGGGCGCCTCGCCCTCGCCCACGTCGAAGCGCGCGAGCTTGCCGCCCTCGCACTGCACGAAGAGCCATCGGGACTTGCCGTCCGGGCAGGCCTCGTAGATGTCGGCCATCGAGGTCGTGATCCCGTTCATCTTCTCGGGATCCAGGGCTTCGGAGAGGCGCGCGCGCGCCTCGACGGTCCACGCCGCGTCCAGGTACCTGAATGCATCACCCATGGCGAATACCTCCCACTGCTGACGATCTGCCGCTCATCGGCGCGTCGCGCCCGGGACCGGCCCGAAAGGCGCGCGCGATTACGGTCAAAGGAAGTCGCCTAACGGGCCCGCAGCCCGTCGAGGACGAGGTCGAGGCCGCGCTGGAAGAGGAGGCTCTCCTCCTCCCCCGCGACATAGGCCTTCTGCACGAAGAGAACATAGAGCGAGAAGATGACCTCTGCGGCCGCCCGTATGTCCGACTCGCCGCCGCGCGCGGCAAAGACGCCCGCCGCCACGCCGTCCCTGATCACGCCCTCGAGGAGGTCGACCGAGGAGCGGTTGATGTCGGAGAAGGGATCGTCGGCCGCGAAGAAGGGGAAGAGGGAGGGATCGCGGGCCAGGACCTTCCGGAGACGCGCATCGCGCCCGAGGTAGGCGAAGGCGCTCGTGCAGACCGTCCGGAAGCGCTCGACAGGATCGGCCTCCGCGGCGAGGGCCGCGGAGACGGCTTCCTGCCAGGCCGAGAAGCCGAGGGCCACCGCCTTCCGGTAGAGGTCGCGTTTGTCGGAGGCATAGCGGTAGAGGGCCGCTGGCGACATGTCGAGGCGCGTGGCTATGTCCTCGATGGAGGCCTTCTTGAAGCCGAGCTCGGCGAAGACATCGAGGGCGGCCTCGAGGACTTCCCGTTCGCGCTGTCCTCGCTTGGTTTGTGAATATGTTACGTTTTCTTTCACTTCTTCATTTTACAGCAGATTCCGTACTTGTCAATGCACAAAGCGAGACCCTGCCCCGCCCGGCTCCGAGGCGCGGGGCAAAGAGGGAGAAAACGGGCAAACGAGGGGAAATACGGGAGGAAGCGCTGCACCAGGGAAGACTAGCGGAACGGCACTCCGTTCAGGCGGTGATCTCCACGCGGTTGCCTTCGGGATCGAGGATGCAGGACTCGAAGTAGCCGTCGCCCGTCTGGCGCGGCTCGGACGCTACCCTGATCCCGGCCCGCCTCAGCTCCTCGGTAAGGTGGACGACTTCCTCGCGGCTGGCGACCTTGACGGCGATATGGGCCAGGCCGAAATGCTGGACGTCTCCGCCTTGACCTGCCGGGACGGACTCTGCTATGCCCGGCATCTCCATGAGCTCGAGGCGGACCGTTGCGAGGCCCTCGCCGGGGCCCCCCGCACTGGAGGCCGCCTCGCCGGCGCCGCCGAAGCCGAGGAAGTAGGAGCGGAAGCCGCGGATCCTGTTCTCGTACCGGGCATTCGGCGTGGCGCCGAACCAGCGTACATAGAAATCCTTCAGCGACTCGAGGTCACGGGCCCAGATGGCGACATGCGCTATCATCATGGCTGCCACCTTCGATCCTTCGACGTATGGGATATCGGAGCCTCAAGGCCCCGCAGGCATCAGGATCCTTCGCCGACGGCGGCGCCGGCCAAGCCGCGGCCGGCCACGGCATCGAAGAGCCCGAGGTTCGCGAAGGAGGGCCTGAGTCCGCCCCCCTCGATATCGTGGACGATGGAGACGACGAGGTCGTTGAAGGGCGTCGGCACGCCGTACTTGCGGCCGTACTCGCCCACGACGCCGTTGATCGCGTCCACCTCGGTCGGCTTGCCGGCCTCGAGGTCCTGCAGCATGCTCGCCTTGAGCCTGTGGTGCCTGGCGATGGCGAGGGGCAGGATGAGGTAGCCGAGGGCCCGCTTGGCGGGTCCCTGGTAGTCGAAGAGGAGGACGGGGTCCTTGCCCTGGATCTTCTCGATGACGATCCCGGCCTTCCGCGCCACGTCGAGGCACTCCTTCATGATGGCCTGGACGTACTTCCGGCTTCCCCTCCGCATGGTTCCCCCGAAGCTGCAGCCAAGGACAGCCGACATGCCGCTGAAGGCGCTGTTCACGAGGAGCTTGGACCAGCGCGCACCGAGGAAGTTGTCCTCTACCTCGACCGGGCCCATGGTCTCGAGGATGGACTTGATCTCGCCGAGCATCTTGCCGTTGTCCTTGCCGGGCGTCCCGAGGCTGAAGGTCAGGCTTGACGGCTCGGAGGTGAGCTCGCTGACTCCGTCGCCATGGAGGGTCGCGCCCCAGGCCACGGCGCAGCCGAAGGTCCGTTCCGCACCGACAAGGGCCGCGATGCCCGCTTCCGGCAGTCCGTTCTGGAAGGTGCAGATCGCGGCCGCGTCCGACATGAAGGGCCCGAGCCCCTCGACGACCTTCGCGTTGTCCTGCTGCTTGGTCATGAGGAAGACGAGGTCATATCGATCGCACATCCCGGAGGGGAGGAGGGCATGGACGGGAACGGCGAAATCCATCGTCCCCGTCACATGGGCCCCATGGGCCCTGAGGCCGGCTACATGGCCCTCATTCCTGCTCACGAGGTCCACCTCGAGGCCGGCCTTCGCGAGGAAGGCTCCGAGGACTGTCCCGAGAGAACCGGCGCCGTATATGCAGATCTTCACGTCTTCACCCCGTTCGCGTATTGGATTCCGCGCAAGCATAGCATGGGCCGGATGGGAGCGGGAACGACAGGCACTCCGCTGCCAGCGGCTCAGTCCTCCTCGCCAACCCTCCCTACGGGCGCCATGTACAGGGCGAACTCGTCCCTTCCATCGATGCCGAGGAAGGCGTTCATCCTGGACTGGCTGTAGGCGCCGATGGCGCAGGTCCCGCAGCCTATGGCTTCGCAGGCGAGGTAGAGGTTCTCGCAGACATGGCCGGCATCGAGGGCGATGAGCTTGGGCGCCGCGAAGGAGTAACGCCACTCCGAGCGGTAGGGAACGGCCGTCCAGAGGAAGTAGACCGCAGCCCCGTAGAGCATGTCGTTCAGGGCGGCATTGAGCTCAGTCCTCATGTCCGCATCCATCTCCCGTTCGAGGAGGAGGGCATGCTCGATGGGCAGGTAACGGTAGAGGCCGGGGACGACGCCGGTCACCCGCTCGAGGTAGAGGTAGGTCTCGATGGCATGACGGGCGCCGCCCGAGGGCACGGTCCTCAGGCTGTACTTCTCGTTATGGAAGCGCATGCCCTGGGTGCAATAGAGGAGGAGGGATAGCTCCTCGAGCGAAAGGCTCCCGTCGGTGAATTTGCGGTGGCTCCTCCTGGCCAGGATCGCGTCCACCACCGACAACCGGGGCTTTTCAAGACGGTCGACCGGCGTCAGCCTCACGAGGGGCCGCTCGGCCGCATGGGGCTTCTGCACGGATGGAGGGGCGGATTTCCGGGCCTGCCCCGTCGCCGCGAAATCGATGTCATTCCACTCGAAGGTGAGCGTCTCCATGTAGCGACTGGTCCTCTCGTCCGACATGCACCATCTCCTTCCCGCGGGTCCCCGCCTGGCGACGGCGGGCGACAAGGGGCCCTGTCCTCCCTCGCGGCGCCATCGAAGGGGCCCAGGTCATTCGTCCTGCCTTACCCAGATAAGCTTGTCCGTATCATAGCCGAGCGATCGCGCCAGGGCGAGATACTCCGCCTTCACGCCTTCGGGAATCGTCCTTGTCCTGGACAGGATCCAGAGGTACTTCGTACTGCTGCCGGCTACCAGGGCATAGCGGTAGTCCTTGTCCAGGGCCACCACGTTGTAGGCGGCATAGAAGGGGCCAAAAAACGAAACCTCGAGGGCGGCCACCGTGTCCAACCCGCGGAAACGGGCCTTCCCCTTCGCCACCTTCAGGACATCCTTCACGTAGTCATGGCCGCGGTTCGTCACGCCTATGGAACCGTCATCGAGGAGGCGGTATTCGGCCGTGGTATTGTCGAGGTTCCTCTCGAAGGCGAAATCGTAGCGGGCGATCTCGTACCAGGAGCCGAGGTACCGCGCCTTGTCAAAGCCGGTGACGACCGAAGCCCCCCTCGGCAAGGTGGCGCAGCCTCCCAAGACGGCAGCCATCGCGAAAACGAACGACATCTTCGGCAAGGTTCTCATGACGCCTCCTCATTTCCCCTTGCCTAAAGGATAGCGATTTCCGGGAAAATGCAAGTCGGGGAGAAGCAAGGAAGAGCCGGCGCCATGATCATGCCCGGGATCCGGCCGACATGCGCAGGGCCGCATCTCCCGAGACCCCGCCATCCTGTCCCGACCGGGACCCGCTCGCGCCGATGGCAAGAGGGCAGGTTACCCGACACCGATTGCACCTGATCCGCCACTCCCCGCCATCGACACGCCCGAAGGCGAAGGACCGACACCTGTCCTGGTCCATGAAAGGTCCCCCGTCGAGCGCCTTTGCCGGGCAGCCGTCCAGGCAGATCCTGCAACCAGGCGGGCAGGGATTGCCCTCGATGGGCGGATCGGCCGCGGGCGCGGCCGAGGTGATCACCGCCCCAAGCCATACCATATTGCCGAACCGCGGCGTCACGAGGAGGGTATTCCTCCCGATGGTCCCGAGGCCGGCCTGGCGCGCTGCGTTCTTGAGCGAGATGAGGCCCATGGTCTTCCCGAGTTTCCCGTCGTAGTTGCAGGGCTCGATGGCACCCGTCGGAAGAGCGAGGAAACCGAGATCCTCGAGGAAGTACGAGAGATCCAGGGTCGCCTCGTCGACCTTCCTGCTCAGGCCGTTCCTGACTATCGTATAGGGCACCGTACTCGCCGCCCGCGCCGGGCTCGAGAGGAAGCGGAAGGCCATGACGATGACCGACCTGGCCCCGGGAAGGATCTTCGCGGGATTCGAGATGTCAGGCATATCGGAGAACCTGTCAATCGATGCTATGCCGCAGAGATCACAGCCGAAGCACCTTGCCTGGGCCTTTATCCTTTCAGCCAAGCCCCTTTGGCCCTTGTCTTCGCCAGCCATCTTCTCCTCCATTGAAGCGATCCTGGCACGGCGGAACGACAAGACATGTCATACTTTTCAGGAAAAACCGAGCTCGGCCAGCGACTCCTCGACCAGGCGGCGCAGGGCCTCGTTCCGGTCGCAGATGAAGTAGATGCTCCTCAAGAGGTTTCGGACGTTGCCCTTGACGATGAACCGACCGGGCATGTCCGCGGGCAGCCCGCATCGCGCAAGCGAAGCCGCCCATTCCATCACGCGGCCCTGCATGGACGGCCTCGCGACAAGCATCGCTTCGATCACCCGGGCCGTCCTCTCGTCCTCGCCATCGATGAAGGGATGGAGGGGCTGGAGGAACTTGTCGCGGATGAGGTCGAGGACCCTGGCCGCGTCATCGTCGGAGAGCCACGCCGATCCCACGAGGAGGGCGAAGGCGTCCGCGGCATGGGCCACCGTATGGGCCCAGCCCTTGTCGGGGTAGTAACCCGCAAGGTTCCTTTCCCTTCGATAGGCATCGCAGATCCTGTCAAAGGCCTCCCTGGTGCGGCTCCCGCCCAGGAAGGGCGCTTCCCTGTCCCGTTCGAGTACGAGGGCCAGAACCAGCATGGAAAAGGACCGGCTGAAGACCTTGTCCCGGTCCTCGGCGTCGACGCCATCAGTGATCTTCGCGAGGCAGGCGTCGAGGATGCGGAAGACCAGCTTCCGTTCCGGTTCCCGGCGGAGGATGATTTCGGCGAAGGCCTCATAGATGAGGTCGTCCCTGAGTACGCTGTCCGTGGAGCCGATATGGGACAGCATCGCCTCGACGAGGGGATCGAGGTCCACCGTCGCGAGGTCGGCATAGCCGCCGGCCTTGATTCCGGCGAGCCTTTCCCTGAGTTCCGTTTCGCCCATTGTCATCATGCGCCCCGCTTGAGCACGGCAAGGCATCGGCCGAGCAACGTGTCGAATTCGTTGTTCCAGGCGGCCTCGGCCATCGTCCTGCGCCGGTCGATGAGGTAGCGCATGGCTTCGCTGCAATCCCGGTTGTCCTTATGCCCGGGCCCGAAGGAGACGGTGCCGTCGAGGACATCGAGGACCATGAAGCGGCTGGCCAGGGGACCGAAACGCCGGTTCTCCTTCGTGGCGACCGCCTCGTGGAGGTAGATCCCTCCATGCTCGGAGGCGATGATCCACGAGCAACGTACGCGCCCGAGCTTTCCGCCCTGCGCCGCTAGGCCTGAGAGGAGCGCCTCGGCCCCTTCCCGGAAGTCGATATCCTTGCCGGACAGCATGAGAAGGGCCTCGACCTCGAAGGAATGCCGCTCCGAGAAAATCGCCTTGCCTGTCCCGGTCACGCGATAGCACAGACCAAGCCCGTTGCGAAGCGGAAGAATCCTGTTGCCGAAGCTCCGGCAGAGTGCGTCCTGGATCATTTCTTCCTGCCCACGACCCTGGTCCAGGTGAAATTGCCGCCGTCGAGCTCCAGCATCTCGACGTCGCCGCTCCTCTTGAGCACGCCGGCCTCCTTCAGGGTCCTGTCCCAATGGAGCCAGACATCGTAGCCGCCCGGCATGTTTTCCGCTGCAACGGCATCCACGCACTCCGAACGGTCCCAGAGCCCGGCCCACCACGCGGGTGTATGATGCGTATAATTGTAGGGTTCCCAGTACCGGCCTATCCGGTCGCGGTCTTCCCTTGTCCACTCATGCTCCACCCCGGGCACGACGATGCCGATCACTCCGCCGGGCTTGAGGAACCTCGTGATGTAGGGCAGGTAGAGCTCGTCGGTCCCGAAGTAGTGGTAGGCGTCGAGGCTCACGATGGCGTCGAAGAAGCCGTTCGCGAAGGGCAGGGAGTGGGCTTCGCAACCGATCGGAAAGACCTCCCCCTCGAGTCCTTGCTGCTTGACGCGTTCGTAGTTGTCGGAAGCCTTGATCCAGAGATCGGCGGCCCAGACCTGGACATCGTATTCCCTCGCCATGAAGATCGAGCTCATGGCCATGCCGCAGCCAAGGTCGAGGATCCGCATGCCTTTCTCGATCCGCATCGTTTCGAACAGGTATTCGGCAAGCCAGGTCGAGCAGGGTTCCATCTCATTGCCGTAGAGCCACTCGATATCGTACCTGGCCGAGCGGGGGAACCGGGCAAGCCGCATCTTTTCCGCAAGAACCTCTTTATCCATGATTCCTCTCGATTACCAGTGTCATACGCGCCGGAGCCATTCCGGCGATCACAGAGAGAAGCTTCCGAGGCCGTCCACGACCATATCCGGCCTCCCCCGCTCCTCGTCTCCTGCCCTGTACTTGCCCGTCCGGACGAGAACCGAACGGGCGCCCCACTCGCGGGCCCCGGCGACATCGGTGCTCCAGTCGTCGCCGATGACGGTGACGTCGACCGGCGCCGCCCCCAGGATCATGCCCGCGATGTCGAAGTAGGCCTTCGAGGGCTTCCCGTAGTTCGTTATGCGCTTTCCGCTCACCTCCTCGAGGAGCCTGACGAAGGCCCCCGTGTCGATGAACTTGCGCC
>Ga0209098_1003260_pt1 | contig 13668 bp, 14 predicted proteins | sample AD_JPNHW1_MetaG_FD_184429 | JGI IMG/M metagenome (GOLD analysis project Ga0209098, IMG submission 184429) | Active sludge microbial communities of municipal wastewater-treating anaerobic digesters from Japan - AD_JPNHW1_MetaG (SPAdes) (version 2) | ecosystem: Engineered > Bioreactor > Anaerobic... | reverse complement strand
CCTCGGCGTTCTGCTTGTATTCCCACAGTGGGCCGGGGGGCAGGGTGTAGGGTATTGGCTCGCCGTGCGTGTACGCCGTCGGGTATTGATCTGGGTACTCGGGAATGACGGCTGGCATCATCAGATGCGCCCACCTGTCGCCCGACCCACCGCGCAACAGGAAGCCCGTCAGGTCGTTCTCATGGACGCGTTGCATGATTACGATGATCGGCACGGCCTCGGTTGCAAGTCGTGACTTGACGGTCAACAGAAAGTTGCGGTTGACCGCCTCGCGCATGGCATCGCTCAACGCGTCCATTGGTTTGATCGGATCGTCTATAATGAGCGCGCCCGTAAATTTCGTTTTGTCCATGCGCCCCGCGCGGAAGCCTGTTATCTGCCCGCCTGCGGCCGCTGCCATCATGCCGCCACCCTGACTAGTGTACCACCTCGCTTTCGCCTTGGTGTCGGCGCGTAGCTCCATAGGCGTGATGGACTGAAACAGATCGGACTGGATGATGTCTTTGATGATGCCGCTATTGAGCAAAGCGAGATCTCCTGAGTATGAGGTGTGCAGGAATTTGGATCGCGGGTTGATGAGCAGGCCGTGCGTGATAAAAAAGATCACGGCCAGCTCTGTCTTGGTGTACCCGGGCGGGATGTTGATGATCAATCTGCGGGTGTGCCCTTTGATCACGTTGTCCAGGGCGTCGGCAATGATGCGATGATGCGCGGACACAATCAGCGGTTGCCCATCTCGCTCGCGAAAAAACGTGCGTGCCGTCCCGAGCACCGACCCCTTGCAGACATGCGCCAGCATGCGCCGCACGTTGACTGGAAGGGCTTCTGGGGGCGCATCAGTAGCGATCATTGTACCACTGCGCAAAGGTCTTTACCTCATCGTCGGTGAGCGGGTGGATCGTGAGGTCTACACCGACCGATCCCGACAATTCGATCGCCTTCATTTTTGCGTGCAAGAATTCCATCAGATTTTCAGCCGCGCGCATGGAGTCGCGGAACGACACACGATCGACATTGTACAGGCCTGACCCGATCACGATCTCAATGATGCGATCCCACTCCTCGCGCGTCGGGTATGGCTCGCCGCCGGCCGGGTCAAATTCGCGGAAGGCGATCCGCTTGACCAGCATAAAAAGCTCGCCGTCAAGTGGGCGTGGATCTTCGCCTGCCATCGCGCGCGCCAGGAATTCCCCCGGCGAGGGGGCGCCCGTCGCCTCGCACGCCGCCTCGACATCAGCAAGCAACGCACGCACCCGATCAGGACGATCGGGGGCGGTGCGTGCCGGTGGGCTGCATGCGGTACGATCTGCGGCGGGTCGCTGGTAACTCATACCACGATCATACCCGCGTGGGGCATTTTGGGAATTTTTTGATCTGATTTTGCCAATCACAGAAAATGGAATCCATATCTAAAAAAATAATCCCCTAAAGATTAGCCTATGGCGGATGTGTAGGATATTCCCCTGCTGGCTCCAATGGGGTTGCAGGCCAATAGCTATAAAGGCGATCTTCGTTTTTTAGGGATCGTGTTATTCCTTTTCCTAAATCTATATATGCGAGTATGTACATGTATTGTATTAGTATGTATTTATGATGTATTTACGATATTTACCCATTATATTTTATCAACTAAATAGAGGAAAAGGAATAATACAATCAAGATAAAAATCCGTTAACCCTTGTTGGCACTGGGCCACAAACAACTTGAAATCAAAAATGTAATAAGCAAATACACTCCCCGCCATTAAAAACATGGGCATATTTTTTTAGACTTGTTTTCTGAAAAGTATTGTGCTAAGCCGTGATTGGACTAGAATCAACAGAAAGGTTGTGTCATGAAACAAAAAACCATTGATCTGATCGCATCATTGTCGGAGATCGCTGTTGCTGATCGCGCGGAATGGATCGCGCCCGCATTAAAATTTCTAAAAGCAAAACAAAAAAAACAACGCGGGAGGGTCTACTCGAAACACGATGCCGAGGTCAAGATCGTCACGCTGGCTATTGAGGTGATCAAAAAATATTACGAGAAAGGCGATGGTGAGCGCATTTTTTTGTCGGGTGTGTGGCGGGCGTTCAAGTCACGTGCGATACCCGAATGGCTGGAATCCGGTTTGATCACAAAAACCGACCGGCACCGCATCCGTAAAAAAGAGGTCGCGGCCGCCTTCGAATCCTTGGGATATCATCTAGTCAACTTGCAAGGGCGAACTGTTGTGGTCGGTTGTAAGCGGATCTCCACCGGTTATGGCGATATCCTCCCGCCGAAGGTCAACCACATGTCTAAATCTTTTGCCTACCGCGGGATCGAAGAACTCAACCGTCGGGAGAGATCGGGGTATAAAGATGATAGTCCATTACCCCCGAAAGATCGGGAGGCGGACAACGTAAATCAAGACATTAAAAGCAACACCGACGGCGACGCTGATGATGATGAGTGGGGGATATAAAAAAGCCCTCGCCCGATGACCGCAGGGGGGAGGGCATCATCGGACGAGGGCGGGATGTCCGGGCGGTACAGGAGAGCACCGGCCGGCACATCTTTTTCTATCACAACTTGACACGGGCGGGCAATTAGTTTTACCGTCCAAAAATGCACTCTGCACAAAATCTGTAGCCTCGGGAGGGCGGGCAGAAAATGATCACACAAACAATTCTGGACTGGTACTTCGATCACGGGCGGGAGCTCATACGAATCGGGGCGGACGGCAAGCGCCCGCATGACAAAAGATGGACGACCCGGCCGGCGCTGACGATGCCCGAGTGTCGTGAGCACGTCGCCCGCGGGCTGAACCTGGGGTATCGGATCGGCGCCGACGAGGTGGTGATCGACATCGACCCGCGCAACGGCGGCGTGGAAGGCAGGCGGATCCTGTTGGCCAACATCAACGCGCACCGCCTGCCGGCGGACAGGATCGACGATCTCGCTGACATGTTCCCGACGGTCTGCACCGGCGGCGGCGGGTGGCACTATTATGCGACGTTGCCCCATGGCACAGAGATCAAGGGATCCGATCCGCGGTATGGGATCGGCGTAGAGTTTAAGCGGCAAGGGCATCAGGTAGTGATCGCCGGATCAACACACCCGAGCGGCGGCGACTACATGATCGATGAGTTCTCGCCGTTCGAAGAGCCCGCGCCGGGGTTGCCGCCGTGGTTGGTGGCACAGATCGCAAAACCAAAAAGCCCGAAGGCTGATCGGCTTGCGGAGATCGACGCGTCAAGATCAGCGCCGATGTCATCCGCCGATCTTGCTGAGATATTGCGCCAGCTGCCCGCCGACGACTACAGCAACAACGACACATGGTTGCCCCTGATGATGTCTTGCCATGATGCGACAAATGGCGACTCGGACGCTTGCGAGGTGTTTCTGGCGTGGTGTGCGGCGAAGATCCCAGGGTATCAGAACGAGGAGAAGGATCGGCTGCGGTGGCAGTCATGTCGTCCGGGCGGGGGTGTGACGGTTGCGACGCTGTACGCGGCGGCGGCGGCCCATGGGGCAGTCATTCCATCTCCTGTGAAGGTGGGCGACCTGCCCGAGCTCGATCCGCAGATGCCGGGGTTCGTCGGGTTCGGTGTGCCGATGGAACCCGTGATCAGGCGGGTGCGCGCGGCGACTGCTGCCGATGCTGTAGCGGCGATCACACCGGCGTCATCCCATGATGAAATACAGGCGACGGCCGATCAGATCGTCGCGGTGATCAGCCACACCGAGCGAGACCGGCTGATCATCGACTTGCGGCGGAATGCGGGTATACGGTCGCACGTGATCAAACGCATCATTGCCGAGGCGTTCCGGCGGTGGGCCGCGCGTGCTCAGAACGAGGATGTTGACGACGTTGGGAACGATGTCAGCGAGAAGATGCTGCGCGACCATTATCAGATCGGTGACGGGTGGTCGCTGATGCACGCGGCGGACGGGCAGTGGTGGGAGTGGCACGAGACGCACTGGGAGCCGTGCGCGGACAATCTGATCGAGAGATCCGCAAGAACTGCGGCGATGAGCTACAAAGCAGCAAACCCACAGATCTCATCACAGGTCGCCGGGTTGATCTCATCGGTGGTGCGGATCACGCGAGCGCGTGTTGCAACGCCGGTGATGCCCGGTGACTATGCTGCGGGAACGCCGCCGATCATCAACTGCAAAAATGGGCAGATACTGCTTGACGACTCCGGGCGGGTGACGTTCGGGCCGCACAACCCCGCCGACCATCTGACTTATGTACTAGGCGCTGAGTACAGCCCCGAGGCGACATGCCCGCGATTCGACCGTGCATTACAGGAGATATTTTGTAAATCGCCCGACCCCGACGATCTGATCAGACATCTGTGGGAGATCATCGGCTACGCAATGCAACCCAACAAAGATCTTGCGACGTGGGTGCTGTTCTACGGGCCGACGGCGGCGAACGGCAAGAGTACGATCTTGCATGTGATCGAGCATTTGTTGGGCCCGGCGGCATTGTGCAAGCAGTTGACGGAGCTTGACATCAGCAACAACAATCATGCGCTGGCCGACCTGCCTGGCAAGCTGTGCGTGATTGATGATGATCTGGACTGCAAGAGTCCGCTGCCCGATTCTACGCTTAAGAAAATTTCTGAAAACAAGATCATCACGGCGAATCCGAAGGGGCGCGCGGCGTTTCAATTTCGATCAACGGCGATCTGTATTTTTGCGAGCAATGAGCTTCCGAAGATCAAAGACATGACGAATGGGATGAGACGGCGGGCGCACGTGATCCCATTTTTGAGAAAGTTTTCAGGCAATGATGATTCCGATCTATTGAAAAAATATCTCAGTGATTTTGAAATGGGCGGGATTTTGAATCGTGCTATTGAAGGCTTACAGCGGCTACGCGCGCGGGGCGGGTGGAAGTTGCCGGACGCTTGCGCGGAGATGCGGGACAAATGGATCGCCAGCGTGAACCCGGTGGCAAAATTCGCCAGCATGTACATGGTGCAGGGGTTCGAAGATCAAAACATCATCGAAGTGTACAAACGCTTTCGAACATGGGCGTGGTCGCGCGGCATCGCGCACCCGATACCCGAGGCGATTTTTGAAAGCAGCTTGATCTCTTTGGGGTGGGATGTACAGGGTAGCGAGTTGATCGGAGTTGAGCTGTCGGAGAACACACCCGACGCCGGTGCCGTGCCGGACGATCTGAAAAATGAGAAATACAACAAAGGAGATGATGATGTCAGATCACCGTTTTAAAGCCCCTTTCCCCTATTTCGGTGGTAAGTCAAAAGCCGCTAAGGATGACAGAGAGAGAATATGGTTTAGTCCGCATTGCTTGAGTGGAAAACAAGGGAGGTTGTTTTGACCGATAACGTACGACGGATCACATGTGAGGAAAGCGGGACGTATCTTGTTTATGATGACCGGCGGGGGTGGTTACGCAGGGAAGTCAGCGGAGGGATAGTGGTATTTGAAGAGCCTGAAATCCCGTATGGGATCGATCTGATGGGGTGGACGGATGAGTAATCGACCCGAGTCAAAACAAGCGCAATGTGATCGCGCGGTGATCGATGTGCTGGCTCGTTGCGGACATGACGACCACAAGATCGCCGAGCTGATGGGTACGACATTACACCGGGTGCGCCTTGTGCGGTATGGGTACGAGTGCGCGCGCAAATGCGAGGTGTCAGTGGATACCGGCGACGGCAGACCGATCGCAGGCCGTCCCGCATGGCGACAGGATGACCCAATCCCACCGCTTGACGCCCGGGACATACAGGAGATCAGAGACAAAGCGCATGACCTCGTGATCGCCATCGGAGGGCACCCGCTGGCCGAGATCGATTGAAGTAAAAAAAGTGTAAAAACGGTTTGACAGCCTGAAATAACAGGCGCATAACCAATAAAAACAAGCCGAAAAAGGCGAAGGAGAAAAAAAATGAAAATCAAAATCGAAATCGAATGTGCAGATGCGAAAGAAGCCGCGTTTATTGGCACAGCGCTTTTTGGCGTCGAGTTGCAGATGGCAGAACACTCTGCGGTCGTCACCAGCGAGAGTGACCCCGTGCGAGTGTCGCCGCCTGCTGCCGATGAGCCCGAGGCGCCCGCAGCCGACGAGCCCGCGAAAAAGCGCGGCCGTCCTGTAGCGTCTGATGGCCCGTCCACGGGCGATCTGACCGCTGCGGTCAATCGGTACATCAGCAGGCACGGCAAGCCCGCAGGTAAAGCCCTGCTTGCGTATTTCGGCGCAACGGCCGTGCGGTCGCTGCCCCGCGAGACGTGGCCGGCGGTGATCGCCATGTGCGATCGGTCGCCCGATGCCATGCCCGCTCCGGCAGTGGAAGCCGATGAGCCCGAAGCCGCACCGCCGACACGTGAGGCGATCACACCGCCGCCGCCCGCCGATAACAGCAACGACGACAGCGACGATGACAACACACCGACGCCGACGGCCGACCAGCTTCGATCCGCGCTGAATGACCACAAGGGCCGTCACGGTCTGCCGGCGACGTTGTCGCTGGTGCAGTCGCTCGGATGGCAGAAGCCGAGCGAGATCCCCGCGGACAAATACGCCGAGGTGATCGCCGCACTGAAAGCCGACGCCCCGGAGGGTGCGCAGATCGATCTGGGGATGTTCGAATGAGCGGGCATGCAAAATACAGCCCGAGTGCAGCGCATCGATGGATCGCGTGCCCGGCGTCTGCGTCGCTCTGCTATGGGATGGAAAGCCCATCAGGGCCGGACGCGCTGAAAGGCACGGCCGCGCACTTTCTGGGGGAAACATGCTTGAAGTCCGGCGCGGATGCAATCGACCACCTCGGGAAATGGATTAACATTGATGCAAATGATCGGGCGTGCTTTGACACAATCAAAGACCCGAGCGGCATTGAGATCAACGAGACCATGTGCGAAGCAGTGCAGCTGTACCTCGACACCGCGCGCGGCATCATGGCGAAGTACCCGCGGGCGGAAATGTGGGTCGAGCGGAAGATCAACCCCGGGAGGGCCATCGGCCGCGCTACGGGGTACAGTGGCACCGCCGATTGTGTGATCCTCGCTGGCGACCTGCTGATTGTGATCGACTACAAAAACGGCCGGCATGATGTTGATGCGCAAGACAACCCGCAGCTGATGAGTTATCTGATCGGCGCGCTGATGTCGCTCCCGCAATCGGTACAGGAAAAGATCACGCGCTTTGTGGCTGGAATCGTTCAGCCACATGGCCCGCGCGAAAAGATCAAGACAGCAAAGTACACACGCTCCGAGATCGATAAATGGGTCGGCCGGATGGAAGCGGCGATCAACGCCTGCGAAGATCCCGACCCGGCGATCGTCATCGGCCCACATTGTCAGTATTGCGAGGCTGAGACAAAATGCCCCGCGCGCAAAAATCAGATGCTTGCTGTGATCGATGCACTGCCACCGGTGGAGGAGGATGTCAACGCGGCGATCGACCAGATGACACCCGATCAAGTGCTGTGGATTCTTGATCACGGCGACCGCATGGTCGACTACATCAACAAAGTGCGCGCGACGGCTACAATAGATGCACAACGGGGCGGCGTGTATCCGGGATTCAAACTTGTCGAGGCCGTGACCCGACGGAAGATCACCGATGAGACGGGGTTGATTGCCGCCGCTGCTGACTGGGGTGTTGACGTGATGGTGACACCGCCGCCGAAGTTGATGGGCCTCGGTGAGCTCGAGAAAGTGGTCGGTAAAGACCTGATCAAGCCTTTCGTGACAAATCCCGCAGGTGCCCTTGAGCTTGTGCCCGAGACTGACAAACGCCCCGCCGTGATCAACACGGTGGACGCAATACCGGCGCTTGACGCGCTGAAAAAATGAAAAGGAAAAAAGACAAATGGAAAAAACAAAATCACAGAAAATGGACGGAAACAGGTTGTTGACTGGTGACTTTCAGGTCAGCTTTCCGCAAGTGTTCAAGGCGGTGGCATTTGAAAACAGCGATCCGAAGTTTTCGGCCGAAATGCTTTTTGACCGCGAGGATCCGACGGTCAAAGCGCTTGCCGAGCTGGTGCAGTCGACGATGATCGCGAAGTGGGGCAAAAAGCCAACGGGGTTTCAGTCGCCGATCCGACTCGGTGATCAAGACTACGGCAAGGGGTCGAAGGCCGAGAAATACGCCGAGTACGTCGGGCGCGTGTACTGCAAGGCATTGGCCCGCGCGAACCATCCGCCGAAAGTGATCGACCGCAACAAAAGCGAGATCATGAATGAGACTGAGATCTACCCCGGCTCTATCTGCCGGGCGGTTGTTGGCGCATGGGCATACGACAACAAATTCGGGAAAGGTGTTTCTTTGACGCTCGAAATCTTGCAGAAGCTGGCCGATGCTACGCCGTTTGCTGGAGGGTCATCTGCAAAGGTTGAAGACCTGCCCGATCTCCCGCAGGAAGATCCGGCGGTGTCGGTCGGAAGTGTTGATGAGGCCTTTGATCCATTGAATTTCTGATTATTGAAAAAAAAACAACCCCTCCCACGGTGTGATCGGCCCTTCAGTATTTGCGACACAAACACTGGCTCATCGTGGGAGTGGTCTTTTTCCAGGGGTGTTTTTATGATTTTGCGGATGGATTTTGAAACACGATCAGAATGCAACCTCGAATCCGCTGGCGCATGGGTATACAGCAAAGATCCTACAACTGAGATCTTGTGCATGTCGTGGGCCATCGATAATAATCCGGTGCAGACATGGACGCCTGATCTGATGTCGGATAAACTTGGACTCGGTGGCGACCTTGAAAAATGCTTAATGGGTTTCTGGCCTTGCGACATTGAAGCGCATAATGTCGGATTTGAGCGCGCGATCTACGAAAACATTATGAGAACCCGCTTTGGATGGCCATATGTAAGGCCCGAGCGGTGGTCGTGCACGGCCGCGCGTGCGCGTGCTGTAGGTCTGCCCGGGAGTCTTGAGAAAGCGGCACTTGCGGCGGGGCTGGAATACCAAAAGGACATGGCCGGGTCGCGCATCATGCAGAAAATGCGCAAGCCCGCGACGAATAAAAAGCGCGGTGGAAAATACCATTGGACATCCGCCGATTTCGCAACGCTGAAAAAATACTGCGCTCAAGATGTCGAGACACAACGCGCGCTGTCGAAGGCGACCCCGCAATTGTCAAAGGGCGAGCGGAAAGTGTGGGACCTCGACCAGCGGGTCAACCATCGCGGGATTTATTGCGATCTGGGTTTGTGTGCGTCTGCTGTAGATGTCCTCGATCGGTATCTGCCCCGCATCAACGACCGCCTGAACACTTTGACCGATGGCGCTGTGAAAACGGCTGGACAGTCCGCAGCGTTGATCAGATGGTGCGCGAGCAAAGGCGTGAAGATCGCAAACACACAGGTAGACACGATCACTTCTGTGCTCGACGGTCAGTTGCCCGAGGTGGTGCGCGAAGTGCTGGCCCTCAAGAAGTCGGCGGGCGGTACTGCGGTCAATAAATATCAAGCGATCCTTGATCAAGCCGATCCTGATGACCACCGGGTGCGGGGAGCGTTTGTGTACCATGGCGCCGGTCCCGGCAGATGGTCGGGCGCGGGGATACAACCGCAGAATTTCAGCAGGGGGAAGATCAAGATCAAAGATGTTGACGCGGCGATTGCCGCTGTTAAGTCGGGAGTGTTTTCGGAAATTGAAAAGCACGGGCCGATCATCGATGTGCTGGCGACGTTGACGCGGTCGGCGATCTGTGCGCCGGAAGGGTCAAGACTGATCGCCGCTGACTACAGCGCGATCGAAGCGCGCGTGCTGATGTGGCTCGCGGGTGATGGCCCGTCTGTCGCCGCCTTCGCCCGTGGCGATGATATTTACAGATTGATGGCGGCACAGATCTTTAATGTGCCTTTGGCTGAGGTTACAAGCGATCGGAGATTTTTCGGCAAGCAGGCGATCCTCGGTCTTGGTTATCAGATGGGCGCCGACAAATTCCGCGCGACGTGCACCGAGTACGGCCGGGACATATCAAAGGCACTGGCGCAGAAGGTGGTCGACACCTACCGAGCTGTGCACGCGCCAGTGGTGCGCCTGTGGACGGAAGTAGAATCCGCTGCCGTCGCCGCCGTGCTGAATCCGGGGGCGGTGCTACGGGTGCGCGGGTGCGTGTCGTACGTGATGTGCGGGCCGCGTTTGATCTTGACGCTCCCGAGTGGACGGGAGATCACCTACCGTGACGCGCAAGTTGATGAGGGCGACTTCGGGCGGGCTCAGATGACTTATATGGGCGTGGACACCTACACGCGCAAATGGTCACGCCTGCGGACGTACGGCGGTATGCTCACCGAGAACATCATTCAAGGGATCTCGGCGTGCCTGCTGCGCGCGGCGATGCTGCGACTCGACGCCGACGGATGGCCGATCACGATGACCGTGCATGATGAGATCGTTGTTGAGACCAACAACCCAGATCACAACGTGGATCGCATGGCAGAAATAATGACCATTCGCCCGCAGTGGGCTGATGGTTTACCACTCGCCGCCGAGGGGTGGGAAGGGATGAGGTTTAGGAAATGAGCAAGACGATCAAGCAATGGCTGACGCCAAAGGAAGCCGCCGACTTTGTAGGCGTTACCGCCGCGTCAATCCGGCTGTACATAGCCGCGGGAATCATACCCGCGATGAAGATCCGCGGGACACGCTGGATGATTCGCCGCGAAGATCTTGACGCGGTAGACTGGCAACAATGCGCGGGCGCGTGGTCGCGCGTGTACAGGGGTGATAGATGAAAAACATGAAAGCGATGATGAGCAGCGACCGCCCCGACTGGCCGACGCCGTGGGATCTTTTCAACCGTCTTGACGAGGTGTTTCACTTCGATCTCGACGTGTGCGCGACGGCTGAAAACACAAAATGCAAAGCGTTCTACAGCCCTGAAATGGACGGATTGAAACAAGACTGGCCGAGAGACAAAATGATGTGGTGCAACCCTCCTTATGGTCGCGAGATCGTGAAATGGATGGACAAGATCGCAGAATCAAAATGCTCTGTTGTGTCTCTGGTGCCCGCGCGGACGGATGCAAAGTGGTTTCAAAGCATGTTGTGCAATAACCATTTTGTTCTGTGGGTCGCCGGCCGGGTGCGCTTTGAAGGTGCAACATCATCTGCTCCGTTTCCGTCGGCAATATTCATCAAAATTCAGAACTGTAAAACAGTTCTCGACGCATGGATGGATCTCAAAAAGATCGGATTCGTGCAAGACCTATGGTGATATGATGATCAAAAACTTCTTTCGAAAAAACAAATGCCTGAAACCCTGCCCGGGAATGCGCAATCCGTGCGATTATTGCTGGTTAGGCGTGTGCAAAAAATGCCTTGTGTTCCAACTGGCTGATTTCGCTGTGACGCTGCGAAGCGACAAAACAGCGAGGGAAAATTTCGATCGGCTTTACAAACGGACGCACGGCCCGAAAGTCATCAGAGGCGGAAAAGGGAAATGATCGATCTTGAGAAAAAGGCAGAGCAAGAATTTTGCAAATGGGTAAAGACCATCGGCGGAACGGCGGTGAAATTCGCCGACCCCTCGCGGCCGGGGGCACCAGATCGGATAGTGCTGCTGCCCCATGGTGTAGCCGTGTTTGTTGAATTCAAGCGGCCGGGTAAGGCACCACGTGAGAACCAAAAGATGTGGATCAACTGGCTGCAAAACCGCGGCTTTGCGGCGATCGTCACCGACAATGCCGAAGAGCCGATCACTTTGATCAAGCGGATTTTAGGCCATGCGGTATAAGGCCGAAGACTATCAGAAAACCGGCATCAGGTTTCTGATCGAGCGCGACCACGCCGGGTTGTTCTGCGACCCCGGCGGAGGCAAGACGGCAATGACACTTGCGGCTTTCGTCATGCTGCGCAAGTTAGGGATCGTCAAGCGTGCGCTGATCATCGCCCCGCGGCTTGTGTGCTATAACACATGGCCGGATGAGATCGCGAAGTGGGATCAGTTTGCCGATCTGACATGGCAGATCATGCACGGCGATCGCAAGGCTGATAAATTGCACCGCGCCTTTTCAAAAAATGCGCCGGATATTTCGATCATCAATCCCGATGGCGTGCGCTGGCTTTTTGAAAACATAAATGAGCTTCCGCGCTTTCCATGGGACATGCTGATCGTAGATGAATCCAGCAAATTCAAGAATCCCGGATGTCAGCGGTTTAAACTGCTGCGCAAAATGATCAGCCGCTTTAAGCGCCGTGTGATTTTGACCGGCACGCCCGCGCCAAATGGTCTTCTGGATTTGTGGTCGCAGCAATTTATTTTAGACCAAGGCGCCTCGCTCGGCGTGACCATGAGTCTTTACAAGACGTACAAAATTAAAGGTGAAGATGAAAAGCGCGCGATCTACAATCGGATCGCGCCGTCGGTATTGCGATTTGATGCTGAGACTTTCAGCACGCTGCCTGAGTTGTTGATCCATGATGTGCCTGTGCGGTTGGACGCGGCCGCGCGCGCGGAATACGACAAGGCGGAAAAAGATCTGATGTTTGCGATCGATACCGATGAGCCGACGCTTCCGCCGGCGGGCGCCAGTGCTTACTTGACCTGTCGGCAGATGGCTAACGGGCGCGCGTACATGCCCGCGCAAGACGGCGAGACACGGCGGGTGCACTTGTGCCACGGTGAAAAGATCGAGGCGTTGCACGGCCTGCTGGATGAGCTGTGGGGCAAGCCCGCGCTGATCGCCTACTATTTCCGTCACGACCTCATAGCGATCCAAGAGGCTGTGCGATCGCGCGGCATCGAGTGCCCGCATATCGGCGGTGATGTGCTGGTGGACAAGATCAACGCACACGTGAGCGCGTGGAATCGCGGCGAGCTTCCGGTGCTTGTGGTGCACCCGCAGAGCATGGCGCACGGCCTCAACCTGCAAGCGGGCGGGAATGATCTGATCTGGTACTCGCTCACTGACAACCTGGAGGACTATCAGCAGTTGATCAAACGGCTGCACCGGCGGGGCGTGCGCGGACAAGTAAGGTGTCATCGCATCATCGCGAGGGATACTGTAGATGACGTGATCGCATCCCGGCTGGACGCAAAAGCCGAAAATCAGAAAACAATGCTGGATTTTTTGCGCGACTATAGGGCCGGAAAATCAGCATAACTTTCCCCGATATTTATGTATAAAAAATGCAACACACTGTTGCAAAAAAGCAACAGTTTAAAACAGTAGTGTTTTCACGTGTTTACTCTTATTTCAGTTTTACTGTGTATCAATTATTCACACTCCCAAACACGGCAAGACTCGCGCCAAGCTCTCAAAGCTAACAGTTTCAATGGTTTTGATGTTTTGCTGGGTTTGGCACGTTTGCTGCATTAAAGCTCTAGCATGGCAACGCAAACAACACAGGAGAGCGGGAAAATGAAAAAAGTAGAAAACATCCGAGTAAATGGTCAGGAAATAGAACTGGTACGCGCGAACGGTAACACAGAGGGGTCGGGGTGGTTTTTGTGGAATCATCACGAGGGTCGGAGAATGGGAACGTATCGCACCCGGAAGGCTGCAATATCCGCTATGGAAGCGATGTAGTCATGATAATCAAAATGCACAAATCAGATTTTATGTGGAGCGTCACATGGACGCTCGACGGACAAACATGGCGGACTCAGGCGTTCGACCTATTCTCGGAGGCCCTGAATCTGGCCGCGCGCATCGGGAGCATGGAGGTACAGCATGAAAATCACAATCAGTGA
>Ga0209098_1003256_pt1 | contig 13679 bp, 7 predicted proteins | sample AD_JPNHW1_MetaG_FD_184429 | JGI IMG/M metagenome (GOLD analysis project Ga0209098, IMG submission 184429) | Active sludge microbial communities of municipal wastewater-treating anaerobic digesters from Japan - AD_JPNHW1_MetaG (SPAdes) (version 2) | ecosystem: Engineered > Bioreactor > Anaerobic >... | reverse complement strand
GGCTCGACGGCGGCAACCTCGTCCTCGCCCGCAACGCCATCAACTGGGCCACCGAGCGCGACACCCAGCTCAACATCCCCCCGCGCCCCGTCGCCAAGTTCCAGCTCGCCCTCAGCCAGACCGAGCTGGGCAAGCTCCGCCTCGCGCTCCTGCTCGTCGTCCCCGGCATCGTCGCCCTCATCGGCCTCTTCGTCTACTGGTCCCGCCGCTCCTGATATTTTCGATTTCGGATTGCCGATTCTCGATTCTCACCGCGTCTCCACACCGCCGCCCGACCTTCTCCTGATTTCCTGAGTCCCAGATTTCAACGCCGCAGCGCAGAACACGCCGCCCACGCGCCAATCACAAATCAGCAATCAGAATAGAGCATTCTCCGCCCGCTAGCATCTCGCCTTTCGTCTCTCACCTTTTCCCATGCGCACCAAGGTCACCCTCGTTCTCCTCTTCCTGAACGTCGCGCTCTTCTACTTCATCTTCCAGTTCGTCATCTGGCACGATGCGGCCCCGCATACCCGCAAGGTCCTCCCCCGCCAGGTCGCCGCCCTCGACCGCATCGAGATCTGCCCCGCCAACATTGCCACCCCGCTCGCCCTCGAGAAACGCGGCGACAACTGGTTCCTCGGCGCCCCCTACGACTGGCCCGCCGACAAGAACGCCGTCGAGCGCCTCATCAACGAGCTCCTCCTCCTCGAGAACGAGACCAGCTTCGAGGTCGCGAAGCTCGCCGACACCGGCCAGAAGCTCGCCGACTACGGCCTCGATCCCGCCGCCATCGTCCTCCACCTCACCGCCGGCGACACCCGTTTCGACCTCAGGATCGGCGCCGCCACCCAGGTCCAGAATCGTCTCTACGTCCTCGATCCCGCCGGCACCCGTATCCACGTCGTCGGCCGCAGCCTCGTCGAGGCCCTCATGCTCGGGCCCGACCAGTTCCGCAGCACCGCCCTCGTCGACATCCCCGTCTTCGAAGCCCGCTCCCTTGCCGTCCAGCTTCCCGCCCCTGGCAACCTCCGCGTACGTCTCGCACGCAGCCCACAGACCCAGCGCTGGAGCTTCGAGTCCCCCATACAGACCCGCGCCGACAAGAACGCCGTCGAGCTGGCCCTCTCCAACCTCCACGCGCTCTCCGTCGCCTCCTTCCTCGACACGCCACCCGCCGCGGGCATCACCGGCCTCGACAACCCGGCGTTCCGCCTCACCGTCGAAGGCACCCAGCGCCGCGCCATCCTCCTGCTCGGCTCCCCCGTACCCACCGAGGCGAAGCCCGGCGTCGGCCGCGCAGAGACCGAGCTGTACGCGAAACTTGAGGACCGCTCGGCCCTCTTCACGGTCAAGGTCCCCGACTCCCTTCTCGACTCCCTCCGCAAGGCGCAGACGGAGCTTCGCGACCGCCACGTTCTCGACTTCGAATCCGGCCGCCTCACCGCCATCTCGCTCACGGCCCCCGGCCAGCCCGAAGTCACCCTCCAGCGCCTCGAATCCGGCACCTGGCAGGTCCTCGCCCGCCAGAGCACCGAGGTCGCCCAACCCCAGGCCGCCGACCCCGCCGTCGTCGCCCGCCTCATCGACCAACTCGGCCAGCTCCGCGCCATCACCTTCCAAAGCGACGCCCCCTTCCCCGCCGACTTGGAGCAATGGGGCTTCAACCGCGCCGAACGCGAGATCGTGCTCAGCCTCGCCGCCGAGCCGCCGGCACAGCCCGTCTCGGTCTCCCTGCAACTCGGCGTCACCACCACCGATTCCGGCCAGCCTCTCACCTACGCCCGCGTCGCCGACACCCAGTTCGTCTATCAGGTCCGCGCCGCCATCCTCGACGAACTCCCCGTCGTCGCCCGTCACTACCGTCTGCGCACGCTGCGGGACCTTCCGCCCGGCGCCCGCATCTCCGGAATCTCCCTGCGCCGCACGGCCGACAACACCATCGTCTTCGCCAAGGAACTAGCCGCCGGCCAGTCCTGGGATGCCGCGCTGGCCAACGAGAAACCCGAGCTCAAGTCCGCCGTGCAACAACTCCTCGGCGAGCTCCACACCCTTCGCGCACACGACTACGTCCGCGACGACTTCGCGGCCAACCTCGAGATCGACGGCCAGCCCCAGCCCTGGGTCTACCAGCTCGACATCACCATCGCCCTGAGCGCCGCCGGCGAAGCCGAACGCACCACCGCCTCCACGCTGTTCCTCGGCGAACGCCAGGGCGGCACCTCGATCCTCGTCGGCTCCTCCGAGTTCAACACCGTCTTCCACGCCACCCAGCCCTTCCTCGACTCCGTCTTCGCGCTCACCTTCGGCTCACGCGACCCCGGTCCGCCTCCCCCGGCTTCCGACAACAGCACCGAAGCCAAGGGCAGCTCCGCGCCAGCCACGAATCCCTGACCAGCCGCACTGTCACCGGCCATCCATCACAGCAGCCGTGATTTCGCCCACCGACTGCCGCTCTGTCTTTGCCTTTTTCGGGCGGCTATGCAGCGTTCCTGCCTCAAGCCACGATAGCGCTCGCGCCTCGCAATACCCCACTCCGCCCACCAATGCGTAGTCACTGCACCCGGCTTCTGTGCTTCTGCCTCCTCTGCATGGCGTTCGGCGTCGCCCCGGCGCTGCAGCTGCGCGCGCAAGCCGTGCCGACTCCCGATCCGAGCATTCTGGTCATCAATTCCTACGGTCCGGGCTACGACTGGAGCGACGACGAGATGGCCGGCTTCCAGCGCACCCTGTTGCCGCGCTATCCCGACATCGAGCCTGTGATCGAGTTTCTGGATGCGAAGCGTTTCCCCGATCACGAGCGCGAACGCTGGATGCTCGAGGACATCCGATCGAAGGTCCGGGAGCGCCCCCCGCAGCTGATCGTCACCTTCGACAACGCCGCATTTGATTTCGCGCTGCGCCACCGCGACTCGATCGCCCCGGGAGTCCCGATCGTCTTCGGCGGCCTCAACCGCTTCGTCCCGGAGATGCTCGCCGGACACCCCGCCATCACCGGAGTCTCAGAAGAGACCGACTTCGCCGGGACCTTCGAGCTCATCCGCAACCTCACCCCCGACACCAAGCACATCGTCGTCATCGGAAATCGGACCGAGAGCAGCATCGAGAAACGCAAGGCGCTCCAGACCGTTCTTCCCAAGTACTCCGACCTCTACTCCTTCGAATTCTACGAGGACTGGACTAATTCCGAGCTCCTCCAGCGCGTCGCCAGCCTCCCCCACGGCACCGTCGGCCTTATCATCGACGTCACCTCCGATGTCACCGGCGACTACAACTACAACAACGCCGCCTTCACCACCGAACTCGCCACCCGGACACGCGTCCCGATCTTCATCACGTCGCGGCCGCCCGGAAGGCACGACTGGAGCGTCGATGAGTGGGACGGAGTCGGCGGCGGGCTCGTCGTAGCCGATATCCACGGCGCGAAAGTCGGCGAGCTCGCGCTGCGCATCCTCGCCGGCGAACAGGCCGATGCCATCCCCGTCGTCCGCTTTTCGCCCGAGCTGCGCGAAGTCGACTACCGCCATCTCCAGCGCCTCGGCATCTCGCTCAGCCGCGTGCCTGCCGGCACCCGCATCCTCAACGAGCCGACCCATTTCTACCAGATCCACCGCACCCCACTGCTCATTGCCGCGGGCGTCTTCATCGTCCTCTGCGGCATCATAGCCGCACTGCTCGTCAACATCTACCAGCGCCACCGCGCCGAACGGGCCCTCCGCCGGGCCGAGGAACACCTGCGCGCCGCTCAGAAGATGGAAGTCATCGGCCGGCTCGCCGGCGGCGTCGCCCACGATTTCAACAACCTCCTCCAGGTCATCCGCAGCCACGCCGGTTTTGTCCAGGACTCGAACTACTTGGCCCAACAGGAGCGCGAGGACATCCAAGCCATCCTCGATGCCACCCAACGGGCGGAACAGCTCACCCGGCAGCTCCTCCTGTTCAGCCGCAAGCAGAACATCAGCCTCGGTCCCGTCGATCCCAACGCCATCGTCGACGGCATGGCGAAGATGCTGCGCCGCGTCCTCGGCGAGCACATCGAGCTTCAGGTCGTCCGGCTGCAGGAGCCCGTCACCATGCAGGCGGACAAGAACCAGCTCGAGCAGGTGCTGCTCAACCTCTGCCTGAATGCCCGCGATGCCATGCCCTCCGGCGGTCGCATCGTTCTCTCCCTCGAGCGCACCACCCTCGACGAGGCCGACTGCGCCAAGAATTCCGGCCTCACTCCAGGCCCGCACCTGGTCTTGAAAGTCGGCGACACCGGCACCGGCATGCCGCCGAACGTGCTGGAACACATCTTCGAGCCGTTCTTCACCACCAAAGCCCCCGGCAAGGGCACCGGTCTCGGGCTCTCCGTCGTCTACGGCATAGTCCACCAGCACGGCGGCACGATCAGCGCGTACAGCGAAGTCGGCAAAGGCAGCGTCTTCCGCATCCTGCTCCCGCTCGTCGCCACGGACAACGCCCCGGCGAAGTCCGGTGCCGAGGAGACCATCCCTCAAGGGCATGGCACCATCCTCCTCGCCGAGGACGATCCCTCGGTGCGCAGCATCGCCATACGCGTGCTCGAGCAGAACGGCTTCAAGGTGATCGCCGCCGACAACGGTGAGGAGGCCGAGGCGCAGTTGGCCGCCCACCACACGGAAATCCGACTGGCCATCCTCGACGTCGTCATGCCCAAGCGCAGCGGTCGGCAGGTCCACGACACGATCCGGTCGCACTACGCCGGCATCCCGGTCCTGTTCTGCAGCGGCTACACCGCGGAGATGCTGCCTCCCGGCACCGCACCCGAGCCCGGCGTGGCGCTCATCAGCAAGCCCTGCTCCGCCCGCGAGCTGCTCACCGCCACGCACCGCCTCCTGCGGTAGCATCCCAAGCACCGGCAGTATTCCTGGCAACGGGCCGGAAAACCGGACGCATCGCATGCTACGCCGGCACCAGAGCGCCGTTTCACAAGCTGGCGACACACGGCCAAGTTCCGCTTGTCTCCGGATAACCGACACCACAGCGTCGCGCCATGCGTTTCCAGACCCTGAACCGTGCCGGCCTGTTGGCAGGACTTGTCACCGTGGCCATGGGCCTTCTCACGCCGCTGCTCGCGCAGGGCGCGCCGGACAATGTGTGGATCGGCGGTGTCTCGGTCTCGTGGGATGACGCCGGCAACTGGAGCCTCGGCCATGTGCCCTCGTCCCAGGAACGAGCAGTGCTCAATGGCGGGACGGTCTCGGCCGGCAATGTGATCTGCGCCGAGCTGGCGCTTCAGGCCGGCACGTTGACCCTCGACCAAAGTCTTGGAGCTCCTGCGGCGACAGTCTCGAACGGAGCGACGCTGTTCCTCGCCGGCGACAGTGTCCACACCATCACCGGAACCCTCACCAACCACGGCGCCCTCTTCTGGCAAGGCGGCGACATCGACGGCGATTCCTACTCCTCCAACGGACACATCATCAACGCCCCCGACGGCGTCTTCGAGATCTTGTGCGACAGGGCCCTCGGGGCATCGCTCTCCTTCGAGAACGAGGGCGCTATCTACAAAAACCTCGGCACTAACCCCAACTTCACCTCCTTCGGGGCCAAGTTCGCCAACTCCGGTTCCATCTCCGTCAGGGCCGGTACCCTCAACATCGAGCGAGTCGTCGATCTCTCCGGCTCCGCCTCCGCCGCCGATGGCACCGCCATCCGCCTCAACGCCTACTCCTCCACACCGGTGCCAATTACCCTTCAATCCACGACAACTGGCACCGGCGATATCCGCCTCTCCGGCAGCTTCGCCGGCACGCTCTCCGGCCAAGCCCGGCTCGTCATGGGGCTCGGGGGCAACCTCACCATCGCCCCGGCCAGCACCGTCGCCATCGGCGACCAGTCCGGCGAGAGCACCTTCCGCCTCACCGGTACCCTCACCAACCACGGAACCCTCCTCTGGCAATACGGCAGCATCAACGGCGACTCCTTGGCCTCCCTCACCGGCCATATCATCAATGCCACCGACGGTGTCATCGACATTTGGTGCGACAAAACCCTCGGCTCCTTCCTGACCCTCGACAACAAAGGTCGCCTCTTCAAGAACCGCGGCGACCCAGCCAGCTTCACCCACTTCGGCGCCGAGTTCGCCAACTCCGGCTCCATCTCCGTCAGGGCCGGCACCCTCAACATCGAGCGAATCGTCGACCTCTCCGGCTCCCTCTCCGCTGCCAATGGCACCACCGTCCGCATCAACGCCTACTCCTCCACCTCGGCCCCAATCACCCTTCAGTCCACCACCGCCGGCTCCGGCGATGTCCGCCTCTCCGGCAACTTCACCGGCACGCTCTCCGGCCAAGCCCGTCTCGTCATGGGCATCGAAGGCAATCTCTCCATCGCTCCGTCCAGCACCGTCGCCATCGGCGACCAGTCCGGCGAGAGCACCTTCCGCCTCACCGGTACCCTCACCAACCATGGCACCCTCCTCTGGCAGAGCAGCAGCATCGACGGTGACTCCAATTCCTCCCGCTACGGCCACATCGTCAACGCCACCGACGGCATCATCGACATCTGGTGCGACAAGCCCCTCGGCTCCTTCCTGACCCTCGACAACAAAGGTCACCTCTTCAAGAACCGCGGCGACCCAGCCAGCTTCACCCACTTCGGCGCCGAGTTCGCCAACTCCGGCTCCGTCTCCGTCAACGCCGGCACCCTCAACATCGAGCGAATCGTCGACCTCTCCGGCTCCGTCTCCGCCGCCGATGGCACCACCATCCACATCAACGCCTACTCCTCCACCCCGGCGCCAATCACCCTTCAGTCCACCACCGCCGGCTCCGGCGATGTCCGCCTCTCCGGCAACTTCACCGGCACGCTCTCCGGCTCCGCCCGTCTCGTCATGGGCATCAAAGGCAATCTCACCATCGCTCCGTCCAGCACCGTCGCCATCGGCGACCAGTTAGGCGATAGCACCTTCTACCTCACTGGCACCCTCACCAACCACGGCTCCCTCCTCTGGCAATACGGCAGCATCGACGGTGACTCCTACTCCGCCCGCTACGGCCACATCGTCAACGAGACCGACGGTGTCATCGACATCTGGTGCGACAAAACCCTCGGCTCCTTCCTGACCCTCGACAACAAAGGTCGCCTCTTCAAGAACCGCGGCGACCCAGCCAGCTTCACCCACTTCGGCGCCGAGTTCGCCAACTCCGGTTCCATCTCCGTCAACGCCGGCACCCTCAACATCGAGCGAATCGTCGACCTCTCCGGCTCCCTCTCCGCTGCCGATGGCACCACCGTCCGCATCAACGCCTACTCCTCCACCTCGGCCCCAATCACCCTTCAGTCCACCACCGCCGGCTCCGGCGATGTCCGCCTCTCCGGCAACTTCACCGGCACGCTCTCCGGCCAAGCCCGTCTCGTCATGGGCATCGAAGGCAATCTCGCCATCGCTCCGTCCAGCACTGTCGCCATCGGCGACCAGTCCGGCGATAGCACCTTCCGTCTCACCGGCATCCTCACCAACCACGGCACCCTCCTCTGGCAATACGGCAGCATCGACGGTGACTCCTACTCCGCCCTCACCGGCCATATCGTCAACGAATCCGACGGTGTCATCGATCTCTGGTCCGACAAATCCCTCGGCTCCGCCCTCACCTTCGACAACCGAGGCTCCATCTACAAGAACCACGGCGAGCTAACGTCGATCAATTGCCCCTTCCAAAACAAAGGCCGGATCGAGCTGCGCTCAGGCACGCTCAGTTTCTCCCAAGCCTTCCAGCAAACGTCCGGGGCGACCAAGCTGGCCGGCGGAGACATCAGCACCACGGCTCCCACCGGGCTACGCATTCTCGGAGGCGAACTCACCGGTGCCGGCGCCATCATCGGCCACGTCACCCTCTCCGGCGGAAGCATCAGCCCCGGCGACGCCAAGGGCGCCCCGCTGTGCATCGACGGCAACCTCGAACTCGCCGCTACCGCCACACTCGTCAGCACTGCCAAGGGGACCGCCCTCACCGACTTCGGCCGGCTCGTCGTCTCCGGCAACACCATCCTCGCCGGCAATCTCGCGTTCTCCCTCGGCAACGGATTCGTGCCCACCCTCGGCAATCGCTTCCAAGTGATCCGAAGCGCCTCGATCAGCGGCTCGTTCGCCCACGCCACATTCCCGGCACAACCGGCTGCCACCGATTATTTCGTACACTATGGCAACGGTTTCGCCGAGATCGTGACCGGCGTCACCACCTTCGCCGACTGGCAGGCCCTGCACTTCGGCGCCACGACCGATCCCGCCATCATAGGCGACAACGCCGATCCCGACAGCGACGGCCTCGCCAATCTCCTCGAATACGCACTTGGCCTCGACCCGCTCGGCGCCTCCCGCGTCGGACTTCCGGGCATCTCGGTGCAAACCGCCGACAACGGCATGGCATACCTCACAATGGTCTTCACCTCGCCCGCCACGCTCACGGACATCGTTCTCCAGCCCCAAGTATCCGAAGACTTGGTCAACTGGCGCTCCGGAACAGGGAACATCGTCACCGTCAGCGACACCGCGACCGACGGTCTGCGTACCATGGTCGTTCGCGACGCCACTCCGGTCAGCTCAGGACCACGCCGGTTCATGCACCTGCAGGTGCAGCTGGTTCGCTAAACAGGCTCGTATCGTCCTGTCGCCGGGATAGCTGTTCCCGGCGCTCCGGCATCCCTCACACCGTCATAGGCCGTCCGAGACGGAGGCGGTGTGCATGCCGAGCCGGCGGGAATTCCGTTCCCGCTCACTCGAAGCGCAACGCCTCGATCGGGTCCAGTCGGGCGGCCTTCCATGCCGGGTAGAAGCCGAAGGTCACGCCGATGGCCGAGCAGAAGATGAACCCGACGATGGTCCAGCCGACAGGGAACACTGCGCTAGCATTCATCGCCTTGGCCGCAAGGTTGCCGCCGCCGACTCCCATCGCGATGCCGATCAGCCCGCCGCACTGGGCGATGACCATCGCCTCGATCAAGAACTGCTTGAGGATGGCCCGCCGCTGCGCACCGAGCGACTTGCGGATGCCGATCTCCTTCGTGCGCTCCGTCACGCTCACCAGCATGATGTTCATGATGCCCACACCGGCGGCCAGCAGCGCGATCAGGCTGATCACGAACGCGCCGGCACCGACCACCTTGGCGATCTTGTCGAAGGCGTTCACGAGTGTGTCGTTGGAGAAGATCTCGAAGTCGTTCGCATCCTCCGGCTGGAGCCCGCGCACCACGCGCATCGCGCCGTAGGCACGGTCCATCACCCCGCCCATCTCGGCCTGCGTACGCGCCTGGACGTTCACTCCAATCGAGCGGTTCTCGCGGCCGTACACCTGCAGATAGCGCGTGATCGGGATGATCACGAGGTTGTCCTGGCTCTGCCCGAACAGCTCCCCCTTGCGCTCGAGCACGCCGACGATGCGATAGCCCTGCCCGTCCACGCGCACGATGGCGCCCAGCGGATCTCCGACGGGGATGAGCCGGTCGCGGGTGTCGGCACCGATCACGCACACCGCGCGACCGAACTCGACATCCTGCGGCGTGATGTTCCGCCCCAACTGGAGGTTGTAGGCGCGCCCGGTGATGAACGCCTCGTCGGAACCAACCAGCCGGTTGTTCGGGTTCGTCTTCTTGTCCTCGTAGAACACCTGCCGGCCCCATGCGGCCACCTGCAGGCTGATCGTCGCACCGGTGTCCGCGAGCAACTCCTTCGCGCGCTGCGCCTGGCCGATCGTGATATCGCGGCGGTTGGCGTAGGGGTTGATCGGGCCGTGGCTGTGGATCGCCGGAAACTTGCTGATCTGGAAGCTCGTCGAACCGAGGACGTTGAGCTGCTCCTCGATGGAGGCCTGCAACGCCGTGATCACCGTCATCGCTCCGATCACCGAGAACACGCCAATGGCGATGCCCAGCATCGTCAACGCCGTGCGCAGCTTGTGGGTGCAGACCGAGCTCCACGCCATGCGTAGAATCTCGGAGAAGGGCAGACCGAGGTGACGTTTGTGGTCACTCATAGCGCAGAGCCTCCACCGGATCGAGACGGCTGGCGTTCACCGCCGGGGCGAAGCCCGAGACGACGCCCGTGGCCACCGAGATCCCCATGCCGAAGACGATCAACCAGAGCGGGAAAACGACCGGCAGACTCGGCGCCAGCCAGGCCACGAGGGCCGCCAGTGAGCCCGAAAGCACCAGGCCCACCACGCCACCGACGATGCAGATCGCCACCGCCTCAATGAGGAACTGCAGCAAAATCGCCCGCCGCCGCGCGCCGAGCGCCTTGCGCGTGCCGATCTCACGGGTCCGCTCCTTCACGCTCACGTAGGTGATGTTCATGATCCCGATCGCACCCACGAACAGCGCCAGCCCCGTGATGACGAAGCCGGCCAGCGCCAGCCCGTTGCGCACGGGATCGAGCTGCTTCTTGATGCTGTCCTGCGTGTTGATCTCGAAGTTGTCCGGCATCTCCGGCGACACACCGCGCAGCCGCCGCATGATGCCGCGCAGCTCCAGGCGAGCCTCTTCCGCGCGGCTCCGGTCGATCTGCACACGGATCTCGGCACTCTCGGTGGCCCGCATGAACATCCGGTGGAACGTCTGCAGCGGGATGATCACGTTGGTGTCCCAGCTGAACATCCCGAGGAACGAGCCCTGCTTCGCCGCCACGCCGACGACCGTGAACTGCTGGTCGCGGATGCGCACCGTCTGTCCCACCGCGCTGATGCCGGGGAAGAGCGCGTCGGCGATGTCGAAGCCGATCACGGCCACGTTGCGCCCGCTGCGCGACTCGGTCTCGTTGAAGAAGCGGCCTTCGAGCATGTCGCCGCGTCCGATGCGCGGGAACTCGGAAGTCGTCCCCAGTGTGTAGACCGCATTCACCGCATAGTCGCCGCGATAGACGTTGGTGAACATCTCGTCGGCAGGCACGGCGAGTTTGATAGGCACCTCCGGATGCTCACGCACATAGTCGTTAATCTGCTCGGCATACTCTGTGCGGATCTTCGGCCTGTTGTGGAAATTCCACCAATCCTCCACGTCGCGCCACGGCCATTTGGTGACATAGAGGACGTCGTCGCCCACGACCGCGAGGCTGTCGTTGACGCCCCGGTCGATGCCGCCGATGGCGCTGCCCATCAGGGTGACGGCGATGATGCCGATGATCACGCCCAGCGCGGTGAGCGCCGAGCGCATGCGATTGGCCCGGATCTGCTGCGCAGCGATCCGGATCGACTCGTTGAACTCGAATAACAACCGCTTCATCGCATGCATTTCCTCACGCACCAGCAGCGCGATCGCTTTCCACGACTCCGTCGCGCAGGCGGACGATGCGGCGGGCGTGGCAGGCGATGTCCTCCTCGTGGGTCACGAGGATGATCGTGTTGCCACGGGCGTAGAGCACCTCGAGGAGCTGCATGATCTCCTCGCCCGTGCGCGTATCAAGGTTTCCGGTCGGCTCGTCTGCCAGGATGATGGAGGGATTGTTGATGAGCGCGCGGGCGATGGCCACGCGCTGGCGCTGGCCGCCGGAGAGCTCGTTGGGCTTGTGGTGCATGCGATCGCCCAGGCCGACGTTGCGCAGGCCCTCGGCGGCGCGCTCGCGGCGCTCGTGTGCCGGCACGCCGGCGTAGATCAGCGGCAGCTCCACGTTGCGCAGGGCGTCGCTGCGCGGCAGCAGGTTGAACGTCTGGAACACGAAGCCGATCTCGCGGTTGCGGATGTCCGCCAGCTCGTCGTCGTCCATGTGGGCGACATTGCCGCCGTTGAAAAAGTAGTCGCCGGAGGTCGGCGTATCGAGGCAGCCGACAACGTTCATCATCGTCGACTTGCCGCTGCCGGATGGGCCCATGATCGCGACGTACTCGTTGCGCCGGATCTGGAGGTTCACGCCGCGCAGGGCGTGGATCGTCGTGTCGCCCATGCGGTAGAGCTTGGTGATGCCGCGGATGTCGATGACCACCGCCCCGGGAGGGCGGACGACACGTGCGGCTGCGGAGGGTACGGAAGCGGTGCTCATGGCGGCGTGCTCAGGACTTCTTCGCGCCGGGCTTCTTCGCCGGTTCCTGAAGCTTGACCTTCGAGCCCTCTTTCAGGTCCCGGGTGATCGCACCATAGCTGCCCGAGACGATCTCCTCCCCATCCTTCAGACCGGAGACGATCTGGATATGGGTGTGGTCGAGGATGCCCGTCTCCACAACGCGCTGATGGACGATCTCGCCTTCGCGCACAAAGACCACACGGGACAGATTCTCGCGGTCGAGCCGTTCCTGATCGCGACGCTGGGCATCGCTCACGGCCACCGCGGCGCCGGCGCCCTGCCGGTCCGCCTTCTCCTTGTCGCGCTGGGTCTGGAGCTCCTCCTGCGTCTGGTTGGTCTCCTTCACGCGGGTGGTCACGCTCTGGATCGGCACGGCCACGGCGTTCTCGACGGTCTTGGTCATGATGTCGGCCGTGGCGCTCATGCCGGGCCGCAACTGGAGCTCGGGTTCGCGCACGCTGATGCGCACTTCGAAGTTGGTCACCTCGTCCTGGGTGGCGGCGCCGGCGGTGCGGGCGGTGTTGGCGATCTCACGCACCGTGCCGATGATCTCGCGCCCCTGGAAGGCGTCGACGCGCACGCGCGCCTTGTCGCCGATCTTCACGTTGATCACGTCGTTCTCGTTCACGTTGACGCGCACCTCCATCTTCTGGAGGTCGGCCACGCGGAGAATCTCCGTGCCGGTGAACTGCCCCGTGGCGACGACGCGCTCGCCCAGCTTGCTGTTGAGCACGCTGATGGTGCCATCGCGCGGGGCGAGAATGGTGGTTTTCGCCAGATAGTCCTCGGACTGCCGCAACGCGCTCTCGGATCGCATCAGGTTGGCGCGTGCACTGTCGACGCCGGCCTGCGCGACGCGCAGCGCCGAGCGTGCGGCGGCGAACTCTGTCTCCGAAAGCAGCCCGCGCTGGTGCAGCGAATCGGCTTGGGCAAAATCCAGCTCGGCCTTCTCCGCCTGGGCCAGGCTCTGGGCCACCGCCGCCCGCGTCGAGGCGACCTGCGCCCGATCCTGCTCGACCTGCGCCTCGTAGTAGTCCCGTTTGATCCGCACAAGCAGATCGCCCTGTTTTACCTGCTGCCCCTCGACGATCGGCAGATCGATGATCTCGCCGGCGACTTCACCGGAGATCTTCACCTCGATTTCAGGCTGCACGCGCCCGGTCGCGGAGACGAGCTGGGTGAGCGTCTTCACGACCGCCTTCTCGGTCGTCACACTGGTCGGCCGACTGCGGCCGGACTGCGAGACACCGGCGACGACGAGGATCAGGATCACTATCACACTGCCGACGATCCATTTGAGCTTCCTGCGGCTCTTCTTCGGCTTGGCGGACGGCGGGTGGAGCGGCGATTCGGTCAGGGTCATGGTTGCTGCGTGTTGTTGCCGTGGAATGCCGGGCCGCACCGACTCTGTCAAAGGTGCTATCCCCGGCGGCGCGACCGCGATGACGACCGGCAGGCCTGGCGGACAGGCGGCGCGACGGCTCCAGCCGGTGCGCAGAAAAGCCGGGCCTCGTACGAGTGCCCGGCTTAGTTCTGCAAAACGATCGATCGCTCAATGGTGGCCGCCGCAGCAACCCTCGGGCTTCTGCCCGCTGCTGTGGTCGTGCTTGCCGCAGCAGCCGTCGCCCTCTTGCCCGTGTTCATGGTGCCCGTGTCCGCCACAGCAGCCTTCGTGCTGTTGGCCGTC
>Ga0209098_1003255_pt1 | contig 13680 bp, 11 predicted proteins | sample AD_JPNHW1_MetaG_FD_184429 | JGI IMG/M metagenome (GOLD analysis project Ga0209098, IMG submission 184429) | Active sludge microbial communities of municipal wastewater-treating anaerobic digesters from Japan - AD_JPNHW1_MetaG (SPAdes) (version 2) | ecosystem: Engineered > Bioreactor > Anaerobic... | reverse complement strand
TATGCTCATGCCTATTCTGACTTTGCCTTCGATGTGGCGCTGTTTTGCGGCATCGGGGTAGGTTTTTTTTATAGAAAGCTGTGCCGAAAGAAAGTCTAGAATCTCCTGAGCGGAGGCGATGCGGGATTCGGGTTTGGTTGGAGCTTGAGTAACCGGGGGCCTTGAAACCGAAAGAAGGGCTTTTTCGCTTGCCTCACTTTGAACTGGCGGGACCTGCGCGAAATGGTCTGTGGCGGCTTGGGAAGTGGCGCTCTCAGCAGCTGCACTTTGAGCCGGTGAAACCTGGTCTGTACTGGCGTTGGCTATTGAAGCGTGATTTGTCGCCTCTTGGCCGGATGAGGACGCTTGTAGGGGAAGTTGGCCCAGCCCGTCGCTGTAATTCTCATCATCACTATTGGAATAAGTCTTTTTTTCATTAGTAGTTGCATTACCGATACTGGTGGTGTCGCCAAAAGCCTGGGGTTTGGAAGCATTAGTTTCAGGGGTGTCAGCAAAAATGCCTGGCTCGGCTGGAATGGCGGGAGTCTTCTGCGCTATTGCAGTTCCTACACCTGAGTCAGCTGCGAGTGTTGGAGCTGAAGCAGGCGTCGGACCAGCTGCGGAAGTGAGGGTTGAGGCTGGCCTGGCTGAAGCTGCGGTGGAATCGACCTTAGATGGTATTATCGCAGGGCGATCAGAGAATCCAATCGTTCTATCATGTCTTGGGGCTTTGTTTGCCTCGTTCTGAGGCACGCTTAGCGGAGATTGCGACCTAGAATTCGACACAACAGAGGGAGAATTCGACACAACATCCGAAGTAAGCGGAAAAACAGATGCAGGTTCTGGAGGCAAATCAGGACCTGGAGTAGCGATTGGAGCGGAAGCGGGCGCAGGAGAAGGAGTTGGACTGGTAACATTGCCGGCGCTTTGGAACGCGCTGCTCTTAGGCGCTGGTTGCCTTGATTGCCTTAGTTTTCCTTGCATTTCATTTTTATGCAGCATTGCAACGTTGCCTGGACCTGTGGCTTCCCGTTTGGGTGAAGTTTTCTGTCTGGCGGAAGTTTCTTCTCGGGGTGACGAATTTTGAGCAACTAGCGTGTCCGGATTGGGTAACGTGTCCGGATTGGGTAACGTGTCCGGCAAGCCTGCAGCAGGACCTTTGCCTGTTAGCACAGGGGCGGGACTGGGCGCTAAGCTGTCGGTTGGTGGCCCGATGAGTTCTGGATCTCTGGGCGCGAGGCTGTCGGGTGCTGAATCTGGTGGCGTTAGGTTGCTCGGGAGCGCGTTGTGCAAAGTGGTCTTGCCGTCTGCAAGCGAATTATTAGCTCTATTCATTACAGAAGTTTTTTCTGTATCAAGAATAAGATCGACCTGTAGCCTGTTTTTGGACGCGGCAGAACTTACAGAACCTGTGGAAGCAAGTGGTGGCAAAAGGAAGAGGGTTCCATGAAGAGCAAGGGAAAGTACGATCGCTTTTGTCCGATCAGAACACAAATTATGGAATCTGCAAAATACCCGTTTCAAAATCGACTTCCGCCTCCCGCGAGGTTGTTCGAGTCTACTCTCCCACAACGAGGTTTTGTGGATGAGGGATGGCAGGTCTTCGGGCTTGCGAGCTTTTCAGCAAATGCTGGATTCCTACTGGCCGTCGCTTCCCAGAGCCCTTGAGTGCTCCAGTGCTTATGGCGGCTTTTGTTCTCAGTTACCGCTACGGGGTAGCTCTGGATTTACACCAGAATTCCCTTTTGATCGCTCTATGATAATCACCATTAAAAATAATCACCATTAAAAGCGAACCATCGCAGAATTATAATGAGGATAACCTAGCTCAAAGTCAAGCAAGAGCAAGAGGGCGTTTTGAGGTTCGACGCACCAGGCGCTCCGTTTTAAGTTTTGCGCTTATCGATAAGAACTTGGACAAATTCGGCGAATCCCGCCCCTTGCGCTGCCAAGGTGACAAAAGTCGGTTTGGATACAAGGTGGCCTTCGTATCGAAGGAGATTGGCCACGCCGCAGGTTAGAGGGAAATGGGCAAACATGGGCTCGTCGTTGGGGGAATCCCCCACAAAAATCACGCGTGTTTTGTCGGTTTTGTCGTCGTAGCCAGAGCGGGCTGCAAGGAAGCGCGTGGTCATGGAGAGTTTGTCGTAGTCGCCAAGCCAGGCGTTGACGTGGATGGAGCTTATCTTGGCCCTCACGCCTTCTTCGTCGCAGATTCTTTTTATGGCGAGGGCTGACTCAAAGGGCAAAACAGGCTCTTCCTCGGCAAAGTCAATGGCGATGTCGTAGAGGCGGGCGAACTGGTCGCGGGCCGGCCGGCTGCCCGGGACTTCCGCGAGCGCGCGCCCAAGGACCCGTTGGAGGGCCGGCGCGTCGTTGCGGACCGCGTTGGGGTGGACCAGGGTTTGCAGGCGCCGGCCCGGGGCCTCCCAGAAGGCGAAGGCGCCGTTTTCGCCCACGACGCCGTCGACGGGCCATTCGCGCGCGATGAGGTCGCACCAACCGGCCGGCCGGCCTGTAATAGGGACCACTTTTAGGCCTGCATCGTGGAGCTGCCACAGGCCTGCGTAGCTTTCTTGAGTCAGTTTACCGTTGGTAGTCAGGGTGTCGTCTATGTCCATCAGAACGATTTGGACGCTTTGAGCATCTTCTGGGCGCAGGGCTTGTAATGGCAGCATGCGTTGATAGTAGCGTTGCATTCACAAATTTGCTAGTATTTTTCACTTGCCCACAATGCAAACCACTGATAACCTGAATGTTCAGTGTATTTTGACAAAGGAAGGTGCATCTAATGCCTGAAGTCTTTGATGTCGCCATAATCGGAGCCGGTGTTTGTGGTGCCAACATCTCAAGAAAGCTCTCTCAATACGAGCTCAAAGTGGCGCTGCTCGAGAAAGAGGTCGATGTCTCGCTAGGAACCAGCAAGGCCAATTCTGGCATCGTCCATGGCGGATTTCATCACAACAAAAAATATCTGAAGGCCCGCCTCGAATTGGAAGGCGCGATGATGTTCGACAGGCTCCATCAGGAGCTGGATTTCCCGTTCGAACGATGTGGTATCGTAGTGGTGGCCTTTCACGAAGACGAGATGCGCGCCATCGAGCAACTTTACTGGCAGGGCGTCGAGAACGGGGCTATAGGCATCGAAATGTGCTCGCGGGAGCGCATGCTGGAACTTGAACCCACCTTAAGTCCCGACACCGTGGGTGGGCTTTACGCTCCTGGCGGTGGAATAGTCGAGCCGTATCGTTTTGTTTTTTCTCTTGTTGAATCTGCGCGCAAGAATGGCGTACAGGTGCTCAGTCAGTTCAAGGTCGAAAGCGCAACGCGGCAAGACGATCTTTGGCTGGTTACCGGTGCCGATGGTCGCCAGATTCAGGCGCGTTATGTCGTCAACGCCGCAGGCCTTTATGCCGATGTCATCTCCGCTGCTTTTGGTGGAGAGGATTTTAATATTCGTCCCCGCAAAGGCGAGTACTATCTTCTGGACCGAAGTGCAAAAGTAAAGCCTCGCCGCGTTGTTTTCCCTGTGCCTACAACACTCTCTAAAGGGATTCTTGTCGTTCCCACCGTCGAAGGTACGGTACTTCTTGGTCCTACGGCCAGCGATGTCGACGACAAAGAGGATTTTGCGACCACTCGTCAGGCCCTGAGTTCGGTACTTCAGACCGCAAGAACAATGGTCCCCGGCATTTCGGAAAACGACGTGATCACGAGTTTTGCCGGTTTGCGCCCTGTCTATGGCGAGGACTTCTATATCGATATTTCTCAAAAAGTACCACACTTAGTGCAAGTCGCTGCCATTCAATCCCCTGGCCTTACGGCGAGCCCTGCTATTGGGGAGTACGTCAAAGACCTGCTTAAGAAGGACGGCTTGCGTCTTGTGGAGCGTACGGATTGGGATCCCTACGTAAAGAAAACACCTCGAGTTCGCGACATGGATCCTTATGCACTGGATGGATTGGTCAAGGAGGATCCTGCCTACGGCGATATTGTCTGCCGCTGCGAACAGGTGAGCGAGGCTGAGATTGTAGCTGCTATTCGTGCAGGGCACACAACTCTGGACGGCATCAAGTACTTTACGCGCGCACAAATGGGCCGCTGCCAAGGCGCATTCTGCACCTATCGCATCATCAAAATACTTATGAGGGAAACAGGGATGAGCTACGACCAGATCACGAAGCGTGGCGGCAATAGCTTTGAATTAAAGGGCGAACTATGAAAAACATACAGATTGATGCAGTAGTAATTGGTGGAGGAGCGGCAGGCATGTCCGCCGCCTGTGAACTAAAAAGTCGTGGTTTTTCGGTTGTCGTTCTGGACCGTGACGAGGAGATGGGTGGCATTCTGATGCAATGCATCCACAATGGTTTTGGCCTCATCGAATTCAACGAAGAACTCTCCGGACCTGAGTTCGCACAACGCGTTCACTCCAAGGCGTCTTCACTCGACATTCCAATGTTGACAGGTACCACCGTTTTGGACTTAAAAGTCGAAGGGGAAAGTCGTGTGGTACATTGTGTTTCTTCTGTACAGGGAGTCATCGAAATACGCACACGGGCAGTGGTGCTCGCCATGGGTTGCCGCGAACGAAACCGTGGCAACATCCGCATACCGGGCACCCGTCCTGCAGGCATTTTCACAGCTGGGCTTGCTCAACGGCTTGTCAATATCGATGGCTACATACCTGGCAAAGATGTTGTCATTATTGGCTCAGGTGATATTGGGCTCATCATGGCGCGGCGGCTTTCCTGGGTAGGCTGTAAGGTCCACGCGGTTGTGGAAATTCTGCCATATCCAAGCGGGCTCACCCGCAATATTGTCCAGTGTTTGAACGACTTTAATATCCCACTCTATTTGTCGCATCAGACAACGAACATCTTTGGTGCAGACAGGGTTGAAGGTATAGAAGTCACACCGATCGAGAACGGCGCTGTGGATTATGACAAGAGCTTTAAGATTGATTGTGATACGCTGTTGCTGTCCGTGGGGCTCATACCGGAAAATGAGCTTTCAAAAAAGGCCGGTATCGAAATTAACCCTGCGACGAACGGCCCTTGGGTGGATTCTGCGCTTATGACGAACATTCCGGGCGTGTTTGCCTGTGGCAATGTCTTGCACGTTCATGATCTTGTGGATTTTGTGGTCGAAGAATCCCGACGTGCAGGCGGTTTTGCTGCGGACTGGCTTTCTGGGGTTCGGCCTCAGAAAGAGCTGAAAATAAAAACGGGAGCCAACGTTCGCTATGTTAATCCGTCTCGCGTCAATCCATCGCGGGACAATAAGCTCTACCTGCGCAGTCTCGTGGTCAAAAACGACGCGGTGCTCGAGGTCAAAGTCGACAACCGGGTTGTACGAAGCATCAAGAAGCAGCATGTCCAGCCCTCCGAAATGCTTAGCCTCAACCTGGGACCTAAGGAGCTGGAGAGCGCAGGCATCGATGCTTCGGTCGAGATATCGATTCTTTGAGGAAAAGAAAATGAGCGAAATGATATGCATTACCTGCCCGATGGGCTGTCACCTTCACATTGAGCAGATTTCGGACACAGAAATCGCCGTAACAGGGAACCGCTGCCATCGCGGCGAAGTATACGCAAAAGAGGAGATTCTTTCCCCGCGTCGCGTCGTGACAGCAACATGCCCCATTGATATGTCTTCTGACATTGCGAATTCTCATTATTTTGAAAATATGTATCGTCCTCGCCGCGTGCCGGTAAGAACAACTGCAGCGTTTCCCAAGGAGAGAATCCCTGAGCTTCTTTCCCAGATCTATGCGCTTAAGGTCAAACTACCCGTTACTGCAGGGCAGGTGGTTCTTCACGATGCTCTCGGCACTGGGATCGATGTTATCGCCACCCGCACGATGTGACATAAAACGAGAAAAAAGGTGTATTGTATACTGTGGTACTCACTTTCTCGACGTCTATGTGTCATGAAATAAACAGAATTGCTGACTAGGGAGAATGTGACGCAGCCCGACGCAGGAGAATAAGTGTAGAACGGTATGTCTTTTCGTTGCAAAAAGAGCGAAATGTTGGATTTTTTTGAGGTTTTTTTTGAGGTTTTGATTTGGCACGTATTTTGCATAAAGTAGCTTGGTTGAAAACAACCGCCGGGTACAGGTACATGTAGTCAGCTCTTGGATCTCGGTGTTTGAATTCTGTTGCCCGGAATCTCTCTTAAGGAGGCTACCATGAAGAAAAGGTATGCCATTGTCATTGCCGTTCTGCTTGCAGCGCTTACCGTAATGCCAGCCGTGGCACAAAAGCAACAGTTGACCTTCCTTTTCATGCCTGGCGTTCAGGATCCTTTCTACACCACAATGGAAAAGGGGATCAGGGCGAAATGCAAGGAACTCGGTATTAATCTGATCGTTGCAGAGTATCCAAAGGCCTGGGGTCCCGAGTATCAAGTGCCAATCCTTCAGGCTGCCGTCCAACGCGGTGGTTTCCAGGGCCTCCTCATAGCCCCGACTTCGGTCGATGCCCTTAAAGCTCCGCTCAAGGCCGTTTACGACAAAGGTATCGAGATCATAACAGTAGATACCTTCCTCGGCGATGGAGACTATTCCAAACCAAACACGGACTACAACTTCCCTCTTTCCTATATCGGTTCGGATAATGAACTTGGTGGCAAACAGGTCGCCGAGCACCTGGCAAAACTGGTTGGCGAAAAGGGCAAAGTCTATTGCCAAGCTACCAATCCGGATGCTTCTTCCGTTGCAGCCCGCGTAGCAGGCTTCAAGAAGGGTATTGCCCAGTTCCCGAATATGAAATTGGTTGGTGTTGAGTGGTGTCTCGATGTTCAGCAGAAAGCTCAGGAACAGACTCTGGCTGCTTTGCAGAAGGACAAAGACATTGTCGGTATTTTCGGTGTGAACGTTTTTAGTGCACAGGGAGCTAATCAGGCTGTCGTCAATGCCGGTTTGGTAGGCGCCGTCAAAATCGCTTCTTGGGATGCGACTGTCAGCAATATCGACAACCTCAGAAAAGGTGTAGTAGATCTGGTCCTGGCACAGAAACCGGCAGAAATGGGATCGCTCGCGGTCGAGTGGATGTATAAGTACCTCACTCAAAAGGTTCAAGTTCCTAAGAAGGTCATTCCTGGTTTCGAATTCTTTACGAAAGACAATGTGAACGATCCGGCGATGGCACAGTACATTTATCAATAAGGCCAGGGATCCAGGTCGTTGATACGAAGAGTTAAGAATTATTCCAAGAGTGTTGCCCGCCTTTTTTATGCCGTCGGCAAAAAAAGGCGGGCTTGGTGAGGAGGATGACTTGTCGGAATCAAAGAGTGCGGTCCAACACGGTTTTTTCGAAACAGGATTCGGAAAGTCCATCGCACGAAACTGGGCCTTATGCTTTCTCATTCTAATGACAATAGTCTTTAGCCTCACAAGTAGGGGTTTTTTCGATATTGTCAACTTTCAGAACATATTGCATCTATCGACAGGTTCTTTTCTATTGGCTGTAGCGGAGACCCTGGTGGTTATAACGGGAGGCATCGATCTTTCTATCGGCTATGTCTATGGTCTTGCATCCGTACTGGGAGCCAAAGTAATGCAAGTCTTGTCCGTTGCCGGTCTGCCGACGGTCTCTGTTGTCTTGTTGGGGTGCTGCGCTGCAGTGGTAGCTTCTTTACTACCAGGTTTCGTCAACGGAATCGTAATAACGCGATTTAAGGTACCCTCATTTATCGCCACTATGGGCATGTGGGGAATTTGTAATGGGGTGACGCTTTTTCTTTCGGATGGGTTTATGCCCGTTATGGGTGCACCTGAGATAATTAATAAAATTGGAAACGGATTCGTTTTTTATATCGACCCAGGTAAATCGGTGAGCTTTTTTCAAAAGCCATCATATATTGTAGACACGAATATTAGACAGTTGATTCGACTTTTCCCAAACTCGCTTTTCCTTACTCTCGTGGTACTTCTGGTAGTCAGTTTTGTCATGCGCCGCACTGCTTTTGGCAGGCATACATATGCGATTGGAGGCAGCATGGATGCGGCTGTTCGGTCAGGTATCAATGTTAATAGGCACTTGGTCGTCATATATACAATTTCCTCGTTCTTGGCAGGCATAGCCGGTCTTTTCAATTTATTTCAGACGGGGATTGGAAATTACACACCTTCAGGCGCCAACTACGAACTCATGGCGGTAGCGGCTGTCGTTATTGGCGGGGCCAGCTTGACTGGCGGTAAAGGCAGGATATTGGGTACGGCAGTCGGGGTTCTCGTTCTGGCTGTACTGGAAAATGGACTGCAAATAATGGGTGTCTCAGCCTTCTACCGATATATCGGAGTTGGGATTCTGCTCGTTATTGCGGTTGTAATAGACAGAGCTTTCCCAGATCTTTTCTAAGTATTTGACTTGAATCTGGAGGAATAATGAAAGGTGATAGTGGCAGTAGGCCTATTACAAAAGCATTCTCAAATGGCGGCATAGGCTATCTTTTGGGCAGCAGTTGGGTTGTTCTTTTCATATTTCTCGAGATTATAGTCTTTTCACTTGCAAGTGGCGCTTTTTTCAGCATGGAAACCGTGCAACTCATTCTCTTTAACGGCACAGAAGTTTTCTTGCTTGCAATAGCCGAGTTGTTTGTCATTATTACTGGTGGCATTGATCTTTCAGTTGGTTTCGTTATGGGATTCGCGACGGTGGTCGCCTCTAAATCGATCGTCGCGCTATCTAATGTTGGCTTATCGCCTCTTCTGAGCATACTTCTTGGGGCTGTACTCACCATCCTCGTAGGGCTGTTGCCTGGATTAATCAATGGTTGGCTTGTCGCCTATCTTAGAGTCCCGGCGTTCATTGCGACTTTTGCTATGCTGGGCGTTAGCCATGGCGTTTCGGAGCTTCTGACACAGGGTATCCCCACAAAAAATATGCCATCCTTGGCTGGTGACATAGGGAATGGCTCGCTTCTTTATATTCCGCCGTCAGGGGTTTGGAGTTTCTTTTCCCGCCCACAGGTACAACGGGGTCAGCATGTATGGGAAATAATACCCAACATGGCGGTCTTTTCCTTTATTTTTATTGGGATCTTTGCTTTTGTCCTTAAGCGAACTAGATTTGGGCGGCACCTCTACGCCATCGGTGGCAACATGGATGCTGCAATTCGATCCGGCATAAACGTAAGACATGAACTTGTCAAGACGTATATTATTTCGTCTTTCTTTGCTTCGCTCGCAGGAATTACGTATGTAATGAAGTATATTACCGGCAAGCCGGATGCTGGCGCAAACATGGTGCTGGAGGCAATAGCTGCAGTCGTAATCGGCGGGGCGAGTATGGCTGGCGGATCTGGCTCAGTGGGCAGAACAATTCTTGGGGCTCTCATTATTGCGATATTGGAGACGGGACTTCGCATAATTGGCCTGCAGACTTTTACCACATACGTTTTGGTTGGGGTGATTTTGATAATGGCTGTTATTATCGATCAGTCTTTCCCCAGCTTGAAACGTTGAGTATACCGAGGAGGCATTGGATGTCGTATATTTTGGAGACAAGAAACTTAACCAAGCGGTTCGGTGGTCTTGTTGCTGTGGACCATGTGAGCCTCGGCATAGAACCAGGCGAGGTTGTTGCCCTCCTTGGCGATAATGGTGCTGGTAAATCGACGCTTATCAAGATGATATCAGGCGTCTATACGCCGGACGAAGGTGAAATCTATTTGGCTGGCAACAAGGTCGAGATTGCTTCGCCTAGAGATGCAATTGCTAAGGGAATAGAGACTATTTATCAAGATCTTGCCTTGGCGGAGAACATGGATGTTCCTTCCAACATTTTTCTTGGTAGAGAGACGACGCGCAAGGTCCTAGGTTGGTTCAAGGTACTCAATAACGACTATATGACTAAGGAGTCCGAGAAGATCCTCGAGGAACTGGATATTCGAATTCCTTCGTTAAAAGCAAATATTCGCAACCTTTCTGGCGGGCAACGACAAGCGGTGGCCATATCCAGGTCAATTTACTGGAACGCCAAAGTGCTGATCATGGACGAGCCGACCGCAGCGCTTGGCATTTCTGAACAGAAGAAGGTACTTGATCTGGTCAGCTCCCTTAGGAAGCAGGGCATTGCCATTATCATTATTAGTCACCAGATGTACGACGTTTTCCAAGTTGCCGATAGGATTATCGTCATGAGGCGCGGTGTCAAAGTAGGCGAACGCTTGACCAAAAAAACAACATCCGAGGAAATCGTGAGTCTTATTGTCGGCGCAGAAATGGTCAATAATAATGACCGATAGCAAGGTTCGATGCAATAATGCAATAAACAGAGTTCTGAAGCCAGGCACGAATCAGAGGCTTTGTGAAGTATAAATGAAAGTCTTTCATCGGACGTATTTTTCTTTTCTTGGTGTAATCATACTGCAAGCTGTGTTGCTTACGGTGCTTATTTCCGGCAGCGTAGGGAGAAGCCAGGATCAGGAGAGCTACAAAGAGGCTAAGGCGGAAGCATCCATCGTATACGACGATTTCAACTCTTGGAAACGATCGCTTTGGGGTTTGATTGTCGATATCAGTAAGAGCAAAGAACTTGCTGGCATAATCGGGGCTCAGAGAGGTGCCAGCTTGAGTGATCAGCTTCTTTCCTACATACGACGGATAACGGCACAGAGTGGAGCTGAATTCGTGGTCGTTAAGTCGGGTTGGTCGCAGGCGACGAGCGTAATGAGCCTGACGGATGTGCCGGAACGAGATCAGCTACCACCTTTATCTCCAACTTCGGATCTTACAATTACAAAAGAGCACCCTTATGTGGAAGTCCTGGCTTCCAAGAGAAACTTGTACCTATGTGGTAACGTCAGAGTCCGCAGTTCTGAAGGTAAGTTCCTGGATTTGTTTATACTAAAGAAAGTGGATGAAGCTTTATGCGCGCAACTGACTAGCAACCTCAACAGCAAAGTCATAATATCGGTCGATGACTATTTTGCAACAGGGACGATCGGTGGGACGGAATTCCGAAAATGGCTAGGGAAGACGTCCCTCACTACTTCTTATTATGTACTTAAGAATATCCAGGAAGAAGGCATCCCTTATATTATGGTGGTACAACAGTCTGGCCCAGCGCGGATTGCAGGGATAGATAGGGCGGAAAGTGAGGCTACCCTCTACGTTTGTAGTTATTTTTCTCTGATCGATGCACGAAACCAAATCGCCTTTATCAATAGGTCAATTCTGGCAGCTTCGCTCGTAATTGCATTGTTTACAGCCCTCGTCAGCGCCTTGCTGAGCAAGGCGGTAACTGATCCAATCAGCAAGCTCTCCAAAGCGATGTCTCAGTTGAAATCTGGAAAGAAGGCCATTCTGGTTGATGGACCTCGGAAGGGGGAGATAGGCGAGCTGTTCCAGGGGTTCAACGAAATGTCGGCGCAACTTGATGCAGACAAAGCCTCACTTTCAGAACACCTAAGGGAGATAGTGCGTATCAAAGACTATGATGACAAGATCTTTGATTCGATTCAGGAACGCATCCTCGTCATTGACTCGGTCTTCAAGGTGGAAAAGGCCAATAAAGCATTTCTGGATTATCTTGGTGTTGGGGTGGAGGCAGTTGTTGGCAAAAACATAGACGAATTATCAATAAATCTTTTTGATGCCCCAATACACGAGAGTATTCGAGCGGTGATTTCTGGGGCTTTGCCTTCGGTATCGCAGACGAGGCGCACTCCAGCTGGCGAGACTTTTGAGATAAAACTCTATCCCTTACTTCAAGACTCTCTAGTGTCACCGTCTGGATTGAATTCTACCGTAAGTGTGACGCAAAACCTCATGCATTGCATAATGATTGTCGAGGACGTAACAAGAAGAATTGCCTATGAAGACAAGATGCGACAAGCGGAAAAGCTCGCAAGTATCAGTATCTTGTCCGCAGGTGTGGCGCATGAGATCAATAATCCGCTTGGATCCATTTTGGCGAATGTCCAAAACCTCATCAGAACGGAAAGAGACCAGGCCAGCATCGGTGACCTCCTGATCATTGAAAAGGAAACCAAGCGGATTGCACGGATTGTAAGGAATCTGCTTGAGTTTTCTTCAGCAAGCAAGGTGCAAAGTTCGGTCACTGACTTAAATGAAGTAATTACAGATCTGTTGCAGTTGCTTGGCTATTCGATCAGCAAGAAGAGCGGTGTGGAGATTAGTGTCGACTTGGAGCCGAACCTTCCCCAAGCTTTGATGGGAGAAGACGAATGTAAACAGATCATTCTTAATCTGATCATGAACAGCCTTGAAGCGATAGATAACGCCGGCAAGATTACCATAGAGACAAAAAAAGTCTCCGAGGGGCGAGTCGAACTTGTAGTAAGCGATACAGGCAAAGGCATACCTACGGAGCTTTTGCCGAGAGTTTTCGATCCTTTCTTTTCAACAAAAGCAGAACAGGGCAATAGTGGTCTGGGTCTGTCGGTGGTTTATGGGTTGGTTTCAAAGATTCAAGGAACTGTAAACGTAAAAAGTCACGAAGGGCAAGGTACTGAAGTCCGTATTCTTCTTCCTGCCGCAAAAGACTCGGATTCTTAAGCGCATCTTCCATCCTGGTTCTTCAGCTTGCCTTGGTTGGTTTCCGTGTTTCAGAATCTGTGAGTCGCGAGATCGTTTTGTTTGCGTGTTATGAATAGTCAAGGTACAATAGGTGCATGTCGACGGTCAGTAAAGCTCGAATTCTTATTGTGGACGACGAAACAGGGATATTGCATGGGCTTAGGCGGTTCTTTGAAAGCGAATCGTTCCAAGTAGAAACTGCAGAGAATATTTCGACAGCGATGACGATCACGAACAGATCTCACATCGATGTTGCTATTGTCGATGTTCGGCTGAAAGGGCGCGAATCCGGGATCGAAATGTTGTCGTGGCTGCGAAACGAAGAGCCAGATATGCCTGTCATAATGATCACTGGCTACGGGAGCATAGAGTCGGCCATCGATGCCATGAAACGCGGCGCGGCCGACTATGTACTCAAGCCGGTCGACAATGAAACGTTGCTGGAAATTGTAAAAAGAAATCTCGAGCTACGCAGGCTTCGAAAGGATAATTATTACTTAAAAAAGGAATTACTCAATACTGTCTATGACCATGAGATTATTACCCAAGACCCCGAAATGCAACGGATACTGGCCCGGCTCGACAATGTGAAGAATAGCAGTGCAACGATTCTTCTCTGCGGCGAGTCGGGAACGGGAAAGGAAGTCTTGGCGCGTTATATTCACTTTACCGGAGACAGGCGCGATGGCCCATTTGTCAGCATTAACTGTGCAGCACTGTCCGAAGATCTTCTCTTGAGTGAACTCTTCGGCCACGAGAAGGGTGCTTTCACAGGGGCTATTGAGCGGAAGCTGGGCAAATTCGAGCTGGCAGACAAAGGTACCCTCTTTTTGGATGAGATTGGCGATATGTCGCCCAGCGTGCAGGCTAAGCTTTTACGCGTGCTGGAAGAAAACGCCTTTGAACGCGTCGGTGGCACGCGTCGAATAACCGTCGATATCCATGTTATCGCTGCAACGAATCAGGATCTGCGGGCATTGATGGCTTCAAAAAATTTCAGAAATGATCTTTTCTACAGGATTTCTACCGTCGAAATTCATCTTCCGCCACTTAGGGAACGGCGCATCGACATACCGCTGCTTGCCGACTACTTCATGAGGGGTTACGCCAGCAAGTATAAGAAGAACATTGAGAGTATTAGCCCTTCTCTA
>Ga0209098_1003254_pt1 | contig 13682 bp, 3 predicted proteins | sample AD_JPNHW1_MetaG_FD_184429 | JGI IMG/M metagenome (GOLD analysis project Ga0209098, IMG submission 184429) | Active sludge microbial communities of municipal wastewater-treating anaerobic digesters from Japan - AD_JPNHW1_MetaG (SPAdes) (version 2) | ecosystem: Engineered > Bioreactor > Anaerobic >... | reverse complement strand
TCCGTTCCTGTGGGCGCACGCGCAGACGCTGCTGCTGGGCAACAACGCGCTGGGCGATCTGGTCTGGCGCGACGACGGGGCGGGCGGCGGGCTGCTGGGCAACCAGCGGCCGGACGGCGCCGAAACCGGCATCACCGGCGTGACGGTGCGCGTGTACTACGACGCCAACGGCGACGGCGTCGTGGCAGTTGGCGACTACCTCGTGGCCGCGACGAACACCGGGGCAAACGGGCTCTACGGCATCACGAATCTGCCGGACGGCCATTTCGTCGTGGCCGTCGAAACCACGAATTCGAACGTTCCGTACGGCTACACGCCGACGACGCCCACGACTTGGTCCATCGCGCTGGATCCCGCCCGCACCAACGTCAACGGCGTCGTGAACCTGACGGCGGATTTCGGTTTTGCGCCGGCCCTGACCTTGGTCAAGACCCGCACGAGCACCAACGCCGTGCGCGAAGGGCAGATCATCCGCTACAATCTTTCCGTGTCCAACAATCTGCCGGGCAACGGCACGGGCGCGGGCATGCTGGCGACCTTCACGACTTGGGCGACGGCGGGCGCGGCCGACTACAAGGAATGGCACAGCTACACGAACGCCTTCATCCCGTCCGGCCCGGACGGCGTCTACACCACCAACCACTTCGACAATACCGCGAAACCGCTGGCGCTGAGCAATTTTCCGCTGGAGGTGCAGAACGGTTCCGTCAGCAATGTCGCGCTGGTGATGCCGATTGTGATGACGGCGCCGATCGGTCCCGACGACGAATTGGACGTCACCGTCAGCCGGCGCTCGCCGGCGGCGACCATTTACACGCGCACCTATTTGGCCACGAGCTTGGTGACGGGCACGTGGACGATTCCGATGACGGGCGCGTTCGCCTGGGCGTGGGCGGATTTCGCCACGAACTACACGGTGTCCATCGCCGCCGCCAAGAATGCCGGCGGCGCGGCGGGCGGCGACATCACCATCGACGCAGTGGGCTTCCAAGTCGCGGGCAACTGGACGACGGGCGTGGCGGGGGCGACGACGACCATGGATCCGGTGCCGCTGACCGACGTCTACGATCCGGCCAAGCTGCTCTTCCTCGAAGCTCAGCCGCCGGTGACGAGTTCGACCACCAACGCCGCGGGCACGTTGTTCTGGGACAACGTGGGGCCGATCTATCCGGGCGGCACGTCGACGGTGGCCGTGACCTTCAAGCTGCTGGAGCCGCCGAACAACACCAACACGGTGGTGACCAACACCACGTGGGCGACGAACGCCTATTTCCAAGGCGGGGCGCATGCCAACAGCGCGACGAGCAGCGTGGTGGTGACCCAGTATCCGGCCGCCACCGTGGGCGATTACGTCTGGCGCGACTTGGACGGCGATGGAGTTCAGGACACGAACGAGACGGGCATCGCCAACGTGGCCGTGTCCATCACGCCGCCCGCGGGCATTGATCTGGGCCGCGGCGCGGGGTTGGCGATCACCAACTGGACGGATGCGACGGGCTATTACCTGTTCGAATCCATTCCCGCGACGGGCGTCTATACGGTGCGCGTGGCGACGGCGACGCTGCCGGGCGGAACCGGCACGCAGACGTACGACGAGGACGCCGTCAAGGACAGCACGCACGCGGTGTACCTCGACATCTACGCCGCGGCGGCCAGCACGAACAACCTCCACCTGACGACCGACTTCGGCTACACGCTGGCCAGCACGATCGAGGGCACCATTTGGCACGACTACGATCGCGGCCAGGAAACCTATCGCGAAGCAGGCGAGGATTGGATGACCAACGTGACGGTCTACCTCTGCGCCAGTCCGTCGCCGTGCGGCGCCGGGGCCTCGATCGCCACGAACGTCACGACCACCAACGGCTATTTTCGCTTCACCGGCAATTTCAACGGCACCTACACGGTCTACGTCGCGACGAATTCCGGCATGCTCGGCACCGGTTCGTGGAAAACGTCGTGGGACACGGACGGCACCAACACGGCGAACTATGCCGCGGTGACGGTTCCGCTCGGCGGCGTGGGGCGGGCGGACTTCAGCTACTTCCGGTCGGGACCGTACCGCATTGGCGACACGCTGTTTTACGACTGGAACAGCAACGGCGTGCAGAACGTCGAGTCCGAGGGCGGCATCTCCAACGTGACGGTCCGGCTCTACGAAGATGCCAACGGCAACGGCGAGGTGGATGCGGGCACCGACGCCTTCATCGCCGCGACCGTCACCGCGACCAACGGCTACTACGTCTTCACCAATCTGTTCGCGACGAACACCTACCTGGTGGTCGTGGATCGCGAAGACGCGGACCTGCCGGCCAGCTATCTCGTGACGGCGGATCCATGGGGCGCCAAGGATGGCCGCAGCGTCGTCACGCTCGTCAACGCCGACAACCTGGACCAGGACTTCGGCTTCTGGCCCTACGGAAGCGGCGCGATCGGCGACACGGTGTGGAAAGACGTGAACGCCGACGGGATCCAGTCCGGCTACCAGGAAACCGGCATTTCCAACGTTCTCGTCACCCTGTACCACGAAGCCAACGGCACCTGGTGGCCGTTGCGGAGCACGAATACGGACGTCAACGGCAAGTATCTCTTCGCCGCGCTGCCGGACGGGGATTACCGGGTGGTGGTCGACGACGCGGATGCCGATCTGCCGCAGGACGGGTTCGGCAACGTCTACTATCCCTCCACGCCCGTTTCCCACGACGCGACGATCAGCGGCGGCAACACGTATCTGGACGCGGACTTCGGCTTCGCGCCCTACGGCGCGATCGGCGACACGGTGTTCTGGGATCTCGGCCGCAACGGCGACCAGGATTACAACGACCCCGGCGTGCCGGGCGTGGAAGTCCGCCTCTACGCCGATGCCAACGCCAACGGCGTCTACGACGCCGGCGAATCGCTGGTGGCGACCCAAACCACCGATGCCGACGGTCTCTACATGTTCACCGGGCTCCGGTCGGGCCGCTACGTCGTCGTGGTCGAAACGGCGAGCGGCCCGCTGGCCGGCACGGACCAGACCGCCGATCCGCAGTCGGACGGCTTGACCTGCGACGATCCGCTCAACGTCGTGCCCTGCGACGACCAGTGCGGCTGGGCGCTCGCGCCCGCGCAAATCTTCATGGGCGCGGACTTCGGCTACGCGCCCCGGGGCGTCATCGGCGACACGCTGTGGCTCGATGCGAACGCCAACGGCGTGCGCGACGCCGGCGAACTCGGCATTCCGTACGTCGACGTGGTCCTGTATTCCAACGGCGTGGCCATCGCGACCAACGCGACCGATGCGGACGGCCTCTACGGCTTCAGCGGCTTGGTGGATTTCGGCAACTACGGCGTGCGGGTGGCGACCAACGACGTCGATTTCCCGGCGGGGTTGACCAACACCTGGGCGGCCGATCTCACGCCCGACAACTACGCGACGAACATCGTGATGTCCGGCGGGCATGTGGCCACCATTGGCGGCTATCCCTGCACCGATTGCGACCTGAACGTCGACTTCGGCTATCGCTATGCGGGCAACAACAGCCTGAGCGGCACGATCGGTCTCGACGCGACGCCATACGACGGCCTGATGAACGGCCTGAACCCGTCCGGACCGGGCGCCGGCGAATCGCCCTATGCCGGCGTGCCCGTCACGCTGTATCTGTGGAACGACGACGGCGACGGCGCCATCGAGGCCGGCGAGACCGCACAGATTGGCACGACCGCCACCGCCGCCAACGGCGACTATGCCTTCACGGGGCTGCCCAACGGCGACGGCAACGACAAGTACGTCGTGGCCAGCCCGGCGCCGGAAAACTACTTGAAGCTTACGACCACCAACGGGTCCATCGCGGGCGTGACCGTGTTCGCGACGACCAACCTCCAAGGTTATGCCGTTTCCGCGCGGCTGGCGGTGAACGTCGCCCCGGCGATCACGAACATGGATTTCGCCTACGCCTCCCAGAAATCCTGCGATTACGGCGATTTGTCGGACAGCTACGACACGCTGGCGGCCGACGGCGCGCGCCACGTCCTGCCCACCGTGCCGAATCTGTATCTGGGCGCCGGCGTGGATGCCGAACAGAACGGCGTGCCCTCCGCAGGCGCCGACGGCGACGACCTGGCCGGATCGGACGACGAAAACGGCGTCATCCAAATCACCAACTCCATCTGGCGGATCGGGGCCAACGGCGGCGCCGTCGCAACCACGGTGGGGGCGGGCAGCGGTTGGCTTCTGGGCTACGTCGATTTCAACGGCGACGGCGATTTCGTGGACGCCGGCGAACTGGTCGCCAGCCTGGCGGTCTCGAACACGGGCGGCAACGGCAGCGGTGTCTACACGAATTCGTTCGCGGTTCCCGCCGGCACGTTCTCGACGACCAGTTCCACGCCGCTCTATGCGCGCTTCCGGCTGTATCCCGAAGAACCGATGTTCCCCGAGCTGGCCTATGCCGGCACGGCCGACAACGGCGAGGTGGAAGACTATCTCTGGCATCTGGCCGGCCTCGGCGACTATGTCTGGTACGACGTGGACGGCGACGGCGTCCAGGACGCGGGCGAGCCGCCGATTCCCGGCGTGCGGGTGTTCGCGGACCTCAACGACGACGGCGTCTGGCAGGCCACCGAACCGGCCGCGACGACCGACGCAAACGGCTTGTACGGCATCGGCGGGCTGGTGCCCGGCACCTACGCCGTGGCGGTGGACACCAACACGCTGCCGGCCGGCGTCCTGCCCACCTACGACTACGACGGCCTCGCCACCCCGCACGTGGCGGACGTCGCGATCACCGACCTGAACCAGTTTTTCGCCGCCGCCGACTTCGGCTATCTGCCGCCGGTGGACGTCGGCGACCGCGTTTGGTTCGACGCCAACCGGGATGGCCTCCAAAACGCCAACGAACTGGACAATTTCATCGGCATCCCCGTCGCTTTGCTGGACACCAACGGCAACGTCGTGGCCGAGACCGTCACGGACGAAGAAGGGCGGTACTTGTTTGCGGACATGCCGGCCCGGACCTACGTGCTGCGGTTCGACCTCGCGTCCATCAGCACCAACGAAAACATCAGCGCCTCCAAGGTCGGCGCAGACGACGAAGTCGACAGCGACGTCGTCGCCGGCAACGTGGGCGACTACGCCTGGACCGAACCGGTTGCCGTCGTTGCCGGCGCAACGAAGCTGACGGTCGATTTGGGCATCACCACGCGCGGCCCGACGCGCGCCGAACTTGCGGCGATCTGGGGCGAATGGGTGGATGGCCAAGGGCGCTTGGCGTGGCGCACGGCTTCGGAATTTTCCACGGCGGGATTCTTCGTCTATCGCGTCGATCCGGAAACCGGCGCCGAGACGCGCCTGAACGCCGTTTTGCAGCCTTCGACCTTCCAGGAAGACGGGGCGATCTATGGATTCGTGGATCCGGCGGCGACGGCCGCTGGCGCGGCGACCTACCGCCTCGAAGAATTGGACCTGGCCGGCGACGTTCGCGATCTCGGCGTGCATTCGATCCAGTTTGCCGCCGTGCCGCCGACGGCGAAGGCGACGCGACCGTCCGACCGGACGCCCAAGACCGCCGCCGCTCCTCGAACGAGCGCGCTGCGCGCGGCGCCGGGACCCTCGCCGGTGCTCAAGGTGCGCACGACGCGGGATGGCCTGTACGCCGTGGATTTGGCGGCCATTGCCGCCGGCATGGATCGGCCGGTCGCCGAACTCCGGGCCCAGGCCGCCTCCGGGTTCCTGAAGCTGGAAACGCAGGGCACGGACGTGCCGTGGATATACGACGAGTCCCGCGACCGGCTGGTGTTCCATGGCGTGGCGCCGAAGCCCGATTGGTACGTGCACGAATCCGTCTATTTGATTTCCGCAGGCGCGGGTCGGCCCATGGCGCGGCGCGCGCCCGGCGCCGCGAGCGGCACGACCGTTTTGCCGACGACGCGGCATTTCGAAGAAGACCGCTTCCTGTTCAGCATGACGCAGATGCCCGACGATTTCTATTTTTGGGCGGGCATCGTAAGCGGATTCGGCGACGTGTCGGTGCAGACGTTCCCGCTCGACTTGTCCGGCCATGCCGGCGGCGACGTGCATTTGAAGGTCCGCTTGATGGGCTGGTCGAGTTCGACCAACGATCCCGACCACTTGGCCCGGTTCGCCTTCAACGGCGCCGAAGTCGGCACGCTGGCGTTCGACGGCCAAGAAGCCGCCGAAGCCGACTTGACGATTCCCGCGGCGGCCGTGGCGACCGGCGAAAACGCGTTGACGGTGGAAGGCATGCTGCAGGATGGCCGCAGCGAGAGCTTCTTCGTCGTGGATTGGATCGAGGCTTCTTTTGCGTGCGCCGTGGCGCCGGTTCCGGAAACGCTGCAGGGCCAGGTCGCCGGCTTGGCCGCGGTTTCCGCCGCGGCGTTCGCGGAACCGGTGGCCGTGGTCCTGGATGCCGCGGGAAATCCGACTTGGATTGCCGACGAAACCGGCGCGTTGCCGGCCAAGGCGTGGGCCGTGGCCGCGAGCGACGTTCGATGCGCCGTGGCGGAAGCGGGCGCCGTGACGGCGCTGTCGCCGGAACCCACCGCGGCCGCGGCGTGGTTCATGGCGGCCACGAATGCGATCGATTACCTGGTGATCGCCCCGCGCGATTTGGCGGCCACCGCCCAGACGCTCGCGGATTTCCGCAACTCCCAAGGCCTGCGCGCCGGCGTGGCGATCTTCGAGGACGTCTGCGATCTGCTGGCGCACGGCGTGCGCACGCCGCAGGCCATTCCGGCGCTTCTGCGCCATGCGACGGCCACGTGGGCAACGGCGCCGCAGATGGTCGTGCTGGCGGGCAACGGCAACTACGATTATCTCGGCGTGCAGGCCGGCGAAGCGAATCTACTGCCTCCGCTGCTGGTCCAAACGCCGGCCGGCGTCTGCGCCTCGGATGGATTGCTGGCGGACCTGGGCGGCGACGAACGGCCGGACGTCGCCATCGGACGGTTGCCGGCGCGCACGCCGGAAGAACTCGCCGCGATGATCGCGAAGATCGAAGCCTACGAAGCCGGATTCGGTTCGGCGTGGCAAAACGAACTGCGCCTGGCCGCCGACAAGGCCGATTCCATCGGGAGTTTCGCGGCGGACAATGCCCGGCTGGCGGAGTTGGTTCAGGCGCCGCATGCCGTGGCCGCGCGCCTTGATTTGGATGAAACGGCGATCGAGCCGGCCCGCGCCGAATTTCTGGATTGGTTCAACGCCGGCGCCGGCTTCATCCATTACGCGGGCCACGGCGGGATGAAGAACCTCGGCGCGCAGAACCTGCTGACGTGGACGAATGTCGCGGAGATGTCGAACCCGGAACGTCCGCCGGTGGTGGTGACGCTGACCTGCCTGGCGGCGCGTTACGAAGTGCCGGCGACGGACAGCTTGGGCGAAGCGCTGTTGCGACGGGTCGGCGGCGGCGCCGTCGCGGTGCTGGGGCCGTCGGGCTTGTCGCGCAACGCGCCGGCGACCGAACTGGGCGAGGCCTTCTATCGCGCGATCCTGCTGGAAGGCGAAGGTCGGCTGGGCTTGGCGTTCCTGAAAGCGCGACGCGCGTTGCCGGAAAGCCTGTTCTCGAAGGAAACGCTCGCCGTCTACAACTTGCTGGGCGATCCCGCGTTGCGCGTGGCCGGAAACGATCCCGCGCGGACGCCGCGACAGGCCGCGCAGGTTGCGTTGAAGGATTTGACGCAAACCTACGATGGTGCGCCGTGCCGCGTGGCGGTCGCGACGGTACCGGCGGGACTTGCGGTGCAAGTCGCGTATGCAGGGAATCCGGAACCGCCGACAGCGGCCGGCATGTATACCGTTGACGCGCGCATCGCGACGGCCGGCTACGAAGGTTCCGCGACGGGCGTGCTGACGGTGGCGAAGGCGCCGGTCGCCGTGACGCTGGAGAATCTCGCGCAGGTCTACGACGGCGCATCGAAACAGCCGACGGCGGCCACCGAACCCGCCGGCTTGCCGGTGGAATGGACCTACAACGGTTCCGCCGCGGCGCCGAGCGAAGCGGGCACCTACGAAGTGGTGGCGACGGTGGCCGACGCCAATCATGCCGGCGCGGCGACGGGCGTGCTGACGGTGGCGAAGGCGCCGGCCTGCGTGGCGCTGGGCGATCTTGCACAGGTCTACGACGGCGCGCCGAAACATGCGACGGCCAGCACCGCGCCGGACGAGCTGGCTGTGGATTTCACCTACGACGGACGCGCCGCGGCGCCGACCGCGGCGGGCACCTATGCTGTGTTGGCGCAAGTGGCCGATGCCAATTGGCTGGGTGCGGCCAGCGGCCGCCTGACGATCGCCAAGGCCGACCAAACCATCGCGTTCCCGGCCGTGGCGCCGGCGCTTGCGAACGACGTGATTGCGTTGGCGGCGACGGCTTCGAGCGGTTTGCCGGTGGAATTCGCCGTGGTTTCCGGCCCCGGGACGCTCATCGATGGCAACCGGCTTGCGTTCGGCGGGCCGGGTACCGTCGTGGTTGCGGCGACGCAAGCCGGCAATGCCAACTGGAACGCGGCGCCGGTCGCGACGCAGTCCATTCGGGCCGGAACGTTGGCCGCCAGCGCGGCGCGCGTGCTCGTGCGGGAAAACGGCGAGGGCCGCTTGTTCCTGCGCTGCGTGCAGGCGCCGGCGACGCCCATGACGGTGACCGTGGCGCGGGTGGACGGCGATGCGAACATCGTCGTGCAAAGCGGCGCGACGCGCACGTTCAAGGCATCGAACGGGAGCACGTGGCAAGCGGTGACCTTCGCGGCCGCCGCCGATGCGAACGCGACCTCCGAAACGGCCACCTTCCGGATTTCTGCGCCGGGCGAACCCGATCGCTTCGTGGAAGCGGCGACGTTGGACGGCGAGGTCGGCGCCAACCTGGCGTTGGCGGCGAATGGCGCCGCGATTGCCGGATCCAAGGCCTACGGAGCGGCGCAAGCGATCGACGGCATCCACAATTCGAGCACCAACTACGCTTATACGATTTGGACGAACGATCCACCGGGCGCGTTGACGTTGGATCTTCAGGTGGCGACGGCCATCGCGCGGATTCGTTTGCTGAACTGGGATTGGGTCCAGCGCAGCCAGCGTTATCGGATCGAGGCTTCGACGGACGGCGCCGTCTGGACTTCGCTGGTGGACGCCTCCGGGGAGGATCATCAGGGGTGGGACGATTGGGAAGTGGACGGCGCCGCTCGCTATCTGCGGTTCACCGGTTTGACGAATTCGGCCGGCAGTTTCGCGGTGGTTTCGGAACTGGAAGTCTATGGACCCCAATCTTGGCTGGAGGTTTCGAAGGACACGGTCAACGTATGCGAAGGCGGCGAAGGACGCTTCTTCGTGCGGCTGACGGAAGCTCCGGCATCCAACGTCGTCGTGACGGTCGGCCATGCCGCTGGCAGCGCCGGCCTGGCGGTGCGCAACGGCGCCGCGCGCACGTTCAAGGCGTCGAACTGGAGCGTCTGGCAAGCCGTGACGCTGGCGGCGGCTCCGGACGCGAACGGCGAAAACGAAACGGCGACGTTCCGGATTTCGGCGGCAGGTCAGGAAGATCGCTCCGTGGAAGCGATCGCGCTGGATGGCGACGTCGGCCAAAATCTGGCGCTTTCCGCCGCGATTTCCGGCGCGAAAGCCGGCGGCGCGGCTTTGGCGATCGACGGCATCCACGAAGCGAGCACCAACTACGCCTACGTGGTTTGGACGAACGATCCACCGGGTGCGTTGACGTTGGACTTGCTGGCGCCGGCGACGATCACCCGGATGCGCCTGTTGACCTGGGACTGGGTCCAGCGCCTCCAGCGCTACCGAATCGAGGCTTCCCTGGATGGCGCGACGTGGACGCTGCTGGCGGATTCGGGCGCAAAGGGCCGGCATGGTTGGGACGATTGGCCAGTGGATGGACGGACGATCCGCTATCTGCGGTTCACGGGACTTTCGAGTTCGGCCAACGCCTACGTGTGCCTCGCGGAATGGGAAGTGTACGGCGAGCGCGCGGCGCTAGCGAAACCGGAAGTGTCGAAAGCGATCGTGCGCGTTCGGGAAAACGGCGAAGGACGATTCTTCGTCCGTCTGCCCCAGGCGCCGGAGGGCACGGTGTCGCTGTCCATCAGCCGCGTCGACGGGAGCGAAGCTTTCACCGTGAAGAGCGGCGCGATCCGCACCTTCAAGGCGTCCAATTGGAACGCTTGGCAGGCGGTGACGCTGGTTGCGGGCGACGACGACAACGCCGAAGGGGAAACGGCGACCTTCCGCATCTCGGCGCCGGGCATGGAAGACGCCTGGGTGGAAGCCGTCGCGCTGGACGACGATCTCGGCGCGAACTGGGCGTCGGCGGCGGCGGGCACCACGGTGTCGGGAACGAAAGCGGGGTTGCTGGCGCAGTTGATCGACGGCATTCACGACATCGCCGGCAACTACGGCTACGTCGTGTGGACGAACAACCCGCCGGGCGCCTTCACGCTGGATTTGCACGCGGCGACGGCGGTGTCGCGGATCCGTTTGTTGAATTGGGACTGGGTGCATCGCGTGCACCGCTATCGGATCGAAGGCTCGCTGGATGGAACGAGCTGGACGCTGTTGGCGGATGCCGGCGCCGAAGATCATCACGGCTGGGACGATTGGCCTGTGGCCGACGTCGCGATTCGCTACCTGCGATTCACGGGACTGGCCAATTCCGCGAATTCTTCGGTGTGCCTGGCGGAAATGGAAGTGTATGGCGCGCGGGTGGCCGTGCCGCGGGCGGCGGCGGCGGCCAAGACCGCCGACGTCGAGATGGCGCCGTTCCCGATCACCGTGGTGACCAGCGATGACGGACCGGAGCACACCAACGGGTGGGGTGCCGTGGACGGCGACACGAACACGTGGTGGCAAGGTCGCAGCGGCGCCGGCGGCTGGTACATCGCCGTGGGCTACGATGCGCCGGTGTTCATGACGAATCTCGTGCTGGATGCGGAAGCGGTCGAGCCCATCGCGGTGCGCTGCCTGTACAGCTTGGATGGCGATGCGTGGACCGAACTGCCGGAATGCTTGGCTGGCGAGGCCATTGAATTGAATTACCTGTGGCTGATCTTCTCCGGGGAAGGGGCGGAAGCCGGCCCCACGGTGCGGGAAATCCTTCCGCAGGAATAGGTTCCCAACGCGCGGAGAGCGAAAAGGATTTGTTGCTTGCCGCCGGGGATCGTGCTAGAAAAATAGCCAAGGAAATAGGTGCCCCAATGCCGGAGAAAGCGCGTTTGAAGTACGAAAAGCCGGTCAGCATCGACATGGGCCGGGTGGCGCCCATCTTGGGCGACACCTGCAGCGTGGGCAATGGTGCGGCCGACTGCCCGGCCGGCATGAACAATGCCGTGGTGGCGGTGTGTTCGTCGGCGGGATCGAGTGCGGACAACGATTGCCGCACGGGATCGAGTGCGGGGACGTTTTGCTGGCCGACAGGATCCGGCGCCCAGGTGTATTGCCTCGCCGGCGATGGGTACGGCAGCAGCTTGCGTTCTCCCAGCGGCATGGACAGCGATTCCCTCGGCGGCGGAACCGATGCTTCCGTCGATGAAGTGGGTGCGTCCGACTCCACGATCGATTCGATTCTCGACGAGCCCGCAGCCGACGAACCGGAGTCTCCGTAGCGACAGCCAAGTCCGAGAAACGGACTCTGGGCGCTTTGGATGCCGACGCCGGGGCGCACGTGCAGCGATGGGGTGAGAGGCCCATGGAAACAAACGAACCCCGCGAGTCGGCCAATTGCATTTCGTGCCTTTCTGCGCCTTGCCGCGGCGACAGCATGTCGGTCACGCTGAAGGCGGGCGATCGTCTTTGGTTGGCACCGGTCGCTTTCGATTCGCTGGATGTCGGCGACGTCGTTGCATTGGATGCGGGAAGCAAGGTGGTCGCGCATCGCATCGTTGCGCGCCAGCCTGCGGGTTATGTGCTGCAAGGCGATGGCAACGGCCGGCCGGACGTGGAACTGCTGACCGCCGCGAATTTCTTGGGAAAGGTCGAAGCCCGCGAACGCAACGGCGCACGCACCCAGTTGGCCGGCGGGCGACCGGGCCACCGCCGGGGTCACATCCTGCGTGCGTGCAGCCGCTTCCGGATTCGCCTGGCCTGGATGTTGGGTTGGCCATATCGTCTGCTGCGTTCGAGCCGCTGGGTGGTCCGTTTCTGGCACCCCGACGTGCTGACCGTGCGCTTTGCGACGCCGGGCGGATGGCAGACGAAATTCATTCGCAGGGGAAAGACGGTGGCGGTTTGGGCCCCGCAATCCGGCCGTTGGGAATGCCGTCGGCCGTACGACCTGGTTTTGTTTCCGTCATGCCGATGAATTCGTTCTCGTCAATTGGCGGGTGGGCCAGTTCGGAAATGGAATTGCTGTGCGCCTGTCTGCGTCCGGCCAACGCCGGCATGGCGGCGGCGACGGTGCTGCGTCGCGAGCCAGCGCTCGTTTGGCCGCAATTCATGGCTTTGGCCGCGAATCACCATGTCATTCCCTTGGTCTGCGCGGCCTTGCAAGCCGCCGCGCGGGACGGCGGCATGGTGCCGCCGGAATGGCGGGCGCAATTGCGGTCGCGGCGCGTCGCCATCGCCGCCTACAATTTGCGGGCGCTGGCGACGGCGCAGCGGTTGCAGCGCGGGCTGGAAGCCGAAGACGTCGCGTTGATTCCCATCAAGGGACCGGCGTTGGCGTTGCTGGCGCATGGCGACGTGCTGGCGCGGCAATTCGAGGATTTGGATTTCATCGTGCGGCGCCGCGATCTGCTGAAAACCGTCGAGTGGCTGGAACGGGACGGGTATCGCTTGCGCGAACTGTCATCCCGCGTTTCCCGGATCTGCTATCGGGATTCGCTGCAAAACTGGTCGTTCGTGAAATCCGGCCAAGCGCCGCTCGATCTCAAGCCGGTGCTGATTTCCCATGCGTTGTGCGGAGCGGATTCCGCCGATTTCATGGCGGAAGCCTGCCGTTGGCTGCCGATCGACGAGCGCAGCCGTTTGCTCGTTCCCGGGCCCGAAGCCATGCTGCTGGCCGTTTGCCTGGACGGCATCAACGAGATGTGGGTCAAGCTGTCGTCGGTGGCGGACGTCGCCGCGCTGTTGACGAAGCATGCGGAACGGGATTGGGGCGCCTTTTTGGAAATCGCGGCGCGGCGCGGCATGCGGCGGGCGTTGTTGATCGGCGCCGGCGTGGCGGAAGAATTGCTGGGCCTCGAGCCGCCGGCGACATTTCGGGAAGCGCTGCGGCGGGATCCGGCGGCGCGGCGGTTGGCGCGCGAAGCCGCAGGTCGCTTGCGCATGGAAGCGCCGCGCCATGCGGTGGTCGTCCGTCAAGCCGGCTACGCCTTGCGGAGTCGGGAGCGGATCCGGGAGCGCCTGCGTTTTGGGATTCGTCTGCTGTTCGTGCCGGGCGCCGGCGATCTCGATCGTTGGCGCTTTCCGGCTGCGCTGCTGCCGTTGTTGGCACTGGCGCGGCCTTTCCGGCTCGCGTGGGGCGTGCTGGTCCATGGCAGTCGCGATCGCCGGTTGACGCTGTCGCCGGAGGGTGAGAAATTATCCGCCAAGGCGACGGGTTCATGAAGACGGCGAAAAAACGGTTGCGGCATTTGGGCCAAGCGACGCAGCTGGTTTGGGAAAGCGCGCGGGGCTGGACGATTCTTCAAGGCGCGGCCATGGCGGCGCAGGGCTTGTTGCCGATCGCCACGCTTTACTTGACCCGGGCGAC
>Ga0209098_1003248_pt1 | contig 13709 bp, 15 predicted proteins | sample AD_JPNHW1_MetaG_FD_184429 | JGI IMG/M metagenome (GOLD analysis project Ga0209098, IMG submission 184429) | Active sludge microbial communities of municipal wastewater-treating anaerobic digesters from Japan - AD_JPNHW1_MetaG (SPAdes) (version 2) | ecosystem: Engineered > Bioreactor > Anaerobic... | reverse complement strand
GTCGTACTGCTGGTCATCACGCTCGTCATCAACGTCTCTGCGGTCGCGATCCTGCGGTACATCAAAGAGGGGAGGATCAGCAGCCCGGCCCGTAAACCGTTCATATCAGTGCAGACCCGCGAAAAACTTGTCTTTACCGCGGAGATGCTCCTCTTCGCGCTGGGGCTGATCTTCCTCACTGCGTTGTCCTGGTGGCTGGCCATCCTCATCCTTCTTGCAGGATTCCTGTGGTACATCGTCAGGCCGTTCATGGCGGAGAACCGGGTCCAGCAGATTGCATTCGCCCTGGTCACCCTTGCAACGCTTATCGTGGTTGCCATCCTGGTCATCATCCTGCAGGATATTGTCCTGAACGGCCTGCCGGCACTCACGTGGGACTTCCTGACAAAATCCCCGCTGGACTCCGGCCGGGCCGGCGGCATCTTCCCGGCCATCGTGGGCACCCTGTGCCTTGTCGTGGGCGCGATCATCATTGCCCTCCCGCTCGGTGTCGGGGCCGCGATCTATATGGTCGAGTACACGAGGGAAGGCCGCATCACGCGGCTGATCCGGACCGGTGTGGACCTGCTGAACGGGACACCGTCCATTGTCTTTGGCCTCTTCGGGTTTGCGTTCATCGTGCTGTACCTCAGCACGGGCGTATCGCTGCTCGCGGGGCAGGTCACACTCGCCCTGATGGTGCTGCCGACCGTGATCCGGACAACGGAAGAGACGCTGCGGGGCATCCCCGCATCGCTCCGCGAGGGGAGCCTTGCGCTCGGGGCAACCAAATGGCAGACCATCAGCCGTGTCGTGCTGCCTCCGGCCGTGCCGGGCATCGTGACCGGGGCGATCCTGTCCATTGGCCGGGCCGCGGGCGAGACCGCACCGATCATGTTTACCGCGGTGGTCTTCTCGTCCCGCTTCCTGCCGGACTCCGTCTTCGACCCGGTGATGGCCCTGCCGTACCACCTGTTCATCCTGGCAACGAACGTGCCGGGCTCGTCTACCAACAAGTACGGCACGGCGCTCGTGCTGCTCCTGCTCGTGGTCGGGTTCTACGCGGTCGCGATCTTCGTGCGGACCCATTTCCAGAACAAGATGAGGGTATAGTATGTCCGGAACCTGTATCATTTCCACAATCGATCTCAACCTCTGGTACCACCGAAAACATGCGCTCCAGTCGGTATCGATGAGGATCCCACGAAACAAGGTCACCGCCCTGATCGGCCCCTCGGGCTGCGGGAAGTCGACCCTGCTGCGGTGCTTCAACCGTTTGAACGACCTGATCGATGATGTGAAGATCACGGGCACGATCCTGCTGGACGATCAGGAGATCCATGCGCCGGGGACCGATGTGGTCACGCTCCGGAAGAAGGTAGGGATGGTCTTCCAGAAGCCCAACCCGTTCCCGAAGTCCATCCGGGAGAACGTGGCCTACGGCCCGAAAGTGCACGGGGTTGCGGACCGGAGCGAACTTGACCGGATCGTGGAGGAGAGCCTCCGGCACGCCGCCCTCTGGGACGAGGTGAAGGACCGGCTTGACGATTCCGCACTCGGACTTTCGGGCGGCCAGCAGCAGCGGCTCTGCATTGCCCGGACGCTCGCGGTGGAGCCCGAAGTTATCCTCATGGACGAACCCTGCTCGGCGCTCGACCCGATCGCAACGGCCAAGATCGAGAACCTCATCGACGAGCTCAGGAAGGAGTACACGGTGATCATCGTAACCCACAACATGCAGCAGGCAGCAAGGGTGAGTGACTACACGGGGTTCATGTACCTCGGGAGGCTGATCGAGTGCGGGAAGACGAAGCAGATCTTCGAGCACCCGGCAGAGGAACTGACGGAGAACTACATCACCGGCCGGTTCGGGTAGGAGGAGCATATGGCAGAAAAATTTCACACGGAACTCAAAAAACTCAGGAAGGACACGGTTGCAATGGCACAGTTCGGGCGCTCGATGCTCCGGGACGCGACCGATGCCCTGGTCCGGCAGGACCGGGACCTGGCTGAGTCGGTGGTTGCACGCAAGGGCGAGATCCATACACGGGAGGTGGACCTTGAAGAACGCTGCTACCAGCTGATTGCGCTCTACCAGCCGATGGCAAAGGATATGAGGGTCATCGCCTGCACGCTCAAGGTGATCACGGCCTCCATGCGCATCGGGCGCTACGGCAAGGTGATCGCAAACATCGTGAAAGAGATAGCCGAACGGCCGCAGATCTCCCCCACGATGAGCCTTGCGCACAACTCTCACATGATGAGTATCCCGCATATGGCCGAGCTCGTGATCGATATGATCGACGACGCGATCGCGGCCTACGATATCGAGTCCGAGACCAATATTGCGGATTTCAATGCCCGCGACGACACCATCGACGCCCTGCGCCACTCCATCTTCCGCGAAGGCATCACCCACATGATGGAGGACCCGCGGAGCATCACCCGCTGCACCCACTACATCATGGTTGCCCGGTATCTCGAACGCTGCGCCGACCATGCGTGCAAGATCGCGGAGAACGTGCATTACATGGAGACGGGCGAGAGGATCGAAATACACTGAGGCTGGAGCAATGAGCGATTTTGATTTTATCCTGGAATGTCCGGTTGAGAAGGTGCCGATGCACCCGGAAGATTTTGCTGCGCTGCTCGAATGGGTACGAGCAAAGGAACGGTGGGATCCGAGTGGTTCATCAGATGGATAAAAACCGGGAAGCAGACCCGGTTCCCGGGATCCGTTGAATTCCCGGATCCCGGGACACACCTTCGAACATGTATTTTTCTGATTTTTTTCTATAGTGCTCTATAGAATATAGAGAGGACTATAGTTTATGGCGAAAAATGGTATATTTACTACCGCTCATTTCATGTCAGGACATCCTGATTCGCACGATCATGATGGACGGGAGATAACCTATGGGAATCCGGGAATTGCTGTTACCCCACGACACGGTCTTTTACGATCTCTTTGAAAAGCAGGCAGGGATCCTGACCGAGGCTGCATGGCTGCTCGTGGACCTGACCGAGAATTTTACGAATGTGAAAGAGAAGCGTCATGCGATCGAGAAGCTTGAGCACAAGGGGGACCAGGTCACCCATGATATCTACGAACAACTGAACCGCACCTTCATCACCCCGCTCGACCCCGAAGAGATCTCCCACCTTGCTTCGACGCTTGACGAGGTGCTGGACTATATCGATGGGGCAGCCGAGAAGATGCTCTACTATTCCATAGATTCTTCCGATTCCAGCATGATCGAACTCGCTAAACTGATCCACCTGTCAACCCGCGAGATCGAGAGTGCCACAAAAAGTATGCGTTCCATCAAGGACCCGCGGTACATTGAAGAGCGCTGCATAGAAGTGAACCGGCTGGAGAACGTGGCCGATGACGTGCTCGCAGCGGCAGTTACCGACCTGTTCAGAACAACCGATGCGATCCGGATCATCAAGCTCAAGGACATCTACGAACAACTGGAGACCGCGACGGACAACTGCGAGGACGTGGCAAACGTGCTCTCCGATATCGCGATCAGGCATTCGTGATGACTGCAGAAACCATTGGGATGATTGCATGATCGAAGCAACCTGGGAACTGGTCGTCATCATCATCGGTATTGCGCTTGTCTTCGATTTCACGAACGGGTTCCACGACTCGGCCAATTCGATCTCGACTGTGGTCTCGACCAAGGTCCTCTCCCCGCGGAGCGCCGTGGCCTTTGCCGCGTTCTTCAACTTCATCGCCGCGTTCGCATTTGGTGTTGCGGTGGCAAGCACGATCAGCAAGATCATCCGGCTGGAAATCGTCGAGACCACCATCATCCCGTTCATCATTCTGGCTGCCCTGATCGGTGCAATTTCCTGGAACCTGATCACGTGGTACTTCGGGATCCCGACCTCGTCTTCCCATGCGCTTATCGGCGGGATGACCGGGGCGGGCCTGGCTGCTGCCGGTATTGCCGCGATCAAGTGGTCCACGGTCGGGCAGGTGGCCCTGTTCATGATACTCTCTCCGGTCATCGGGTTTACCTGCGGCTTTTTGTTCATGGCATTCATCCTCAATCTGACTAAAAATGCTCCCAAGCAGGCTGCCGAGTCCAGCTTCAAACGTCTCCAGCTCTTCTCGGCAGCGGCCTATAGTTTCAGCCACGGCACCAACGATGCCCAGAAGACCATGGGTATTATCATCCCGCTTCTCTTCTCGATCGGTTACTTCGGCACCTCCGTTGATCCGGGTAACCTGCCGGTCCCGCTCTGGGTGATTCTGGCTGCCCATTCCGCCATTGCGCTCGGGACCCTGTCCGGGGGATGGCGTATCGTGAAGACCATGGGTTATAAGATCACGAAACTCCGGCCGGTGCACGGGTTCACTGCCGAGACTGCCGGGGCATCGACGATCATCGGCGCATCCCTCCTCGGGATCCCGGTCAGCACGACCCATATCATCTGCACGTCCATCATGGGCGTGGGAACGACCAGCGGCAGCAGCACGGTGAAATGGGGCGTTGCCCGGACTATCGTGTGGGCATGGATCCTTACCATCCCGGTCAGTGCCTGCATCGGGTTCGCTGCGTTCAGCATGATCCGGGGGGTGATCGGGTACTGATTTTGTCCGGTGAACTGAAAGGACGGGATCCTGTGACAGTATTCCCGGAGGATCCGGCGCTCCTCCCCGGGTAATTTCCCGGGTTTTCCGATCCTATAAAACGGCAATCTTTTTATGAGGAAATAATTATCCACTCACAATGGAATCATTAAAATAATGGGGATACCTCATACCATTTTCCTGATCCTGGTCGTGACTGCATGCTTGGGTACGGCCGGATGCGTACTGGTGTCCGGGAGCAGCCCGGTAACCACTGCTGCTCCGGCAACCAGTGTCCCCGCACCGGAACCTTCAATGCCCATCCCAACAGCCGTTGCAACGAGTACTCCCCGGGAGGTCGTAACAGTTATCCGGTATATTTCCCTGCCCCGGGATCTCAAAGACTCAGAACTCCTGTTCACCCTGCAGGTCCCCGCTGAATGGAGTGTCTCGACATACCGGATAACGAACTCGGATACATCCGACTACCGGACTGAACCTGGTGCCGGCACCGTGTTCTCAATCACATCCTATCCCGGCAGCCGGAGCCGGGAGCAGGAATACCGCGACAGGTTCCGGCAATGGTCTCCTGCGCCGGTTGAATCCACGGCAACCATCAATGATATCAGGTACGACCGGTTCGAGAGCAGGGCCGATGGCAATACCACAGTTGCCTACCTCGCAGATGCGAACAGCGCGAACGAACGCGGGTATGCGAGCGTGCTGGTCTTCACTGCCCGCGACAGCAACCGGTTCGAGCGCGAGGATTTTGAGAAGGTGGTCTCATCGTTCCGGTATTTCAGCGTGAGATCAGCGGGCACGATAGAAGGCGAAGAGATCCCCCACTATGACCTGTCGGGAAAAATCGTATCCGGCAAGGCGGGCACCGGGGGTTCAATGATTACTGATTCCTCGGACTGGGATACTGCGGGAAGCGGTTCCTCCGGTGCGGCTTCCTCATCGGGGAGTTCCACTGCAGGGGGTTCCACGGGCGGGAGCGGCTGCCACCGGGGATAAACCGGGATTCACTTTCACTGTTCAGATCAATAATTCTGATCCGGGATGGGGAAATACACCCTGTTTCACCGGTGATTTTTCTGAAGGAACGACACCCGTTATTGTCACGGTATCAACATTTTTATGGTGGGAACTCCACTAAAACGGATGGAACGAAGTAATCCGGCCTGCGGTATCGTGCAATGACCGTTTTTGTGAGGTACTAGTATGCTGAAACAGATCCTCAATGAATTCCTGTCGATAGACGGCGTAATCGCGGCGGCCCTGATCGGGTACGACGGTTTTGTCATCGAAATTATCCAGACCGATTTCGTTGATGCCGATGCACTGGGTGCACTCTGTTCGGGTTCGATACGATTTTTCGAGCACGGGGGCAGGGTAATGGATATGGGACATCCCCGTCAGATTGCGCTGGAATACCAGGGCGGGACCATTGTCCTTACTCCCATCACCAGCGAAGAATTCCTTGTTATCCTGACCAGGACATCCACCGGACTCGGCCACCTGAACTATACGCTCCCGAAGATCAGTTCACGGATACGGGCGCTGATATGATCCGGGAATAACCGGGTTCGTTTTTACAAAAACCAAAAAATCGTTCCCTGAGTCCGGGTACGTCCGGTACCCGGTCACGTGGATCTCCGGGAGATTTCAGGGGGGACTCATTGTGATTACAGACGTGACCGACCGGTTGTCCGTTTTCACGAGCGTTATATTGATCCCCTCCATACCTCCTTTCTCTACCGAGACAGGATACGAGACAGTCTCGTAGCCGTTCATGCGGAGCTCGACCGTGTGGTGGCCAGGCGGGATGACGTAGGAGAGGGCACAGTCCGTGGGGCACCGGTATTCTTTATCGATATAGACATCCGCACCCGGAGGCATTGACGTGACATGGAGGGTCCCGTTTGCCTGCTGGAGCGTGCCGCTCACATTGAAGGTGCCGTTTCCATAGAGATAGAAGGACTCCTGTGTTGGTCTGGGAGTGCCGTTTGCCTGCGGCCGGGCGGGGGTGCTGCATCCCGCTGATACGATGCCGAGTATGATGAGGGAGAATATTATTGTCCGGAGCATGGGTAATCAAGCTCTGGTGGTAGGTGTTGTTAGATACGCTTTGTGAAACTCAGTGGGGGTGGTGCTCACCGATGATGGGGACCCGTTAGTGAGATTATCCGGTCAGTCTCTTGAAATTCCATCCAAATTTCGAGTGATAATCCCAGGCTGCAATGGCAAGTAAAAAGATACCAAAAAGAAAGGTGAACAGACTTTTTTCCATCAGGCTGAATAGTACAAAACAAACACCGAGGATTGTCCCCCAGATGATTATCGAGTATCTGTTTGTGTAAACCATACCAGTGATTTAATTCATTGAATATAATTTGATTGTTCAGAAGTTGCTCGTATGAGTACAAAAAATTTGTGTCAATGATCCGGCATCGCAATGGAATTGATCGCAACCAGATTTTTCCAGTCAGACAGGTCTTCAGAATCCTGGAGGCCATAATACATGAAAGAGGAGAAGACCATCAGGTCTTCAACCGGAGGAGGAGGAGAAACCATCAGGATTCTTCGACATAAATCCCCGATCACGGGTCGAAGATACCTGCAGTATCTTCTCCAGCCGGAGATTCTCCGACAGAGAATCACCGCCTCCTCCAAACCCCCACCGCACCCACCGGACTCCAATCAACCCCCCCAAAACCCGGAATACCTTGACGGTCCCGATCCGCCGCTGTAATAGCGCCGCAGCCCGCCATTTCCGGGCAGGGAAAGAACAGATTCCCGCCACCTGGAGATGGAAACGGGCGTTTCCTCAAACAACAGTGTCATTTTTTCTTGAAACAGTGTCATTAGGGCCGGAAAAACGGGTAATCGAAGGCTGAAATAACCTCCGTTGACTTCCCCCCTCCGTAACGGTACCAGTTCTACAAGTATTCCATCAGACCAGTATTCCGGCCGGTATTATCCGGAAAATTTTCCGGATTTTTCTTTCTAAAAATTTTGATCTCTGGCAGCAGGATTTTTACCCGGTAACACAGGACCAGCTCATTTTTCCAGACAATGTCTGGACAATGCCGGAAAATTCATTTTTCCAAAGATTTTTTCCGGGAAAATATTCCTGCTCTTTTTTCCGGCGGCATGAGGGTATCGGTTTTGATAAAATCCCCGTAAGCCTCTATATCTGAGAATCAAAGGCAGAACGCAGGATGGAGACTTTGTGGCACGAGAGCGAAGAGAATTCCGGAATACCATCAACACAGGGAGGTTCGTATGACAAACGGGATAGAGGTCATAACGGTTATCAGGGGTATTCTGATAATGATGCTCGGTGCCGGCATCTGGTTTGCATTGCCTATGCCTGCAACGGCATTACTGGGAGCTGTTTTCCTCATAACGGGCATGGTTGTTATTGTTAAAGGGTTTTTCAAAAAGTTCTGGAATCCTTAAGACCGTACTTCTTTTTTGTCAGCGTCAGGGAACCCGTGCCGGAACAGTGCAGCATACGGAAGACGGGTCCGGAAAATTTTTTTTAATTATAAAATTTTTTCCAGAAAATTCCGGGAAAACTTTTTAAGAATTTTCCGGAAAAATTCTCTTGCGTTTTCCCGTGCACAGGCATCGGGCAGAGCTGCCATGAACCAATATTCTGATATCCTCGGGCTCCGGGATGGATGGCAAAGGAGGAATACACGAAATGATGTACTGGAAAACCGATGGCCCGTTCTTACACCATTTTCCACCGGATGAACCCGTGAATGTGATGTAACCGGATAAAAACGTTGTTTCTGATTATTGAAAAGAATCATAAGTGCTAAATGGACAGCCCCCATGCTGAGAGAAACCACGTGAAATTATGGGAATCAAAACATTATCGGATTGTAAGCAATGTCCGCATCTTACGCAATGTGATGCCTATATTTCGAATGGTACGCACAAACACATGAAAAAACCCAATCCCTGTGAACTGGTCTTAAAACCAGATAATACGGATTGACATTTTGTACAGTCAGCAGTGGGATGTGCACAATCTCCAGGTGCCCGGGACTGGTGTCCATTGTCAGAAACCCATATTCCGCCACGGGATCTCCGGGGAGTGCGATTTTTGAGTACTATCACAATGTTTTTCGCCCGGAGATGTAGTATCATCAATCTGACGCGGTTGCCTGCACGCAGGAGACCGGGACTGGAGGAAGAATGGCAGAAGAACTGCAGATAGAAAAGGATCTGGTCGAGGACCTGCTGAGCCGACTCTCGGGAAAAGGAAAGAAAGGCAGGGAGGCAGCAATAGAAGCGCTGGCAGTAAGCACGGAAGACGACGACTGGAGGCCGGACGAGCTGATAAAGCAGGGCGGGATTGAGATCATCAGGGACCTGCTCGGGGACAAGAACCAGCACATTGTTCTTTCTGCCCTGAAAATTATCATCACCATTGCCGCATCAGGTCATGAAGAAGCGCTTGCGAGCGACGGGGTAATCGCTGTCCTCGATACCATGCAGGACAGCAGGAACACTGCGATCCGTGAGAAGGTCCGGGAGGCGCTGGAAATCCTCCAGCCAGAACCCGAGGAACTGAAAGTGCCAAAGCCCGATGATGATGACGATTATCTTCCCTGATCGTGCACGGTGCTGGAGAAAAAATCCAGATAACCGGAAATAAAACTTCCGGGGGATTATTGCGGTACGGTGTAACTCCGGGGAAGTCCCTGTTCCCGGCCAGAAACATTTTTTATAACCTTGGCCGGCGCCGATACGGTTATTGCGCTCCGGATAAGACTATTTTCCCGGAATTTTCATCCATGAGACCCAAGGAAGTAGTCCGGGCCTTTGTCGAGGCATTCAACCGGGCCGATACCGATGCACTTGCCGCCCTGTACGTGGAAGACGCAGTCAACCACCAGGTTGCCGAGTCGCCGGTTGTAGGGCGGGAGGCGATCCGCCGGATGTTTGCCGAATCGTTCGCAACGGCAACCATGGTCTGCATTGTCGAGAACCTGTTCGAGGACGGGGAATGGGCGATCATGGAGTGGCGCGATCCGCTCGGTCTATGGGGCTGCGGTTTCTTCCATGTCATCGATGACCGGATCGTGTTCCAGCGGGGTTACTGGGACAAGCTCTCATTCCTCCGTGTCCAGGGCCTTCCCCTGCCAGAGAACCCGTGAGACGATAACCTGATACCGTGTTTGAACAATGACCCGCTACCTGATCGATATCCGCCTTATGGGTTCCGTGAAGTACCAGATCAGCGGTTTGAGCCATCAGTTAGCGGAGAAATTCAGTCTTAAGACCAACCTCGTCGTCCCGCACATCACGCTTGCCGGGCCTTTCGATACAGAGAACGAAGAACAACTGGTACAGGATTTCACCCGGATATGTACAGACCAGGAAACGGTCCCGAAGTACGAGGTCGGGGGGTACGGGTTCTTTGACAAAACGAGGGTTGTATTTGTTACGATCACCCCGGATGAGAACTTAAAACAATTCCGGTACCAGCTGGCACAGGCAATCTCCCAGTACTGCACATTACGGGACTATGACCGGGACTCTGCCGAAGAGTTCCGGTTCCACGCAACGCTCGCCATGAAACTCGACTGGCTCACGTTCCGGAGAATAGAATGGTATTTCCGGAACCAGGAACGGGTCGTGTACCGGCACCACCCGATCCGGGCAACCCTGATGAGGAATGCAAAAATCCTGTGCGAATATGATTTCATCCAGCAGCGGATGCTGACCCGGGCGCAGGCGCTGAGCCGGGCAACGAGGAAGCGGGATTTCGATATTCTCAGGATTTGGAATGACGGGGGCCGGGAGGAGGAATAGCACCGCAGGGAATTTCCGGACCGGAAAGTCGCGGAGGAATCCGGCAGGATACGGGAGATACATTCCCCGCGGTATTCCGGGTCCCTGATCACCATCACGTATAAAGACAAAGAACGATGGATATAATCACAGAAAATTTTTAAAATATACCACAGAGGATGAATCAACAATGGTTTCTGCGGAAATGTCACACACCGAGCGTTCTCTTCTCATGATAGCGCTCATATTCATCATTATTATCGCGGTAAAGATGACTGCATATCTGATCTCGCTCTTCCTGATGGCTGTCATCATCAGTATGCTGGCAACGCCGGCACTGTTCTGGCTGAAGGAAAAAGGTCTCTCCGATTTCCTGGCAACGCTGGTCATTGCGCTGGCCGGCTTTCTCATCATCCTGGGGTTTATCGGCCTGACGGCCTTGTCAGTCAATACCGTGATCTCGGACCTCCCGCAGTACCAGCAGGATCTCAATACCCGTATTGGCGACATCACTGCCATGCTCGCACCCCTGGGCCTGTCGTCCCTTATCAGTACCCCCAAACTGGACCTGGGGATGCTCTCCTCGATCGGGTTGAGCGGGGCTGCAAGCGTTGCGGACACCGTCATGTTCCTGTTCTTCGTGGGAGTGCTGGCATTCTTCATACTCCTTGAAACACCCCGTCTGGGCGCTCACATTATCGGGCATCTGGGAAAAGAGTCGCACACTGTCAGAAATCTCTCCCGCATGACCGGGTATGTCATTGATTTTATCGTCGTACGGACGGAAACAAACTTTATCCACGGGGTGCTGTTCGGCGGTTTCCTGGGCATTATCGGGGTCCACGGGGCGATCCTCTGGGGCGTCCTGACCTTCCTGCTTGGCTATATCCCGTATTTCGGGCTCCTCATCGCCGCAGTGCCGGCCCTCTTCTTTGCCTGGCTCCAGTTCGGCGTTCCCGGGGCAGTCGCGGTCATCGTGGCAATCTGCATCCTCAACCTGATTGTCGAGAACCCGGTCCTGTCCTATCTCACGGCGCGGAAATTCGAGATGCCGGCGCTGATTGCGCTCGTCTCGGTGATCTTCTGGGGCTGGCTGCTGGGACTGGTCGGGTTGCTCTTTGCGGTACCGTTTACCCTCATGCTTCTCCTTGTCATCCAGTTATCCGACGAACTCCGCTGGATTAATGTAACACTCGGTGTGGACCACCTTTTCAGTGAATATGACGGTGAAGCAGAGGGGAAATAGGGAATCTTTTTTGTGTACCCTTTTTTAGAGCAAGACCGTGAGTAATAATTGAGTAAATGCCCGGGAAAAAAACTCATACTATTTTGACGCTCTTGCGGGCATGCTGACATGCCCCGGCCGCCAGGGCATCCCCATAATGCGATAGTGACGTATTACCTGGAACCCAACCTGAACCATCGTACTGCGCCCCGTCCCCTTACGGGGGACTGGCGGCGCAAGAGAGGGGCTGCATGTCACAAAAAAGGTTTCAACGGGATAAAAAAATGGGACGATACACCGTGAGAACCGAAACAATATCTGATAAAACGACAGGAATGAAAATCCGCGTCCTACCGGTTCTCCCGGAACCTCAGGTACACGATATGGTAGAGGGCATAGAACCCCGCGAGGCCGGCAGCGCCGTACCCGAGAACCGCCAGCCACGAAATCCCCGCGGGAAGGGGCAGGGGACTCACCTTGAGGACCAGCGAAGACCCGATGACCAGCGATCCCACCACGAGACCCATCATGAACTTGTCGCTCGCCGAATCAAGCGCCTCCTCGAATTCCCGGAGATCCTTTTCGACAATTTCCAAGCGGAACGTGCCCGTGGAGAACCGCCTCAGTGTCAGGTCGAGATGACGGGGCAGGTCGAAAATGGCATCCGTTGTCTCCAGCAGTAAGACCGAGGCCCGTTTTGCATTGGCAGCGGAGAACGTATTCTCTTTGGTAATTCTCACGAGATAGGGTGACAACTCCTTTTCGATATTGAACGCCGGATCGAGGCGGACACCGATATCGAGGATCATGACCAGGACCTTTAAGAGCAGCATCAGGTTTGTCGGTACCCTGATCCGGTAATGCCGCATCACTCCCGAGAGCTCATTTGCGAACAGCGCAAAGTTGAACCTGGCAAGAGAACTTTTGAGGTCCAGATCCTGCATCAGGATAAAGAGATCGTCCTGCAGCGGTTCACGGTTTTCCCGGGGTATCACGACCCCGAGTCCTTCCAGGGACTTCAGCAACAGTTCCGTATCCTCATTCAGCAGGGCAACGAGGAAATTTAAAAAATTCTGCCGCTTCTCCGGGCGGAGGGTCCCGACAATCCCAAAGTCCAGGACAACCAACGTGCCGTCTTTGGTGACCAGCAGGTTGCCCGGGTGCGGATCGCCATGGAAAAAGCCGTCTTCAAAGATCATTTTGAGGTAGGCAAAAAAACCCCGCTTGCCGATCTCCCGGGGGTCAAGTCCCATGGCGGATATCACCTGTACGTTATCGATCCGGACCCCTTGTACGAACTCCATCACCAGCAGGTGGGAGGAGGAGTATTGCAGGTACATCGTTGGGAAATGGATGCCGGGCACACCCGCAAAGTTCTGCCGCATCCGTTCGGCAGTCCGCGCTTCCGCCAGGAAGTCCAGCTCCTTTCGTATCTGGTGCGCGAAGTCCTTGACAATACCAGTCGGGTTGTACACCCGCGCCTCGGGAAAGGCCTGTTCGACCCGTTCTGCTATCGATTGCAGGACCGCAAGATCGGTCTCGATAATATCCCCGATACCGGGGCGCTGGATCTTGAGGGCAACCCGTGTCCCGTCCCGGAGGATGGCACTGTGGACCTGGGCAATCGAGGCAGAGGCGACCGGGGTCTCGTCAATGGTAAGGAACCAATCCTCCGGATGCGGGCAGGACGCTTCGATCAGGGGGCGGACCTCATCGAAAGGTACTGGCGTTACATGGTCCTGCAGTTTTTTGAGCTCCGCGATCAGTTCCGCGGGCAGGAGGTCCGTCCGTGTACTCATGATCTGCCCGAACTTCACGAAGGTCGGGCCCAGTTCCTCCAGGGCAAGCCGCATCCGTTCGTACCGGGTGGAGGGTTCCGGAAAATCCTTCTGGAACGGCAGCCGTACACGGGTATGCCCCGGAAAGAGCTTTTCCGAGGCTATGCCAAAACCGTATTTGCCCAGGATCTCGACGATCTGGGAGAACCGCTGGAGCTGCGTTACCACGCGTATCTGTTGGCCTTTGCGATACTTAAGGGGTGTTTCACCGGTATATCTGGCCGGACCTCAGGGAAGGGAGATAATTCATACGTAACATCTCCACGGG
>Ga0209098_1003245_pt1 | contig 13727 bp, 16 predicted proteins | sample AD_JPNHW1_MetaG_FD_184429 | JGI IMG/M metagenome (GOLD analysis project Ga0209098, IMG submission 184429) | Active sludge microbial communities of municipal wastewater-treating anaerobic digesters from Japan - AD_JPNHW1_MetaG (SPAdes) (version 2) | ecosystem: Engineered > Bioreactor > Anaerobic... | reverse complement strand
TGGGGGACTGGCAAAAATTAGAAATACAATGCTAAACATTTTGAGCTTTAACTGGTTCTAAATACCGGTTCAAAAAAAGAAACACGATACCCGTTTTTGATCATTGAAGGAGCTGAAAAGCTTTAAAATATGGGAAAAGTGAACAAACTGCTAATTCGTTCTGACGGTTGATAATTTGAATGATTTGAGTAAAAACACATGTTTTTGACGTATTCAGTTGACATATATCAAGAAGCGATAGTTAATGCCTACAACATATACATATATGACTACTTTCAAAAAACGGTTTTAGTTCGAAACGCACCCCATAGTAGGGAAATTCCTAAAACCAATCAACTTTTTTATTACACATTAAATAAAAACGGTGTGAATTTTAATACATTAAAATGAAAGAAATCAAGAAAATTCTGGTTGCAAACCGCGGAGAGATTAGCATTCGGATTATGAGAACTTGCAGGGAAATGGGAATTTCCACTGTTGCAGTTTTTTCTGATGCTGACCGAACATCTCTCCATGTAAGGTATGCAGACGAAGCTTATCACATTGGTGCCTCATCTTCGGCAGAGAGTTATTTAAATGCCGATAAAATTATTGAAGTAGCTTTAAAGGCGAAAGTTGACGCTATCCATCCTGGTTATGGCTTTTTATCGGAGAATGCTGCATTTGCGCAAAAGTGCACCGATAACGGGATTAAATTCATTGGCCCGTCACCAGAGGTAATCAACAAAATGGGCGATAAAATTCAGGCCCGACTCACCATGATAGCAGCTGGCGTTCCTGTAGTTCCCGGAACTACCGAAAGCATAAAAACAGAGAAAGAAGCGATCGAAACCATAAAACAGATCGGATTACCAGTAATGGCTAAAGCTGCTGCCGGAGGTGGTGGTAAAGGAATGCGGCTAATTACTGAAGAAAAAGACATCGTATCAATGGTACGGGCCGCCCGGTCTGAAGCCAAATCTTCGTTTGGCAACGATTCAATCTACATTGAAAAATATATTTCCTCGCCGCACCACATCGAATTTCAGGTTATAGGCGATCAGCACGGAAATTTCCTTCATCTTTTCGAGCGCGAATGTTCGGTTCAACGCAGGCATCAAAAAATGATAGAAGAAACGCCATCGCCGCTTTTAACTCCTGAACTGCGAAATAAAATGGGCCAATATGCGGTAGAAGCCGCTCGGGCGGTGAACTACGAAGGAGCTGGAACCATTGAATTTCTGGTCGATAACGATTTAAATTTCTATTTTCTGGAAATGAACACCAGGCTCCAGGTAGAGCATCCAATAACCGAACGTGTTACCGGAATAGATCTGGTTAAACAACAAATTTTGATTGCTGAAGGACATCCGTTAACCCTGAAGCAAGAAAACCTGAAACAGTCGGGACACGCCATCGAATGCCGTGTTTACGCTGAGGATACCGAAAACAACTTCATGCCAAACCCCGGTAAAATTTACAACATCACCGAGCCGTTGGGCTTTGGAGTCCGCACCGATGGGTATGTATATGAAGGCTACGAAATTCCTATTTATTACGACTCAATGATATCAAAACTTATCGTTTGGGCCGAAAACCGGGAAGAAGCAATTGCCCGAATGAAAAGAGCGCTTTACGAGTACAAGATCACAGGGGTAAAAACTTCAATAAAATTTCTGGAACGGATAATGGATACCGAAGATTTTATCACCGGGAATTACGATACCAATTTCATTGAGAAAAACAAAACCGCTCTTCTATCTGATTCAAAATGCCCCGACAATTGTGAAGACATGATTATCATCGCCGCATACATTGAATATCTTGATCGGTTAAACACGTCTCAAACGTCCAAGGCAATGTACCCTGCACAAAACAGGTGGAAGAAATACACTTATCAAAAGAACTTTGAACGCTTATAATCCCCCGAGAAATTATGTCAGTAGAAATAAGAATAGACAAACGAATTGCCGCCGTAGAGGTCTTAAAACAATTTGAGAATCTTCTTGAAATTAAAGTTGACGACAAAATTTACCAGGTTGACCTGATGCATAACGACGAAGGAATTTTCTCGATTCTGAACAACGGGCGGTCATTTAATATTGAGCTTGTTCCGCAGTCGAGAACCAAGCATTACACCGCTTATACATTATATGATACTTACGACATTGAGGTGATCGACGCAGAATCGAGATATCGCCGCAACAGAACAGGAGTATCGCCGTTAGCGTCCGAAAATTCCATTATCTCGCCAATGCCGGGCAAGGTTGTTAAAATTCAAGTAAAACAAGGCGACGAAGTTAAAGCAGGTGATACACTTATAACCATCTCTGCTATGAAAATGGAGAGCGAATACAGAGCTCCTAAAGACGGAAAAATCGGAAAAATCCACGTCGCCGAAGGAAGCACAGTTGACGCAAGTCAGGTATTAATTGAAATTATTTAAAACGTAAATTATGGATTTAAAAGCCAAATTTGATCAATTTGATAAATTAAATCAGCAGGCTGAGCTGGGAGGTGGAACAGAACGCATTGAAAAACAACATTCGTCGGGCAAGAAAACAGCCAGAGAACGTATTGAAATGCTTCTCGATCCTGGTACATTCCACGAAATAGACAAAATGGTGACCCACCGTGCTACTGATTTCGGCATCGACAAACAAAAAATTGCCGGCGACGGCGTGGTTTCAGGATATGGTAATATTGAAGGAAGACTGGTTTACGTTTTTGCTCAGGATTTCACGGTTTTTGGAGGAACATTAAGCAGAACAAACGCAGATAAGATCCTGAAGATTCAGGAATTGGCAAAAAAGATGGGTGCACCGGTAATTGGGTTAAATGATTCAGGAGGCGCCCGCATTCAGGAAGGAGTTGAAAGCCTGGCCGGATATGCCGACATCTTCTATAACAATGTGCTTTGTTCAGGAGTCATTCCACAAATCAGCGCTATTTTGGGTCCGTGTGCGGGCGGTGCAGTTTATTCACCTGCTCTTACCGATTTCATTTTCATGGTCGAAAAAACAAGCCACATGTTTGTTACCGGGCCTGAAGTGATTAAAACGGTTACGCACGAAGATGTCTCGAAAGAAGATCTGGGAGGTGCGGTTACTCACGCATCGAAGAGTGGTGTAGCTCATTTCACCGGAAGTGACGAAGAAACCACACTTATGATGGTTCGCGAACTAATGAGCTTTATTCCATCGAACAATATGGAAGAACCACCTGCAAAAATTTGCTCTGATCCGGTTGACCGGATTGAAATAGCATTGAACGAAGTGGTTCCTGTCGATCCGAATAAACCATACGACATGAAGGATATCATCCTCAAAATAATAGATGAGGAACATTTTCTTGAAGTTCAGCCACACTATGCCCCAAATATCGTTATTGGCTTTGCACGCATGGGAGGAAAATCTGTTGGAATCGTCGCGAACCAGCCTGCTCATTTAGCTGGAGTTCTTGATATTAACTCGTCAGCAAAAGCAGCTCGTTTCGTTCGGTTCTGCGACGCATTTAATATCCCACTTGTGACACTGGTTGATGTCCCCGGATTCCTTCCCGGAACTGCCCAGGAATTTGGAGGAATAATTAAGCATGGAGCAAAACTCTTGTATGCATTTGCTGAAGCTACGGTTCCCAAAATTACGCTTATAACCCGGAAAGCTTATGGTGGCGCATACGACGTGATGTCGAGCAAACATATTGGCGGAGACGTAAACATGGCCTATCCAACTGCTGAAATTGCGGTTATGGGACCAGACGGAGCAATTAACATTCTTTACCGTGGAAAGCTAAGCGACGACGAAAAAGCTAATGCGGTGATAGACTATCGCGAAAAGTTTGCTAATCCATACCGGGCGGCATCGCTCGGATATATTGACGAAATCATTTTGCCTCAAGAAACCAGATTTAAGATAATTGAAGCATTAAATATGACTCACAACAAACGCAAATCGAACCTGCCAAGAAAACATGGAAATATTCCATTATAAAGTTATTAACAGGTTTAATTGTTAGTTTTTTAATAAAACTTCCGGCCGCTCAAATCCGTATCATTAAAAAATGCGACGTGGAAGGAGGTGAATCATGAAAAATTTAACTATTAAAAACTATCACTTTTATGTTGAAGGTAGCCTTCTAATCATTGGAGTTCTTATTCTTTCTTTTTTTACAGACCCTTTAAGGTATTTCGGAGTAGCATTTATTGCCAGCGCATTAGGTTTTTACATCCTTGTATCTTCGTATAAATCGAATAATGAATTAAGTAACAAAAATTTTAGAAGTCGTGCCCGCGACGAGATTTTAAAGCATCAGCACAAAATGAAATAAGAAAAGCCGGCAGATTGTCGGCTTTTCAGGTTTTAATATTTCTTCAGATTTTACCTGATCAATTTTTCAAGATCACGCCTGCAAGATGCGGCCAGATTAACATCAGAAACTGCTTTCGAAACCAATTCTTTGTCAATATATTCGCTTTTGAACAGAGAAAAAACCTCAGCCACTGTCATGCTATCCGGCCTGCTTTTGATCAAAATCATCGAATCGCCAGCCTTCACGGCACCAGGCTCCAAAATCTTCAGGTACACACCGGGATAAGGCAACGACCAAAAATCATTAACGACATCAGGATTATCAAACCTGATTCCAAGCTTAAAACATGGCTGGCGAGGTTGCGTAACCTGAACAACAGCATCTCCAATTCGATATTGATCGCTGATTCTCACAACCGATTCATCGAGCCCCGAAATCGTCAAATTTTCGCCAAACATTCCCCATTGAAAGTCTGTTTCCGGATATCTGTTTTTCCAGAATGGATAGTGATTAGCCGAGTATAAATAGCATGCTTTGTCTACTCCGCCATGATAGCGACGATCTATTACATGGTCGTTTTCCACGTCTTCGGTGCCCAGATAAATTGAATGATTCACCGAATATTTATAAATGCCCGTTTCAATGTTTTGTCCTTTCCACGCTACTAAAACAGGTTTTCCAATGTTTGCAGATATTACCTTCATTTGCATCAGTTACTCCGGATTTATAATTTGCTTAACTCGTCCAACTTCTCCGGTCTCTAGTCTCACTTTTATTCCGTGAGGATGATTTGCTGAGTTGGTCAAAATATTTTTAACTATTCCAGAAGTCAGTTCTCCTGTACGTTGGTGATGTTTCTGAACAATCATAACTTCCAATCCAGGCCTAATATCTGATCTTTTACAACCTTCCATATCAATATTTTTCGGTAAAATAACAAAAAGAAATCTTTCGAGTTCTCTCCTTAAAAATAAAAAAGGTCCATTGTTGTGAAACAATAGACCTTTCAAATCTTTCCAATCGAATTACTGGCTGATTGAAATATATTTCAAAAATTCTTCACGCTTTCGTGCATCTTTAAAAATGCCTCCATATTCTGCAGAGATAGTAGAACTCCCTTCGTCCTGTATTCCGCGAGAAGAAACACAAAGATGTTTCGCATCTATAACAACTGCGACATCTTCAGTATTTAATATCTTCTTTAATTCGTTTGCAATTTGAACAGTCAGCCGTTCCTGAACCTGCGGCCTACGGGCGAAATAATCGACAACCCGGTTTATTTTTGATAATCCGATTACCTGCCCGCTCGAAACGTAAGCAACATGCGCTTTACCCACAATTGGAAGAAAATGGTGCTCGCAGGTCGAATTAACATTTATGTTTTTCTCAACCAGCATTTCGCCATATTTAAATTTATTATCGAAAACCGAAATTTTTGGCTTATTCTCCGGGTTTAATCCTGAAAATATTTCTCTGACAAACATTTTGGCCACCCGATGAGGTGTTCCGCTCAAGCTATCGTCTTCAAGATCAAGCCCTAAAATATCCATGATATCGCGAAACTTATCTTCAATCAAAACCATTTTTTGCTCATCGCTTAACAGAAACGCATCTTTCCGCATGGGAGTTTCCAATGATGTTGCAACGTGGTTATCGCCAATCATATCGTGCATCAAATTGTTCGTATGCGGTACATGTAACTGATTTCCATTCGTCTTTGGTTTAGCTACTTCAGTATTTAAAAATCCTTTCACTTTCATAATCATTCCTCCTAAAATTTGTCATCTGGTATAAAAACAAGCGGTCTGAATATTTGTTTATTTTTTTTAACTAATAATTAAACACAATACCAATCCAAACCTCACAAAAAACTCATTATCAATTGCATTAATTCAAGATACAAAATCAATGTGTCTGAGTAAATAAACATCTGGGCTCAAGTTTAGTTCAGCATAGCCCACAACAAAAAAAGGCCGTCATGTTAGACAGCCTTTTCTCTTAACCACAAATTTTAACTATTTATTCAGGAGAAACTACCCCTACTCCTTCTATTTTTTTAAATACTTTCGGCTCGCCTTTGTATCTAATTTTTCCAACGCCGCTAATCGATGCATTTAATGACTCGGTTGAATAAACACTGCCAGCGCCAACTCCCTCAATCCTGATATCGCACCGCCTTGTTTTAAGGTCAATTGCATCGAGGTACCCTGCACCTGAAATACGGGCATCAAGTTCATCGGCAATACCGTCAAATTCAAATTTCACCCCGCCTTCACCAACAACATCCACCCGGGTTGCTTTAAAATTCATTTCAACAGTAGCGCCTCCTTCAACACGCAGCATAAAATCTTTCAAATCGACATATCCCTTTGTTTCGAGATTAACACCGCCATCGATCTCAAGTTTTTGAAGTTCTTTAAATGTGACGTACAATACGAGTTCGTCAAAGCTAAAATGCTTCTTTGTTATCTTCAGGCTCAATGTCTCGATGTCCGACTGAACATCAATATATCTGAAATTATCTTCGTTAGTTCTAATTTTCAGTCCCGACTGCGAGCCTTGTTCCAAGACTACTTTAAATGCTCCTTCGAGGTATATCTTAGTGAAAGGTTGAATGTTGTATGTACGAAGGTTTGGGTCGTCTCCAGCCTGTTGCGTTGGCATAACCGGATCTGCAAACAACTTTGAAACGAAAACTCCAAGTGCGAAGATTAAACTCGTTATACGAAGAAAGTACATTGGGCTCAGTTTTATTATTACGAAGCCAAAGCTACGTTCAAATGGAAACAAAGCTGAGCTTTTATCGACAAACGACAGATTTATCTAGGTGAATTAAGTTTTTTAAGGAACGACTACTGGCTAAGAAATTGTTTGGCAAAAATCTTTTAGCTTTTGCTGATCAACTTTTTGATGTACAACAAAAAGTAAACTGGCAGCAAAACAGCGACAAGCAGTACAAAAAAATCTAAGAACTTAACCGGTTTCGCCTGCAGTAACCAGCCTGCTACTACAATACCAGAAATTAAAATACAAGCAAGTAAGAGAAATATCAGGAAAGAATTCTTCGTGCGTTTTAGAATTAGTACAATAAAAAGCCAAATTACACTACCAACAATTCCCATCAAGGCTGAACTAGTATTTCCTTTTGCAAATTGCAGCATGCCGTAAACAAAAGGCAATGCTGAAAAGACCATCAGAAATCGGAAAAGGCTTTCCAACAAGCGGGCTCGATGATATTCGTCAGCGGCAATTGGAAAAATTTCTTTCGTACTATTTCGGGTATTTTGAAATTCAGCGGCCAATAAATCGTCTTCAGAATTAATGAGATTTCGTTCTTTTGCAATTTGAACAGCAGCATTTTTTGCAGCTTCCTGATAATCTTTCTGATTTTTCAGAATCTCCATTATCCTGGCATCTTCCAGCACCGAAAAACGCTCGTAAAAAGCAGTGTAGCTAACGCTCTCCTTATTAATCATACAAAAGTGAATTACAAATTAATCTTCAAAAACACCCTTCCCCTGACGAATAACCACCGGCATATCGTCAGTACAATCTACTATTGTTGAAGCAACATTGCCACCATATCCACCGTCAATCACCAAATCAACAATATCGCCATACTTTTCGTGAATCAACTCCGGATCGGTAGAATATTCAATAATTTCATCTTCGTCCCTCATCGATGTTGACATTATTGGGTTACCCAACTCCTTCACTATTTCAATAATAATTGAGTTATCCGGAATCCTTATCCCAACAGTTTTTTTTCTTCCTTTAAAATACCGAGGCACATTGCTGTTTGCATTTAAAATAAACGTAAACGGCCCTGGCAAATATTTCTTTAATAATTTAAAAACGGAGTTTGAAACCGGTTTCGAAAAATCGGATAAATGGCTCAAATCAGAGCAAATAAAAGAAAAATTTGATTTTTCAACCGACACATTTTTAAAGCGGGCGACCTTCTCAACAGCCTTCGCATTAGTAATATCACAGCCCATTCCATAAACCGTGTCGGTCGGATAAATGATAATTCCACCATCCTTCAAAATATCGACTACCCGCCGAACATCTCTTGGGTTTGGATTTTCGTCATAAATTTTAAGAAGCATTTTATTTTTCTCCTTTCTCTTTGCCGTTACAAATTTAGTTATTTTGCCATGCTTTTACCCTTAGTAGATTCAGAATGAAAAAAGAATTTGTCATAACCGAAGACGGCTCACATACGATTTACCTTCCCGAACTCGATGAACATTATCACTCAACTCACGGAGCCATTCAGGAATCCTTGCACATATACATTAACAATGGTTTTCTTAACCGACAAGAAAATGACGTCAATATTTTGGAAATTGGGTTTGGTACAGGATTAAATGCTTTATTAACATACATTTATGCGATTAAAAGCAACAAGTCGGTTAAATACTGGAGTATAGAGAAATTTCCGTTGACTCCAAATGAATATCACGCTCTGAACTACACAAACGACTTATATAAGGAATACTCAACTGTCTTCGAGTCCATACATACCTCGCCATGGGATGAGAATTCTGAGCTGAACAAAAATTTCATCTTGCACAAAGTAAAGGCTGATCTGGTCGATTTCCAACGCGAATTTCCGACTAAATTTGACTTGGTGTATTACGACGCGTTTGCGCCAAACAAACAAGCAGATCTATGGACAGAAGAGATAATAAAAAAAGTGGGCGACTATGTTATCCCTGGCGGAACGGTAGTTACGTATTGTGCAAAAGGGTCTGTAAGAAGAGCTTTTGCAGCTGCCGGATTTGAGGTTGAACGCTTACCCGGACCTCCCGGAAAAAAGGAAATTATTCGCGGGAAAAAGCTTCATTAAAACCGATTAGCAAAAAAAAATAATCTATATTCGTACCCTGAAATTGAAAACCTGCTAATAATTGATTTTCAGTTCAAAAAAAGAAATTTGTTTAATTATTAATAAGAACACATGAAGTTAAGAACATTATTTTATTCAGCAGCACTGGTTTTAACCGTTGGAGCTGCCGGATGCCAAAATTCAGGAACCAAAGGTGACGTAAAACTTACCAGCAAAACAGACTCAGTTAGTTATGCCTTAGGAGTGCTTATTGGCGAAAACAACAGACAGCAGATGAAAAACGCTCCGGGCGTTGATCAACTCGATAAACAAATTCTGCTTGCTGCTTTTAAGAAAGCTTTTTTAGGCGACTCTGTTTTAATCAAACCTCAACAGGCTAACGAAAAAATTCAGAAATTTTTCAACCAGCTTTCAAAAGTTGAAGGCGACAAAAATTTAAAAGAAGGCGAAGAATTCCTTGCAAAAAATAAAAGCAAATCTGGAGTTGTTACAACTGCCAGCGGACTTCAGTACGAAATTATTAAAGCTGGTACAGGTGCAAAACCAAAGGCTGAAGACGAAGTTAAATGCCACTATGTTGGTACAACTATCGACGGAAAAGAATTCGACAGTTCAGTTAAAAGAGGCGAACCTGCCACTTTCCCTGTTAACCGTGTAATTCCAGGATGGACTGAAGCTTTACAACTTATGCCAGTTGGTTCAAAATGGAAATTGTATATCCCAGCAGCTTTAGCTTATGGCGAAAGAGGTGCCGGTCAGGATATCAAGCCTAATTCAACCCTTATTTTCGAAGTTGAATTGCTCGAAATCGTAAAAAAATAATTTACAAAACTATAGCACGAAACACTCTTGTATGCTGAATGCAAGAGTGTTTTTTATTTGTGTAAACGATAAAAGAAACAAAAATGAGCATGCAGGTTAAAGGAACCCTGATTCAAAAACTAAGACCGGAGTCAGGAGTGAGCAAAGCAGGAAAAGAATGGAGCAAACAAGATTTTGTTATCGAAACCAACGAGCAATTTCCAAAGAAAGTTTGCTTTACGCTGTTTGGCGACAAAACTTCATTAATTAACACGATTTCAGAAGGAAGTGAAATCGAAGTCTTTTTCACAGTTGAATCCCGCGATTTCAACGGAAAATGGTATCACAACATCAATGCCTGGAAAATTGAGACTGCGAGCAGTCAGGCAAAAAGTTTTCCTCCTGAATTCTCGATTGCCGATATTCCACCAGAACCGTTGGACGATTCGGGCAACGACCTGCCATTCTAACCGTTCTTTGAATTTAACCAGTTAAATGGCTATATTTGCCGCCGTTAAAATTTAAAAACACAAACTATGAAAGCATACGTTTTTCCAGGACAGGGAGCTCAGTACCCGGGAATGGGTAAAGATTTGTACGAAAAATCGCCCTTGGCAAAAGAGCTTTTCGATAAAGCAAACGACATTCTTGGTTTCAGCATTACCGATATCATGTTTGAAGGAACCGAAGAAGATCTGAAACAAACTAAAGTTACTCAGCCTGCAATTTTTCTTCACTCTGTTTTATTGGCAAAAACATTAAATGGCTTTGCTCCTGAAATGGTTGCGGGCCACTCGTTAGGCGAATTTTCTGCTTTAGTTGCCTGTGGCGCTTTGAGTTTCGAAGACGGCCTTCGTTTGGTTTCGAAACGTGCTCAGGCCATGCAAAAAGCTTGCGAAAAAGAACCATCGACAATGGCTGCAATTGTTGGTTGCGAAGATGAAGTCGTTGAAGAGGTTTGTGCTTCAATTAACGAAGTTGTTGTTCCGGCAAATTATAATTGTCCGGGCCAATTGGTAATATCTGGTTCAATCGCCGGAATCGACAAAGCTTGTGCCGAACTGACTGCCCGCGGAGCAAAACGCGCATTGAAACTGGTTGTTGGCGGAGCTTTCCACTCACCGCTGATGGAACCTGCACGTGAAGAACTGGCCGCTGCCATCGAGTCAACACCGTTTGCTATACCGGTTTGCCCAATCTACCAGAATGTTAATGCAGCACCTACAACCGATCCCGCTGTTATTAAACAAAATCTGATTGCCCAATTAACTGCTCCGGTAAAATGGACGCAAACAGCTAAAAATATGATTGCTGACGGCGCAACTTTATTCACAGAAATTGGCCCGGGTAAAGTTTTGCAAGGGTTGATCAAAAAAGTTGATCGTAACGCAGAAGTAGCTGGTGTTCAAAGCTTCGAATAACGATATACGAGTCATGGCTTCACTTTGAGTGAAACCCTGACTAACAAAGAATATTGAGACTGCTGGCTGAAAGGCCGGCAGTTTCTATTTTGAGACTAAGCATTCCTCATTGAACTGGCTCAAAATCAAGCCATGATCAAAGGCCAACTCAGGAAGCTGGTTTAAAGGAAACCATCGGGCTTTTGCAGCGTCGTCACCGGCTACAGCAACAATTTCAGATTCAGTAAATGCATAAAAAACGATAGATATTGTGCGATGCCGTGGGTCGCGATTCACTCCGCCAAAAGCACGAAACTGCTTTAATCCATGCAATTTTATTCCCGTTTCTTCTTCGAGTTCCCGCAGGCAAGCAACGTCCAATTCCTCATCCATTTCTACAAAACCGCCCGGAAGTGCCCATTTCCCCTTGAACGGATCTCTTCCTCTCTCGATCAGCAAGACTGATTGATGTGAGCTAACTAAAATGGCATCGACGGTTACTGCCGGACGGGGATAATTGTAGGAAAACATGTTGGAATTATCTGTTATGAGTTGTGAATTGTAAGTTTGGAGCGCCCAATGTTCGGAGTTTTAAACGGCTAAATTGGCAATAGCTTTTAACCCATTTTACAATAAACCATTCATTTTCGAATCTCCAAATTCTCAAATTTATTAATCTTTAATTATTCGTTTCATTACGCGCATCTGGTGGGTGTATCGTTTTGTTTCGACATTGAAAATGCCAAATTGATCAACATTATCAATTCTCACCTGGCCCGACGCGTGAATAATTTTATTCTTCTCCCAAATTATACCAACATGTACGATTTTACCTTCTTCGTCGTCAAAGAAAGCCAGATCACCCGGCTTGGTTTCTTCAATAAAACTAAGCGCTCTTCCGCAATGAACCTGTTGGCTAGCTTCCCGGGGTATTCTCATCCCTCCCATTTTATATATAATCTGTGTAAGTCCCGAACAATCTATGCCAAAAGGTGACCTACCACCCCACAAATAAGGAGCATTATAATATTTCAGCGCCTGATCGATGATTAACTTTCTAACGTTCGCAGGTTTGCGATATGTGACATTGCCGGTGTGAGCAAATGATCTGAACTGCAAAGTAAATTCCTTCAGGTTAGGGCGCCAGCAAGGCAGGGTGCTTCCTGCAACAATCATCACCGTTTGTTCCGGATCAAAAGGCACAATATTGAAGATATCAGTTGTTACCGCATAAGCCGAATGATCGATTTTTTGGTAAGTCTTTTCGGCCAAAGGAGTAATCATCTTCAGGTCAACCCAGCCTTCGCAGTCGTCAAATGCCAGCTTGACATAAGCCCAACCGAGCATTATTTCATTAACTATAAAATGTTCGCCATACAAAATCTGGGTAACCATTTCACTTTGCTCACTTGGTTCTTTCCGCACCGGAATGATACTTAAGCCTGATATACCATAGTTCATAAACAGAGTTATTAGCTGAACAAACAGTTAAATGCAATCCGACAGAAAAGCTCCAACTGCTTTAAACTTCCGAGATTTTATTAATTTTAATTTATCAAAGATAAAACTTAACTGTTACTTTCTAAATTGCAGTGGTTTTCAAATTTCAGAACTTATGAAAAAGTTATTAACCCAATTGAATTATTCATACCATCTGTTTTATATCGCGATGGTATTTGTTGTTGGCATTGGAATTATTTTTTGGGTTTTTCCGGGTGAAAGCCGCTTCAAATATGAATTTCAGAAAGGGAGTCCGTGGCGGCACGAAACATTGATTGCTCCATTCAACTTTGCCATTATGAAGTCTGAAGCTGAGATAAAACGTGAGAGCGACTCGCTACTAGCTTCGTACACTCCTTATTTTAAGATCGATACAATTACCGGAATCGCAAAAATAGGCGAATTTGAAACTTCAGTCAGAAAATTCGCTGAAACGACGAACGGTTTCAGAAATGGAAAAACGACGTCGTTGCTGGTAAAAATACTTCAGAACAAATACGAGAATGGTATTCTCGCACAATCGGCAGCGGCTTACAAAGATTTGTACGGCAAAACTGAAATCAGACAGATTAAAGGGAACAAGGCGATAAAAGTCCCTCTCGATAAAATCAGCTCCATTAAGTCGGTCTATCTTGAATTGAATGACACCATCAGAAAATTGACAGGAAAATTTTATAACGACTTTGGTAAAAAAATTAACCTGAGCGATTTCATTATCGAAAACCTGAGTTACGACGAACAGCTTAACCAAAAAGAGCGAAAGCAGCTCCTCGATGAATTATCGTCAACCAAAGGAATGGTGCAGGCTGGAGAGCGGATCATCTTTCAGGGCGATCTTGTTGGTCCTGAAAAATTTCTTGTACTCGAATCGCTAAAAAAAGCCT
>Ga0209098_1003244_pt1 | contig 13729 bp, 8 predicted proteins | sample AD_JPNHW1_MetaG_FD_184429 | JGI IMG/M metagenome (GOLD analysis project Ga0209098, IMG submission 184429) | Active sludge microbial communities of municipal wastewater-treating anaerobic digesters from Japan - AD_JPNHW1_MetaG (SPAdes) (version 2) | ecosystem: Engineered > Bioreactor > Anaerobic >... | reverse complement strand
TAACCATGAGCGTATCCAAACCAAAACGCGTCTTACTCCATTGGAAAAACGGAGCAAGATCGCGTAATCTCGCGTTATTTTACGCCAGGGGGTTTTTCTGTCTGTCTGTTTATCCTGGGGCAGTGCACACCCTGACAAGGGCTTTGCCCTTGACCCGGTTTCGCTGCGGCGAAAGTTTTATGGCGGTGCAAATACCTATGCCAAAGCGTTTATCGCCCTAAATCCGCGATGCTTGTCACGCTCAGCTGCTCTTTCAGCGTTTCGGCAGTGATTCCATAGGCGAATACGGTACGGCTTTCCCCCGGCAGAAGGAACAGGCTATTGTCACTGAAAAGGCAATCCGCCTTGTCTGCGTCCAGCCATACGCCCCACGCAAACGCGCTCGCGGTCAGCGTAATTTCACAGTCTGCCCCTTTTTGCACGGCTTGCCACCGAATGGCGGGCGGAGCGAACTCGAAGAACTTCGGCGCGCTGAACAGCTCGCAGTTTTCCGAAACGACCTGCCCGTCGGCGTCCCGCAGGGTCAGGATATACGCCAACCGATCCTCGGGGTGCAGTTGCCCGTCTTGGGGTTGCACGGTTTCATGGCGAATCCAAACGGAGGTGAGGGGAGGCGCGTTCACCGCGACGGTTTCTGCGGAGACCAGCGCGCCTTTCGCGTCGATCAGCCGCAGTTCCGCCTGCCCGGCAAAGGGCGAAAGCGTATCATTGGCCACGCTTACGTTCAGCTCCATCCCCTTGCGCTCGCAGGAGATCAGCACCGGAGCGAAAAACCGGCGTGCGGCGTAGTGCAGCTGTTTCCACCGGCCGAAGCTGTCGATGCTGGCCCAGCTGGCCACGGGCCAGCAATCGTTCAGCTGCCAGTAGATCGCGCCCATGCAGCGCCCGCGGTAACGCCGCCAGTGTTCCACGCCCGCGCGCATCGCCTCCGCCTGCAACAGTTGGGAGGCGTACAGCACATGGGCGAAGCTTTCGGGGTAGCGGTAATTTTGCGACAGGTAATACATGATTTTACCGTTGCCGCCCACGCATTTCTGGTGGCTTTCCATCACGCGGGAAAAGATATTGCGATCCTCCGGCAGGGTATAGGCTTGCACGGTTTTCAGGCTGGGGAAGGATTCGAACCCAAACTCGCTGCAAAACCGGGGATACTTATTCCGGTAATCCTCAAACGGTTTCAGGCCGTGCCAGACGTCCCAACAGTGCACATCGCCCCGGTCGTAGCTATTGGGGTCGTCAAAGCCGCCGCCGGAGGAGGGCGAGGAAGGCCAGTACGGAAGCTGCGGCGCGAAGGCGGCGCATTCTTTTTGCAGCACATACTCAAACAGCTTGATGTAATCCGCCCGCAGGGCTGGGCTATGCGCGCGAACGGCGGGCCAATCCACCCAGCCGGATTCCATTTCGTTGTTGCCGCACAGCGCGCACAGGCAGGCATGGTGGCGCACGCGCAACAGGTTATCGCGGGTTTCAGCTACAACGTTTTGCTCAAACGCCTCGGTCAGCTTATACACATTGCAGGCATACATCAAATCCAGCCATACCATCAGGCCCAGCTCGTCGCACAGGTCAAAAAACCAGTCCTCCGGGTAGTAGCCGCCGCCCCACACGCGCACGGTATTGAAGTTGGCTTTGGCGCAGGCCGTGAGCAGCTCGCGCGTGCGCTGCGGATTGGTGCGACCGATGAGGTTATCCTCCGGGATGTAATCGGCCCCCATGGAGAAAATTTTGTTGCCGTTTACCTGAAAGCAAAACTCGCGGCCCCACGCGTCCGGCGTTTGGGAAATGGCTACGGTGCGCAGGCCGATGCGACGGGCGGTCTGGTCCAGCACGTCGCCGTCCGCGTTCAGGCATGCGACGGTCAGGGTGTACAGCGGGTGCTCGCCCCAGCCGTTGGGCTGCCATAGCGCCGGATGCGCCACCTCGAGGGTTAGCGCCGCGCCCTGCGTTTCGCTTACTGCGGTGGCGCCGTTGGGCGCGGTCAGGGTTGCGCGGAGGGTATGCGGCGTTGCCCCTTCCGTTTGAGCGGTCACGGCCAACTGTACGCGGCCTTCCCGGTGATGCTGTAAAATTTCAACGCTGGTAAGCCGCAGCGCGCCATAGGCTTCCAGCTCGCAGGGTCGCCACACGCCCGCGTCGGGCAGCTGCGGGCCCCAATCCCAGCCAAACATGCAGTGCGCCTTGCGCAGGAAATTGCTGCCCATGGTATAGCCGGTGCCATCATAGGTTACATCGGGGTTGGCCGACGAGGCTTCCGCGATGAAGCGGTTTGGGGAGCGGAACACAACCGTTAGCCGGTTGCCGGCGGGGGTCAGCAGCCGTTTCACAGGCACGCGCCAGATGCGGTGCATGTTGTTTGCCACAAGCACGGTCTCGCCGTTCAGGCTAACCTCCGCCAGCGTATCCAGCCCGTAGAACACCAGATCAATCTGTTCCTGTTCTAAAAAGGCTACGGAAACGTCAAAATCGCGGCGGTACGTATAGTCGCGGTCGAACAGTCGAAGCGCCGCATACTCGTTTTCACGGTAGAACGGATCGTCGATCAGCCCATTGGCCAGCAAATCGCCGAGCACAGAGCCGGGCACGCGCGCGGGAATGTCCGTATGCCCGAGCGCTTCCTGCAAAATCCAGTTGCCATTCAGGCTAAGGGTTTGTTTCATATGCAAGCCTCCGTAGGGCGCCGCGCGCCGCAAAAGCGGCGGGGCAGGGTGGGGATGGGAAATCGGGTAAAGGCATACCACCGTGGATAAGGACGGCGCGCCTTCGTCGCAACGAAACAGATCAAGGACAAAGCCGCCGTGAGGGCGCGAACGCGAAGTTTTTACGGGGGGTGAAGCGAAACACCAAAGACGGTGCCGCAGCCCCTGAACCCAAATGGCGAAAAGCTGGCAGGAGCAGTCCGCTTCTGCTTTCACACCTTATACCGCGAGGCGGTTCGGCCGGCGCGCGCCGGTTGCTATTGTAGCGGTTTTCCCGAGAACGCGCAAGACCCGTCGGATCCAATCCGTTTGGCCGACCCATACGGGGGCGGGGCAAATCGCGCAGAGCGCAAACTGCTTGTGAATCAATGGAATATATCAGTTGCGCCACATTGCGCCTGCGGCGCTCGTGGCGAATTTGATTGATATGCTGTGTTTAGGCCTCCGGCAGGCAGGGATTTCATCCCTGCGCCCTGACAAGGGCTTTGCCCTTGACCCATTTCCGCTGCGGCGGGGGTGGGTGTCAATGGAATGGCGCAGAAGGTTAAGCCGCTCGCCTCATAGCCCTGCGGGCTGTTCGCTCGCTCGGATTCAGGCGCTGCGGCGGGGAGCCTGGGGTTCCACCCCAAACCCCGGCAGGGATTTCATCCCTGCGCCCTGACAAGGGCTTTGCCCTTGACCCATTTCCGCTGCGGCGGGGGAATTTGACAGCCTGCGGCCCGCGCGGTTCCATAGCAAACCGCGCGGGCCGGGCATTTTGTTTATTTGGCCGCGTTCAACTGATCCACCAACTGAACCAGATCTTCATAGCGGATCATTCCATTGCCAAAGCTGAGCATGGCGCGCAGCGGCGTGTAGGCGATCATCGCCTGCATCATATCCTTGCTTACGGCGCTGTCGGCGTTTTCATCCTCCCCGGTGGAATGGCTGGCAAACGCGTTGCTCATCGCGTCCATCATGGGCTTGAGCGCTTCCGCGTTCTTCGGTTGCGCCAACAGGTCCATAAAGATGGAGTTGAGGGTGGCTTTGTCCGGAATTTCCACAGTGGAAAGCACCGTTACATCGGCTTCCAGAGCGATATCGCGACTGGAACGCGCAATCTGGATGCCAAACGCGCCGGTTTCGACGTGCCAATCATGAATCGCGTCGTTCCAACTGGCAAACGCGCGCCGGTCCAGCGTGAATGTCACGGTTTTGGTTTCACCGGGCGCGAGGGCAACCTTTTCAAAGCCTTTCAGCTCCCGCACCGGGCGGATGGCCGTGCTTTCCCGATCCGCCACGTACAGCTGAACAACCTCCTTGCCGGGCACAGCGCCGGTGTTGGTTACGTCCACAGTCACGGTCAGGCTTTCGGTATCCTTGATTTCCGAAGCGCTCAGGCGCAGGTTGGCATAGGCAAAGGCGGTGTAGCTCAGCCCAAAGCCAAAGGGGAACAGCACGGGCGCTTTGCGCTTGTCATACCAGCGGTAGCCCACAAACACGCCTTCGCGGTACTCGGCCACGTTCTTTTCCCCGCCGTACCACGGGAAGGAGGGATTGTCCTCCAATTGCAGGGGGAAGCTTTCCGGCAGGCGACCGCAGGGGTTCACGTTGCCAAAGAGCACATCCACCGTTGCGCCGCCCACGGCCTGACCGCCCAGATAGGCTTCCAGCACAGCCTTCACGCTCCCGAGCCACGGCATCACAATGGGGGAACCGTTGTGCAGCACAACCGCGACATTGGGGTTCACCTTAGCGATGCGCTCAATCAGCGTTTCCTGCGCGACGGGCATATGCAGGTGAGTCCGGTCATAGCCTTCGCTTTCGTAACGGTCCGGCAGGCCGGCGAAAATCACGACGGTTTCCGCGCCCCGGGCAACGGCTTCCGCCTGGGCAATCAGGCTTTCATCCGGGTCGTCACAGTCCACATCGTAGCCGTCGGCATAGGTTACGCCGGGCATCGCGCTCAGCGAATCCCACGCGCTGGTAATTTTGTGGCTGTTGATGTGGGAGCTGCCGCCGCCCTGATAACGCGGGTTTTTCGCAAACTGCCCGATCACGGCCAGCTTTACGCCCTTGTGAAGCGGGAGCAGCGCGTCCTCGTTTTTCAGCAAAACCATGCACTCCGCGGCCAGCGCGCGCGCCAGCTCGTGATCCGCATCCAGGCTCCACGCGGTATCCGGCTTTGCATGGGTCAGGTAGCGCTGGTTGATGGTCAGGATTCGCTCGCAGCACAAATCGACAAGCTTTTCGTCCAATTTGCCCTCTTGAACGGCCTGAACAATGCGCTTGTCGTTTTCACCGGCGGAGGCGGGCATTTCCAAATCCAGACCGGCCTTCACGCACTCGACCCGATCGTCCACCGCGCCCCAGTCGCTCATCACATAGCCTTTGAAGCCCCACTCGTTGCGCAACAGCTCCGTAAGCAGCCAGCGGTTTTCGCACGCGTAGGTGCCGTTGACAAGGTTGTAGCTGCACATCACCGTCCACGGTTGAGCGCGCTTCACGGCGGCCTCAAACGCGGGCAGGTAAATTTCGCGCAGGGTGCGCTCATCCGCGACGCTGTTGCTGCTCATGCGGCGGTGCTCCTGGCTGTTGGCGGCAAAGTGCTTGATGCTGGTGCCCACGTTGCGGCTTTGCACGCCGTTAATGAAGCTGACGGCCGCCTCGCCCGCCAGATAGGGGTCCTCGCTGTAATACTCGAAATTGCGCCCGCAAAGCGGCGACCGTTTGATGTTGACCGCGGGGCCGAGCACCACGGAAACCTTCTCGTGCTGGCACGCGTCGCCCACGGCTTCGCCTACCGTTTGCAACAGCGCGCGGTCAAACGACGCGGCCGTCGCGCACCCGGCAGGGAAACAGACGGCCTTGATCGCGTCGTTCACGCCGAGGTGATCCGCCTGATCGTCCTGCTTGCGCAGGCCGTGCGGGCCGTCGCTGACCATGCAGCTTTCCACGCCCAGCCGAGGCACGGGTTTGGTATGCCAAAAATCCAGGCCAGAGAGCAAACCGGCTTTTTCCTCCAAGGTCATATTGGCTACGGTTGCCTGAATATCCATCAAGAGGTACCTGCCTTTCGTAGGGATAATGTACGGACGCGATGACGCGGCGTCCGCGCTGAAATGGGAAACCTCCGCGCCGCCGGCGCGCCGGTTACACGGTGGTAAGGTCCCAAGGCTCGTAAATCTTGGGCACGTCGCTGATGAGGCGTTTGGTATAGGCTGCCTTGGGAGCGAGAATTACCTCGTCCGCGGTGCCGTGCTCCACAAACTTGCCGTGCTCCATAATGTAAACGCTGTCCGAGATGTAATACGAAAGCCCGATATCGTGGGTGATGAAGAGGATTGTCATGCCGATTTCATCGCGCAGGTGCAAAAGCATGTCCAGAATGGTGGCGCGCGAGCACGCGTCGATCATGCTGGTCGGCTCGTCCGCGAGCAGAATTTTGGGCTTGAGCAGGAACACGCGCGCGATCATCAGGCGCTGCATCTGGCCGCCGGAAAGCTCGAAGGGGTATTTGTTGGTCAGCTCCGCAAACTTCAGGTTCACAAAGCAGCAGGCCTCGGTCATCATCTCGATTTTCTTTTCCTTGGGCAGATGGCGGCCGCCGCACATGTTGATGCAATCCAGAAGCACGGTGTCGATTTTGTTGAACACGTTAAAGGAGCTGAACGGGTCCTGAAAAATGGCCTGAATGCCTTTCCAGTACTCCCGTTTTTTGTGGCGGGTGCTGATATCGCGCGGCTTGCCCTGATAGTAGATTTCGCCGGACGTGACGTTCAGCAGCCCCAGCAGCATCTTGGACAGCGTGGTTTTACCGCTGCCGCTTTCCCCCACGATGGAAACCAGCTCGCCTTCGTGAAACTCAAAATCCACATGATCGACGGCGACAGTTTGCTTGGCGCCGGTGCCAAAGATTTTGGTAACGCCTTTGCCGCTCAGGCACAGCGGCCGGCTGGCGAGGTCCTCCAGCCGTTTGGGGCGGAGGGCGATATCCTCATGAAGGGTGCACTCACTCGTCGTCATTTTGGTATTCCTCCCTCAAATGCTGTACGGAATGGCCGCAGCGGTAAGCCCGGCCTTCTCCGGCCTCGATCATGGGCAGGGCGTTGTAACGGCATTGCGGCACCACATACTTGCAGCGATCGGCAAACCGGCAGCCCTGCGGCGGCTTTTTGAGGTTGGGCGGCGTGCCCGGGATGGCGGAGAGCTTATGGTTGCGCGTGCCTTCCTCCGGCACGATGATGGAGCGCATCAGACCGTGGGAATACGGGTGGATGGGGTTGAAAACCATATCCTTGGCGTTGCCCTTTTCCACAATCTGCCCGGCGTACATGACCATGATATCGTCCGTTACGTTGTACAGCAGGGGCAGCTCGTGGGTAATGAAGATCATCGCTCGGATGTAGCCCTTGTCCATCAGGTCGCGCAGCATTTTGATAACCATCTTCTGGCTGGTAACGTCCAGCGCGCTGGAAGGCTCGTCCGCGATGAGCACCTTGGGCTTCAGAATGGTGGAAATGGCGATGACGGTGCGCTGTTTCATACCGCCGGACAGTTCCACCGGGTGGCGGTCCAGCACATCGGCGGGCAAACCCAGCTCGGCAAAGCGCGCCTTGGCCATTTCGTAAATCTGCTTGCGATCCGCCTTGGGGTCGTGCGCCAGGATCACGTCCTCCACAAACTTGCGGATGCGGCGCGTTGGGTTCAGCGCGTTCATCGCAGCCTGCGGAATGTAGGCGATCTCCGTGCCCAGCACGGTTTTGCGCACATCGTCCGGGTCCATGTTGGAAATGTTTTTGCCATCGACAACGATGTCGCCGCTCATGTAATGCAGCGGGGCGAAATAGTACCCCATCAGGCTGAGCGCGAGGGTCGATTTGCCGCAGCCGCTTTCGCCCGCGATGCCCAGCGATTTGCCTTCCTCAATGGATAGCGACACATGGTCCACGGCATAAACGTCCTCGTGAAACCGGGTCACATATTTCGTGGTCAGTCCGCGAACTTCCAGAATGTTCTTGCTCATAATCGGCCTCCTAATCTCTCAGGGTGGGGTTAAACACCTGATCCAGGCCCGTGTTCATCAGGTTCAGCGAGAAGGAGATGAACGCGATGACCATGATGACCGGGAAATACGCCCACCAGGAGCCGTTGAGGTGCGCGGAGTACAGCATGGCCCAGTTCATCATCAGCCCCAGCGTGGGGACTTCGGTGGTCTTGGGGCCAAGGCCCAGCAGCGAAAGCTGCGCCTCCGCGAGGATGCCGGAGCTGACCTGAAGGATGAACGCCATCATCACGTAGGAGGCGATGTACGGCAGAATATCCGTCAGGATGATGCGGGGCAGCGAGTGGCCGGAAAGGCGGCTCAGGTTTACATGGTCGCGGTTGCGCAGGCTGATGACCTGGGAGCGCACGGAGCGCGCCGTCCACACCCAGCTGGTAAGCCCGATAACCAGGGCGACGGTGGTCGCGCCGCGCTGATCCTGGTTGATGGAATAGTTGATGAGGATCAGCAGCACAAACGAGGGGATGACGGTGAAAATGTTGGTGAGGAACATAATCAGATCGTCCACCATGCCCCCAAGATAACCGGCCAGCAAACCCAGCAGAAGGCCGATAATGGTTGCGACCGCGCCCGCGATCATGCCGATTTCAATGGAGGTGCCGCAGGCGGCCACCAGCTCCTTGAGGGTATCGCGGCCAAAGTTATCGGTGCCCAGCGGCAGGGTTTTCACGTTGGCGACGTTGCCCACGTTCACGTAATCATTGACGCCGATCTTTGCCTTTTCGACGGTTTCGCCGCTGGAGGCGTCCACTTCCGTTACGGTGAGCGTATCGGAGGTGCTGGCGGCGTTCAGGCTATCGTTGAGGCGGTTGTAGTAGTTGCGCTGCGCCTTGGTCATGCCCTTGGGCTTCAAGGCGGGATCATAGTTGGCCTTCCACAGGCTCAGCAGAGCGTTGGTGTCAGTGATGTCCAGTGTGGAAATATCAATGCCCACGGCGGTAAACCAGTTGACCATGCTAACGCGATCCTCGCTGGAAAGGAACTTGTCCAGCCGTTTCGCGTCCGCGTCCGGGAGCTTAAAGATGCTGGTTTCCGTTGTGACTGAATCATACAGCGACACATAGGTTCCGGGCTTGGCAAACGTGCCCAGACCGATCATTTTGAGCGGATTGCCCGGGTTGATGAACGGGTAAATGAGCATCGTGAGCAAAATGGCCATGAAGATGCAAAAGCCAACCACAAACTTGGGCGAGTGGAAAACCTGACGGATGGTGTTTTTCATATGCCCGCCCCCTTAATCAAACTGCGCGGCTTTGACGCGCGGGTCGATAAAGCCGTAGACGATATCCAGAACGAAGGTCGCAATCAGCACCATAACGGTGATGATGAGCGTGGTCCCGGAGATGAGCGGGTAATCCGCCATGGTAATGCCCTGATACATGGTGGTGCCTAAGCCGGGGTAACTGAAAATGATTTCCGCGACCAGCGCGCCGCCAACCATGGTGCCCAGCGACAGCGCCAGACCCGTAACCTGCGGCAGCATGGCGTTACGGAACACGTAACCGACGATTTTCCGGTCTTTAATGCCCAGAAAACGCGCATATTTAACATAATCGGCGTTTAACTCGTAGATGGACATGGAGCGCATGCCCACCGCCTGCCCGCCGATGGAGATGATAACGATGGACCAAAACGGAAGCTGGTAATGCTGAATCACAGATAGGACAAAGTTCCAACTCAGGTTGGGGATCATATCAAACCCGTAGCCGCCCGAAATGGGCGCCACCTTCAGGTTGATGGCGAAAACCACCAACAGGATGACCGCCATTCCAAAGGCCGGGATACTGCTGAAAAACAGGGTCAGTGGCATCAGGACCTTATCAAAGCCCTTGCGGATGTAGGCGGCCAGCGCGCCCAGCAGGTTGCCCAGCAGCCAGCCGATCAGGATGGCGGGCAGCTGCAAACTGATGGTCCAGCCGATCGCGTTGCCGATGATGTCGGATACTTTCCGGGGGTACTGACTGAACGACGTGCCCATATCGCCGTGGAACAAATTGGTCATATAGGTGACAAACTGCTCCGTCATGGGCTTATTGGTGCCAAATTCACGGGCGTAGTTATCGTAAATGGCTTTGACCGCGGAGGCTTCGGAAAGGCCCTGCGCCTGCTTGGCGGTTACCGCGGCCACCGGATCGCCCGGCATTAACCTGGGAAGGATAAAGTTGAGCAACAGCGCCACAATAAAGGTAATCACAAACCATAGGATTTTTTTCCCGAAGTATTTCCGATAGCCCTTCATGGCCTTTCCCCCCAAAATCAGGAAACGGCTGCGCGGCAGGGTGAACCCCATCGCGCAGCCGCCCCCGGAATGTTTCGGTTACGGATTCACAAGCTCCAGATCGTAGAGCGCGGCAATCCCGTAGCCATCGACGCAGATGGACGGCGGAATGTTGCGGCCATCGGTCGAATCGGGGAAGTTGGTCCATACGGACTCGTTAACGGCGTGGAACATGTTGGGACGATACATGAGCGAGAAGCTGGGCACGTCGGTCAGGTAGATCTCGACGGCTTCGGTGTAAAGCTTCTTCAGTTCGGCTTCGTCGGTCGTGGTCGGGATCGCCTGGATGATCTCGTCCGCGCGGGCGTTGCTGTAATGGCCCCAGTTGCCGCTCCAGTTGCCTTCGACGCCGTTAAACTCGCTGCTCATCAGCTGGCGGATACGGCCCCAAGGCTGGGTGGGGGCGGCGGAATCGGTCCACATCATGAAGATGTCATAATCGGTTTGTTTTGCGGCGGTTACAACCGTCTGGTACACGGACCATTCGGGGAACTCGGTGGTGATTTCCACGCCGATCTTTTCACCCGCGGCGGCAACGATTTCCATCGCGGCCATCCAGTCGGTCCAACCGTTCGGGCAGCAGGCGTTCAGGGAGAGCTTCGTGCCGTCCAGCTCGCGCCAGCCGTCGTTGTCGGTATCTTTGATGCCGGCTTCGTCCAACAGGGCTTTGGCGCCTTCGATGTCGTTGCCAACCCACTGGAGGGATTTCACGGCGTCGTGGTCAAAGGTGGCTTGCTCGCCCGCGGTGGGGTTCATGCAGGAACGCGGCACATCGGCAAACGTCGGGCTTTGGCCGGTCATGGCGTTCTGGTTGATGGCGTCATAGTCCACCGCCATGGCGATGGCTTTGCGCAGCGCGACGTTTTGCAGCGCCGGGATATCCATGTTAAACCACGCGGTAGGCATGTTCACGCAGATGCCGTAGGGAGCCTTGTCCAGGTAGGTGCTGATGGGCAGGCCGTCTTTCAGCCACAGGTCCTGAATGTTGGCGATAAATTGCTGGCAAACGTCCACTTCGCCGGCCTTCAGAGCTGTTTCACCGGCGGGGTTGTCCGCGTAGATGGTGTGTACCAGGTACTTGGGAACCGGCAGCTTGCCCCACATGGAAGCATCCTGGCCCCAATAGTTGTCATTCCGTACAAATACCACTTTCTGGTCATCGGCATACTGCTTGGTGTAGGGGCCGGACCAGACGACATCGTCCGCGGGGTCTTTCTTCATGGCGGCGGCATCGTTGTTGCAACGGGTTTCCAGCGTCTGGATCCAAGCCTTCTGGAGCACGTAGCACTCTTCCAGATAGGCGATCATCTGCAGGGGGTTCACGGCGGTGCCGGCTTCGGTCAGCGTGGCCTTGATGAGCACGGTGCTGTCATCCACGGCGGTAACGCTGGCGATGTAGGGCTTGTAGCTGTTGCCCTTGGCGTTGCCAAGCTTCACGTTGGTGTCGAAGGTGTAGGCTACGTCGTTGGCGGTGATGGCGGTGCCATCGCTCCACTTGGCAGCGGCTTTGATTTTCACGGTAATTTCGGTATGGGCGTCATTCCACACGTAGTCGCCATCGGCGATCAACGGGGTTAGGGAGCCGTCCAGCATGTTGTACATGTAAAGCGTTTCGAACATCGGGATGCGGCTCCCGCCGGAACTCTGGGTAATGCCCAACGCATTGTTCATATCATCGCTGAGGGGATTCCAACCATTGACGGAGCCCCACTGCAGACCGGCGAAGTAGAGCGTTTCGTTGCGCGGCAGCTCTACGGTCTGGGCAGATGCGGCGGCGGACAGGCTGCAAAGCATTGTGATTGCGAGCAGCAGGCTAAGAAGTTTCCGGGTTTTCATCATTCCAATCCCTCCATGTTAAGATATCGTTATGGCCTCGGCGGCCATGAGCGCAAAGGGAGGTTGCCGATCCGCGAAACGGCGGCGGGTGAAAATCGGTTCAGTCGCGCCCTGCTGGTGCGGCGGGGGGTTCAGCGCGCGGTGGCAGCCGGGAAGGCCGAAAGCTCGGCGACGGTTTCGCCGGGCACCAGCTCGCCAGTGATGTAACGTTGGCGGGGGAGGTAGATTTTCGGGTTTTCAATGGCTTCGCGCAGCATCAGCACCGCATTTTTACCGATGGCGTCCATATCCTGACGGTAGGTGGTGAGGCGGGGCTGCATCACCTGCGAAAGCTGAATGCCGTCAAACCCGACGATGCTCATATCCTCCGGGACCGACAGGCCGTTGGCCTGCAGCTCGCTTACGCCGCCGATGCAGGCAAAATCGTCCTGGTAGAAAATGCACGTGGGGGGCTGTGGCAACCGCAACAGCCGCCGCGTGGCCTCCGCGGTTGTAATGAAATCGTTATAGTATGCCGAATCAATATAACCTTCCGGCAAGTCCAGCCCATGATCGTGGCATGCTTTGCGGAAACAGGAAAGGCGGATATCCGCGATCGCGGAGCTTTTACCGCTCACATAGGCGATTTTGCGGTGGCCGCGCTCATACACATAATGCACAAGGCTATAAAGGGCTTCCTCGTTGTTGGTCATCACGGAGCCGTGCTTTGTGCCGAAACAGTCCACCGTAACGCAGGGGATTCCGCTGTCCAGAAGCTCGCGGACCGCGTCGGAGTAGAAATCGGCGCAGATCAGCGCTACGCCGTCGAAGTTGCGGTACCGGCAGTGCTCCACATAACTGAGGGTGGTGCCGAAGATGTTTTCGCTCACAAACGTCACATCGTAGCCGCTGCGTTCTGCTTCCGCCTGAAACGCGTTGATGACCAATGCCACAAAATCGTGAGAAAGGCCGTTTTTATCGCGCAGCTGCGTAAGCAGCCCAAGATTGTGGGAATGTTTGGTTTTCAGCGCCCGCGCCGCCGCGTTGGGGAAATAGCCCATCTGATGGGCCGCCGCGCGTATGCGCTGCGAGGTTTCCGCGCTGATATCCGACCCCTGATTCAAAGCCTTGCTGACCGTGGCAGTGGAAACGCCGCAATAATCGGCAATTTCACGAATTGTAACCATGGGCGCCGCTCCTGCCGTTTTTTATTAACTTAATCGTTTACGCTATGATAGCATGAACGAGGCAATATGTCAATATTAAGGGTCTGTTTTTGTGAAAAACGACGGAAAACCGTTGCGATATATCAAAAAATGGGGTTTTAGAAGCGTGTAACCTTAAACGATTACGGTGACCAATAAGTACAATCAAATCGAATCAGGACAAGGCTTTCAGGGCGATGATGACACTGAAAACGTTTTTGTTCCGTCTTAAAAAAATTTCTACGAAAATTGCCCGTTTGTTTTCGCTCTGCTACTTTCGGGAAAATAACGCAAATCGGCTCTGTGTGGGCCTTTGAGAAAAACATAACGAAAAAGCGGCGAAACAGAGGTTTCACCGCTCAGGAGTTCGGGGTTGATGGACGTGCGCTATCGCAAGCGTTTGATGGGGCTACAGGCTTAGGTTATCGATAGGCATCCGTCGCTGCGGCGGGGGTGGGACGGGTTGACGGTTTACCTCTACAATGCGCTTTCGCGCTCGCCTCATAGCCCTGCGGGCTGTTCGCTCGCTTCTTTGGAAAACGCTGCGGCGACAGGCTTTGGAGTTCCACCCCAAGCCCCGGCAGGGGTTTCACCCCTGCACTGCACTGCCCCAGGAAAAACGGACATTGCCAAGAAGCCTCCCAACGTAGGATAATCTATGACGAAGGGAGGTTTTTCTATGCGAAGAACC
>Ga0209098_1003241_pt1 | contig 13748 bp, 5 predicted proteins | sample AD_JPNHW1_MetaG_FD_184429 | JGI IMG/M metagenome (GOLD analysis project Ga0209098, IMG submission 184429) | Active sludge microbial communities of municipal wastewater-treating anaerobic digesters from Japan - AD_JPNHW1_MetaG (SPAdes) (version 2) | ecosystem: Engineered > Bioreactor > Anaerobic >... | reverse complement strand
TACTGAGATACTGCGGAATTTCCAGCGTAAGAGTCTCCTTCGCCGGGTTGGGAAATGCCCTTAACTCGTACAACTCCGGATCCTGTTCCGGTGACTGAATGCCCACCACCAACCCGCAATCAGGGTCGATGGTCTCGGATACAATGGGGTATGGACATAAACTGTCATAGGTAAGTTGAGCAGTATATAACGTATCATACTCCAAATCGCTGTTGAGTCTGTAAAAATAGTTCGTATGACTAATGCCGGAAATCGCCGTGATTTTATTGTCAGAATTTATTAATATACGCTCAGTACCAGTAATCCAGTATCCAGGATAATATACCGCAGTATTTTCAATTCCCAAAGTGTCAACTTTAATCCATTTCAAATAAAAAGTTCCATTCACAGTACCTCCGACACAAGCAACAATTGACGTATCATTTAAAAACTGAATGGCGCCACTACCTCCAGGACAAGCTTCTGGATAAAGATCCTGATAATAGGATTCCTCGCCCGACTGTGTAAATTTAATCAAGGCGGGAGTATCACAAAAATTACTATGCCAGGCCACATCATAGAAAAATCCCGTGTTGCTCATCAGTGGTTGGTAAGTTGGGAACCCATGGTACCCGTTTCCCGCACCGTAGATCAACCGCCAGAGCACGTTCCCGGCTGTGTCGGTCTTGATGTAATAGGGACGTTCATATCCCCCACCGGTTTGACTGGCATCAGGATAGTAACAGGTAGCGGATATAAGGTAATAGTTGCTGTCAATATACAGGTTCCTGCTGTCTTCGCCAAACATCAGGCTGTCGGGCGGGTAATTCTGCCGCCAGATCAATTCACCGGTACGATCGAACTTGAAAAGCTGAATACGGTTTAAGAAGTTCGGATCAGAATATAGAGTCAACATCAGGTAACATGAGTCAGGAAGAGACCTGACCTGCCATGCATAATCTCTAATAGAATGAGTATGTATCACAGTACACCACTCCAATTCCCCGCAGGCTGAAAATTTTATAATCACAGGATCGCCCCAACTGTCGTATTTGTTACTTTGACCTGTGATAACAAAACCGCCATCCTTACTTTGGTCAATTCCGCCAAGGATACATTGATATTGTCCGTTCCCGATCTTCTTCTCCCAGAGAATATCGCCATTGATATCTGTCTTAATAACCCGGCTGTAATAATAATTGCTGTTTGGGCCAATAATATAATACCCTTTATCGTACGCTCCAATAAATCCACTTTCGTAACAATCCGAAATTACTTTTGGCCACGGTTGAGGATGCGCATAGTTTATAGCGCAGACGATGAGCACCAATATCAGACACCACCTTTTCATAGAGGCAAATTTATTGTTATTGTATTACGATAAACTTCCGGCTTTGTAATTTCTTATTGCCACTGTACATGGTGCAAAAGTAAGTTCCGGAAGAGATTGCTTCTGTTTTTACAACAATCTGATCCTGAAGTTTAGATACCCGAATCTTTCTCAACTCTTTGCCCTCCAGATTCGTAATAACAAAGTTAATATTCTCAGAAGACATTGGGTAAGAATATTCAAGAATTATGTAATTACCTGCTGGATTAGGATAGATCCGAAAATACTCTTCAGAATTTATTTGCCCGGTGAATGTTTCGGGCTTAACAATTCCGGATTTGGTCAAATCGGGTAGTAATATAAGCTCCCTGTAGGGTAATAATTGGTTAGCAATCAATATATTTCTGGCATATCCCGCAAGGGGTTCCTGGCTTGTATTGGCGAGGTTCTGAATGACAGAAATCTCTTCTGCATTCATTTCCAATACTGACCTGTGTTCTGTTGATAAGGATTTCAGAACAGAGAAATAAGTCAGGTAATTGCTGTGTGTATTTTGTTGCTTTTCAGATAATGAGAATTGATTTGGAATTGCGTTCAAGGTACTTGTAACCATTGAAGTGTCGCTGCTTTTTAAGTATTCAAATACCAGCTGGTACTTTGCACTAATTGATGGCTCTGCTTGCAAAACGCTTATTAAACTGTCCCGGGATGATGTATTGGTGGTATCTGATTTATATGATCTCATCAAACGATAAAGAATTTGTTTACGATTTGCACTGTGGGACGCAATCTCGCCCTCTAACACCTCTTTTGGTGATACCTGAGTTAGTCCTGTCATTATCTCATCCATCATCGGTTCAGGCATCGGAACGATTCGTTCATTGATCTGTTCGAGCAGGCTGCTGGTTTTGGCAGATTGCGGATTAGCTACCAGAATATCCCTGATCATCACATTAGGTAGCACCGATTCTTTTCCAATAGCTGATTTCATTACAGTATCCGACAGAAAAGGAGACTCCCCAAGTAAGGTTTGATGTAAGGTCACGGCATCGGGGGGTACACTAAAGTAAATTTCTTCATTAAGAGTTTCTGTTTCACCTCCGTCGACTAATGTAAGATATCCATCAGAAAGACTTTTAATGCTGTCCGATTCTGATGCCAGGGCCTCATGGAGGTCCTCCTGGGATCCGCCTGAATTCAGCGTTGAGGGGCAACATAATGAATCAAAGTAATAATATTTTTGAACTGGCTGGACAAGTGAAACGGTGTAAAAATCAGGTTTCACACGAGGAGGATTGGAACCACTTTCCTGAATATGATGATAATAGAATATATAATTCCCATCGTTTTTAATGTCAGACTCCGGAAGTTGTGAGGATTCATGATAAGGAGAAAATGTATTTCCTGCCAAGTCTTCTTTCGATCTTGGGGATGGATTACCTTGGTCACGTGCAATTCCCTCTACTCCATATGTATTTTCTCTTGCAACCATTTCATCCCAAGAGTTTTCGTTGTATGTATTGCATTTCAACACCAATCCTGTATTCGGATTGACAAGGACACCACCGCCGCCATCACCATCTTCAGAAGACCCGCCTTCGCTGGATCTGTTAACACGCTGTGCCAGGATAGCCACATCCAGACTATCAAACCTGTTTCTGTAGATCTCATTTGGAAGTACGCCTGAATTGTCAACTATTAAACCAAGCTCCCTGGGAGTGTATGAAAACTGTGGATTCGTATTGAGTTGATTGCCGGAGGTACTGAATTCATTTCCTTCGACATGAAAACCTGTAGATGATCCCAAATATAAGCCATAACAAGTATCCCCGTTGGTACTCTGAGGGATATGAAATGAATTCAAAATAACTGTTGCATAGTCTGAATTTCCCAGATAGATCGATCTCCGATTATTTGAAAAATTTGATTCACTGATAATTATAGAGTTAGTCGGCTCATAATTGTATGTAAGGATGCCATAATGTAGATCAGAAAAGGAAGTTTTAATAGCATCCGGGCATGGAGGTAATTGGTTTAAACAAAGGTCTTTGACCGTGTAAGAGGCATTGATACTTCTTATTCCATTCCCTCGACATTCAGATGGAACATCTGGATCATAACTGGTACTATTCCTAATTGTGCAACCTTGGAACAGCACCCCGTTGACCTCATACATACTTATATGATCTGAAGGATAACTTTGTCCGTCAATCAACTCGTCCTTCGTTTCAAATAACACATTTTGGAACACGCTTGAATTTGAAGATGAATATGCAAAAAATTGTATATCCTTATAATTATTTTGAAAAATCGAATTAAATGCTCTGATAATTCCTCCAGTGGTATTCCATTGGATATTCCCTTCTCTGTCAGTAGCTGCAGTAGAGACTCCGAAACGAGCGTTCTTAATAATGGATGAATTTTTAATTATCACCAAACCTTGGTTGGTAGAAGGAATTTGAGACAGGTCTCTATTCCCCCAAACTTCAATACCCCGCCACATATTGAAACATGCGTTTGTCAATGTTGCATTATCTAATATTAACGTAGCTCCTGGTCCAACCATTATTTTTCCCATTGGAGGGAACTTAACAGTAGTTTTAATGGTAAGTATTGCGGGAGCTTTGACCTGAATACACCGATCTGCTGTGAATGGCTGTAAAAAGGTAGTATCAGAAGTAATCATTAATGTGTCCTCTACAAAAAGACATGAAAGATCGGATTCATATATCCCCCTTCCATATGTACTTGCCCTGACAAGATTTGAGTTTGGGAGTACTACGATCTCTGAGATAATGGTTTTTGGCATACCTGTTGTAAATGGGATCCAGCGATCCATTGAACCATCGCGATAATAGACTCCTATGTCTGTGCCGGCAAAGAGTCTGTCATTTCCACCAGGCCAATAAGTTATACAATTAACAGGGAAGTTTGGTAATCCTTTTGAATAATCGGTAAAGGAATTTCCAGCATCCGAAGAATAAAAAATACGGTTTTTAACATCCAGTGGTGATGATGAAAATTTATCGAACCCACTAATTGAAATCCATACTTTATTTGTATCCACAGGTGAAAGACAAATATCTGACATGCCGACACTACTTAACACTGAACGCAGGCCAGAATCTCCTGGCAGTGCCAAAAGATCAACATAGGATTGACCTTCATCAGATGTTTTCAATAACTTATGCAAGCGATTAGGCCACCACCCATGGGGGCCATCATATGCCAGGTACATTATGGCGGTATCTACAGGGGAAACAGAAATATTTATCAGTTTTTCTGTTGAATCAATTTCAGCATACGAGCCATTAAGGTGAACAGGGATCTTTACAACAGAATAGTTCTGCAGACTTTGTACTGAGAATGTTTTAAATATATCATGTGCCCCACAGTATAAAGATTTTGGGTTTATCGGATTTAATTCAAGTGGTCTGTTAAAGTGTCCATTTTGATTGGGGGTCGATACTAAGTGTGGATGGAGCCAAGTTATCCCAAAGTTATTTGATCTTGCAGTGGGATATGAATTGTTATAGGATGGACTAAAAGGATTCGTGTAGACAAAGTTAGGTGACTGAAAATCAACAACAGTCCTGGTCGACTCTTCTCCTGAGTTAGTCCACGTTGTACCATCAAATGAATAAAAACTGTTATCAATTGTTCCCCCGCAAACTCTATTATTTGCAACCTCCGTCGACCCAATACTATAAAATTGCGTAATAGTTAGACCATCTCCATTCAGGTTTGCCCAGGTATCGATTCCATTGGTTGTTTTCGACAGTCCTCCATCATTACCAGCAAAAATGATATCATTGGTACCTCCATAAGAAGACCTGATCAACACTGCAGCCCGCGTATCTGCATGATATGTGTCTGTATTGTAGCCAGTTGTCTCATCATTTTGCCAATTAACCACACGAGTCATCGAATTGCCACCAACGTAAAGGACGGAAGTGTCTGTCAAATTTAGCAACAACTCGTTTTTATAATAATCAACATTCCCGCAACCTATAAAACTCTGGCCATAGCCTGTTGGGCTTTTTTCTTCATATTTCTTTTCCCAATTTAGTCCATTGTCTTTTGATCGCCATATTGTAAAATACAAGAGGGTATCGGTCATTTTTAGATGTGTTGCCTGAGCATATATCCATTTTGAATATTGCGATGTAACCCCTAGCTCAAATCGTTCAGTGAGTACAGGGCCGTCGGAGGGCAATAATTGATCGATCCTTTGCATCGAAGGGCTAGAGGATCGTGCTCCTGTTATTCTCCATATTTGGGCTGCATAATGATTGGACCCGGATTTATTATCTGTTGCCACATACAATGTATCCGGGGATCCGGGTTTCATTTCTATATCCCGAATCCATCTATACTCCCCTTTAGACCATCCAGAGTCTTTGGGCATTACAGCTACTACAAATTTGCTCCAGTCAGTTCCGTTATTTGTGAACCGGAAAAGGGTATCTCTAACACCTGCATATAAAATGCTTGAATTTGTCGGATCAATTAACAGATAATTGACGGAAGTCAACTGCTTTGGTTCTTGGCCATAAATGATTTCCCAATTTTCCCCGGCATCTTGTGTTCGTAATATTCCTATGCTGTATGAAAAATCTCGACCAAGCCCACCCCCACCACTAGCTACATACAGAATATTAGGGTTGTTTGGATCACCTTTTATATCTGTTACACCAATTATGTTCAATCCACATCTGTCAGTTAGATTGGTCCAGTTCAAACCACCATTGGTTGTTTTGAAAATTCCAGATGAGTTTGTACCAATGTAAATCGTATTTAGCTGCGGATCACCCACAGTATCCACCCAGACGGCAGATACCAGACCATTCCTCTGACTTGATGGATAATAAGGACCAATGAGGCGCCAATCGCTTCCAATAATTGAAGCTCGGTTATAATATTCAAGGTTCTTTAGGTAGTAACTCAAGGCTGTCTGAATGACTTCAGGCTTGCTTGAAATTGCACTATCTACGCAGTATATCCTATTTCTCCAAAATTCTTTCCACCTCATATAAATTTTATATTCATGAGAAGGAGGATTGGTCAAATCAGGATGTTGGCTATAATAATTATCCCAATTATTAACGGATTCCCGGAAGGAGTCTTCGCTTTGAGAGAAGCTATTTTTGCGAAAGACAAAAAATAGAAAAATGAAAACCCCAACGGAAAGGAGTAGGAAAGTGATGCTTCTTTTCATGGCTGTTGTTATTGATTTTACCAGAATGTCAGAGATCAGATTTTATGTGTTAAATTAATTCGATAGATTTTACTTTCGATACGCTTGTTTTGGTCTTCCATTACTCCAGTTACCTCATTAATTCTAAGCAGGCTGGCACCACTCATTTTGTCAATTGGATTCTGATAACAAAATCCTACAAATATTTTCAAGCTATCCAAAGTCCATCCAAGTGTTACCACATCAACTCTTCGAAGAATTTCTCTGGGCACAGCTGCAAATGGACAAAGAAAATGGAAGGTATATCAAAGAACGTTAAAAGGTAAATACGCTAATTTATGCAACTAGGTACTAGTGTTCCTGTCTATCAAAAACATTCTCTTTCATCACCAGAAAACACGTCCAACCCTCATGTTTCCTAGGTACAAGATATTTTTCCGTGTTAGGGTGTTCAACCTTTTCAAATAACAATTCTCCGGCTCAAACAGTCAGGAAAATCAAACTTACTTTCAACAGGTTAGGGCGAGTATATGAAGTTTTGTAATAATGAGAGAGTAAATGTATGAAAATATCTTCAGTGCAAACAAAATATTCACAATTTTTTATCAGGTGTCCGGGAGGGGATAAAAAAAAACCGGGGGAATGATTCTTCCCCCGGCAAAATGGGTAATTTCCGTGTTACGCTGTTTGATTAATCGACGCCCATTTCTTTCAGCAGGAAGCCGGCTTGGCCGTATTTCTCCGTGATGAACAACACGTACCGGATGTCTACGGCGATGCAGCGTTGCAGGGCATAGTCGTACTGCCAGTCGCTGATCATGGCTTCGTAGTTGCCGTCGAAGGCTACGCCGATGATCTCTCCTTTGGCATTCATCACGGGGCTTCCGCTGTTGCCGCCGGTTATATCACACTGGTTGAGGAACGCCACGGGCACATCTTTGAGCTGCGGATCGGCCCAGCGGCCGAAGTCTTTCTTTTCAGCGAGGGTGACCAGCCCTGCCGGGGCATCGAACGGCTCTTCGCCGGTATTCTTCTCCACCACGCCGGTCAGCGAGGTGAACGGGTAATACCACACGGCATCGGCCGGCCGGTAACCCTTCACCGGGCCCCAGGTGAACCGGATGGTGCTGTTGGCATCGGGATACATGCCCGAGCCTTTCCATTCGTACAGCCCGTCAAGATAGACTTTCCGCAGGTCGGTCACGTTAGCGCCAAACGTCTCATTGACCCGGTTCACCTCTTCCGACAACGGAAGCATATCGAGCGAGAGGCGGATGAAAGGGTCGCCGGTTTTCGCCAGTTCCGCCGGGGTCATCTTCAGGAGGGATTTGGCATAATCGATGTCTTTCAGCTTCGTGGCGGCATACATCTCGTCAACCGATTGTTCCAGTGTCTTCTCGTCGTTGGAAAGGATGGGTTCAAGGGCGACGATACGTTGTCCCTGCGGCAGGGTCGACGCCATCTTCAGCGCCCGCAACAGCATGGCTTTGTCCAGTGGCTCGTAATAATCGTTATACGAATATTGCAATCTATCACGAAACTCGTTGATGGCTTCTTCGTTGAGGCCGGGTCTCCGTTCTGCTTCGGGTTTCTGCAGTTCGTTGCTGATATAGGAGATCTGTTCGGCCACGCTGAGCATGGTGCCGGCGAGTCCCTGGATGATCCCGAAGACGTTATCCCGCTCGCGGGTTTTATCGATCAGGTTGTACTGTTCTTTTTCCCGGGCGAGGATGTCGCCGTATTTTGCTTTCCGTTCGGGGGTGGCGTCGGCCCAGGCCTGGAATTCTTTTTCGAAGTTGATCTTTTTCTGCAGGAATCCGGTACGTTTCATGCCTTCCACTTTCCCCTGGTAGTTTTTCATGACGTTGGCGAGGCCTTTGGTGAGGCTGGCTACCTTAAGTTTCCCCGCGGGATCGTCTTTGGTGAGTTCATCCGCCAGGGCGATGACCTCTTTAAAGTTACGGATGGAGAAAGGATAGTTATACTCCTGGTTCCAGTGAACGGAGGTAGCCGTGCGGTATCGGGTGGTGAACCCGGGATAGCCGATGATGAAGGTGAAATCGCCGTCTTTCAGCCCCTCGCGGGCGACTTTTAACCAAACGGCAGGTTTATAGGGCACGTTGTCGGGGCTGTAGGCGACGCCTTTCCCTTCAGGACTCACGTACACCCTCAGGAACGAGAAGTCGCCGGTATGGCGGGGCCACATCCAGTTATCGATTTCGCCGCCATAGTTGCCGATGGATCGCGGTGGCGAATAGACGATGCGGATATCGCGGAACACTTTATGGATGAACTCGATGTATTGTTTCCCGTTGTACATCGGGACGATCTGTGCTTCGAGGTCGCTGCCGTCTTTGCCTACGGCTTCGGCCATTTTCACGATCTTCTCGTTCACCTTTTTATCGCGTTCCACCGGGTCGGTGATTTTTTTCGTTCCGGCCAGCACCTCTTCCGTCACATCTTTCATCTCCATCAGCAGTCGTGCCTGGTACCCCGGGGCTTTGATCTCGGCGGTGCGTTCTTTGGCAAGAAAACCATTGGTAAGGTAGTCGCTGTTTACGCTGGATGCCCGTTGCAGGGCGGTATACGCCACATGGTGGTTGGTGATGATCAGCCCTTCGGGGGAGACGAATGAGGCGGTGCCTCCGCCCAGCTGGACCACGGCGCCGGCCACACAAGGTTTACCCGGGGAATAGACATCGCTGACCGGGATGCCCAGTCCTTTTTTGGCCAGGTCGAGCTGGTCGATCTGGTTTAACAGCCACATCCCTTCCTGGGCAAAGGAAAAGACCGTCATCATGCAACATGCAAAAACGAATAAAACTTTTTTCATAAACCCTCCGTTGTTCCGGCCTTACCCCACTCCTGGTTACAGGGAAGGGTCTTTCGGCCATTTTTTCAGAAAGGTACCAAACTTATGGGGGGATGTCAAGAAAAAATGGCTGTGAAACGCGATCCTGTCGATCAACAGGCTCATTCAGACGGGCAACTTCAGAAGCGGAAGGTCCGTTCAGCGGTTCCGGTGATGGTCACCCTGACGGTTCCGGCGGGCAACAACTCTTCGATGAGTTCCGGCCATTCGATGAAGCAGTAACAGCCGGAGTAGAGGTAATCCTCATAGCCGATATCGTAAGCTTCTTCGAGCTTTTTAATGCGGTAGAAATCGAAATGATAGACCGGCTCACCGTTCTGGCGCCGGTATTCGTTAATGATCGCGAAGGTCGGACTCTGGATGATATCGGTCACGCCCAACTCGCTGCATAATGCCTTGATGAACGTTGTTTTCCCGGCTCCCATTTCTCCATAGAAAGCAAAGACCCGCTGGTCGGGACAATGGTTGATCAGTTCCCGGGCTATCTCCGGAAGTTGGTTTTCGGTACGACAGATCAGTTTCATATCATTCCTTCACGGCCGGTTATTTCTTTCGTAAGACAATGAACGGCACCAGCACCTCTTCCATGGATATGCCGCCATGCTGGAAGGTGCTGCGGTAATAATTGACGTAATAGTTGTAGTTATTCGGGTAGGCGAAGAAGTCGCTGTTGCGGCAGAAGACATAGGTCGAGCTGACATTGGCTCTCGGCAGGAAGACATCGGCCGGGTTGCGCACCTCAAAGATTTCGTTCTTCTCTACTTTCAGTGCCTTCCCGGTTTTATAACGCAGATTGGTGTTGGTCTCGCGGTCACCCAGGATCTTCACGGGGTTATCGACGCGGATGGAGCCGTGGTCGGAGGTGATGACGATGTTTACGTCTTTTTCGGCCAGGAACCGGAAGATATCGTACAGCGGGGAATGCATGAACCACGAGCGTGTCAGAGAGCGGTAGGCTCTTTCGTCGTCGGCCAGTTCACGGATGATGTCCATCTCGGTGCGGGCGTGCGACAGCATATCCACGAAGTTATACACGATAAAGTTCAGTTTATTGACCATGAGGTTCGGCATCAGTTCCACCAGCTTTTTGCCGTAATTCATGTTCAGCACTTTATAGTATGAATAGCGGGTATCACGGCCGTAGCGTTTCAGCAGTTCGCCCAGCAGTTCCGACTCAAAATTGTTTTTGGCCCCGTCTTCATCTTCGTTGACCCAGTATTTCGGGTACTTCTTCCCGATTTCGGTAGGCAGTAACCCGGCAAACAGGGAATTACGCGCATATTGGGTGGTGGTAGGAAGGATGGAATAATAGAGATCTTCGCGGTCGACCCGGAAGCTCTCTTCCAACACCGGCTGCAGCACTTTCCATTGATCAAACCGCAGGTTGTCGATGAGGATGACAAAGAGGGGGCGTTCATCCTGCAGGAGGGGAAAGACCTTTTCCTTGATGAGGTTATGCGACTGCACGGGGCGTTCTTTGACGCTTCCGTTGAGCCAGCCGACGTAATTCCGTTCGATGAATTTGCAAAAGACCTGGTTGGCCTCGTCTTTTTGCATCCGCAATACCTGGTTCATCCCTTCATCGTCGGATTTCTCAAGTTTCAGTTCCCATCCGACGATCTTTTTATATACATCAACCCACTCGTCATGGTTGAGACGATTACTGATCTCCATCCCGATGTTGCGAAATTCCTGCTGATACTGGAAGGATGTTTTTTCGCTGATGATCTTTTTATTTTCCAGGTTTTTCTTCAGACAAAGCAGAATCTGGTTCGGATTGACAGGTTTGATGAGGTAATCGGAGATATTCGATCCGATGGCATCCTCCATGATGGTTTCTTCTTCACTTTTGGTGATCATCACGACGGGGAGGCCCGGGAAATCATTTTTGATCAGCGTCAATGTCTCAATACCGGAGAGACCCGGCATCTGTTCATCGAGAAACACAATATCGAAATCGGTATTTTTCAGCAGGTCCAGCGCGTCGTGGCCATTGTTGGCCGTTTGTACCTGGTATCCTTTCTCTTTCAGAAAAATGATATGCGGTTTCAGCAGATCGATCTCATCATCTACCCACAAAATGTTTATCTTATCCATACTTCTCATTAACTTTGTACCTTTATAAAAAGGATTCCAGGCTGTTTTATTGTTTGTCTCCCCCCTTTTTATCATCTTTTAACAAAGGTACAACGGTTATGTATTCAATCATTCGCTCATGGTAGTTCCCGCCGGAAGAAACAAACGCAAGAACATCAACGACCCGGTATACGGGTTTATCACGATCCCCGACGAAACCATCTTCGACCTGATCGAGCACCCCTGGTTTCAGCGGCTCCGGCGCATCAAGCAGCTCGGTCTGACTTATTACGTGTATCCTTCGGCCACTCATTCGAGGTTTCAGCATGCGCTGGGGTGTATGTACCTGATGAAGCAGACGATCCAGTTGCTGAGGGCCAAAGGCATCGACATCACCCCCGATGAAGAGGACGGGGTGACGAGGGCGATCCTGCTGCATGACATCGGGCACGGGCCTTTTTCGCACACGCTGGAGCAGTCCATCATCCCCGGTCTCACCCACGAGCAGCTTTCGTTGTTGTTCATGGAAGAGATGAGCCGGCAGTTTTCGGGATGTCTCGACACGGCCATCGCCATCTCCAAAGACCGGTATCCGAAGCGTTTTCTGCATCAGTTGGTCTCGAGCCAGCTCGACATGGACCGGCTGGATTATCTTTCGCGCGACAGCTTTTTCACCGGCGTGGTGGAAGGGATGATCAACACCGACCGCATCATTAACATGCTGAACGTGGTGGGTGATGAGTTGGTAGTGGAAGCGAAGGGGATCTATTCCATCGAAAAATTCATCATGGCGCGGCGCCTGATGTACTGGCAGGTGTATCTTCACAAGACCGTGTTGTCGGCCGACCGCATGCTCACCAGCATCCTGCGGAGGGCCACGTTCCTGGCCGGGAGCGGCGTGGATCTCTTCGCGACGCCTGCCCTGCGGACCTTTTTGGAGAAGAGACATGCGCACGAGGGCCCTTGCAGCGCCAGCTGTCTGGTCGACTTCGCCAAGCTTGATGACGAAGACATCATCGCATCGATCAAAGCGTGGATGGATGCCCCCGACCCCGTTCTTTCGGTTCTCTGTTCGAACCTCATCGGGCGCCGGCTGTTCAGGGTCGAGATGCAGAATGAACCGTTCGATCCGGAGTATATCGAGAAAATCACCCGCGAGACGGAAAAGAAACTGGCGTTGGGTCCCGGTGAAACCGAATATTTTGTCATCGCCGACCAGGTCACGAACAACGCCTACGATCCCCGTCATGACCGCATCCGGATTCTGTTACGCGACAACCGGTTGCTGGATGTCACCGACACTTCGGGACAGCTGAACATCCCTGTCCTGTCGTCGCCCGTCAGCAAATATATCCTGTGTTATCCGAAAGTAGTGACCGTAATGCATTGATACACGTTCTATCCCGGGGCTGTAACCTTGCCTTCCGGTGCAAGACTACCCGCCCTTGAATTGGACATTTTTGAAAAAAAGTGGTAACTTGCGCCGTTTTTTCACATAATCTCTAAAAAGGTTCGAAGAATGGAATTTTCTGCGCAGCAGATCGCGGCGCTTCTGGGTGGTACCGTTGAAGGGAACCCGGAAGCCATGGTCAACAACCTGGCCAAGATCGAAGAAGGCGTTCCCGGAACGATAACCTTTCTTGCCAATCCGAAATACACTCCTTACATATACACCACCCACGCGTCGATCGTCGTGGTGCGCACGGATTTCGTCGCCACGCATCCCGTTGAGTCCACCCTGATCAGGGTAGACGACCCCTACACGTCGTTTACGAAGCTGCTGGAGATGTACGACAGCATGAAGGCGCGCAAGAGAGGCATCTCCTCCCGCGCTTCCATCGACCCCACCGCCACGGTCGGGCCGGATGCGTACATCGGCGATTTTGCCTTCATCGGCGAGCAGGTGAAGATCGGGAAGAACGCACAGATCTATCCGCAAGTGTATATCGGCGACCGGGTGAAGATCGGCGACGACTGCATCCTGTATCCGGGGGTAAAGATCTACCGTAACTGTGTGATCGGGAACGAATGCACCCTGCATGGCGGGGTGGTGATCGGCGCCGACGGATTCGGCTTTGCCCCGCAAACAGATCAGGATTTCCGCAAGGTTCCGCAAGTCGGTAATGTCGTGCTGGAAGACCGCGTTGAAGTAGGCTCGAACACCACCATCGACCGCGCCACGATGGGATCCACCATCATCCGTCGCGGCGTGAAGCTCGACAACCTCATCCAGGTCGCACACAACGTCGAGATCGGTGAAAACACCGTCATCGCCGCCCAGACAGGCATCTCCG
>Ga0209098_1003240_pt1 | contig 13749 bp, 13 predicted proteins | sample AD_JPNHW1_MetaG_FD_184429 | JGI IMG/M metagenome (GOLD analysis project Ga0209098, IMG submission 184429) | Active sludge microbial communities of municipal wastewater-treating anaerobic digesters from Japan - AD_JPNHW1_MetaG (SPAdes) (version 2) | ecosystem: Engineered > Bioreactor > Anaerobic... | reverse complement strand
GTTTCGGGACTGCACGATCGGCGTCATCAACAAGGTCGACCTCGCCCCGCTCGTGGGCGCCAACATCGCACGGATGGAGTCCGATATCCACCGGTACAACCCGAAGATGCCGGTCTTTAAAACCAACATGAAGACCGGAGAAAATATTGCACCGCTTCTCGATGCCATACTCGCGTGAACCGACAAAAATCGTCTCCGACCGGGAAATAGTATAAATAACTCTGAAAGGAATATATAGAGCACCATTCTCGGAAAAGGGATTTTTCCGGAATACACGAATATCAAAGGAGTAACACCATGCAGTGGCAGGGAGAATCAGTCAGAAAGGTAACCGGCGGCAGGCGCCGGCCGGCACAGGGAAAGCGGAGATTTGAAGTCGGGCTTGCACCCGCAGACACGCACTTGGGCGAAGCCCGGGTAAAGTTTATTCGCACCACAGGTGGTAACATCAAGGTCCGGTCCATGCGTGCAGAGTATGCAAACGTGACGAAGATTTCCAATGGCGAGACCAAAAAAGTAAAGATCGAAACCGTTGAAGAGAACGGCGCAAACCCGAACTATGTCCGGCGGAACCTGCTCACCAAGGGAGCAATCATCAGGACCGAGATCGGACGCGCCCGGATCATGAGCCGCCCCGGCCAAGATGGCATTATCAACGCGGTGTTACTCGAATAAACCAAAAGAGAATACCCCTTTTTTCATTCACATTTCGCGAAGGTTTCTTTGCAACCGGCATGGTATCGTGCAGGTTAAAAATGTACCCAAGGGCGCAGCAATTGTTTTTTTAGGTTAGGCTCTCCCATAGTGTAATTATGCGAAGGATCTATTATCGTTACCCGCAACGGGTGGATCTCTCGTTTGCGATGGGAATGACGTTTCCTGAAACCCTGAAATATATCGCAGATCTGAACGGACAGGAGTCCACCAAGACCACCGGCAAAGAACTGGTCCGGGTCCGGGTCAAAGTGGAGATCGCGACAAACCGGGCGGAATTTGGCGATATCACGCCCGATGTCCTGCGCCCCGGTATCATTACTGAGGCCGCCGATCTCAAGGTTTCAGTGCTTGCGCTTGCCCTGCGCGGGGCCGGAAAAGTCCCGATCGCAAATGATGTTTTCTACGTACGGCTCACCGACCGGAACACCTGCACCGACATCGACATCGCAAGGGAAAATGCCGGTGAAGGCATCGACGCCCTCGATGTAAAAAACATCCTTCTTGGTAACCCGAATTGACCCTCCGGATCACGGTGGCTGCACCGTTCAAACACACCAGAAAGACAGGGATGCGTAAGAACGAGCTCGTCTACTATTACGCGCTCGACCGGAAATGGATGAGCACCGACCAGGCGGCCCTCCTGCTCAGGCGGGCCGAAGAGGCAGGACTCATCCGTCAGGAAAACGGCGTCTTTACGATTCTTGTTGACCCGGCTACCGTGACAATTCCCATCGGGTTCAAGCCAACCTCGGCGATCTTCGAGACAAACGATCCGGCGCAGGAACTGATCGGACGGATCGTGAAGGCCCGGGGCGTGCCGGAGACGGACGTGGTTGCCGAGATGAACAAGCTCATCAGGGAACAGTTCGACGGGAACCTGCTGCCCCCGGCAGCGCTTGTCCTGCTCGCAAAGAAATACCGGGTGCCGTACGAGGACCTGCGCGACGCCCTTTCCGCAGCGTTAAAGAGAGAGTAACGCGGCGCAGTATTATTGCCGTATACGGGTATTTTTCCCCGGCGGCGCCGGATTTACTTCATAAAGCAATATTAAATACAACGTGATACAGTTAGACATGCACTCACATACGCATGGGGGCGGGCGCAGGTCTCCCGATATACCGTGGCTTCTGGTTGCCACGGTGGTCGGTATCATTGTGGTTGTGATTGTCGCACTCTTCTTCTTTGCCGGTCTTGGAGGATCTTCGACAGGACACACCTCTTCTGCTACCGCTACGGTAAAACCGACCACAAGCGCAGCATCGGCATCAACTACATCGGCGTCCAAAACCTCATCCATCGTTATTGCCACGACAACACCGGTAACTGTCCCGGCGACGGGGATCTATGTCAAGGTCGATTATCTCGGTGGTTTCTCCGGCACGTATACGATAAACGGCGCGACCACGAAAGTCACGAACTCGGGGACCCGGCTGTACGAGGTCGCCAACGCAACCGGCTCGATAACAGCGGCCTTCCAGAAAAGTGACAGCACTGCCAGTCATGCGCTGACGGTGGGCATCTACAAGGACGGCAACCAGCTTGCATCCAACAGCACGAGCGCGGCATACGGGAAGGTTACGGTTACGGCAAGTGTATAACCCGGGTGCGACCCGGCTCTCTTTTTTTCGCGAGTCGTTCTGATGGAATGATTGCCCGGACCCTGTTTTAACCGGACCTCGTCTATAAAAAATTGCGGTCACGATCATGCCGGGATTTTTTACCGGCACTCGTATCCCTGATGATGGCATTCTCTTGCGGTCGGTCCGATACCGGGGCAGCTCACGCAGTCCGGGTTATTCTTCCCTCGGTTGTCCCGTTCACCGGTTGCGGGAGCGACCCGACGTACGAGACGAGCGTATCGACATCTGACGGGCCGGGGACTGTCCCGGTCCCCCGGGTAAATACTGTGTACCCATCGCCCCCGGTTGCAAGGTAGTCCATGAGTGCTGCCCGGTACGTTGCCCCTGTATCAAGCGGGACACCGTTGACCCGGATATCCGTTATCCTGTGGCCCGCAGGCTTGCCCGCATCGAACGTATACATGAGGCCGGAAACTGCGAGGTTGTAGGGCGGGAGCGGGGACTGCCACTGCTGTTCGAGCACGTTTCTTACCTGCTCCCCGGTCAGGTTCATGGCAAACACCGTCCCCGAGAACGGCTGCACTGCGTAGAGATCGCCCCACGTGATATTTCCCTTTGCGATATCGGCACGTAAAGTACCGGTCGTAATAAATGCCACATCGGCATGCATCGCCGCCCGCTGGGCATCCGCGACAAGGTCGCCAAGTGCACTTTCCCCCGCATCGGTCTGGTCTCTTGTGATATCAGCAGCCGCGACCGCGATGACCCTGCCGGTGAGGGGGGTAACGGCCTGTTCGTCTGCGGCAAGGAGTGCGGCGGTGGCTGGATCCGGCGTGGTGCCGGGCGGGCGGTCTGCATAGGCCGAAACAATATTTGCGGATTTCTGCGTGATCTCATCGGTTGCCGGATCGATAGTGAGGTCAATATCGGCAAATGCCCTGCTGTAACTGTATGCCTGCGTGACGAGAACGGGTTTGTTGCCGGAATTATTCAGGTATGCATTCGTGAACGCATGGGTATGGCCTGAGAGCACGACATCCACATCAGGGTCGAGACCGGCAACAATTCCTGTTACCGAGCCTGTTACGTTGCCTCCGGCACGTGTCGGGCCGACGTAAGCGTCCTGGTTTCCGCCTTCGTGGAGGAGGACAACGATGGCGTGGACCCCCTGCTGCTGGATCTCCGGGACATACCGGTTGATCGATTCCGTCTCGTTAAGGAACGTGACCCCGGCAATATTTGCCGGAATTGTTATCGAAGGAATTTTTGTCGTATCGGCCCCGATAAACGCGATCTTTGTCCCGCCGGCGTTCCGGATCACGTAAGGTGCAAAGAGAGTCGTGCCGTTTGTCTGCCAGACAACGTTTGCACTGACATAGCCGGCCTTTTCCCCGGGGTAGGGATCTACAAGATGAGTGATCGTGGTAGTTCCATCCCCTCCGTTGATCTTCCGCATGAGTTCTGTGGTGCCTTTGTCAAACTCGTGGTTGCCGAGCGTCGCTACCATGTTGCACGATGCGCTGCAGGCAGAGTCCTTTCCGCAGCAGCCGTTTGCAAATTCGTTGAAGAAGAGCATTGTTGGTTCGTCCAGCATCAGGCCGGACTCCGGCGGCGATGCTCCGACAACATCGCCCGGCAGTGCGATGAACGTGGCGTCTGTCGGGCTTTCGTTCATGGCCGCTTTCAGGTAGGAAGCAAGCACCGGTGCACTGCCTGCCGCTTCTCTGTTGAGTTTCTGGCCGGCCGGCAGCTGGCCGTGGAAGTCGTTAACCGCGAGGATCTTCACGTGGACCGGGGCGGTGGCCTGACCCGGTGCCGGGACCGGGTGCAGGGAACAGGAGAGAATGATCGGGATGAGTGCGATGATTAAAAGAACGCAAAAGCCGATGAGCGTCCGCTGCCAGAACGGACGGTCGTCGACGAAAGAACCGGGAATCATTGAAAAATTGTATCACCCGTGCGTTTAAAAACCAGCCGGATCTGGCCCGGGTTTTTCCCCGTGATTTTTTGTGGGCCGATACTACGACCGCGACCGGGGTAAACCCCTTGGATCATCAGGTAATTTGTAATGAGTTCTCCAGAGAAAAATTTCAAAAGTTTTTCTAAAAAAAACCCGGCAGGCCCCAACGATGAATGCGAAGACCCACATTTCCAAACCCCCCTATTTCCTGGAATCCCCGTTCCAGTACCGATCCGGGGGATCATACGGACGGGGAGGTCTGATACCCTGATCTCCCTGTATAATGCCCGGTTTGCCGGCAAATCAAAGCCCGCAAAACAGTCCGATTGACAACCGCAAAATCTGGCGGCGCATGCGCTTTTATTTGACAAAAAACGCCCAAATTGGGCCCCATATAATGCCCCTCACAGCCCCATATTCGCGTTCTGGCGGCCCCCGTTTTCCGGATCGTGCAAATGGCAGTTTGACCAGAGATCTGCCAGAAAAACCACATTATCGAGTCCATTTTACTCCGTCCGTTTCCAAAAATAAGCCCAATTTTTGGGCGTTTTGAAACGGGGCCCGATGCGGGCTTGTTTTGGGAGTGTCAGACACCAATCGGGAGCCAAATTGGACCCGGATTGGGGCAGGTCGCCGGGGGATCATGTGGGAAAAAGGTGGCTGGATCAGGGACGTTTCATGAGGGTTGCGTCCAATCCATTCATGTCGAGCTCAATGGTGTACTTTAATTTCGCCGTTGTGGAAATTTTATCGAAACGTTTTCGGATCATTTTTGTTTTTCCTCATCCGTGATTGACGTATCGGATTGATTGGCGGAATTCATTTTTTTAAAATCTGGCGTTATCCGTTATTATTTTAAAAAAATGTGAACGTCCCGGGGATGCACTAGGTCCACGTTTCAAAACCCTGATATCAGGAGAATTAAGAAAACACTCGTTTTTGAACTTGGTATTCTTCGATTTTCTCTCGCTTATCATAATAACCTGCCAGATTCCTGCCGACGGAGACCTTTCCCTGCAGGGTGGTTTTGAGGGGATAGGTATTCGGGACTACCGGCCACGCGACCCACATTATGGGATCTCAAAGATCGTACGGGGGTGATGCGATATTCCCTAAGAGGAAGGAGAAATGAGGGGAGACTGTATTTATTTTCACGTCGCGTAGATCAATTCAATATCCTATAATGTCAGAACGATAGCATTGCAGCGAAGAAATTCATACCGAAAGGTGTTCTCTCCGAAATGGCAAAACAAACAAAACTTGTTTCTTCAGCCCGGCCATTTCTCAAATGGGCCGGAGGTAAAACCCAGTTACTGAACGAGTTCAGCAAACGTTTGCCAATTGAATTGAAAAATGGAAAGATCACAAAATATGTAGAGCCATTCATTGGAGGCGGCGCCTTTTTTTTCTATCTCAATCAAAGATTTTCTTTCGAACGCTGCTCCATCTGCGATGTCAATGAAGAATTGTATCTTTCCTATCGTGTCATTCAGCGTTCGGTAAAAAAATTGATCTCTGAACTGGAAGCACTTGAATCTGATTACCTCTCCAAGAATGATAAAAAAAGAGAATCATTTTATTATGAAATCAGGGGTACTCTCAACCAGAAATTACCGGAAATCAACTTCAAATCTTATCGAAATGAATGGGTTGAACGGGCAGCCCAGATTATTTTTCTGAACCGTACCTGTTACAACGGCCTGTTTCGGGTAAACCAAAAAGGGGAATTCAATGCTCCATTCGGAAGATACAAAAATCCGGATATTCTGAATGAAGAAAATCTGAATGACGTTGCAACATTGTTGAAAACCACTCATATTCTCCTAGGGGATTTCACGAAATGCCGGAAATTTATCGATAATCACACGTTTGTTTATTTTGATCCACCATATCGTCCGCTTAACCAGACTTCCTCATTCACATCATATTCAAAGAATGGATTTTCTGACAACGATCAGATTCGCCTTGTGAATTTTTTTAAGGAACTCGATGAAATAGGGGCCAAGATCATGTTGAGCAATTCTGATCCGAAGAACGAGAATTCCGAGGATTCATTTTTTGACGATCTCTTCTCAGAGTATTACATAGAGCGAGTTCCAGCAAAACGCATGATAAATTGTAATGGCTCCCGACGCGGGAATATCAATGAACTGATTATTACCAATTATCCGATAAAGAAAACGTAGTGTTTTTCATGACACAAAATGACGCGGCTTGGAAGAAAATATTTGAAAACCTTCCACTACTGCTTTCAGAAATTAATCGACAAGGCTTCGTTTATGTCAGTGCAGAAGAGCTCAAAACGGCAAGTAATAAGAGAGAGCCCCGTCTCCTTGCAAAACAGGATACAAATGATTCCCGCCCTAAAGTATTCAAAGATAACAAATTATCCATTCTCCCCGTAGAGAATGGAAGATATATTATTTTTTGTGATGAATCTGCTAAAACCTATTATCCCCTTCAGAGAATCCTTACTGAAGTACCCACTGAAGAATACTGGCCTACAATTGATTATCGAGAATACGAAAGTCTCGATATAAGAAATCTTTCTTCTGAATCGCAGGCTATCGATTTTGCATACCTTGTATCTTTGCTCAAAAGATTTACTGGTGAAACTACACTCAACCTTACTATCCGTGGCAGACAACGCTCCTCAAAATTTGATGTAACAATTCCCCCGAACCATCACAATGTTCAAGTTAATGGTGTTCAGATCGAAGTTGATGCGGGGTTTGAAAGCCCGGAAAAAATCTACATACTCGAAGCAAAACTTGGCCGTGTTGAAGATTTCAATATCCGCCAGTTGTATTATCCGTTCAGAGACTGGTCTTCCAGATCCCGAAAAGAGGTTATCCCGTTATTCTTTGTCTATACAAACGGGCTTTTCTTTATTTTGCAGTTTGCGTTTGGGAGGGAATATGGGGATCTCAAATGTGTCCGGGGTAAATGTTTCACGGTTAATGAACCGCTAAAACAGCGGGTTAACCTACAGCAACGTCTAGATGAATCACGAATCGAACCAGAGCCATCTGTTCCTTATCCTCAGGCAAATGATCTCGACAAGGTAATTGATATTCTCACAAATTTCCACTCAGCAAACCTCACCAACAAGTGGGCCATTGCAGATTTTTTTGATTTCGATGAACGTCAAGGTGATTATTACGCGAATGCCGGATTTTACCTCGGCCTGCTGAAACGAATCCCTCATTCAAAGGAGTTTGAATTGACGGGGGATGGAGAGTACATTGCAAGATCTGAAAACCGGTCCAGAAGGAATCTGTTACTGCTAAAACAGATGTTAAAGAGGCCCTCATTTAATGAAATTATTCGGCTGTTTGAGAGTAGAAATCGTGATTTGTCTTTGATAAATGTGGATGTAATCGCTCCGATTGTTCAACGGCACCGTAGTGTGGACTTAAATCTCACTACATCACGGCGGCGCGCATCAACAGTAGTGAACTGGCTGCGATGGATGGTAGCTGGGATGGAGTTCGAATAGGTATGAACCCTACTCTGGTCGTTCCGGATTACCTACGTACAGCCCCGGGAACAACCCCCGTCCGATACGCCCGCGTACCCGTAACGCATCACACCACAAAACAATAACGCAAAAAAAGTATTCCGCCGCGGAATTACTTCCGGGCCTTTCTCTCTTTTGGCTTGTCGGCCTTCTTCTCCCCCTCAGCCTTCTCGACCTTGGGGAAGAGCTCGTCAAGGGTCTTCTCGCCATATGCGGTCACGCGGGCGTTGACCTGCACGAACTCGATGGTAATCTCATGAGCGCGGATCATCTTTCTCCTGCGCTCGCCTTCCATCGACGGGTGGAACCCGACGCCTTCTGCGAGCAGGAGTCTCCTTCTTCCTGCGCCCGGCAGGCTCTTTCTCGCGGGAATCCCGGTCTGGTCCGTGCCCCCGGTGATCAGGATCTTATATCCCGCCAGCCCGAGAGGGCCAGCGTCAATTTCATCCCCGATTTTCTTACCCACGATTGCTCCTGCTGCGCCGGTGCTGGCATCGACATTGTAGGCGTGACCGGTCTTGGGGTCTGATACAACAACCTTTAACTCAACCATTCTTGATTCTCCTTATTGATTATCCCGGGGCGCCCCCGATATCGGGCGTCCCGTTCACTCTCGGGCTATCCGGCGCAACAACGCCTGTGCACGTGAAGTACCCATCTTATTATACCAGTACGCTATTAAAACCTCGCGTCCTTTCGGGCCGGCCGCGTACGCCGGTAGTATATCCGCGACAGCCCGGTCACTTGCCCCAGAACGGCTCGGTCCTGCGCCGGATCGCCACAAACTCCGCGAGCACTTCCTGCGTGCTGATATTTAAGTTCTTGAGCATCTCGCGTTCGAGAACTTTCACGTGCCGCTCAGGAAGATCCACGAGTAAGTCGTCACCCACATTCAGCTGCCGGCCGATCGTTGCGCCTTCAATCGAGATCGCCACTTCGAGGCCGGCTTCCGCCTCGCGGATATTTTCCTGCCGGAGCTGCATGGATTTTAAGTGCCCGACCTTTTTCCCGTCCAGTTTGACGAGGTCGACATCGCCCCGGAGTTTCCCGCCCAGCACCCGGACCCCGACCACCGCCGGGTTGCTCTGCCGGAACACGCAGTCAGGGAGCAGCCGGATTTTCGCCGGCATCATCACGTGCTCGAACTGCGCCTTATCCGCGATCCGTTTCTGCTCGTCCCTCCATGCGACATACTGGTCGATGAGCTGGTAGATCACCTGCGCGGAGAAGACTTTCACCTGTATGTAGAGCGGGTCCTTGATAATCTCCGCCGCATCGGGAAGTATAGGGGTATTGAACGACAGGAGCACGCGGAACGTCGGGTTTTTGATAGTCTCGGTATCGATCAAGTCGTGCCGGCTCACCGGGCCGACCTGAGCCCTCATCACTTTGATATCTTTTGTCTCCAATTCCTTGCAGAGCGCTTCAAGGGCGCCGATCGTGTCTGCCTTGATCACAATGCCTTCCTCGGCAAGGTTGACGTGGATCTCTTCCATCTCTTTCCTGATCCGGACCGCAAGTTCGTCGATGTTGCCCCGGACAACAAAGAGCGGCGAGCCCGCGATCACCTTTTCGAGGCCCGGGGCCGAGACCTTGATCCCCGCAGCCGCGACGACGGACTTGACGTGCTCGAACTTGTCCTCGACAAGGATCTCCTTTAACGGGTGGGGCTTTAAGAGCGAGCGGACCTTGGTCACCACGATGTCGTCCTGCGAGGCCATCGCAATCTCATCGCCCACAGAGAGCGTGCCATCATACAGGATCACATCGAGCGTCGCCCCGAGGCCCCTCTCCTCTTTTACTTCAAGGACGGTTCCTAACCCCGGGCCCGCGACCGAGAGCTTGAGTTCCTCGCCAAGGTAACGCTGGGCAAGCCCAATCATGATCATGAGAAGGTCGGCGATTCCTTCTCCCGTGTGGGCGCTCACCGGCACAATTGCAAGGTTGCGCCGGAAGTCTGACACCCTGTCGTACCGGTCAGCGGAGAAACCAAGGTCCGAGAGGTTTCCCACGATCTCGTAGGTCTTGGTCTCGACATCGGTCTTGACCCGGTCGTTCTGTTTTGAAAACGTCGAAAGGAACGACTCGTTCTTGTTGATCCGCCAGCCGTGGAGCCGGTCGATCTTTGTCGCCGCGATCACAAACGGCGTCTTGCAGTTCCGGAGGATCTGCAACGCCTCGATCGTCTGGGGCTGGAACCCTTGGTTAATATCGACAACGAGGATTGCCATGTCGGCAAGCGCCCCGCCCCGGGCCCGAAGCGTGGTAAACGCATGGTGCCCGGGTGTATCAATGAAAAGCAGGCCGGGGATGTTTATGGGGATCTTCTCCATCGACCCACTCATTGTGCGGATCGCTTCGATGGGGACAATCGTCGCTCCGATGTGCTGAGTAATCGCGCCCGCTTCAGATGTGACAACCGATGAGCCGCGTATCCGGTCAAGAAGCGAGGTCTTACCGTGATCCACATGCCCCATGACGCACACAATCGGCGTCCTTATCTTCGGGTCTGCCGCCATCTCCCTACCTTCCCGTTCTCACGTGCCCTGAAAACAGCAGGATTAAAAAAATTATCCGTGGTGCGGCATCACCCGACACCGCAGCCTGCCCTACAAATATCCTGTCAGAGCCACCTGATAACTTAATGGACGCTCTACCCTATTAATAATCGCTCCGGGATAGCAGACGGGACCCGGCCGGTCATCCGTGGGGGTACCGGGCTTTGAGAGCGGGGCGTTAAATTAATCAGAGTCCACAACCAAATTAACAGGAACATCTGCCAGGGTAGGGTAGTCTGGTTATCCTAAGGGGCTGTGGATCCCTCGACCCGGGTTCAAATCTCGGCCCTGGCCTTGTTATTGTAAGCTTTTCTGATTCTTTTTGTAGAGAAATATGATCCTGCCTTTATAAACTCAAATCAATGCCCGCAAAAACACATGCCGGGGCTGGCTACTGATATTAGGGTATTGCTGTGGGTGAAACCGCATTTCCCCGGGATCCTGAAAAATGTTATGAATGGGTCATCTTAATCAGGTAGGGTGCGGATGCCTCAATGTTCATGTAATATTCACCGGTTGTGAGGTTCACGATTGTACTCCCTGAATACGGACCTGTCTTATTGAAGAGTTCGGTTTTTCCGTAAGTATTGCTGATATGAACGATGAAATTGCCATCGCCTGCATATGTTGTTGAAAATTTGTATTCTCCTTCGGCAACACTGAATTTTTTAGCCGAATTACCTTTCCCTGAAAATGTCTGGGGTCCGACAATGTTATTCATGGCGAGTGTCTCCCCGCCGACTACTGATGAGGCATTTGCACGGATCTGGTTCTGGCACGAATAAACAAGGTTCTGGTATTCGTTCATTCCCTTCTCAAATTTTTCCAAATCAGTTTCTGTATTGTTTTGAGCTGCTGAATCAGGGTTCTGACAATATGTGGTTGCAGAAATCAGGTACACTCGCGCCTGGGCAAGGCTGTGTGTTTGCGGGATTGCACTGGTTATGATCAATTGGTGAAGCTGATCCGCCGGGATTCTACTGCAATTGCCATAGGCAAGCCCTTTAATGCGGGTTGCCAGATAGTTATCGTTCACAAAGTTCAGGAATGCTTGATCAGCACCCGAATCTGATATCAGGTCGCCGCATGTTGTTGAAATGGTCGGCGCCACCGTAACTACACCGCTTGTCGAGGTCTCCACTAACATTGGTGTCGGGGTAACCGTCACTGTCATATCCTGCGGCGTAGGCGTCGATGTAGTATTAGTTGACCCGGTGACATTCGTGCATCCCGCAATCAGAATCATCGTAATACAAATAATCAGGAGAGAGAAAAAAGTGATTTTCCTCATATTTCACCAGTTATACTTTGACATGTTAATTATTGCCTTTTGCTCTTAGATGATATTGTACCAATTCGACCCTTCTTTGTATTAGGTTCGAAGAACGCCATTTATTGAACTCTGCGTTGTCCAGCCCAAGTGACATCCTCCGATGATGCCCAAGGTATGTGGATTTTACTGCATTATAGAGACATCACCTCTGTAACCCCACAGGTTTCTTATTTTTTCTCTTCTTTGAGGTTTTCCCATGAAAATCAACTATGTTAGGTTAACCAATCTCACCAAAACAAAGACTGGGAATTCGATTTTCATGCGTCGAGTGTGAATTCACGTTCATGTGGGTTTCTAGAGAGTAAACGGGTAAGCAACAGAATAACATTTTTTCAAGATCTTATTTATTAGATTCGTGGTCTTTTCCAAGTTACATTGTTATGAATAACTTTTGCGGGTATTCCTGCCGCAATACAATTGTCCGGAATTGATTTAGTAACAATTGAACCGGTCCCAATTATTGAATTTTTTCCTATAGTGACCCCTTTTAAAATTTTTACATCCGCACATAACCATACATGGTTGCCAATTTTTACATTTTGAGCATAATTGATTCTATTATGCGTGTTTAGGTCAATAATTGAATGTGAATCCCCGGTGCGAATCTCAATGTCATATGCTAACATACAATCACAACCAATTTCAATTGATTTCTCATTTTCCGTGGCTGCAAGATGCGCATTTTCAATTGTTGTATCATCCCCAATATTTATCCTACAGTTGTTATCTTCAAACCAAAAAGATCCACCTTTTATTACACAATGATTTCCGATTGATAGATGATGATTGGAACCTCTAATAAAAAATGTGACATTTTCAATAAAAGAGGCTCCTCGCTATTTCATGTGGGTAAATTGAACTCCAGTTTTCGGTAGTGGCTGACCATTCAACTGAGAATCAAACAGCCGCTGAAGTACGGAAAATTTATCTCAGAGCCGGTGAAAATGGGTATTATGTCTCGCCCTCGTGAAGCGACCACAATAACCTGTCAAAACCCGGATTGTCAATACTACCTGACTGAAGCAGGGAAAGACGTATTAAAAAACGGGCGAAATTGTACAGGAAATCAACAGTATTTGTGCAAGCATTGCGGGAAATACTTCATCGAAACCAAAAATACACCCCTGTATAATTCACGCCTGGACCGTTCGAGCGTTGAGTTAATTTGCAAACATAATATGGAAAAAACCTCGATTCGAGGAGTTGAACGGGTGACTGGCCATCACCGGGATACGGTATCCCGGTATTATCACCTTATCGGAGAACATGCAGAGATCCTGAACGAGTATTATCTTCGGAACATTGCATCGGGGCAAGTTGAACTGGATGAAATCTGGACATTCGTCCAAAAAAAACAAAAACTGTGAAGATCCCGATCAAGAGGGAATCGGAGACTTTTGGGTCTATACGGCGATCAAAAGGGATTCAGGTTTGTTGATCGCTCATTGCGGGGGAAAGAGATCGACGGATACATGCGCCCGGTTCCTCGATAGTGTTTTTGAAAGAGTCCAGCTGCCAAATCCAAAAACAAAAATTATTGTTTCGACTGATGGGAACTCACAGTACATCGACACATTGGCAGATCTATACTGTGAATCCTGTATCGATTATGGGCAGGTGATCAAAAGAAAAGAGAACAATCGGTTGGTCGAGATAATCCGAACTGCGATCTGGGGAGATCCAGCGATCGGTTCGATCTCAACCTCGATTGTTGAGGGGTATAATAATAAAATTCGACAGAGAATCAGCAGATTCGCAAGAAAAACCGCATCGTTTTCCAAGTCGGTCTGGTCGTGTGTTGATGCGTTGAATCTCTTTCAGTTCGTTAATAATTTCATTGATTTGAAAAAAAATAACCGAAAGACTCCGGCGATGATTGAGAACATTTCAGATCATGTCTGGACATGGGGTGAATTTTTGTCCCATCATATTCAGTTGTAAGGAAGGTCACTACCCAGTTTTCCGAGTCTTAGGTAGATCATGGCGATGAAATATTTCAGGGATCTAAACCCGCGTGCAGCAGTTTTTGTAGATTGGATAAGGCCATTCAAGGCCTCTAATATTCCATTGGAAATCGGATA
>Ga0209098_1003239_pt1 | contig 13752 bp, 14 predicted proteins | sample AD_JPNHW1_MetaG_FD_184429 | JGI IMG/M metagenome (GOLD analysis project Ga0209098, IMG submission 184429) | Active sludge microbial communities of municipal wastewater-treating anaerobic digesters from Japan - AD_JPNHW1_MetaG (SPAdes) (version 2) | ecosystem: Engineered > Bioreactor > Anaerobic... | reverse complement strand
TCGTGCCAATACCTACATTCGATCAATTCGAAGTTGAAAGACTGGCGGTCTCTTATAACACTGTCAGATTAGGTAGGGCGCATACTCATGACAATACCCTCTCCTGTACAGACTCTGCTGATAGCCGGCCAATACAAGCTAAGCGATGACAACAAACAGTGAGAATACCAAAGATCGATGGCGACTACTTTGATGAAGAATCTACCTCACAGTGTCTAACAGTGCCTGCTAATCTGCTCGACGATACTAAGAGCCTCGTCAATTTCTTGTTCAGTCGTAAAATAGCCAGGCGAGAAGCGGACGGTGCCACCAAAATCGACGCTCCCGATGGTCCTATGGGCTTCAGGGGCGCAGTGGAGACCATGTCGAGCCACAACGCCGCGCTTATCTAATTCCGCGGCAAAAATGTCGAGTGGAAGATTTTCGGGCAGAAAGGAGACAACGGGCGCATGTTTGTCACTTGGTCTGAAGGTCTGATCATCGGTTCGATCACCAGTCCTATGTGAGGTCATCCCGTCGGTTTTCCACTCTGTTTGCCCCAAAGTTTCAGACCGCGCACGTTCGGAATGAATGAGCCCAGGGCCATAGACCCGAATACCGGAAATGGCCGAAAGCCCTGCAATGAGCCGATTCGTGAGATACGCCTCACGCTCACAGATCGCATCGAGGCCGACGGAAGCCACAAAGTTGACGGCGTGCAAGAGCCCTGCCGCACCTGCGAGATTCTGCGTTCCTGCCTCGAATCGATCTGGAAGCTCGGCAGGCTGTTCCTCGGAAAGCGAATGGCTGCCTGTGCCACCCATAACGAGTGGTTCCGGCAGAGGCCCGCCCGCGAGATAAAGTGCACCGATGCCGGTCGGTCCAAGAAGACCCTTGTGGCCGGGGAAGCAAAGGAAATCAGCGCACGTAACGCTCATATCAAAAGGAAAGTGCCCGATGTACTGGCTACCGTCCAAACAGACCAGGCTCCCCGCACGATGAAACTGCCAGGAAAGCTCCTCCCAGGGGAGCACGACGCCCGTGACATTGGAAGCCATCGTGAAAACCGCAAGGTCGGGCTTGAGACACAGCGCATGCTCGAGAGCCTCCTCATCGGGCAACCCGGCTTCGTCGAAGGGCAGGACGAAGACTTTCACGCCGCGGTGCTTCTCAAGCCAGCGCAAAGGGCGCATCACGGCGTTGTGCTCGTAGGAGCTCGTCACCACAAGGGGAGCGCCGGCCTTTTGCGCCACACCCCATGACGAGGGCAGAGCGCTGAGCGGCCCCCGGTCCAAAAGGCCGAAAAGCACGATGTTGAGCGCCTCTGTAGCACTCTTGGTAAAGATGAGGCGAGCCGGCTCGGGCGCGCCAATGGCCCGCGCGACCGCGTCGCGCGCGTCAAAAAGAAGGCGGTCGGCAGCGAGAGCGGCGGCGTGGGTGCCGCGGCCGGGGTTGCCGGGGAAGTTCTCGATTTGGGCGGCCATGGCGCGCCCGAGCCCCGGCGCTTTAGGAAAGCTCGTCGCTGCGTTGTCTAGATAGATCATAGAAGAACCCGAAGTGCTCATTGCGGTCGCGCCCCCAAGTGCAGTATCGCTTCCAAGACCCCGCCCGCGATCGCCCGCGCCTTATCGGAAATACTTGTAAAATCGACACTTGCTCCGCGCGGATCCACATCGGCTATCTTCGTTCCTTCATCCACAAAGCTTCCACCGCGGATCATACCCCGTACAAGCCCCGACAAGGGCGCCGGCACTACACACGCTCCAACCTCGAGAAGCGGCTCGCTCTTTTCAACGATCGAGCCAATATCACGCAAAATTGTGACCTGCCCTGCGCATGGCGCATGCACAACGCGCTCGATACTGTATCCTCCGATAACGCCTGGCTGTCCTGTGTTCTCTGCAGCCCTGCCAGAAAACAGCACCCTGCCCAAGTTGTGACCGCGGCTGGTCTCGACAACCGCATGAGCGTCCACACCTGCCACAAAGCCGGGACCGAGGGCAATCACGATGGGCGCCATCGACAGCCGCGTCCCGATGTTTCTCTTTGCAATAATTGCGTCCACAAGGGCCATAGGGGCGTTGTCTGCGATCGACAGGCACTCCGGATCCTCCAAAACGGGCACGACGTCAAGCTCAATGCACCTAAGGGCCTCGTCCAAATCTTTCACCTTGAGCGCCCTGACGTTCTCGACCTGCGCATAACCATCGTACATGCACTCTGACAGCGACACCCTGCGCCGAATCGCAGTAGGTTTTGAGGTTTCCAGTGCCATCACGAGGAAGCCCGATGATGCGAGCTTCGCGATAACGCCCGTCGCGAGGTCGCCGGCGCCCCTCACCACGACAACTGAACTAAGTTTTGTGCTCATTGCGACCCCCTCTATCTCGTTTTGTGACCCCGTCGCCGTTAATAAGGCACGACACAAGCACAGAAAAATCCTTGCCATCGTCGGTTCGAGGTTCTGCCGCCAGTAATTCCAAAAGCGAATCGAGCGCATCATGCGGCACAAGATCCGCTTTATTCAGGAGCACAACGCGCTTGCATCCTCTAGGTGCACCCTTAAAAAGCCCTTGGGGTGATCGCACCAGTCGAACAAGGTGCTGTGGTTCGATTTTCTGTCCTTGAGCACAACCCACCAATGGACCAAGTAACTCCGGCCGATGTGCCACATCTGGCCCAAGCGCGCGCCCAAGGCAATCGAGTCCTATGACTCCGACCACGATTTTCGCGTTGGGCGGCACAACAGGCTCCTGCTCCGCCGGTGCCTTTACAGGATGTCCCCTCGAACCATCCGCCTCAACCAGGAGTAGATCGCAGCACGCCGCCAATTGCGTCGCCTTTTGAGGATGTATCCCCGCAAGCTTTCCTTCGTCAGGCAAAAATCCGGAAGCAACGACGATTGGATTCGCATCCTGAGAGGAGAGCCAAGCATCAAATTCCGACTCGAAAATGACATGGCCAAACAGCTTTTTTCGATGCGGGTTCTCGAGCCGTGGATCCCGAATGTGGGTCGTCGTCGTCACTATGACGCGACAAGGCTTGCCCACGAGGACTGAGCTCTCCTCTCCACCACACGCCATCCGCTCGGCGACGGCGTACATCGCGCTTGTCTTGCCGCCCGCGCCAACAAAGGCTAGGGTTGCTGGGAGGCTTTCAGGGCCAAGGAGCCCCAACGCCTGGGCCAAGTCATTCTGCCCGACTGGCACTATTGGTCCGATTGGGCGCAACATTTCATTTGGTGTGTCGCTTATCGTGTCGTTCGTCGTGTCGCTCATCGCCTCTCGCGGTCCATCGCGAGCACCTGGCTTGCACTCGAGCCTCTGCGTGCAGCAATAATCTGTGCCGCGATGGACACGGCAATTTCGGCCGGCGTCTGTGCGCCAATATCGAGTCCGACAGGCGCATGGATAGCTTGAACTGCACGCTCGTCGAATTTTTCTGCCTCGAGCTGTTCCAAAACGAGCTTTGTTTTGCGTTTGGAGGCGATAAGCCCAAGGTATTTGTACGCCACCGGTTCAAGCGCGGCACGGCGTAAAAGCGCCTCTACACAGGCCAGGTCCGCCTCATGATCCGGCGTCGCGACAATTACGTAGCATGAGTCTCCAAAATCGAACTCGTGAATCGTCTTTCCATACGGGCCAAGAAGGGTCGTCACCGAGCTGGGAAACCGCGACTGATCCGCGAACGCAGGTCTTTCGTCAGCCACGAACACGTCGAAATCGAGATCGCTCGCCACCCGCGCAAGCGCTGCGCCCACGTGCCCTCCTCCTAAAATCAAAAGCCGATCAGGCGGCTCCACAAGGACGGAAAATGTCTCGTTTTGAGCGCCACTCTGTCCATTCGATTTTGCTGCAACAAGGTTCCCCTGCCGGTCGAGCACGGCACCCAGAAGTCCACCTTGCCTGAATTCGCCTGGCGGCACTTTGTCAAAAACGAGTCTCACCGCTTGTCCACGTTCCAGAGCCTGCGTTGCGCGCCCACAAAGCTGCACCCCATTTGCTTCATAGGACAGCAGAAGCTGCACCACACCGCCGCAGATGCCCTGGCTACCCGTCGCTTCGGCGCCTGTCATATCGATTTCGATACAGGTCGAGCTTCCAGAGGCAAGACAAGTGGTCGCAGCCTTTGCAGCTTCCTGTTCCACCTTGCCACCGCCCACCGTACCGACGCTGGTTCCGTCGGCGTGGAAGAACATCATCGCGCCAACATGTCGAGGCGCCGAGCCCCGCACCTCGGAAACCACCGCCAGCACACCACCCGGTCTGGCAGCACCCCGCCCTTCCGCGATGTGCGCAACAGCCTTTATCACTTCAAGACTCATAACTTCCTCCACCCGGGAACAAACCCGCAAGGTGCTCGTACTCGCCCTGCGGTCCAGTGGCCTCTCTAATTTCGATTACCTGTTGACCAAGCCTGTCCGCTTCTGTTTTGCTGTGCGTCACCAAAAGCGTACAAATATCGAGCTCATCGCGCATTGTCACAAACTCCCGGTACGTCTGTTCCCTCGTACGGAGATCGAGCGCACTGAAAGGTTCGTCCAGCAAAAGGAGCCTCGGTTTGGTAGCGAGCGCCCGTGCAAGGGCCAGCCGCTGCCGCTCGCCTCCAGACAGTTCCCCGGGGTGCCGATTTTTCAGCCTGGCAAGGCCAAACCGCTCCAGGTACTGTCGCGCTTCGTGTTTTTCCTTAGGTGGCAAGACAATGGCGACGTTACCCTCAGCCGAAAGGTGCGGGAAAAGTGCATAATCCTGAAATACGTACCCGATATGGCGCTCCTGCGGCGCAAGGTCGATTCCCTTTTCAGACGAGAACAGAAGCGTCCCGTCGAGCCCGATTTCCCCTGAGTCCGGCCTTCGCAGGCCCGCGATGCAGTCTAAAATGCTCGTCTTGCCCGCCCCAGACTCGGCCCATAAAATCGTCGTGCCATTTTCGCTTCTAAAATCGACCTTCAGATGGAAAAGCGACAACTGTTTTTCAAATCGAACCCACATCATGTTGAAACCTGCATCACTTCGCAACCAGCCCTATTTTGAGGCGCGCTATAGCCCTTTCGATCCACATCATTTGGCTGCCCTTTTCTGGCAAAGCCCCACCACCGCGATAAGGGCGAACGAAATTACAACTGTTATAAGTAAATACATGTTTGCTTCGGCCGACCTTCCGCCCTCCACCGCGCTGTAGAGCGCAAGCGGCATGGTCTGCGTCCGCCCCGGAATGTTGCCCGCAATCATCAGGGTCGTCCCAAATTCGCCCAACGCGCGCGCAAAAGCGAGCGCCACACCGCCTAAAATCCCCGGCAGCGCGAGCGGGAAAATCACTTGCCTGAATATGCGCCCTTCGGACAAGCCGAGCGTTCTTGCCGCGTCGATGTAGCGCTTGTTCACGCCGAGCAGCGCCGCCTTACAGTTCTGATACATGAGCGGCAAAGAGACCGTGGCCGAGGCTATCACCGCAGCGGGCCAGGTAAACACAATGTGTATTCCAATCTGGTCGAGAATCGAGCCCAACGGCCCGCGCTTACCCAAAAGAAGCAGGAGCAGGTAGCCAGTTATCGTCGGTGGGAACACCATGGGCAGCAAAATCAGCCCCTCCCATAAAAAACTCAGTCTGACGGTCTTTCGCGTAAGGAGCCGCGCAAAGAGGAGTCCCAGCACGAAGGAAATGGCGGTCGCAATGAGGGCGACGCGCACCGACAGCAAGAGTGGTCCCCATGGATTCATCTCGAATTATGCCCTCCACCCAATTTTGGCCTACCCAATTTTGGCCCCATTCTGTGGTCAGCGTCGATTCCTGACTTATTTTCTTCCCAGGACGACGAAGCCCGCTTTGATAAAGGCATCGGTGGCTTCTTTGGTCTGCAGGAAGGCAATAAGTTTACTGGCTTCCGCCTTGTGTGTCGAGCTTGAGACCACCACGATGGGATACACAACCGGTGTCGGTATGGCGCTCTGCGGAATCTCGTACAAGCGCTTTGCAGGACCATCCGGCTTGAGTGTGAGCGCGTCGGTAGCGAATACAAAGCCCACTGGCGCCGAACCAGATTCGACATATTGAAGGACTTGCCGCACATTGCCGCCCAGGACGAGTTTTTTCTCCACAATATCGTATAGCCCGAGCGTTTTGAGCGCCTGGATGGCGTAGCGGCCAGCCGGCACCGCATCGGGGTTGCCGACAGCAACCAACGACGCTGAGGAGAGCAGCGCCTTAAGCTGTTCAAGGCTGGTTGGTTTTTTCAGCTTTTCATCCCCGACCATGACGATGGCGTTGCTCAAAAGGTCCACGCGTGTCGCCTTGTCAACAAGGCCTGCTTTTTCGAGTTTATCGACGTCCTCTACGGCTGCGGAGAAAAAGAGGTCGGCAGGTGCTCCCGATTCAATCTGTTGGCGCAGTGCGCCGGACCCGCCAAAATTAAAGAGGAGCTTTGCCCCAACGGCCTTTTGCGCGCTTGGAGCAAGAGAAGTAAGGACGTCGGTCAGACTGGCCGCCGCGGACACCACGAGTTCCGTCTGCCGATTTCCTGCCTGCGGTGCTCCTGCCTGCTGCGCGCCTGCTTGTTGTGTCCCCGCCGCAAGAACGGCCAGGCTCAACATGGCTGCGATAATAGCAGCTCTACTCATGTGTAATTTTCTTTCCATCGCCGATTGCCTGTTCATAATTGATTACTTCTTCTCCTAATGGGTGGTGGCTAACACATCCCACAAAACCCTGAAACAAGTGCGCCTTACTCACTGAGTGAGTATTGCCCTGCTTTCCGGGCAACGTCAAGTACAATTTTGGTCGTCGCCATTCACGTGGCTACTTATTCGTCGTCATTTATCTTTCTTGACTTTTCGGCGTACGCATTCCTAGTATGAGGTGTGGACAAAGAGACAACACCACGCAGGCGCCACACGGCGCTTCGTCCGGAATACCTCGCACTTGGCTATCTTGCAGAAGGCCCGTCTCCTGCACACGGCTACGAACTCTACCGTCGCTTTCAGGACTCGCTGGACAGCGTGTGGCATATCAGCGAAAGCCAATTCTACACCATTCTCAGCCGCCTCGAGGACCGCGGCCTTGTCCGATCGGCTGAGCCTGAAAAAGGATCTGGCGCCCAAAAGCACCCTTTAAGCCTCACACCCGAGGGCGAAAAAGCCTTCCTTGCCTGGCTCGATGAGCCCACTGCCAGTAGTCCGCGGCTTTTGCACCTTGAGTTCCTCGCGCGGCTTTACTTTACCTCACACATCCAGCCTTCTCGCGTTCCTGAGCTCATTCGGGCCCAGTCCGATGTGCTCATGGCCGATCTTTCCCGCCTCGAAGCATCCCAACTTTCAGGCTCGACATCGAGCGGGCCCGCGCATGTGCCTCAAGCTGATCTCCCCAGCGCACCGCCCCAAGCACCATACGGATCACTCGATTCAGCCTCCATCGAGCGCTGTTCCGCGGACTTTCGCTGTCGACAACTGCGTGCCGCCCTGGCGTGGCTAGAGAAAACCATATGTCAAATCAATCGCCAACCTTGAGAACCGTCGCTCCCACCTCCATCGTGGTTCAATAGCCGCATGAGGCACACCTTGACAATTCTCGTCGTGTGGCTTACTTTCACAGTAAGTTTAATTAATTAAAGTTTGTTTGAGGAAGTATTATGAAAAAGTTATCGCTTGCCCTTGTTGTTCTTGTTCTCTTTGGTACAGTCTCCACTTTCGCAGCCAATTCGAGCTCCACAACGATTAGCGCGACTATCCCGCCTATGGCTGTTGTCACATCGGATTTACCTGTAACTGCCCCCATTGATATTACAGGTTCAAGCACCTTAATAGGCACCATGACCTTTGCTACCAACACCACTGGCACATGGAATATAGTCATTCACTCTCAAAACCAGGGAGTCATGAAAGGTCAGACGAACAGCGACAATCACTATCCCTACACGGTGAGTGTATTTCTGACATTTCCATCGAGCGACACACTCTTGAATAAAGTTTCCTTGGATACCGATAAGGCTGCGACCTATACAGGAGGTGGTCCGTTCAGCATATCTCTGATAGCGGATTACCTGCCAGCAACAAGTATTGCACCGCTGTTGCCTCCAGACACCTATCGGGACGTCATAACCGTTTCGGTTTCCAGTCTTTGAACACAATAAGGAAAGGCTGATAAGATGAAAAAAGGGCTGTTCCTGTTTCTTGTTTTGCTCCTCACCGCCTCTGGCGCCTATTCACAAGAGGCAAATACCATCATAACTGAGCTTATGGGAACAGTGCCCAAGATTCTCATCCTGAACAGCGACATGTCGAATGTTGAGAATATCGATCTTGTAAATGCCAATTCTGCATACCTTGGCAGAATCTTAGTGTATACAAACGCGGTAAGCACAGTTTCTATCGTTATTTCGTCCCAAAACTCCGGCGTCCTTGTCGGGCAAACCCGTGGTAACACTGACACCTATCCTTATCTGCTGGGCTTTGGTACTGCCGACCAGATTGACCTCAAGAATGAGTTCCGCATGACCTATTCGTCTACAGTGGCGGGCTACACTGCGGAGTTTCCTGTTAAGATAACCTATACGAAGGTTATGGATCTGGATATTCCGGTGAGTGCAGATACGTATTCGGACGTAGTGACGATTAGGGTCATAATTATTTGAATTCTTTGTTTTTGAGATAATTGAGGTATTGACTATTTTTTTGAACAGGATTATGTTCCGTTCATTATTGATAGTCGCCCTAGGCGACTTACAAAAAGTAATTGCGGTTTACCCGCAGAGCGAGGCTCAAGTATGAAAAAGTTTGCTTTAGTTGCTGCCGTTCTTCTTTTATCCACCGGTTTTGTGTTTGCGGTTCCTGCGTCTGACTCTTTTCCTCCTACCAATCCTGTTAGTGTAAATGCTTCTGTGGCTGTAAAGGCTGCGTTGGCTGGCTATCTCACGATAAGCGGAATGACGAACGAGACAGATATCGTGCTTAATACCGCCGGTGAAACAAAACAGGTTGCTACGGCGCAAGTTGCAACTAACTTAAAGAACTGGACTTTGAAAGTGACTGCTGCATCTGCAGCCAGCTCGGGGCAGACAGGTGCTTTAGTGACCACTGATGGTGGAGCGAGCTATCGGATCCCTTATAAGTTTACTTTGGTCGGCGGAACCACGATAGGTTCTGCATTTGGTGAGCAAGAAATAGCCTTTGGCGGTATTTCTAAGAGCTATCACACAAGAGTAACTGGCGGTTCCACTGGCGAGACAATTACTCTGAGCATTAAATATGGCGCAGAAGATGTAGCCAACTGGTATGCTGGTTTGCTCTACCAAGATTCAATCACTGTTACACTTGCTGCCAACTAATTGCAAGGGGCAATCTGTGCTGATTTGTTGAGTAATTAAGCTTTAAGGACTATCCAGCCGGGTAGTCCTTTTTTTATTGAGCGCCAATCTGGAAGGACTAGGAAGAATTGGCCATCTAGCGTAGCCGGAACATCAGTGCTATTATTATTGGCATCGTGTTCTGTTGATAGCTTGCAACTAGTTTTGCTAGTGTTGTCAGAGGAGACATACCGATGAAGGGTAAGAGCAGCCTACGGCGAATTATATTGGCGACGGTCGTTGCAATGTTTGTGCTCGGCACGGCGATGAACGTGTCGGCATTCTCGTTCTCGCCCATGACAGTCTCGATTGGGCCTTCTGGTGCCGATGCTGTGATCACCTACAAAGTCACGAACGAATCTGACAAGCAGACCGCCGTCTCGATCAAGGTGAAAACACGGGTAATCGACGCGGCCGGCAACGAGACAAACGAACCAGCTGATAAGCTCTTTCTGGTGTTTCCCTCGCAAGTGGTACTCAAACCGAACAGTTCACAAAACGTAAAAGTCCAGTATCGTGGCAACCCGGTGATTCCCGCCGAGCTCGCATTCCGCGTGATTGCAGAGCAGTTGCCCGTGGATTTTAGCAAGGCAACGAGTTCGGGTGTCAATATTCTGCTTACCTATGTTGCGGCGCTCTATGTCACGCCGAAGAACGCAGCGCCAAAGGTTGAGCTCACTGACGCTATTGGCGTGCAAAAAGATGGCAAACAAGGGCTTCAGATCACCATAAAGAACAGCGGCACTGCCCATGCGCTGCTTTCCAATACAAAAATCACGATAAACCCGGGCGCTGGTACGTCGAGCATTGAATTTGCCGGAGACGCTGTCTCCGCCATTGAGGGACAGAACCTGCTTGCACTCTCCGAACGAGTGATTTTTGTGCCATGGGATGGCGCCATAACCGGTAAGCGTTACACTGGTTCTATTCTTGCCGATATTGAGTCATGACTCGTGAACGAGCCTGGCCGAGCCTGATCCAGAAAACTCCCCGATCCCTCACTTAGCCTTGACAGCACGCTGCCAAACTATTATCCTACATAATAGGAACGTGTCACGTCTAACAAGATGTGCATGCTCCAAATAAAAAGTTTGCCGCATTAATGCGGCGTAAGGGGTCTCATATGAAAAAGTTGATTATCGTAGGGATGTTGGTTCTTGCGGCCATCGGGATTGTCGGTGCTCAGAGCACGACACAGAACAAGGATATCAAAGTTTCTGCCAATGTTGGCAAGAACGTGTATATCGTTTCTGTGGCTGACTTAAGTCTTGGCAGTCTTGATGTGGTTTCTGGTGGTTCGGCGACGGCAAATGCAGTAATCCGGAGCAACCACACTTCTTGGACCGTTAAGGTGTATGCGGATAAGGGCGTGTTAACCCAGTGGAATGGAACTGCCTATGTGACTACTACTGGTGCAACGACGATTCCCTATACCTTTACGTTCAACAGTGCAGCATCGGTTAGTACTGAGAAGATCGTCGCGCAGCCGCTCACGACGTCGGCCACGGGTGCACCGACTGCGACGTTTACGGCAAGGACAACTGGCGGTGCTACGGGCCAGACCTTTGCGTATGGTGTAAATGTTACTGGCGCAGCTGGTGGGGCGGACTGGGATGCAGCGATCTACCAGGACACAATCCACATGGTGGTGACCGCGAACTAATCCTACGAGGATCGCAATCCAAAATGTGAACAAGGAAAGGTTCCTCGGCTTTGGTTGAGGAATCGCCTGTTCCTGGAGAATGCGGTCGATAAGGCCGCATTCTCTTTTAGAGCCTTATCCTATTCTATGGGATAAAGCTTTGGACTTGTAATTAAGAAAAAGGACCCCATCTGTGTTGTTTAAGCAAAGTCCGGGACGCAAAAGGATTCTTGCTACCCCGTATCTACTTCTCTTCTGTCTTTATTTCTGTTTTTTCCCACGCGCAAACATCTTCGGTCAAGAGGAGAAAACGGGAGACACTCCCGCCGCGAGTGGTATACCACTGACCACCAACATCAATCCACTGCCACAAGGCGAGGCAATTGTCACGCTTGTTGTCAATGGTCGGCGCTATGGCGACGTCGAAGCCAAGATCGATATGGATGATCCTTTCCTGCAAGTGAGCCTCCTTAAGCAGGTCTTGGCGCCTTCGCTTTCCCAAAAAGAGATGGACCGCGTTTTTGGCGTGATTCTGTCCAAGCTCGAGTATGCTGGCATAGCTGACCTTGCAGCAGCAGGTATTACCGGCGTCTGGGACATGGAAACGCTCACCTATAGCATTAGCACGCCAGGCGAATATGCAAGGGTCAAGGAAATCCACTTTGTCGAGGAAACGCCTTTTAACGAGAACGTCTGGCTCAAACCGGCCAACTTTGCTGCCGTCGTCAACACGAGCATTGCTGGATCGGTGAGTTTCAGTTCCATGGGCGTCAATGTCCCTGTAACTGTCAATTTCGATGGACTATTTAAGGTGTTTTCTGTAGCGATAGAAAGTAACGCGTCCGTTGCATTCTCTGCACCGACTTTCTCATGGTATTTCAACAGTGCACGAGCGGTGTATGACTTCCCCGGCATCGAGGGAAGATTGTATGCGGGCATCGTATCGCTCGAGGGCACAGGCTATCAGTCCAGGTCCGAAGTCTACGGTGTAACGCTCCACAATGTTGATGTTTTTGGCCGTTACAGCAGGAATTACTCACCATCCATCGCATTCACCCTGCAAAAACCGTCTACTGTCAGAATTGTCATAAATGGCACGGTGGTTAAGACGTTCAAGCTGGACATGGGCAATTATAAGCTCTATGACCTACCTTTCGCGTACGGTATGAACAGTATGGTCGTGGAAGTTGAAGACGGAACAAACCCCGACGGCAGCATACTTTATAGACCGGTGACCACCTATATCACAACAGAGACAGGACTCTTGGTGCGCGGTAAAATGGACTATGGGATCTCTGCCGGCGTAGGCAGACAGGGGCCAGACGAGCCTATAGGAAGCGCGTACATTCGCTATGGTTTGTTCCCGGCACTGACGACGGGTCTCAACGTGGCAGTGGATAAACGATCGGTGATGGGCGGCGTAAACCTCGTGGCAGGCACCGGCATAGGTGGCTTTATAGTGAATGCAGCAGTGGTGTCGGCGTGGGATGGACGGGCAAGGCCATTTGCGTATAGCGGCGATCTGGAATATCACTTTGCTATGCCGGCAAATAAAAACATGCCGAGCTTTACCCTGGCCGCGGGATATACTTCGCGAGGTTTTGCTGTGCCCGCACCGTCGGATGCGGTCCCACAAGATACTGATGCGCTTGTAAAAGCCTCGGCCAGCATCGGAGGTTCGATTTCGACGCTTGCTTCTTTTGGTGTTGGTGGCTCCTGGTCTCACACCTTTGGTTCTGATCCACAGGATACTGGTTCTGTTTCGGCAAGCATGGGATTCGCCGCCACAAAGCAAGCTTCATTTACTTTGGGCGCCAACGCGAGTTTTCTTGCTGATGAGACTTCACCGCAGTTTTCTGCCACGCTTGGACTCCACATTTCCGATCCAAGGCGCCCATCCCGGCAGGTGGGAATATCACAAGCTTCGCAAGGGACAAACACCATCAACTATAACGACCAGTTCCCAAATTCTAAGAGCATTGGCTATGGAATTACGGGGACCAACATTTTTGGCGGTGTAAAAGAGCCATCCTCCGTCAACTTCAATTCCGGTTTTTCGACACAGTATTTCTCATTGAGCGGGAATGCAGGTGTAACCTATGGTTCATCTTTGGCCTCGCCTACCGGTGCACTTAGCCTCAATTTGGCATCGGGGCTCGCGTTTATCGATGGGTATTTTGCTCTTTCGAGGCCGCTTTACGACTCGTTCGTGCTCTTTGTGCCAGAAAAATCCACCGGAAAAATGTCGGTTTCGTTTATTGTCAATCAAAGCAATAAGTTGATAACCCATGGCCTGCCAGTTGCGGCCAGCGTAAGTTCGTACAAGAATTCCAGGTTAGCTATGGACTTCCCGGAAGCCGATGCTGATGTCGTTCCGACGAACCCTCAAGCAGCGGTGGCAGCCACGTATCGATCGGGCTTTCTTTTTAAAGGTGGGCTCGAAAAGCTGTTGTACGTGTCAGGCAGGTTGTTGGACGCTGGCGGTAATCCGATAGGCCTTGTGGCTGGAGACGTGTTCAAAGAAGATGGTACGCTGATTTCTCAGACCTTTACGGACGATACAGGTACCTTTCAGATTTATGGGCTCACCTCCGGAACCTACAAGATTGCCTGGCCGGACACCATAGGAACGACGATCATAAGGATTGAAGGCAATGAGAGTGGCCTTGTGGAGATTGGAGATGTCCATGCAACGCGTTAACCAACGGGGCGAAAAAACTGATTGGGCTTTGCTGTGTTTTTTATAGTAGGTTTTAGTAGGTTTGTGTATAGTAGACGAGTGGAGTGTTCCAAG
>Ga0209098_1003237_pt1 | contig 13759 bp, 8 predicted proteins | sample AD_JPNHW1_MetaG_FD_184429 | JGI IMG/M metagenome (GOLD analysis project Ga0209098, IMG submission 184429) | Active sludge microbial communities of municipal wastewater-treating anaerobic digesters from Japan - AD_JPNHW1_MetaG (SPAdes) (version 2) | ecosystem: Engineered > Bioreactor > Anaerobic >... | reverse complement strand
CTCGCAAGGCAGGGGCTAGGGGAACGATACAAAAGCCCTGCCGGCTGGAATTCCATCGCACTTCGCACTTCACAGTTCGCACTTGATTAGGTCGTGGGGGGAGCTGAAATAAAAACCCTGCACTCCGTGCAGCGTTTTTTTTATGCACTCCGCTGTTGCAAGCAAGCTTGCGCAGCGGAGTACATAAAAAAACCCTTGCTTTGCAAGGGTTTTTATTTTGTCGGGGTAGCAGGATTCGAACCTGCGACCCCCTGGTCCCAAACCAGGTGCGCTAACCGGACTGCGCTATACCCCGAATGATTTATTGATCCTATCCATGCTATTTGGCATAACTCCGGTACATGCCGAGCAGCATCTTGGATATCTGTTCGTAATTTGTATAAAGCTCCTGATAAACATTCTCAGGGATCAGATTTTGACTGTTTAGCAAATCGAGGATGGCAACCGATTCAAAAATAGCGCCTCTCGAGATGGTCAGGAAGTGACGTTTGTCGGCATCGACCATGCGCCCCGTTCCTTCCGCCAGATTCAACAAACTGCTTACACTGGCCCGTTTCCATTGATCAAGGATGTAAGGATCCGCATCTTTAATCTTTTTAAGAAAAGAAAGGACCTTGACATTCTGGTCCTTCGCCAATTGGTAAACGTCTAATTTTTCAAAATCGAACATCCCTGCGGGAGATTTTCTACAAAGTTTTGCGGAGAAGGGGGGATTCGAACCCCCGGTACAGTTTCCCGTACGACAGTTTAGCAAACTGTTGGTTTAAGCCACTCACCCACCTCTCCGTTTTTTATGAACAGTTAAATCCATCCACAACCTATTCACTTGCACTGTTCAGAAAAGGACTGCAAAAGTATAAAATACGATCCATTTTCCAAAATAAAATGTTCGGCAATACGCCGTGACATTTTATTTTCTGATCGAAGCAATCTCGGTAACAGCCCGGATAGCTTCATCAATCTGATCTTCCGTGTTGAAAGGACCAACGCTTAATCTTACGGTTCCATGGATCTTGTCGGTACCCAATCCTTCGTGTACCCTCGGGGCACACTGTAATCCGGTCCGGCAGGCAATATTGTAATCGACATCCAGCATGGTTCCGACATCGCCCGAATCAAACCCTTTGATGTTCATGCTCAGCACAGGATTTTGGTTTTCGATGCTTTCAGCACAATAGGTGATCACATTATCAACAGACTGAATCCCTCTGCGGAGCTTGTCCCAAAGACGCATCTCTTCGGCGTGGATCTTTTCCATGCCCTGTTCCTTAACCCATTTCACGCCTGCATTCAGACCCGCGACACCCACGATATTCAAGGTACCACATTCCATCCGGTAAGGGAACTCTTCCAGGTGGGTCTTCTGGGCCGAACGGACGCCGGTCCCGCCAAAACGGGTGCCTTTTACGGGGACACCTTCCATCACGTAAGAACCTCCGATGCCGGTAGGTCCCATGAGGCATTTGTGTCCGGTAAAAGCAAGGGCGTCAATACCCATGGCTTTCATATCAATGTGCGTAGCGCCGGCGCTCTGGCTTCCATCTACAATAAACCAGACACCTGCTTCTTTGCAGATCTTCCCGATCTCAGCCAATGGCTGAACGGTACCGATCACGTTCGAACTGTGGTTCACCACTACAAAGCTGGTGTTTTTGCGAATGGCTTTGCGGATATCATCAGGATTGACATACCCGTGAGCATCGAAAGGAATATAGGTCACATCAATGATCCCGGCCATTTTCAGGTGATACAGCGGACGAAGCACCGAGTTGTGCTCGAGCATCGTGGTGATCACATGATCTCCCGGCTTAGCCAATCCCTGCAACAACATATTCAGGGAATCACTTGCATTATAGCTGAATGTCAACCTGTTAGGATCATCTCCATTAAAAAGCTCCGTAAGCATCTTCCTGGTTTGCATGACCACTTCTTCGGTCTCGATAGCCGCATCAAATCCCGAACGGCCAGGGCTGACTCCGTTTTTACGATAAAAGGAATCCATGAACTTGTACACAGCCTCCGGTTTCGGAAAAGTGGTGGCTGAATTGTCTAAATAGATCTGTTTGTTCATCAGATATGGTGTATTAAAAGTTGATCGTTTTCGATAGGGTGTTTATCATCAGGTCAATATCAATGCATCTGCTACGATCTCGGCCATGGTTTTGATCTTCACATTTAATTTGAACGCCGTGTTGATCTGTATCAGCTGGTCCACACAATTGTGGCACGGTGATACCAGGATCTTGGCTCCGGTTTTCCGGATCTGATCGGCTTTGATCTCGGCGATTTTCATCCTGCGTTCATTGTATTCGCTCATAGCCAGTTGTCCGCCTCCGCCTCCGCAGCAGTAATTATCGATCCCGTGGGGAGTCATCTCCACGAAATCATGTACGAAAGTCCGCAGGATATATCGCTGTTCTTCAACGACACCGCCATTCCGCACGAGGTTGCAAGGGTCATGTAACGTAACGCGGTCGGTGATTTTATCCGGATCCAGTTTGATACGTCCGTCGCGGATATAACCGGCAATCAGTTCCACCGAGCTCAGGACTTTAAACGGGAAATTCTTTTTGAAGTAATTGGGAGATTCCCAGCGAAGCGCCCGGTTTCCATGACCGCATTCGGCCAGGATGAGGGTCTCTGCGTGCATCTTCTCCATCTCGGTCCACAACCTGCCGGCGATCTTCGAGGCTTCGGCCGTGTTTCCGGAGAAAAAGCCATAGTTGGTGACATCATACATGTCGGTCGAAAGGGTCCAGCTCTCCCCTGCCGCGTAGAAGATCTTAGCCATCGCAGAGATCGAGAGCGGGAAGAATTTGGGCTCGCGCGGATTCAGGGTGTACAGGATCTTTTTACCGGGCTCATTAAGAGGAATGCGGGCTTCCGGATCGCCGACATCATCGGCCAGGTCCTCGGCCATCCATTGGATGGTGCCCGTGAAATCTTCCGTCGAAATACCCATGTTATTCCCTGTCTCCAGGGCCGTGTTCACCGTTGCCTGCAACGTGGCGGGCACATAGCCCATGTTGGAGAGCATCATCCGGCCTGTCCGCACCACATAAGCGATATCAACCCCGATGGAGCAGTGCAGCGTACACCGTCCGCACATGGTACAACCTCCAAAGAGCAGATCGACCATTTCGGCAGCCGTGGAATCATTCAGTTCCCTGGCGCCGACGATATGGGGAAACAGCTTTCCGCTGAGGGTATTGTATTTTTTGTAGATCGATGACACGATGTCCACTTTGTGAGCGGGCATGAAGCGGTCATCCTGTGTAGCAAGGTAGTAGATGCAGGTCTCCGCACAGAGTCCGCAATGGACGCAACTGTTCAGGTTCGTCTCGAGCTTGCTGTCTTTCTGACCCCGGAACACCTGCAGTCCCTTTTCTTTCTTTTCGTTCGTTAGCGGTTCCATAGATCAGTTTTCAGGCAGTTTTTCAGGAGGCCATACGCCTCTCCATCCGAAGAAATAACCCAGATGAAAGCGGGCTGCAAAAAAGAAAATGGCATGTCTCAGCTTCCCGAAAGGAAAAACGAGGCAAAGGAGCGCAGCGGAGAGGAAATAATAGGGGATCATGGCGGGAACTACCAATCCAAGCGCCGTCATCAGCTGAAAGAGCGTGACAACAATATTCGAAATATAATCATCGGGGTTGGAAAGATCGCGTAAAGCCTTTTTACAGATCCGCTTGATGAGGATACCTGTACCGGAGGCAAAGGATATCAGGAGACAGGCAGCCAGGATCATGGCTGTCACGCCGGTGAAGTTCAGTCCGAACAAGGCAAGGACAAACAGGAGGAGCGAGAGGAAGGTTCCCAGGTGATACACGATACCGGCCGTATAGGTAGGGAGATGAAGAAAGGCCGATTCTTTCCTGGTCGGGCTCATGGCGCCGGTGAAAGAATACTTTATCGCAGGGGATGTCTTTCCGGCCGGGGGAGCGTAATCAACAGGTGCGCCCAACCTGATCAGTTTTACTACACGCCAGATAATCCCTGCTAAACAGATGGCCAGGGAAATAACGGCAACCAATATATACCATTCCATAGCTTCGGCGGTCTATACGCAACCATCGGGTTTGGGTAATCCCGCTATTTTACAGGCGCCACGGGCAGGGCCATCGGGAAAGAGTTCGTAGATCTCGCGCAGCTTGACCCCGGTCTCCTGGCAAATGGAGCGGATCATCGGCGCCATGCCTTTTTCTTCGTAGTTATTGCGAATGACCTTCAGAATAGCCCAGTGTTTTTCATTCAATTCGCCCAGCCCGTCTTTCTTGGCAAAGAGGGCGGCCACTTCTTCATTCCAAACAGAAGGGTCGACTAAAAAGCCATCCCCGTCAACTTCAAATTTTTGACCATCGATCTCAATTACTGGCATAAATCATCATTTTTATTGTCCCGGGGACATTATGCCAGCCCGGCGACTATGGTTAGTGATAAAAAAATTCTATTTGTCCCTCATGAAAACGGCCTCGCTCCTGCTTCGGTTGGTCTACGGAAACCGGAATAGAAACCGCATCATTCAGTGACAAAATTACGATTTTTTACGATCCCACCATAGAGAAAAACAGCCTCTGTAATAATTTATTCTGACATCATACAGGTTCCTTTCGTTTCAGCCTTGTGCAGGAAAGAGGTCAGGGAAGGTCTTTACCTTGTATTTTTTTATAAATTTGAAGCAGTAATTTTTCTTTTAAAGACCATCATAAGCCATGTCAGGAAAAACATTCGCAGAAAAGATTTTGAGGGCTGAAAGAGGAAGTATCGTCTTTGCAAAGCCCGATATTATTTTGTCACATGATAACACCTCGAGTATCTACAGCACATTTAAGAAAATGGGAGGAGAATTACCTGCCAACGCGGATGCGCTGCTGATCATCCTCGATCATAACGCCCCTCCTACCAACGCGAAGCTTGCCAACGATTATCAGACGATCCGCGGGATGGTCGAAAAATTCGGGGTGAAGAAGTTCCATGACGTTGGTGACGGGATCTGTCATCAGTTGATGTCGAAGTATGCTCGTCCGAAGATGATCATTGTCGGCAGCGACAGCCACACCAGCACTGCCGGTGCCTTTAACGCTTTTGCCGCCGGCATTGACCGCACGGAGACCGCCGGTCTGTGGAAACAGGGAGAGACCTGGTTCCGGGTTCCCGAGTCGGTGAAGATCACGCTGACAGGCAAGTTGCAGCCGGGCGTCTTCGCCAAAGACCTGGCTCTCTGGATCATCGGGATGATCGGATCCAGCGGTGCCGACTATATGTCGATCGAATACCATGGCGATGGCGTGAAAACCCTGGCCATCTCCGACCGCATGGTCCTTTCGAACCTGGCTTCCGAGATGGGCGCCAAGAACGCGGTTTTCCCGGCCGATGAAGTGCTGGCAGAATACCTGGGTGCCGCCGTGGAAGGCTGCTGGGCTGATCCTGACGCCACGTATCTCAAAGAAATCAACATCAACCTCAACGATATCTTCCCCGTGGTCGCTGCACCCCATCATGTCGACAACGTGAAGGCCGTATCGGAAGTGAAAGGGACAAAAATACACCAGGCGTTGATTGGCACGTGCACCAACGGACGTCTGCAGGATCTCCGGGAAGCAGCGGCGGTGCTGAAAGGCAAAAAGATTCCGAAGTTTATGCAGCTGCAGATCATCCCGGCATCGAAAGAGATATACCTGCAAGCCCTCAAAGAAGGACTCATCGAGACCTTCATGGCAGCCGGCGGGAATGTCCTCGCTTCCTCCTGCGGGCCCTGCCTGGGTACCGGACAAGGGATCCCGGCCGATAACACCAATATCATCTCCACCGCCAACCGTAATTTCAAAGGCCGTATGGGCAACCCTGCTGCCAACGTATACCTTGCTTCCCCCGCCACGGTCGCCGCATCAGCCCTGCACGGAGAGATCACCGATCCGCGCGGCATCGAAGGAAACGACAAATTCCCTTACCACGCCCCGCAAAGCGCTACCGTGGATATTAAAGAAGGGGATGACCGCTATACCGCCGGAACCTGGAATTACGCCGACGTGGACAACCTCAATACCGACCAAATGTTCGCCGGAAAACTGACGTATGAAGTGCAGAGCTCCGAACCCGCCAAAATCATGCCTTACCTCTTTAAGGGATTCGACGACAGCTTCGCCGGACGGGTCAAGGCAGGCGATATCATCATGGCCGGAGCCAACTTCGGATGCGGCAGCTCCCGCGAACACCCTTCCGTGGGATTGGCTTACGCCGGCGTCAAAGCCGTCATCTGTAAATCCGTCAACAGGATCTTCTACCGCTCAGCCGTAAACCAGGGTCTGCCCATCATCCTCGTCCCGGAAGCGGTCAATGCCTATAAACAAGGTGACATCACCGAGGTCGATTTTGCCAGGGGTGAAATTCACGTTGGAGACAAATGTTTTACTTTCACCCCGCTACCAACCAAACTCATGGAGATATTTGAGGCCAAAGGGCTGGTTAATTATGTGAAGACCAAATGAGTAAATTCATCAAGGCCGCTATCTATGTAGCGGCCTCTCTTTTGCTGTATTTCCTGCTCAGGGAAGCACTGCCTAAATACCGGGAAGCTCTCGGAGTGTACCTGGCTCTTTTCCTTTTTGATGGTTACCTGTGGATGTCCACCGGACCCTATTTGCGAAAACGTGGCATCCTGGTGCATCTTTTGGGAGGATTGTTCTACTGGCTGCCGTTTCTCCTGATCGTGGCATCCGGCATCTACGGATGGTTCGTTCCGTTCCCATCGTGGAACACGATTCTCCGGACAGAAGTAACCACGTTTATTCTCATTGGCTACGGGATCAAGGTCATCCCGGTCATCACCCGCGTGATCTCGGATATCATCCGGCTTCTTTTCGGGAAACCTCGTACACCGTCCATCTATGGCCGGAAACCGGTCGAACCGAAAAACATGCTGATGATTACCGGCTGGGTCCTGGGCGCCGCCCTGGGAATACTGCTGATCGCCGGTCACTTTGCCGGGCAATACCGCTTCCAGGTTAACCAGGTGAAACTGACCATCAAAGATCTTCCGCCATCTTTTGAGAATTTCCGCATCGTCCAGATCTCCGACCTGCACCTGGGTAACTGGAACTGCCCCCATAAACTGGATGAAGCGGTTACCCGGATCAACAGCCTGAGACCGGATGCGATATTTGTCACGGGCGATGCAGCTACTTTCTCTTCGCTGGATGTGATCCGATTCAAATCTTCCCTGAAAAAGCTGAAAGCACGCGAGGGTATTTACGTGATCTATGGAAACCATGATTACGGACAATACTATAAAGTCAAAAGCCGGCAGGAAGTCTACGATAACATGAAACGCTTCAGCGAATTCTACCATGAACTGGGATGGATGCTGCTGTGCAACGAGGAGAAGACCATCGTGCGAGGCACTGACAGCATCGCTGTCATCGGGGTAGAAAACTGGGGAGAAGAAAAACGTTTCCCCAAACTGGCTGACCTGATCAAAGCCGAACAAGGAACGGAAAAGATCGCTACCAAACTTCTTCTCTCCCATGATCCGAGTTATTGGGAAAAGTACATCACCAAATATCACCATGAGGTGGATGTCACTTTTTCGGGTCATTCCCACGGCGGCCAGGTCGGACTTGAACTGCCGGGACTCCGGTTCAGCCTCGTCAGCGGCATGCATCCTTACTGGGCCGGATTATATACCGACACCACGGAACAGGGAAATGTACAGTATCTGTATGTGAACAGGGGACTGGGAACGGTAGGCTACAATGGCCGTGTCGGCATCATGCCGGAGATCACCCTTTTTACGCTCTCCCGCGATACTATTCACTAACGGACTTTCGACACCTGGATAAAGGAGACCTCAACGTCGCCTCCCTGCGGGTATATGCTGATCCAGTTATTATCGGCGCGATACCAGAGGTCCTGGTCCTTCACGCTGATCAAGCGTTCGTTGATAGTGCCGTCAATAGTAACATTCCGGAGGACAACCCCGCCGTTTGACTGATTATCCTGTCCGTACCGCATCAGGATATTGAAGGGTTTCCCGGACAGGTTTTTAATCTTCAGGTAGATAAAGTTATCTTTCCGGGAGGCGATATTAACCGGCTCGAACGAAAACTTCTTTTCATCACCCGCGGTTACGGTCACCGGGCTCTTCAGGATATCCACGATGGCATGTTCGGCAATGGTCCGGCGGATCTTGGCGATCTGTTCCTTCGGATAGTTCTCCATCGGCAGGTATTTTGATGCTTCGGTATAGGCATCAATGGATTTGTCGAACTCGAAGGTGCTGAAGAACTTGTCCCCATTGGTTACACAGCGGTCATAATCGGCCCGGTTGACGCGGTAGATGCTGTCGACTGTTTTTGTGATAAACGCAATTCGTTCCTTGGGCAATGACTCTTCCGGAAAGATCCCCGAAGCCTGCTGATACATGTCTTTCGATTTCAGGTACTCTTTCTCCGTTAACTTGTCAGCCGCCGATTTCATCAGATTATCATAGGTGACCTTCTTGCCCTGCAGCTCTGTCAGGAGGTTGTTGACCTCTCCGATCTTTTCCTTCGGATATGATTCCTGAGGCTTGATGGACCCTGCATTCTGATATTCGGTACGGGCATCTTCGTATTTCTTCTCTTCAAAAAGCTGATCCGCTTTGGTGACAGAAGCCAGGTACGATTCATCCCGGACTTTGATTTCCGCCAGTATCCTGTCGATCTCTTCGATCTGTTCTTTGGCATACTGATCGTCGGGTTTGATCGTCTGAGCCGCCACATACCCGGCACGCGCGGGTCCATATTGTTTGTTATTGAGCAGCTGATCCGCTTTGGTGACTTCGGCATTGTACTGGTCGTTCAATGTCTTCAGCCGGATCTGTTCCGCTACGATGCGGTCAATTTCGGCGATCCGGTCCTTCGGATACTGCTCGTCTTGCCTGATCTGCAAGGCATGCTGATATTCTGTCTTTGCTTCCGGGTAAGATTGCCCGGTAAATAGTTGATCGGCTTTGGTGATGATCGCAGCATACTGCTCTTCGATCGCTCTCAGACGGGCGATCTCGGCCAGCATTTTATCTGCCTCCGCTATCTTGTCTTTCGGATAGGTCTCCGCCGGTTTCAACGACAATGCCTTCCGATACTCCGTTTGGGCTTCGGGATATGACTTTTCGGCGAAGAGTTTGTCGCCGTTGGCGATGGCCGTTGCATAGGCGTCATCCAACTCCTTCTGTTTGGCTAGAGCCGCCAACGCCGCATCAATCTCCGTGATTTTCGTCTTCGGATAGGTCTCTGCCGGCTTGATTCCCAATGCCTCCGTGTACGTTGTTTTTGCCTGGTCGTAATCCTTGGAAGCCAGCAACTTATCGGCGGCGGCAATCACCGATGCGTACTGATCATCCAACGCTTTCTGCTTCGCGATTTCGGCCAGGATGTTACTGATCTGCGACAGACGGTCCTGCGGGTATTTCTCCGATGGTTTCAGATCCAGGGCGGCCTGGTAACTTGACTTAGCTTCCTCGTATGTCTTGGCATCGAAAAGCTTGTCAGCCCCGGCGATGAGCTTGTTGTACTGATCGTCCAGCGCTTTCTGCTTTGCTGCAGACTCCGCGACAATCCGGTCAATCTCGGCGATCCGGGTCTTCGGGTATGCTTCGGCCGACTTTAATCCGGAAGCAGCCAGGAATTTCTCTTTAGCCTGATCCAACAGATTCTCCCCAAACAGCCGGTCAGCTTCTGAAATGACGCTTTGGTACTGATCATCGAGCAGTTTTTGTTTGGCTATGGCGTCCAGGGCGGCATCGATCTCGCTGATCTTTGTCTTCGGATAGGTCTCCAGTGGTTTTAACCCCGACGCCTCCTGATATTTTGTCCTGGCTTGGGCAAAATCTTTAGCAGAGAAAAACTGATCGGCGCCGGCAATCACCGATGCATACTGATCATCCAACGCTTTCTGCTTAGCGATTTCGGCCAGGATGATACCGATCTGTGAAAGACGGTCCTGCGGGTATTTCTCCGCCGGTTTCAGATCCAGAGCAGCCTGGTAACCTGACTTAGCTTCTTCGTACGTCTTGGCATCGAAAAGCTTGTCAGCCCCGGCGATGAGCGTGTTGTACTGATCGTCCAGCGCTTTTTGCTTCGCTGCAGCCTCCGCGACAATCCGGTCGATCTCGGCGATCCGGGTCTTCGGGTATGCTTCGGCCGGCTTCAGGGTAGCGGCAGCCTGGTATTTCGTTTTGGCCTGGTCGTACGATTTCTCCCCAAAAAGCTGATCGGCCGTGGCAATCACCCCCTGATACTGTTCATCCAGCGATCGCTGTTGGGCGATGGCTTCCAGGGCGGCATCGATCTCCGCCAGCTTGGTTTTGGGATAAGCTTCTTCGGGTTTCAGCCCTGAAGCCTCCGTATACTTTGTTTTCGCGTTGTCATAATCCTTGGCAGCCAGCAGCTGGTCCGCACCGGCAATCACCGATGCATACTGGTCATCCAACGCTTTCTGCTTCGCAATATCCCCGAGCAGAACCTCGATCCGGGCAATGCGGTCCTGCGGGTATTTCTCTGATGGTTTCAGGTCCAGGGCGGACTGGTAACCTGACTTGGCTTCTTCGTACGTCTTGGCATCGAAAAGCTTGTCAGCCCCGGCGATGAGCGTGTTGTACTGATCGTCCAGCGCTTTCTGCTTCGCTGCATCCTCCGCGACAATCCGGTCGATCTCGGCAATCCGGGTCTTCGGGTATGCTTCGGCCGGCTTCAGGGTGGCGGCAGCCTGGTATTTCGCTTTGGCCTGGTCGTACAATTTCTCCCCGAAAAGCTGATCGGCCGTGGCAATCACCCCCTGGTACTGTTCATCCAGCGATCGCTGTTGGGCTAAAGCCTCCAGGGTGGCATCGATCTCGGTAATTTTTGTCTTCGGATAGGTCTCCGCCGGCTTGATTCCCAATGCCTCCGTATACTTTGTTTTCGCGTTGTCGTAATCCTTGGCAGCCAGCAGCTGGTCCGCACCGGCAATCACCGATGCATACTGGTCATCCAACGCTTTCTGCTTCGCAATGTCCCCGAGCAGAACCCCGATCCGGGCGATGCGGTCCTGCGGGTATTTCTCCGCCGGTTTCAGATCCAGGGCGGCCTGGTAGCTTGACCTGGCTTCTTCGTACGTCTTGGCATCGAAAAGCTTGTCAGCCCCGGCGATAAGGGTGTTGTACTGATCGTCCAGCGCTTTCTGCTTCGCTGCAGCCTCCGCGACAATCCGGTCAATCTCGGCGATCCGGGTCTTCGGGTACGCTTCGGCCGGTTTCAGGGTGGCGGCAGCCTGATATTTTGCTTTGGCCTGGTCGTACGATTTCTCCCCGAAAAGCTGATCGGCTGTGGCAATCACGCCCTGGTACTGTTCATCCAGCGATCGCTGTTGGGCTAAAGCCTCCAGAGCGGCATCGATCTCGGTAATTTTTGTCTTCGGATAGGTTTCCGCCGGGTTGATTCCCAATGCCTCCGTATACTTTGTTTTCGCGTTATCGTAATCCTTGGCAGCCAGCAACTGATCCGCGTTGGCGATCACTGATGCATACTGATCGTCCAGCTCTTTTTGCTTGGCAGCGGCGGCAGCCATGATGCCGTCAATCTCCGTGATCCGTGTTTTCGGGTACTCTTCGGCCGGTTTGAGGTCGGAAGCAGACTGGTAGGTCGTCCTGGCCTTCTCATACGATTTGTTGCCCAGCAGCTGATCGGCTTCGGCAATCACCCGCTGATACTGTTGATCCAATGCTTTTTGTTTCCCGATGGCGGCAAGAGATTCATCGATCTCCTTGATTTTTGTCTTCGGATATTCTTCCGAAGGCTTGAGGCTGGAAGCAGCCTGATACTTGGTCTTCGCGGGTTCGTAGGATTGGCTCCCCAGCAATTGATCCGCTTCCGTAATCAATCCCTGATATTTTTCATCCAGTGATTTCTGCTTCTCTATCGCTGCCAGCGCGGTTTCTATTTCGGCGAGTTTTGTCTTCGGATAGCTCTCGGCCGGCTTCAATCCAAGCGCCTCGGTGTATTTTGTCCTGGCATCCGCGTATTCTTTCCCGGCCAGCAGCTGATCAGCATTGGTGATCAGGAAGGCATACTGTTCTTCCAGGGTCTTCTTCATCTGCTCCAGGGATGCTTCCCCCTGATCAGTCTTCGACAGCATCTCCTTCGGGTAAGCCTCATTGGGTTTTACCTTCAGGGCCAGCTGATAGTTCTGACGGGCCCGGATAAAATTCTTTTCGATGTAAAAACTGTCGGCGAGCGCAATATACTGATCGTATTCAGCGCCGGAACGCTCATTGGCCGCCAGAATATCATCGATTTCTTTGATACGGTTCTTCGGATACACCTCATCCGGCTTGATCTTCAAGGCATCCTGATACCCCGTTTTAGCGGGAGCATATCTTTTCCCGAGAAAATGTTGATCAGCGACAGCCAGCGCATTTTGGTAAGCCTCGTCCATCGCTCTCAGCTGATTCAGCAAATCCGTCAGTTCCTTCACGCGATCCTGCGGATATTTCTCGTCCGGTTTCTGCTTTAATGCATTTCTGAATTCAGTCAGCGCCCCGGAATATTTCTTTGCCTGGTACAACTGATCGCCTTTGGTGATGGCCTGGTTATACAATTCCTCCTTGACCTGTTTATCTACCTGAATCTTTATAATCTCATTCAACCGTTCTTTGGCATGTTGATCAGAAGGAAGCATCTGGCTGGCTTTTTCATACTCGGCTTTTGCTTTATCCAGTTCGCCTGCCTCATAAAATTTATCGGCGTTAGCCACCGCCACATCGTACAGGATGTTTTGAGCCATCTGCGCACGAAGCAGGTCCATGGTCTCTTTCAGCCGTTGTTGGGCATAAGCATCTCCCGGTTTCAGGTCAAGAGCCAGTTGATAGGTAGATTTGGCATCGAGATAGGCTTTTGTCTTGAAATAAGCATCGGCCGAGGCGATCAGGCGTGCGAATTCGGCATTGTCTTTCTTCTGCTGCTCCAGCAAGCCCGTTGCTTGTACGATTTTGTTCTTTAGGATGGTCTCATTCGGTTTGATGGTAATGGCTTTATTCAGCTCTGTGAGCGCTTCTTCGTATTTTTTCTGACGAATAAAAATATCGGCGGCATGCACATGACTCAGGTAAACCGAATCGACGGTGTTTTTATTGCTGGTCAGCGTGGTGTCGGGAGGCGCTTGTGTATCAGGTTCCCGGGAAGAGAGGAAGTGATATCCCGTATAAGCAAATCCCAAAAATGAAAGGGCAGCCAGGAAAAGGAGAAGGGGCAGCGCTCGTTTTTTAATACTAAACTTCATACCGTCAAAAAATTTCCGATCATGTATTACTATCAAATCTCTTTACCGATCATTCCATCGCTGATCGTGATCTTCCGGTCGGCCATGTCGGCCAGTCCGGTGTTGTGCGTAACGATGACATAGGTCTGATGGTAATGTTCACGAAGTCTGAAAAAGAGTTGGTGAAGCTCCAGCGCCGAGGCCGAATCCAAGTTCCCCGACGGCTCATCTGCCAGGATGATCTCGGGGCTGTTGATCAGCGCCCGGGCCACCGCCACCCGCTGTTGTTCACCTCCCGAGAGTTCGGCCGGCTTATGGTCCATCCGGTCTTTCAAATTCATGAAATCCAGAAACTCGGCGGCTTTCATGGCCGCCTGTTTCTTGTTCGTTCCGGCAATATAGGCCGGGATGCACACATTCTCCAGGGCTGTGAATTCGGGCAGCAAGTGATGAAACTGGAATACAAACCCGATGTGGCGGTTCCTGA
>Ga0209098_1003236_pt1 | contig 13761 bp, 9 predicted proteins | sample AD_JPNHW1_MetaG_FD_184429 | JGI IMG/M metagenome (GOLD analysis project Ga0209098, IMG submission 184429) | Active sludge microbial communities of municipal wastewater-treating anaerobic digesters from Japan - AD_JPNHW1_MetaG (SPAdes) (version 2) | ecosystem: Engineered > Bioreactor > Anaerobic >... | reverse complement strand
CGCGTTGATCGCCTGTACTCCGGGCATGACCGTCGCGATCTCCCAGATGCGGGTGCCGCCGGAGCCAACCATGGTCCCGGTCTTGTCGGAGGGGACGTAGGTGTCGTTCATCACCTTCAGGCCCGGCGTGACGGTAAGGTTCCACCGGAATCCCGTCGTCGGATTCTCCGCAAGTTTCAGTGTTATGACATTGCCCGCGTTCATATCGACCGTTGCGCCGTTCTGGGCATCGGTTACAACGATGTTACCAGCCTGGATTGCTGTTCCCATGGGTGTGACACCTCCGGATGCCGGAACCACGCTGCACGTCCCGTCCACGCACCCGCAGCGGCCGGCGCCGCAGTCAAGCGGTCCGCTGCAGATCATCGTGCACATGGTGTCCTTGCAGGACGGGGCTTCCGTTGCAGCCGTGCAGCTGTCCGGGTGGCAGCAGGTAGCCGGCACGCAGTCCGCATCGGTCAGGCAGGTCTGGTTGCCGGAAGGCGTTGTCGCGCCGGCGACAGGAGCCGGTGACGTTGTGGCGGCCGGGTTCTGGTAACCGGTACCGGTGCAGCCGGCAAACGCAACCGCGACGATACAGATGATGCCAAGGATGGCAGGGATGGTGGATTTCATAGCGTTTCATTCCTTCTACGGATTGTGGATCATTGATAATACAAACTATTTATGGGTATATTTGACTTCGAAAAATTTCGAAATTATGGCTTTGTTGGCTTTGTAGAAATGCTAATGATCCGATCTATTTCATACCCGGAGTTGTGAAAATGTGAGTTAACTGATCAAGAAAAATAAATAAACTTACGATAGACCCCGCCCAGTGCGCCGCCTCGTCGGGGCGCACGGCGGGCAGGTCGGTTGATGGGAACCTTTGGTTCTTCCGGTAACTGATGGTATTTTCATGGGAAATCATCGTGTTGCGCACTCAGCGGAATTTGGGAGGGTGATCCCCATTCCCGAAGAATTGCCTGAAGATTTTCCGTGCCTCCAGGGGGGCGCACCCCCAGAGGTGGCGGCATCTGTCCTGTTCTTGCGCCGGGAGCAAAATCCACTATAATGTATTCTCTCAAGCAGGATTTTTCAAAAGGCCAGGGATCTCCCGACGGCAGAAATTGTATTTCCCCACTTCCGAACCTTTGCGCGCCGGAACCCTGCTGCCCGGTTCCTCCAATTTCCCTCTCACGCCGGAATGCCCCGTTCGTTATGATCTCCAAAACGCAAAGGCTTTAAGATTTTTTTTCAGAAGTTTAACCCGATGGGACAGAATGGCAATGACCGGGGAAAGATCATAAAATCCCTCGGCGTTGTCTTCGGCGACATCGGGACAAGCCCGATCTACACGGTCGGCGCAATTCTGCTCTTCATCCTCCCGACCGTGGAAAATATCCTCGGGCTCCTCTCGCTCATCATCTGGTCGCTCATCGTCGTGATCACCGTCCAGTATGCCTGGCTCGCGATGGACCTCGGCAGCAAGGGGGAGGGCGGGACGATCGTGCTCAAGGGCCTCCTTGCCTCCCGGCTCAAAAACCCGCACGCGATCACGTTCGTCTCGGTCCTCACCATCACCGGGGTTGCGCTCTTCATCGGGGACGGCGTGATCACGCCAGCGATCAGCATCCTGTCGGCGGTCGAGGGCATCCGGCTGATCCCGGGCTACGACGGGCTCTGGGGCGGCTGGATCCTTCTCTCCGGGATCTGCATCGCGGTTTGCCTGTTCGCGTTCCAGAAAAAGGGGACGGGGCGCATCGCATGGGCATTCGGGCCGGTTATGCTCGTCTGGTTCCTCGCCCTTGCGGTCACCGGGGCGGTCTCGATTGCCTCTGCCCCGCAGGTCCTCGTTGCCTTAAACCCTGCCTGCGCAATCGGCTTTCTGATGCAGAACGGGATCGGTTCGTTCTTTGTGCTCTCGGCAGTCCTGCTCTGCGTCACCGGGGGCGAGGCGCTCTACGCGGACATGGGCCATCTCGGGCGCGAGCCGATCGTGCGTGGCTGGTACTGCATTTTGCCGGCGCTCGTGCTCAGCTACCTCGGGCAGGGCGCGTTTGTCTTAAGCCACCCGGACGCCCGCACGATCCTGTTTTCGATGGTGCAGGACGAGGCGGCCCTCCTCTACATCCCCTTCCTCGTCCTCTCCATCTGCGCGACGGTGATTGCGTCCCAGGCCATGATCTCGGGCATGTTCTCGATCATGTACCAGGGGATGATGACCCGGATCATCCCCAAGATGAAGATCGAATTCACCTCGCCGGAACTCCGGTCCCAGATCTACATCGATGCCGTCAACTGGATGCTGCTTGCGGCAGTCATCGTCGTGATGCTGGAATTCCAGACTTCCGAGAGCCTCGCGTCGGCGTACGGCCTTGCAGTTGCCGGCACCATGACCATCTCCGCGATCATGATGACCATGATCTTCATCCTGCGCCTTGATACGCTCAAAGCGGTAATCTCCGGCGCCCTGATCGTCGTTGACGTGATCTTTTTACTCTCGGCATTTTTGAAGATCCCCCACGGGGCGTACTGGTCGTTTCTCATCGCCGCGATCCCGCTCATCATCATCGTGACCTTCATCCGGGGCCAGGAAAAGCTCCACCGCATGCTCAGGCCGGTGAACCTTGAGGAGTTCCTGCCGGAATACCGCCGGAAATACCAGGAACTCCCCAAGGTCCGGGGCACCGCCCTCTTCTTTGCCACCGACAAGGAGCACATCTCCCCGTATATCCTGCAGGTGATGTTCCGGAACGAGATCCTGTACGAGGAGAACGTCCTTGTATCCGTCAGGATCACCGACCACCCGTTCGGCATCCAGTCGAATTACGACCGGGACCTCGGGCCGGGCCTCCATGCCTTCACGATCACGGCCGGCTACATGGAGATCGTGGACATCATACGGATGCTGCACGACGACAATATCCAGGAGAAGACCATCTTCTACGGCATGGAGAACGTAATCAGCGACAACGCCTTCTGGAAACTGTACGGGCTCATCAAGAAGGTCACGCCGGCCTTCGTCCACTTCTATGAGCTGCCCGCAGAGAAGATCCATGGCGTGATAACCCGGATTGTGATGTGAGGAACGGTAAAAAGTGAAAAGGAGAAATCGGAAATAGCGGGAACGGTGCCGGCAGGTTCATTCGCCGTTATTCTCAGGATCCGGCTTCGATCGTACCACAAGCACCGGCACCTCTGCCTTCCGGACCACCGTAAACGTGGTGCTGCCAAGCAGCATCTCCCGCAACAGGCCGGTCCCAAAGGCGTTCATCGCGATGAGGGAGACCGCATCCTCCGCTGCAACCGACTGGATCATGCCAGCCGGATCGCCGATCCGGACGCGGGATGTTACGGTGAGCCCGTCGCGTGCCGGCCCCTTTCCCATCGCATCGAGCCGGTCCTTCGCTTCCTCCGCGGACACCGCCCATGGGTCGCGCCGCGATTCCGCGCCGGTGACAACGTGCAGGAGGACGATCTCCCGGGCGCCCGGCAGTGCTGCGACAAGCGAGAGCGTATCTTCCGAAGGCCCGGAAAAGTCCGTGGGAACGAGGATACGGGAGAACAACTGCCCCTGCAAAGCCGGCTCATTCCCGGGCGGGCAGGCTCCCGCGCCGGCATGGAAGATGAGGACATGCGTCGTCGCATTGCGCAGGACCGTGGAGGAGACGCTCCCGAGCAGGAGTTCCCGGACCGGGTGGATCCCCCGTGCTCCGAGGACGATTAACGAGACCTTCTGCTCCTCCGCCGCTTCCAGGATCGCGTGCGCAACATCGCCCTCCGTGATGACCGAGACGATCACGTCGATGTGGACGGATACCTTCAGCCCATATCGTTCCAGCCCGGCCTTCTTCTCCGCAAGCCGGATCTTTACGTTCTCAATCTCCGGCTCATGCGACCATCCGTGCCGGGAGGGGTGCGTTGCGTCCACGACATGCAGGAGAACGACCTCCTGTATCCCGGGGATATCCCGGATCGAGCTGAGAATGTTTTGCGAGTACGCGGAAAAATCGACCGCAACCAGTACTTTTTCGAACATCGTTCCTACCTGACATCACCTCTGCAGGCTGGAGATATGAGGGTTTGGATTGGTACCGCAGGAGACCGGAAAAAAGGAGAATCGGGCAGGAATATCAGGTCACGATAAACGTGCCGGTCATCATCTCGGGGTGGACGTCGCACCGGAAGAAGTACCTGCCCGGTGCTGACGGTGCCGTGAACGTGTACGTAACCGTCGTTACCCCGGTCACGATCTCCCCTTCAAAGACCTTCGCGGATGCTGTGCTGTTGGTATAGAGAGCAAAGTTATGCGGGACGCCGGCATCGTTGTTGACAAAGGTCAGGACAACACGCGACCCTGCCGGGACCGAGATCGCAGACATGTCGAATGCGTTGTTCTTTGCCGTCAGGGTTATCTCATGGGCGGATCCTGAAGAGGCGGGGGTTGTTGTCATCGCGGGTGTGCCGGATGTAACCGTCAGCGTTCCAACGGTGCCGACGTTCGGGTCGCTCCGGTAGTAGTACGTGCCCGCAACGGATGGTGCCGTAAACGTGTACGTCATGACAGCAGGGCTCGTGAGCATCGGGCTCCGGAAGATCGCGTCGGAACTGGTCTGCGAGGGATAGAGCGCAAAATTGTGCGGGTCGCGGTCCATGTCATGGTAGGTGAGCGTGACCTGCGACCCTGCCGGGACCGAGAGGGTTGCCGGGCTGAATTTGTCATTCTGGATCGTCAGGTCAAGGGAGACGGCGGGGCCCCCGGAGGTGGTTGGGGTGGGAGTCGCCTGCCCGGACACGGTGCTGACAAGGCCCGGAGTCGTTGCCGGTACCACCTGCCAGACCTGTCCAGATTTCTGCGGTGCGAGCCCGGGGCCGCCGTTCTGGTTGACGAGCACGAGGACTTCATGGTTGTTGTCCTCGGAGAGCGCCCGCACAAAGGCGTTCAGCCGGCCGTTTTCGTTATTTGCCACGGTTACCACGCGGGTCGTCCACATGGCATTCTGCGCCGGGGTCACGCCTGATGCATCCGGGGGGAGCGCTGCCGGATCGAATCCTGCAGGCGGAGTCGCAACGAGAAGCGTGCCGTTCCCGAGGATCCGGTTCTCGTCCGACCATGTGCCAAAGAAGTACGAGCCCTGAAGCGCGGGCATCAGGGACCCGCGGTACACGACGCCGCCGACAACCGTATCGCCAACATCATGACCAAGCTCCACGATGGGCCCGATCAGCGGCTGGCCGGTGCGCCCGGCGACCGGGCAGGAGCCGGTGGGAGGCGTGAAATCGTTTGCCGGGTCAAAGCAGTGCGTGCCCTCGCGGATGTTCCACGGGTAATTGCCTCCCTTGTAGACGATGAACACCGATTCGAAGAGGCGCTGGCCTGCCATCGCGATGAACATCTTGTGGCTCCCGCCGGAATCGAAGGTGGCGTACGCCGGGTTCCGGAACCCGTACGCGTAGATCTCGGGGAGCGCGGTTGCATCCGTCGCGAACAGGTTGTCGGCAGGTATCGCGTAGGCTTTCCCCGGGCTCTGGCGATCGACATCGATCCGGATTACCTTCCCGAGGATCTTCGTAAGGTCCTGCCCGTTCCCGGTCCCGGGCGTATGTCCCATGCCGGTGTCGTCAGCCCTGCCTCCGTCGCCGAGTGGGAGGTACAAATACCCGTCATCCGGGCCAAAGAGGAGGGTTCCGCCGTTGTGGTTCTGGTACGGCTTGTCCACCTCAAGGAGCACCTTCTCGTTTGTCATGTCGACCCTGTCAGGATCAGACGAGGAGACCCGGAACTCGGAGAGGTGGTTCGTGCAGCTCCAGTTCGGGTCTGCGCCAGCGCGCAGCGGCGCGCTGTAGTACACGAAAAGCCGCCCGTTTTTCGCGTACTGCGGGTGGAATGCAATCGAGAAGAGACCCCGTTCGTCATAGGTCGGATCGATCCGGACCATCCGGTCCCTGACATCGAGGAATGGTTGGGAGCGGACCGTGCCGTTCATGAAGAAGATGCTGACGTACCCGGTCTGGTCGACAAGGAAGAGCCGGCCGGTCCCGTCATGCGGGTCTGCGACCATCATGGGGGCCGGAAATCCGCCGGCAATGAACTTCAGGCCGACGGGCTGCGGCTTTGCAAGCTTCGTGACCGACGGGTACGTCGAAAACGAAGCCGCGAGCGGGGAGTCTTTGTTGGTAAGGTCCCGGCTGGTATTTTCCTGCGGAGCCGGGGGTGCCGTCGTCAGGCAGCCGGCAAGGACTGCCGCCGTACAGAGAAGGCACAGGATCGTAAGAAGAGGGAGGCGCTTCATGGGTGCCGTATCTCCCGCAGGTACGATAAGATCATGCGTTCATTGCATTTTCTGAAACAATCGCTGCCGGTAAACCAGAGCGGGCGGGAAAGAGAGGGTGATGTATCCTTCAAAATTTGTAACATCTCCAAACATCTATCGTGCCGGCTCCTGCATACCCGTGCATGAAAACCAGTACCGTTCTCCTCCTGCTCTGCTTGATACTCGCCGGTATGGCAATCGCCGGGTGCGCCAATACTTCAACCCCCGGTCCCGCAACGACAGTGACGACACAGGTGACACCGGCTGCCGCGATCTCCCCCGGATTATCGATCACATCGCCAAAAGACGGGGCATCGATGACCGGGACGACGATTCCGGTGACGATCACGGTGACTAATTTCCGGATCTCCGATAAACAGGGGCAGGCGAATGTCGCCGGTGAAGGCCACGTCCACTTCTATCTCGATGTAAGCCCGGTCCCCTCGGATCCCGCAAAGCCGGCGATCCCGGCGGATACGGGTGCCGCCTGGGCCCACGTCTCGGGAACCAGTTACACGTTTGCCAACGTCGCCCCGGGAATGCACACGGTATCCGTCCAGCTGGTCAACAATGACCATACCCCGGTGACTCCTGTCGTGACGCAGTCGGTCATGGTCACGGTTACCGGCGCATCTGTGACAACGGTTCCGGCAGCCACCACTTCCGCCGAGATCGCCGGCCCCGCCCGGACGGTCACGGTCAGCCTTACGGCAAAGAACCTTGCGTTCGATCAAAAAACCATAACCGTCCCCGCCGGTGCACGGGTGGTAATGACCTTTAACAACGAGGACTCCGGGATCCCGCATAATTTCGCCCTGTATACAGACTCTTCAGCGAGGCAGAAGATCTTTGGCGGGGAGCTCATCACGGGGCGTGAAACGACGATCTACACGTTCACCGCACCGTTAAAGCCGGGGACATACTTCTTCCGGTGCGACGTTCATCCGGGCATGATGACCGGTTCGTTCGTGGTCACGTAGACCGCCGGATCGAGCTGGACATCCTGCGGAATCGGCATGGGACCAAACAATAAAAAAAAATCTGGCGATTACTCATTTCAAGCCACCAGGGCAGGGTATAATAGTAAGGATTGAACTACCTGCCCGCAGTGCGTCCCGATGAGAATTGGTCGTCACTTCAGCGGCAGCTGATTCGGGAAGCCATCAGGCTTCGATGAATCGGTTGTCTCAGTAGCAACTGATTCGAGAAGCCATCAGGCTTCGATGGCGCCGCACCGAGCGCAGATTCTCATATCTGACATGAGAGAAAACAAACTATTTGCTGTGTAGAAATCCTCAATTATCCTAATAAATAATAAAATTACGATAGTCCCCGCCCAGTGCGCCGCCTCGTCGGGGCGCACGGCGGGCAAGTCGGTTGATGTGAACCTCATGTTCCTCCCGAATTAAGGCATTTTCAGGGAAATACTTGATTTTACTTGAACAGGAGAATCCAAGTTGGAACGGCTTCCCGCAGATATCGCAACGGGGGTTGCCACAGTGGCGGGGGCTTTAGCCCCCGAGAACGTCAGGAAAATAATGTTTTCTACAGAGCCAAACTATTCAGAAAATCTCGTTTGTCAGAAAATATTTGGGTGATTCAGATTAAGCAATCACCCGGAATTTTTCCCGCCGGCTGACGTCCGATCAACTCATTTCTTATCCCGGTTTCTGTCCCCAATCAGGTATGCAGCGCCGGGATCATGCCATGCACCCGCTCGTACGCCTGCACGGCATGCGGCGCACCGGCAAGGATCCGGCGTGCGGTGTTGTAAACACCCGGGACCTTTTCGGGATCGAGATCCGCAAGGAGCCCGGCAAGGATACCGGTAAGCGGCACCTGATCTTTTTCATCCATCGAATCGAGAGGACCAAAGACGGCGAGCATGGAGACCGTGCTGAACTCGTTCACCGGCGCAAGCTTAAGCAGGGTCCGGTGCAGGAATGCACGCCCCTCGCCGGTCTCGAGCGACTTCTTCCGGTTCAGGGCAAACCTCCCGTAGAGCGCCCGCTGGTCATTTGCCTGCTCGATCCGGAATGCGGGCGACTTTTCGATACGGGAGACAAGCGAAACGACATCCCTGCTGCCGGTTCCTGCGATAACGGAAAGGAAGTTCTCCCAACTGACCGGGCTCTCCTTCGATTCCTGTTCGAAGGAATCAAGCATCGCAGACCGGTCGTGAGCTGAACTGTCTAAGTAGAGGCTGAACGCGGTGAGCCGGTCCGTTGCATTCGCGGACTGTTCGAACTGGTCCCTGATGAGCCGGTGGATTTCAGGAGTGTCGAGCCGGGCGAGGACCGCAAGGACGGTATTCTTCCGCTGCCGCTGCCGGATCGCACGGACTTCCTCAGAGAGGGTCCCCCGCCCCTTTGCGGGGACATTCTCCTCAGCGTAGATCTCCCTGAGTGCGGGGGCGTGCCGTGCGGCAACCGCCCTTAAAATTTTCTCCCGGGCATCGTAGAGCGCCTGGTACCGGTGGGTCCACACCGGGTCGGGGACTGCCTCGAAGATGGTGAGGAACTGGGCGCCGGCCCGGTCCATCAGGTCGCGGTCGGTGAGAGCCCGGAAAAAGAGCGAGATGCAGGCCGGGTCCGGGACCGCGGCCGGATCGTTCAGCAGCCGGAATTTCTCCCGGTCCAGGATCGAAGAGAACGCTACGAACCGGTTGACCACATCGGAATCCCGCTCCGCCTGCAGGAGCAGTTCGTGGAAGGGCGCGTCATACCGGACTTTCCCATAGAACGAGTACCCCCGGTTGACGGAGATAAAGCCGGGCTTTTCCGGGGAAGGGATTGTCACGGTCTCCTCCTCCTTCTCCACCCGGTGGAGGATCTCTGTAATGTCCCGTCCCGCCGCATCGGCGATTGCGATCCGGACCGGGAAGATCCAGCGTTTCCCCGGGGTATCCCCGGCCTGCCGGAGCCGGATGGTGACCTCGCGCCGGGGGGTGTCGTACGCCGCCTGCACGGAGAGCGTCGGGAACCCGGTCTGCTTCAGCCAGCCTTCCGCCATCATGGCAAAGGATTGGCCGGAGACCGCTTCCATCGCCTCCACCCACTGCGCCCGGGTCGCGTTCCCGTGCCGGTATGTCCGGTGGTACAGGTCGAGCCCCCTGACAAACTGCTCCTTTCCCATGAACGTCTCGATCATCCGCACGAACTCAGGGGCCTTCATGTAGGTGATGTCGGTGATGAGATCGTTGGGGTCGTTGAACCCGTCCGGTTCGATGGGCATGGATGCCGCGCCGGCATCGAGATCCAGCGTCCCGCTCCCGGGCATAAGCAGCGCCTGCACGGTCCTGAGCCGGGAGTAGTCCTCGCCGAAGCGGTACGCGTGGTACTGGTTCTCGATATGCACGGTGACCGCCTCGTTGAGCCAGATCTCGAAGGGAGTCTTACCCGTCACTTCCGAACCGTTCAGGTTATGGTAGAACTCATGCACCTTGACGCCGGCGAGGTACTCGTACGCCGGGTCGGTCATGGAAGCATAGGGCAGGATCCGGTTTGCTGTGATAGTCGTATTCCCGACATTCTCCATGCCGCCGAAGTCGGAGTTCTGCATCGCGATCTCCCGGTAGGTTGTCCCGGTGTACGCGTAGCCGGGGGCGATCGTGCGGGAGAGGGCCCGGAGCCGGCTGCGGATCTCCTGCAGCGCCGGGGAACCCGGGTTGGTCTGCTTCAGGAGATCCCGCTGATCGATCAGCCGGCGGATCTCCGCGCGTGTCTCCGGCCGGTCGTACCTGCCGGGCCCGGTGAAGATATTCACCCAGAGCACGCAATCATAGAGGATATCGAGCGCAAGGTTCGCGATCTCCGGGTCGGAACCTTTGGGGACCAGCAGTTCAAGCGAGCAGCGGTTCCCGTCAGCATACTCGCATTCTTTTGAGAACGTCGCGTACGTCCCGCAGCCGAGAAAGAAGAGGTAGGGAGCCATTGGCGTGACCCTGTTTTCGTACACGATCCTCACCCGCCCGTTCCCGGTGGGTTCCCGGGGCATTGCCACATCCCCGTTCGTGATCAGGTTCGTGTACCGTTCGTCCGCAACGATCGTTGTCGTGTATGTACACTTTGCGGTCATGTCGTCAATGCAGGGCACGAGGCGCTGGAACCCCCACTGCTGGCACTGGGTGATCTGCTGCGGCGGGGCGCCCGGCGGGGTCTCGTCATAGTACAGGCCTTCGAGGATATTTTTCGTCGGGCGGCAAACGGTCTTTGTGTGCACGGTAAATTTTGTCCGCGCCGGGACCGGGCTTGCGAACCGGACGATGATCTGGTTTTCCTTCCCGGCATACTCGTACGAACAGGTGCGGCCGGGTGAATTCACGGCAAGGATCTCAAGGTTCTTTGCGTTGAGCACGAGTTCGGATAACGGGGTTTCAAGGGACTCTGCAGTAAGGTCGGATGTGACTACGGTACGGTCATCGAAGACATCGAAGGTGAGATCCATGTGGATGACACGGACGGGGACTGCCCCGAACTCTTCCCGGTAATACCGGAACATGCGGCTGGTCATGGCGGACTTTTTCCTTCAAGGTTCTTTGCGCCCGCTTAAAAACGGGCACCGGCTGTGTATGCCGGATGCGCCATGTTCCGATTTATGGGTATCCCCGGATCCCTGCTGCGGGATTCCCCCAACCATTAAATATTGCTTCGTTTTTATATCCTAACCGGGAGTCCTGAACTATGAACACGGCACTCGTGGAAGAGAGCCTTGTCCTGTACGATTATGTCCAGGTCCTTGTCGCTTTCGCAGCCGTGCTCCTTGCAATCCGGTGGAAGAAATACGAATTCCTCGCCGGCCTTGCCTGCCTCTTTCTCTATTCTGTTGTCGAGATCGTCGAAGTGGTGTTCTTCACGCTGCTCCACAGCACCTATTTTGATATCGCCCGGTTCGGGTTTATCCTGCTCGCCATCGTCTTCTTCGTTCTCGGGATGCACCCCACCGTCGCTCCCAGAACGGGATCGTTTTCAGGCCAGCGGAAAACCGAAGAACTGCCGCCGAAGACGGAATCGCTCATGTCGGTCTTAAGAAAACTCTGACCGGGTGCCAAAAAGGAGCGGATCGTATCTGCACGTATCGCGTGCTGTCCGTCTCCTGCACCTGCCATTTGCATAACTATTATCGTGCCGGACGGGCAGGAGACGTTTCGTATGTGCAGGTCACCTCCGTGCCCGGACGGCTGCAAAACGATGGGAAAGACCGGCCGTGCACGCCGGCAGCGCATGGTAAGGACTTACGTAAAAATGTATGACGGCAGGAGAAAGCAGCACCATGTCCCGGTGGGCTGGTGGTGCCCCGGCTGCCACGCGTTCAAAAACGAGCTGCCATGAGCCGGGGCACACCTCCCGCTTCAGCTCACGACGGCCCGGTTGATCGTGCGGAGCGCGAGCGCGAACATGACCCCTGCAAAGAGCGCAAGGGCAAGGAACGCAAAACAGACGTCCGCCGGCGTGTACACGTAGTGGTGCGAGAGCGCCCAGAAGTCCGGGCCGATTGCAAAGTACCGGATGCCCGTCACGAGATAGGTTAAGGGGTTCAGCGCCGTTGCCGCCTGGAGGAACGGCGGGAAAGACTCGGCCGGGTAGAGTGCGTTCGAGACAAAGAAGAGGGGGAGCGAGAGCAGCGTCATCACCGCCTGCATGCTCTCGGGGCTCTCCATTGTAAGCGAGATTGCCGAGGAGAGGAAGAGGAACCCGAGCGCGAAGATCCCGACAAAGAGGAGGATCCCGGCAATAGCGATGGCGACCTGGACGAGCGAAGCACCAACAAAGAACCGGACGCCGATAAGAAGCCCGAAGACCATGAGGATCATCACCTGGATATACGACTTGGTTATCCCCGAGAGCGCGATCCCGAAGAGGATATGCCAGCGGGGCGCCGGGCTTGCGAGGATCTCGCGCATCAGCCCCCAGAGCTTATCGAAGAGGAGGCCCATGCCGCCAAAGAGGGTCGTAAAGAGGGTCGTTAACGCCATCACCCCGGCAGCCATGAACGTCAGGTACGGGACCGGGACCGCGCCGGCGGGGAGCGGGGCTAACGAGGTGAACCGGTCGAAACTTCCGGTCATCGCGATCCCAAAGAACGCCATCCAGAGGGCGGGCTGGACGAGCGAGGCAAAGAGCAGGGCACGGAACCGGACGAATCGGATCATGTCCCGCCAGTAGATGGTGAAGAACTCAAATCCCATGACTCACCCCCGGATCTCCCGTCCGGTGAAATGGACGAAGACGTCGTCGAGCGTCGGCTGTTTTAAGTTTGCCGAGACGATTGCAATCCCCGCCCCCCTGAGCCGGTCGAGAACTGCCGGAAGGCACTTTCCCCCGTCGCCGCTGATGATCACCGAGAAACCCCGGAGGCCCGGCCGGATATCCCGCACGCCGGGAAGGTCCCGCAGGATTTCAGCGGCCCGTGCATCGTTGCCTGTCTCCAGCGAGATGATGTCCTGCCCGAGCGCGTCCTTGAGTTCCCGGCTCGTGCCCGATGCGATGATCTTCCCGTGGTCGATGATATTGATCCGGTCCGAGAGGCTGTCAGCCTCGTCCATATAGTGGGTGGTTAAAAAGATCGTCGTCCCCTCATGGTTCACCTGCCGGATGTAGTCCCAGACATGGATCCGGCTCTGGGGATCGAGCCCGAGCGTGGGCTCGTCCAGGAAGAGCACTTTTGGCCGGGTCATCAGCCCCCGCGCGATCTCGAGCCGGCGCTTCATCCCGCCCGAGAGGTGCCGGACCTGCACGTCGCGCTTTGCCTCAAGCTCCACAAGCCGGATCATCTCGTCGATCCGTTTCTTGCGCTCCTCCCGTGGCATCGAGTAGAGCCTGCCGTGGAACTCCAGGATTTCCCTAACCGTGAGATCGCGGTCGAGGGTCTCCTCCTGGAAGACGATCCCGATCGACCGGCGCACCTCCCCCGGGCTCTTTGCAACGTCGAACCCTGCAACCCTTACCATCCCGCCCTGGACGGCAAGGAGCGTCGTTAACACGTTGATGGTCGTGCTCTTGCCCGCCCCGTTCGGCCCGAGAAAGGAGAAGATCTCGCCGGGACGGACCGCAAACGAGATCCCGTCGACCGCAACGGTGTCCCTGAACCGGTGGGAAAGATTCGTCACCTCAATGATGGGATCGCTCACAGGTATGCTCCTGTAAACCGGATTGAGAGAGAATCCAGATAAACCTGCGGGAACTGCCACGGGATACCGGGACCGGAGAACAGGGATCGTTTTTCCCGGGATCGCGGGGATTACCAGGGATGCACCGGGAGAAGGAGAATTGCCGGTAAATTGCACCGAAGTTACGGGAAAATGAGGCGGGGGGGTTCCCGCCGGGATCTTCACGCCGACTTTGTCGCGGGCTCTTCTGCGTTTCCGCCGTCTGCCTTCCTCGCGTGGAGCCATTCAGTGAACCTGCCCATCAGTGAGAGCACGGCCGGCATGACAAAGATAGCTCCCATCAGGGAGAATGCGACC
>Ga0209098_1003234_pt1 | contig 13764 bp, 12 predicted proteins | sample AD_JPNHW1_MetaG_FD_184429 | JGI IMG/M metagenome (GOLD analysis project Ga0209098, IMG submission 184429) | Active sludge microbial communities of municipal wastewater-treating anaerobic digesters from Japan - AD_JPNHW1_MetaG (SPAdes) (version 2) | ecosystem: Engineered > Bioreactor > Anaerobic... | reverse complement strand
CAAACACATCTTTGAATGAACTTCCTTTTTTACTCATTGTCGTATTGTTTGGTTAGGTTTAGAATTTTTAAAGTTGCAAATATAAAGATTCAATTGTTTACTGATTATAGCTCTACAGCATATTTGATAAAAACCAAATATGCTGTAGAAATATATTTTTATTGTTGCTCAAGTGAAACATTATAGATACGAGATTTCGTAATAGGAATCTCTTTAGTTTTATATCCTTTTGCACTTACCACCAAAGCTTCAGAACCATCAGGTATTTCAAACGAATACTCACCTTTAGTATTCGTCCAGGCCTCAGCAGCGGTATCCTTTACTCGAACAGAAGCACTTGCAATAGGGCCGCCAAATACATCTTTAACAACCCCTTTTAGTAGTTTAGGGTTAATACTTTTCTCCTTGTTTGCAATTGCTACTTTAATGTTTTGAATAGATCCCTTTGCTGCAACATTTGCAGGATCAATTTCTAAAGTCTTATTATAAGCTTCGATAGCTTTTTCGTATTCCCCTGCGGCATAATATGAAAGACCAATTGAGTTATAACCGCTTACCTTGTACTCTTTATTATCTGGAGCAAGGTTAACAATCATATTATAGTATTCTCTTGCCTTTTGGTAGTTCTTTTGTGAGAAATAGTAACCACCCATAAAACGATATGAGTTGAATAGCTCATTATCATTTTTAACACTGTCAATTCTTGCTTTCTGGATAACCATCTCAAACTTTGGCTTTGCAATACCTTGCTCATTATCGGGATCCATTGCAGCGTATGTATTAGCCATCCAAACATAACCTTGTAGATAATCAGGGTTTTTTTGGATTACAATACTAAATATTGAATCTGCCTTGGTGTAGTTTTTAGCTTGGCTGTAAGCTTTACCAATCTGCATATAGTCGTTTACATCGTTTTTACCAAGAGCAATCAGTTTTTCAAAGTATTTTGCTGATTCGTTAAAACGTTTGTAATTGTAAAGGTTAATAGCAATATCACTTATCAATGATTGATCATCAGTTGATTGTTGATAAGCTTTCTCATAGGCGGCAAATGCTTTATCGAGTTCTACATCATCATCAGCCATCTCTTTAACAAGTTTTGCCTTTTTGTTTTGTAGAGTATCTAATTGTACCTTATACTTTTCTTTATTTTCTGGTTTAACCTTTTCTAATAATCCTTGATTTTTCTCAATATCACGATCTAACTTAGCTAAGTTCTGAACCAGTTTAGGATAATCTGCATTTTTCTTTAAAAGAATTTTTGCATAATAAGTATAGTCCTTTTGTATAAGCCTATCCTCTGGCATTTCTTTGAAAAGTTTATCCATATATCCTAATGCTTTCTGATATTCTGGTGGATCCTTTTCAAAGCATGAGTAAGCCGCAATACGATTCAAATAAATTCTCTTTTGGTCGATAGAGAAAATTTCTTCAACGTTCTTTACAACCTCGTCGTATTCTTTTGCATAGAATAGCGCGTTTACGTAACGAATTTTTGCAGGGATATTACCCTTTGTTAGTTCAAGGTATTTCTTAAAATATTCCTTTGATTTATCGTATTTGCCAGCCATTGAGTAAAGCTGACCTAATTCACGGTAAGCTGGTGCATAGTTTGCATTTAGCGCAATTGCTTGCTCAAAGTAAGGGATAGCATTAGTAAGGTTACGTGCCTTCATATAAATGCTACCAATCTTCATATTTGCAGTAGGTGACTGCTTATTAAGGTTATTAGCAATGCTATAATGCTTAACAGAAGCCGATGCATCTCTAGCTAAGAAATAAATATCACCAGCAATAATATAGTTTTCATAATTTTTAGGGTCGATGGTAATTGCTTCGCGAATTAATGGTAAAGCCAAACTTGTATCTACTTTGCCATTGCGGACATACGATTCAGCTAATTTGGCTAAAGTGTATGCGTAATCCTGTGGATTAGCAATTTTTGAAACTTTCTTGTAAGGAGGTAAGAAACTTTTTGCTTTAGTACGAAGCCTTGCTGCTTCCTTATCCTTTTTTAGAAAAAACGCAACCTTTGCAAGACCAACGTAGTTTAGTGGGTAAAGACTATCAGCTTTAATCCCCTTGGAGTACATTTCGCTTGCTTGATCAGTACTAATCTTTAAAGAGTTTGAAATAGTATCAGCAAAATATCCTAAGAGGAAAGTTTCTCCATAATAGAAATAGTTTTTGCTTACAGTTGGTTCTTTTTGAATTAGTTGATTAAAGGCCGCCTCCGCCTCATCGTACTGCTCACTTCTTGTTAAAGTAATTGCTGATTGCAGATCTTGCGAAAAAACGTTATTCGAAAATATTAAGCAAAAGAAACTAGCAAAAAGCAAAACCGATTTTAAACTTTGATTTTTCATAGGTGCTATGGTTATGTCAAACATTATTTAGTGTTTTACTTGAATTAATCGAATTGGCATTGTAGCTGGAACAAGTCCCGATTTAAGAATGATTCTTTGCCCAGGTTCAGAAGCAACCCAAGAAATAAAACCAGAACCAAGACCTGCAAATGTTTCCCTTGAAATTAAATAAACTTCGCGAGTAAACGGGTATGTTTTGTTATATATCGACCCCTGAACAGGCAAATAGTATGATGTGTTATCAAAAGAAGAAGATACTGCAACTACTTTTATCTTACTTATAAAATCCCTTGCTTCTGGATTATGCTTGTTGCTAATCCAGTTTACCGAGATAATTCCAAGCGCACTAGGATTTTTTGAAATGAAATCTATTACTTCTTCATTTGAGTTAACTGCATAGAAGTTGCTTTGTAGTTTTTCTTTAATTTCAAATTTCTCTTTAAAATAACGGATGTTGCCTGATTTAGTATTATCGAAAACAACGTTTATTTTACCAAGGTTAGATTTGCTATTTATTTCTTTCCAAGTATCAATGCGCCCAAAGAAAATATCTTTTATAGTGTTATAGGTTAAAAGAGTGTCTTTATTCGCTTTGTTTACAATAAATGCAAGGGCATCATAAGCGATAGTTGTTGTACGAGCAACCACAAGAGTATCTCTTAAGTATTGAATTTGATCATCTGTCAGCTTCTTATTGGTGACGATAACTTTTACGGAGTCGTTCATGAAATCGTTAATAATATCAACCTCAGGTTTATACTTTGGTGTGATACTTGCATATGTATAAAGATTAGTAAATGTATATACTTCAGAGTCTATAATAGGTTTATACGATTCGTCGGCAAATATTCTTATTTTCCCACGAGTTGGTGTTTCTTCGGTAGATTGCTTACCCATCTGATTACATGTAATAAGCAAACCGGCAAAAGATAGTAAGATAAAACTTACTCCCAGCAGTTTAAAACCCTTTCGAAAACTATTCATTTTGTTTAAAGTTTATCCAAAGTTTGGCACGCAATAATAATAAAATTTTGAATATCTGATACTAAGCAATATACAAATAATTAGCTATCTGTCAGATAAACAACGGTAGATAGAACTAATCCTCATTATCGTACTTATTCGAAAAGAATTCTTCTTTAATCTTTATTATTGTTTGGTAAAGTCTATAAGACCCATAAAAAACAAATGTGCCTCCGACTAAATAACGTAAAAACTTATCAAGTTGTGATAGGTTGTTTGAGAAAATAAAGTATAAGCCTATCCCAAGGTAGAAAAAAGTCATAATACTACCAAAAAGCAGCATGAACTGACTATACCATCTATTTGTACTCATATTCCTTTTGATTTGCGACAAATTAAGCTAAAAAAGTACAGCTAAAAAAGAACATTTGTAAATAAATAAGCTGATTTATGTTTCTTACGCTTTATTTGTAAGTTCAAATAATGTGCCGAATCTATTTTTTTGCATTCTTTAAAGCATCCTGGGTAGCGCATTTAAAAAAATTATATGACCAAGTTGCTCCCGAAATAGCATCTACATTTTCAATGCCTTTACCTTTAATAAAATATGCCGGATAGGCTTGTATTCCTTTCCAGTCGTTTCTACATTGATTGATATAATGTTCATTACCTTCGAAATATTTCTCATACTTCTCACTAAAAACTTCATTTTTTAAAGTGTCAACGATCTTAAAATCAGCACTAACAGGCCAGCCGTGTTTAATGTGAATTGTTACATATCCAATATAAGGTTCGTAATCATAACCTGCTTGAGATTTTCCTGAATAGCAACCATCTTTATATGGACCACTTTTACACGCCGATAATATAAGAATAGTTAAACAGAATAACGAAAGAACTGTTTTTTTCATTGTTTAAGCATTTAAGTTTATTTTATCTTATGTTATATGATACTTTGAGTGGTTAGTACCCTATCTTTTTGTTTAATAAAAAGTGAGGAAAATATTCAAAAAAGCAATTTATATATTTGCAACGAATTTTTATTAGAATGCTACTGTGAAAAGATTAATGTTTTTTGGTTTATTGATCATTTTGAGTGTTGGTTTATTTGCACAACGAAGCGACAGTAATAAGCGTGTATGTGGTATTTTCGTTAAAAACGCAAGTAGAATAAATGTTTTGGGTGGCAAATCAATCTACTATTATTTAAACAATCAAGAGATTGATTTATTGACGAAAAGTGCTTTTAAAGGGGGGCTTGATCTATCAAATGAAAAAGTTTATAAAACGGTATTTGATAGTCTTTTGAATTGTAAAAATGAATTTAAACCATTTTACTTTTGCATTTTCAACGAGCTAGTTGAGCGTTCAGAAGGGGAATTGAAGGATAAAGTTGCTAAAGAATGCACACAGTTCGTGAAGTTATTCCCTTGCGATTTTTTTAACTACTTTAATGAGCCAGATATATCGATTAACGTTGTAAAATGGACAACATTTATTGGTAAAGAGCTTAAGGATAGGAATAGTTTTTTCGAGTTTAAAAACTCTGTAGACTCAGAGCTAAAAACGATTTGTCCTAATCTTCAAGATTTGTGGAAAAGTTTTCAAAGCGAAGTAAGGATGTGCTTAGTAAGATAATTTGGAGGTTATTTTTTAAAGGGTTTTCCAACTGTGATTTTGAGTTCACTACAAAATAACATAGTCCGATCATTATCCTCAATATTATACTTAAGTAGAGTTTTTATATTGTTGTTTATAACTCCTTCATATGAAAGTATCCCGTTAGTGTAGACCTGAATAGGTTTACTTACATCAAAATGATCGGGAGATAATAGAAGTGAGTATTTCTTTACGTTTTGAGTTATTACTTTAACCGTATTATCAATCTTATTAACTTCGATTTGACCAAAAAACTTCTTTCTCGAAAACAGTATAACCGAGTCCTGATTTATAAATATTTTATTCAAATCTTCAATACTCCCCGATTTAGTTTTCCCTATACGATCAATTTTAACCCAGAATTTCCTACGAAATGAATCCGGCTGTTCGGTGGCAAAGTATATTTGATCGGGGAAAGGATTTCGCTTATGGTTATTGATAAAATAGTTGATAGTATCTTTTAGTATAGGGAACCAATTTAGGCGATGTTTTGACGAGTCCACAATAAAAAAATTAACTTCTTTGGCTACTTTTTTTAACTCTTTAATTGTAGGTATTATAAAGCGGATGTCAAAAATTTCATCTTTTCGGCAATTGACAATAAAGAATGAAAGCCCTTGGTAGTTTTTTAGGTAAAGCTGTTTGTTCGTGAATAAAGGAAGAGTTTCCATATTCCCAATAAATGGTAGAAAGCATGAGAAAGGTGTTGAAAAAACATTCGATAAATAGTAAAGGCCTGTAGCACCATCGGATATTCCATACAAGTAAATGTCGTTTTCATCAACATTATAGGTTTCCTTAACAAACTCTAACAAATTTACTATGTTTTCGAATTGACCATTGTCCCACCACATGGATTGATCCCAAGCCGAAGGGTAAAGACAAATTTTGTTAACGGCATTCCAACTGGTATCCGTTCGGTTAACACTTTTAAGAATTTGGTTTTTATCAGGACTTGAAATAGCACCATGTAATACAAACTTAACTTGATATTTTTTTTGTGGATTGTAATTGTATGGTATAAAAATTAGATTTGGATGCTCAACGCCATCGCTGGTTTTGAAAGTGTATTCTATAAAGCCAGTTTTACAATTTGAACCGTATTGCTTGCCTTGTTTTAGGTGTTTATACACAAAATTAAAATCGAGATTTTGGTTCAAAATCTTTTTCTCGATCCTCTTTTTCTCCGATTTTGTTGAATTTATGAATTCGTTTATTGTTTGAATAGATGAAGTCGAATCAATTGGTTGAGCGAACAAACCAGAAGCGCTTTGTAGCAATAACCATCCTAGTATAAAATTCTTTACCATATTTCTAGTTTTCATAAACAAACTCTTTTTAATCATATGATCCTGTTGTAACGTTTTACCCTAGTTAAGTTTACTAGAAAAATACTTTATCGCGGATTATTCAATAGTGATTTGAATAAATATTCTTATATTTTCAGTAAATTCAACACCATATTAATATCACTAATAATTTGAAAGAATAGCAAAAAGCTTATGAGTACTTTTTTTTTAATATGGTGTAATTCTAGGCGTATATTCTTATTTTTTTTGCTTGTTTCCTTTATGGTACAATGCAACCTATCCTTTGCTCAGTTATCTTTAACCCAAGTTAATCTCGATCGTGTTCAGCAAAAAAAGGTGAAAGAGCTTGTACAAAAACAATCTCTTAATGGTATAAAATATTTTGATGATCTTATGCCATCGTGTTATAATGAACAAGACTCATTAAAATATAGTTTTCAAAGGAGCACGAACGTGATTCGAGAAGTGATACAAAAAGTTTGGAGTAAGTTAAAAGCGTTGAGGCCGAGGGATGAATATAGTGGCAAGATGGTCACTTTCGGTTTTCTATACTCAAAAAGGTTAAATCAAATATTCTATGCCGATGATGATTATAAAGATATTGAGGAAGGAGAAATATATTTTTTAAACCTTAAACTTCTTGGGGGTATTAAAAATATTGGGGTTGCTTTAGAGGTAACTAAAGTAGATGAGGAGAATAAAACGATTGAACTTTGCTATTTAAATAACGGAATGACTGAAGGAACCCAAGTTGTTAAACTAGCTGAAACCAATGAGGGTAATACCAAAATAATACAAGAAACAAGATATAGGAATAAATCAAAGTTTAGAGAGAAAAAGCTGTATCCTTTTTTCCATCAAAGGGCCGTTAATGAACTGCATAACAATATTAGACGTTTAATTGAAGAGAATTAGAGGATTTCATAAAATAGAAGCGTCATAACATTAGATTATAAATACTTTTTACAATGTCGAATAACGATGTACTAAAAAAACTACGAGTTGCTCTTCATCTTCGTGATGATGAGATAATTAAAATACTTGAGCTTGTTGACTTTAAAATCACCAAAAGTGAATTGAGCGCTGTATTCAGAAACGATGATCACCCTAATTATAAACCATGTGGGGATCAATTACTTCGAAACTTCCTGAATGGTCTTATTATTTATATGCGAGGTCCGATGGAAAAGAAAGATCCCAATGGCTCAGATAAAAAAAACAAGTAACAGTGCATAAACTATTACTTGTTTCATGAAATTTTAAGGCTATTTATTGCTTGGTTTTCTTTACATTTTTCAATAACGATTCTCTTATAACTTTTCTTAATTCAAGTTGCTTGTTTTGAAGTACATATTTTGATGTTGGTCGATACAGATCCCCATATTTACACTTCACAAGCTTATAGTCTAGCTTATCCATAGTTCCTTTTACATCAACACAGACTTTAAAGGGGAGTGGGCTATCGACTAGTGAAATATTATAATCAAAGCTCATATCCATATTGTGCTTACCAGCCACTACCGCTTTATATTTATCCATAACGATCATGAATGGGTAAATTTCGATTTTCCTTTTAATTAATGTAAACTCAGCTGATAGGCTGTCCACCTTATTTTCGGCTTTCTTATTAAATCTTAGTTTTTTAGCAATATTGGTGAAAGTTTCACCATCCATAAGTACTAAATTGTTTCCTTTGATAGATGCTGTACCTAAAATTGAAGGAATTTTAGGATTATACAAAGAATCGAAATTAGCCTCAGCCGCCATGTGGAACTCGCCTTGCCCCTTAAACGAACGAAGCATTGGCATTATAGAATCGACTAATGGGAACATTTTTATTAGCGACTCAATGTCAACATCTAGCATGTGGTAATCGAAAAAGGCATATAAGTGGTTCCTTCGAGGAGATTTATACATTGCAGTCAGCTGCATTTTGGAAGCGGGGGTAGTAAATGTTAATCCATCTAAAACCATTACCCCATCCTTTACCCGAACCTCTCCGTTTATATCCTTTGCAATTTCAGTTCCAAAGAAAGCCTTGTTGATATTTGTATGAAGTGTTATGTCAATTCCTTTTGGTACCATGTAGGGCCCTGAAGATGTTTCTGCCTCGGGTGTCTGCTTGGAAAGTGTGTCAGTTTTTTCGTTTCCTAACCCGTTTGTTAAACTCATAAGCTGGAGCACATCTGTTTGATCGGAAATAAAGTTGAAGTTCCCTCGCAGTAGAGAATCTTTCTTGAAATACGATTTTATGTTCTTTAGAGTACCACTAAGGCTGAAATCCGATCTGTCAATCTTCAATCTACTCTCTTTAATATTGAATACTTCTGGGTCGAAATCCATCTTTATGGCCGGAATCTCAAGTTGTTGTGTTAATGCGGAAGTTGAAATGATCCCCTTTTCCATGTTAAGATACCCTTTTACTAACCATTGTAAGAAGATATCTTTCTGTGTTGTGTCGTTAACAACATCAGTGTTCATTTGTATTTTATGTACAGTTACCGAATTTGTTTTACCCATTTCGATATCTAGGTTGTCGCCATTATATGCAAACCTTATTTTGGGTTGTTTGATATCGGCTACTTCAGCATTTACCTGAGCATTATCCATTTTTATGCTGATTGTATCCATCTGTGCGGCAATTCCATTACCTGAGTAGTTAAGACTTACCTCTGGTTTTCCAAAGAAATCAAGAACATTTGCAGAGAGGCTCGATTTGTTCATTCGCATCGAGATTTTTGAACCCATACTGGTTGACATGTGGTTGTTGCTATACTCAACCTCAAGAAAATCCTTCGATTTCTTTTCTTTTGTGGTAATCATGGTAAATTTTCCACTCGGCTTGCTTGATGTGAATTTAATGGAATCCATACTTGCAGCAAGTGAATCGACTATAAATGAACAGGCAACGTCGGGTAGCTTTGTGGTATCCATCACATCTGATGTTTCGAGCGATATCAATGCATTATTCAAATTGGCTTTATAACTTTTTGAAGTACCTGTTACAATACTGTTTCCCTCGATTTTTGAGTATAAGTAACGTAGGCTTTTCTTGGTTGGTTTTGGATTTGGCAATGAGAAGTCAACCTTTGCTTTATCGGCCTTCAAGTAAATTGTATCGTAAGTAACATCGAAGTTTGAAAGTGCAACCGATCCTGAGAAAACCATTCTATCAATTTGCATTTTATCGAGCATTGCCATTGAAAAGGCTGTTCTTACTGATCCATTAGCATTCCCCTTTACAGTCATCTGTAAATCTGCTGGCATCATTGGTGCCGCTTCAGTCAGATCGAAGTTTGCTTCAGTGGTCACATCAATAAATATGTCAGAAAAGAGATGGTCGATTTTACCTCTTGTTGTGAATGAAGATTTTGGAGTTGTTGCACTAAAACAATTGATCTTAAAATAGGTAACATTATCATTTGTCAAATCGGAATGGAATACACAATCCCCTTTGGCATTGCTTAACGGGAAAGGCAAACTGGAGTATTTTATATTCCCTTCGTAAAGAACAATATGCATATCCATTAATGGCATTATGGAATCTGAGTAAAACCCAGTAATCTTTCCATCAGATGAGGTAATTCCATCCATAGTTAATCCTTCAAGGTATGACTCATAGGAGGGAGGTACAAGTTTTAATGCACTTGCAACAGGGAATTTTTCGCTAGTATAATCAATGTTGGTATTAATTCTGTTGCGTTTTGAATCATTTTCAACAGTACCAGTAAAATCAAGGTTGATATCGTTTATTGATGCTTTAGCTTTTCCAAACTTTATGAATTGTTTTGAAAGAATAACCTGAGCAGGAATATCAAACTTTATCAAAGCGTTGCTTAAATATTTTTCCCCAGCGTAGCTAAATGATATTTTGCTCTCGCTCACAATGGCTCGCATATTTAAACTATCAGAAATAATTGAACCAGAAAACTTTACCTTAAGATTACGTATTCCGGCTTGCAATTTCTGGGCTTGATCAATATATGATAGGTCGACATTCTTAAACTCAACGTTTTTTATATCAATTAGGTTGATAGACGATTTTGATTCTTTTGTTGTATCAGCAGTTTGTGCTTGCGCAGTGTCAGGTTTAGTGATATTGTAATTTGCATGCCCAAGGCTGTCAACGAAAATATTTACCTTCCCATTCTGCAATTGCAAGTCGTTCAAAACGATTTCATCCCTTTTCCACCAGGCACCAACATCAACAATCCCGATAAATTGTTCTGCGCTAACAAGTGTGTCGGATGGAGCATTTGGTAAAGGATTGATAAGTTCGAATTGGTTTACCTTTAAACCAAAGCGTGGGAATGTGCTGAAAAAAGTAAGTTCAACCTTTCCGATTGTCGATTTACATGTGATGTAATTTGCTGCTTGTTTTCGAATAAAAGGGGTTAACCGCTCGGGCGTGAAAACAAACCAAATTGCTATACTTACCGTTGTGATAATCAAGAATAGAAAAATCGCAAATGCAATTCCAATCCTTTTAAATACTTTTTTCTTTGACATTATTTTGCTTTTTAAAGAATGGCAATATTCTGTAAATTGGCAGTACCTTTTAATACATCAGCCAAACTGAAGTCATTGTGCAAACAGGTAAATATTTGTTGATAAGCCAAATTATCTACTTGCTAATCTTAGTTAACGTATATGTTGCACCAAAATCATCCTTATACTTAAAGGTTGTTGAGGTTAGCGAGGTAACTGTAAAAAATTCTGGAGCCTCGAATGTTCCTGACTGTGATTGATGTGTTAACGTTAAATCCGCCTTATCGAGAGTCCATTTGAAAGCACGACCATCAGCCTCTTCTGTAGTACCTTCATACCAGTATACACCTACTCCACCAGTTTTATAGTGATAGTATTCAGTTCCATCTGTTGTTGGCAATTGCCAGGTTCCGATTAGGAGTGATTCATCAAATGATGCCTCATCCTTACTACATGAGTTAAATACTAGAGAAATGGATAGGCAAGCGAATAAGCAAATAATTATCTTTTTCATTTTATTAATAGTTTTTGATTATCTATTCGTTCAAGGTTCAAAATTAATTAAACTCTAAATTTATCTATTCATTTTACGCTGAAGCGCTGACAATTTTTCTGCTAGAGCAGCTTCATCTTCGTGATAGTTTGTAAAATAGTTGTTTATAAGATGTTTCAGCACAATGGTGGGTTTGTTGAAATCTACTTTTTCGAGTTCAGTATAAACGTATTCCCTAATCTCGATCTGTCGATTCTTAACCTCCTCCAAAATCCAGATTGTATGTGTTACCTTATCATTGCTATTAAGTTTACTGAACGCTCTTACAATAGTTCCATTATCGGTTTTTAAAAGTTCTTCGGAGGTAATATTTCGAAAAAAATCCTTTATCTCATTTTCTTTTCCACTAGCAATTAGCTTCATTATTTTTTTATTCTCGATGAATTTCATAGTTGAAATACCTCGTGAATTATCCTCAGCAGGGACAAATACTTTTTTTGTAACGATTTCTATTAAACACCAATCACTACAAAAGTTCTGATCTGGTTTTGAAACAACAACGGTAGAGCCACTCTTACTTGAACAATCTGCAACGCCTAAAGCTCTTCCATACCTGTCGAAAATCTTAAAGTGCCCATTACCAGAGTGCTTAAACAAAAATTGCTGATTTGGTTTATTATTTCTTGTAGTTAGTTTAACTGGTTGACTATCGTTAGAGGTGATTGAATCAACGCTTACCCGTAAGTTTTCATCGTTTATTGGAAATATTTCGAAATATCCGTCTTCGGAAACGCGTTTCATTGAGAATTTCTGAAGCCTTAAGCCATCAATGTTCCAAAGTTGAATACCAATTGTCTTTTTAAAGAATGAACTTTTGCTTTGTATATCCCAAATTCCACAACTATCTTGACCGTTGCTCTTTGCTAGCTGGATAAAGAATAGTTTATCGGTAGGTATATTGGAATACTTGCTTTGAGCCCAAATAGACAAAGATGAAACAAGCAGAATAGTAGTAATGAGTATTTTTTTTCTCATGATGCGTATTGGGTTTTTCACTTCTCGTATTTTTCGAAAGTTACTCAATTATCCTTTTTTAAAGTTGATAAGTTTACAAAACCTGTACCACAATAAAAAAAGGCGGTATTTAGCCGCCCTTAATTAATATGATTAAACGTTTACTCTTTTAGCTTGGCAACAAAGAACTCGCGATTAAGCTTTGCTATGTTTGAGATAGAAATACCCTTTGGGCATTCTGCCTCGCAAGCACGAGTGTTTGTACAGCCTCCAAACCCAAGTTCGTCCATTTTAGCAACCATGCTTTTAACCCTTGCTTCAGCTTCAATTCTTCCCTGAGGATATTGAGCAAGGTGTGTAACCTTTGCTGATATGAAAAGTATTGCCGATGAGTTTTTACATGCAGCAACGCAAGCTCCACAGCCAACACAGGAAGCTGAGTCAAAGGCATCGTCGGCATTATTTTTAGGAACAAGGATGCTATTTGCATCCTGTGCCGCTCCTGCATTAATTGAGATGAAGCCTCCTGCTTGCATTATTTTATCGAATGCATTCCGATCGACTATTAAATCCTTAATTACAGGGAATGCTGCAGCACGCCAAGGCTCAACGGTAATGGTTTGTCCATCTTTAAACTCACGCATGCGAAGCTCGCATGTAGTTGTACGATGTTGAGGACCATGAGGGCGACCACTTATATACATTCCGCATGAGCCGCAAATTCCTTCGCGGCAATCGTGCTCAAATGCTACAGGTTCTTTTCCTTCTTTTATAAGGCTATTGTTTAGGTAGTCGAGCATTTCGAGAAACGACATATCACCTGAAACATTATTTAGTGAATATTCTTCAAAGCGTCCTTTGCTTTTTGCATTCGGTTGACGCCATATTTTGAGTTTAATGTTCATGGTCTGTAAATTAAATGTTTTGTATAATTACCTCCCCTAACCCCTCCTTGAAAAGGAGGGGATTCTCCCCTTTACAAGGGGAGATTAAGAGGGGTTATTTGTAACTTCTTTCCTGTAATTTTACGTACTCAAACTTCAGCTCCTCTTTATGAAGCTCATGTTCTTGTCCATCGCCTTTATACTCCCAGGCAGCAACGTATGAGTAATGATCATCATCGCGCTGAGCTTCGCCTGTATCGGTTTGACTCTCCTCGCGGAAGTGAGCGCCGCAGCTCTCTTTTCGATTCAGAGCATCAGTACATAGAAGTCTTCCAAGTTCAAAGAAATCGGCAACTCTTCCTGCTTTTTCAAGTTCTTGGTTAACCTCATCGCCATTACCTGCTACCTTAAGGTTTTTCCAGAATTCTTCCTCAAGTTCTTTAATAAGAACAAGAGCCTTTTTTAAACCTTCCTCGTTTCTAACCATTCCACAATAGTCCCACATTATCTGGCCGAGTCGGCGGTGGTATGAAGCAGGCGTTTCTTTACCATTTATGCCGAGTAGTTTGGATATTTTATCTTTTACA
>Ga0209098_1003233_pt1 | contig 13765 bp, 6 predicted proteins | sample AD_JPNHW1_MetaG_FD_184429 | JGI IMG/M metagenome (GOLD analysis project Ga0209098, IMG submission 184429) | Active sludge microbial communities of municipal wastewater-treating anaerobic digesters from Japan - AD_JPNHW1_MetaG (SPAdes) (version 2) | ecosystem: Engineered > Bioreactor > Anaerobic >... | reverse complement strand
GCCGCGGTCGTCGTAGCGCAGGACCTCGATCCCGTTCCGCGCCAGGTGGTCCGCGATGACGAGGAAGGGCTTGTGGCCGAGTATGGTCTCGTCCCTGTCCTGGGGCCCCGAACCCGTGACGAGGACGACGGCGGGGAAGGGGCCCTTGCCCGCAGGGATGAAGAGGGTAGCGGCCAGCTCCACGCCGGGAGCTCCGCCCGGGAGCCTGAGTTCCTCGCTGCGGTAGGGGTAGGGAGGCTTGGGCGTCTGGGGGCGGGAATCGCCCGCGGCCGCGCTCCGTACGAGGTCGAGGGGGAGGCTAGCGCTTCCCTGGCTCCAGGTGCCGGCTATCGCGGAACCGTCGGCCGAGAGCTTGCCCGCGTACACGGCCCTCATCGAGGTGAATTCGATCCTCACTGTGCCGTCAGCGAAACTCGCGCCCGAGGCCGGTATGCCCTTGGCTCCCTGTGCCGGGCTGTCCATCGTCGCGGCAAGCCCCGCTTCGCCCCGGACGAGATGGAAGACGAGGGGCAGCTTGGTGCCGCCGAGGTCGAGGGCGCCCGACCATGTTCCCAGGATGCCGTCCATCGCGGCCTCCTCGGCGCCAAGGGACAGGGCCGCGATCAGGGACAGGACGATGGCCGCTACAGGCCGATGGAGCTTCATGGCTGGTTTCTCCCTTGCATGGCGCCTTGCACCGGCATTCCGATATACCACTTGGGAGGGCCCGCGGGAAGCCCTCCCGGGCCTGGCCCCTGGATTGCCGGCCGCAAGGCCGATCTGCCCGCAGGGGATTTATACCTACACAAAAATGTAGCTAAACCCCCTTGCCGCGACGCCCGGCCGGGATTATGCTCCCTGTCATTATGGACAAGCTGATCATCAAGGGCGCCCGCGAGCACAACCTTAAGAACATAGACCTCGAACTCCCCCGGGACAAGCTGATCGTCATCTCCGGCCTATCCGGCTCGGGGAAGTCCTCCCTGGCCTTCGACACCCTCTTCGCAGAGGGCCAGAGGCGATACGTGGAATCCCTGTCCGCCTATGCCCGGCAGTTCCTCGGGCGGATGGACAAGCCCGACGTCGACTACATCGAGGGCCTCTCGCCCGCCATCTCCATCGAGCAGAAGACGACCCACCGCAATCCGCGTTCGACCGTGGGCACCGTCACCGAGATCTACGACTACTACCGCCTCCTCTATGCCCGCATCGGCATCCCCCACTGCCCCAAGTGCGGCAAGGTCATCAAGGAGCAGTCGGTCGACCAGATCCTCGACACCATCCTCTCCTGGCCCTCGGGCTCGAAGCTCCAGATCCTCGCCCCCGTCATCAGGGCGATGAAGGGCGAGCACAAGAAGATCCTCGAGGACGCCTCGAAGCAGGGCTTCGTCCGCGCCAGGATCGACGGCGAGTTGCGCGAGCTCGGCGATGAGATCAAGCTCGAGAAGCAGAAGAAGCACACGATCGAGATCGTGGTCGACCGCGTGAAGCTCGGCCCTGACTCGCGCAAGCGCCTCGCCGAGGCCGTGGAGGCCGCCCTCGACATCGCCGAGGGCATCGTCGTCGTCATCCGGGGCGAGGGGGCCGAGGCGAAGGAGGACTTCTTCAGCCAGAAGGGCGCCTGCCCCGAGTGCGGCATCTCCCTGCCCGAGATGGAGCCGCGCCTCTTCTCCTTCAACGCGCCCCAGGGCGCCTGCCCCGTGTGCTCGGGCCTCGGCATGGAGCTCGAGTTCGATCCCGACCTCGTCATCCCCGACCGTTCCCTCTCCTTCGAGGAGGGGGGCTGCATCCCCTACAACCCCGACGCGGCCTGGAACCGCAGCCGCTTCGAGGCCCTGGCCAAGCACTACAAGTTCTCCCTCGACACGCCCTTCGAGAAGCTGCCGAAGAAGGTCATGGACGCGATCTTCTACGGCACCGACGAGCCGGTCCACGTGAAGTACCAGAACCGCGAGGGCACGGGCCAGTTCGAGTACAACTCGAAGTTCAAGGGCATCCTCGCCGAGCTCAAGCGCCGCTATCTCGAGACCCAGAGCGAGGGCATCAAGCAGTGGCTCGAGCGCTTCATGACGGAGAAGACCTGCGCGGCCTGCGGGGGCAAGCGCCTCAGGCCCGAGGCCCTGGCGGTCACGGTGGGCGGCGCCTCCATAAACGAGCTCTCGACGAAGTCCGTGGACGAGACCCTCGCCTTCTTCAATACCGTCGAGCTCAACTCCACGGAGCGCCAGATCGCGAAGCAGATCCTCAAGGAGATCACGGCGAGGCTCTCCTTCATGAAGAACGTGGGCCTCGAGTACCTCACCCTCGAGCGAAAGGCCATGACCCTCTCGGGCGGCGAGGCCCAGCGCATCAGGCTCGCCACGCAGATCGGCTCCTCCCTCGTGGGCGTCCTCTACATCCTCGACGAGCCCTCGATCGGCCTCCACCAGCGCGACAACCAGAAGCTCATCGACACCCTCGTCTACCTCCGCGACATCGGCAACACCCTCGTCGTCGTCGAGCATGACGAGCAGACCCTCCGCACGGCCGACTACATCGTCGACCTCGGCCCCGGCGCCGGCGTCCATGGCGGCGCCGTCGTGGCGCAGGGCACTCCCGAGGAGGTGATGAGGAGCGCGAAGAGCCTCACGGGCCAGTTCCTCGCGGGCAAGCTCCGCATCGAGGTCCCCGGCGAGCGCCGGGCCGGCAACGGCAAGGCCATCACCATCAAGGGCTGCAAGGAGCACAACCTCAAGAACCTCGACGTCCGCATCCCCCTCGGCCTCTTCACCTGCATCACCGGCGTGTCGGGCTCGGGCAAATCGACCCTCCTCTCCGACCTCCTCTATCCCGTCATCTCGAACCGCATCATGGGCACCTCCTGGCCCGAGGGCGAGTACTCGGACATCAAGGGCCTCGACGCGATCGACAAGATCATCAACATCGACCAGAGCCCCATCGGCAGGACGCCGCGCTCGAACCCGGCCACCTATACCGGCGTCTTCGGCCTCATCCGGGACCTCTTCTCCTCGCTGCCCGAATCGAAGGCGAGGGGCTGGAAGCCCGGGCGCTTCTCCTTCAACGTGAGGGGAGGCCGCTGCGAGAACTGCCAGGGCGACGGCACCATCAGGATCGAGATGAACTTCCTCCCCGACGTCTACATCACCTGCGACGTCTGCCACGGCCACCGCTTCAACTCCGACACCCTCGATGTGCGCTACAAGGGCAAGAACATCGCGGAGGTCCTCGACATGACCATCGAGGAGGCCGCGGACTTCTTCGTGCACGTGCCGAGGATAGCCCACCACATGCAGACCCTCCTCTCCGTCGGCCTCGGCTACGTCAAGCTCGGCCAGTCCGCCCTGACCCTGTCGGGCGGCGAGGCCCAGCGCGTCAAGCTCGCCTTCGAGCTCGCCCGGCCCAGCACGGGAAGGACCCTCTACTTCCTCGACGAGCCGACGACGGGCCTCCACTTCGCCGACGTCAAGCAGCTCATGGAGGTCATCCAGCGCCTCGTGGACGCGGGCAACTCCGTCGTCATGATCGAGCACAACCTCGACGTCATCAAGCAGGCGGACTGGATCGTCGACCTCGGGCCCGAGGGCGGCTATCGCGGCGGCACCATCGTCGCGCAAGGAACGCCCGAGGACATCGTCAAGGTGAAGGCCTCGCACACGGGCAAGTACCTCAAGGACTATCTCCGCTCCTGAGGGCGTGGGCCGCCGCCCGCGTCCTCAGGCCGGCGGGCATCGCCCATCGCGGCCGCGCCGGAAGCGGCCGCCCCGGAAACGGCGCGGCGGCCGTAACGCGGCTGCCGCCTCCGGCCTTTCCAGGCAGCCCTTTCGCGCTTTACTCATTCCATGGGGCCGGAGTAATATACCTCGATGTCCTTTCGCCGACCCTGTACTGCGGCCCGCGCCATCCTCCTCGCCGCGGCCTTCTGTCCCCCCTTGCAGCTGTTCCGCCTGTCCGCGCAGGATGCCCCGGCGGCCGGCCCGCCGGCCCCTGCCGAGGCATCCACGCCCGCGGCTGCCGGACCGGGCGAGGAGGCGGACCTCGTCCGCCAGACCCTTTCGCTCGACATTTCCACCGCCTCGTTCTACGAGCTCGCCGACTGGCTCGGGAGCCTGGGCCTCTCCGATTCGGGCAGCGTTTCCGAGCTTCGTTCGCGCCTTTACGAGCATTACGGCGTAAAGGCTCCCGACGCCCCGGCAGCCGGAAAGACCATCACGATTGAGCGGGCCCTTTCCGCCGAGTACTTCACGGTCGAAGGCCAGGATGGAGCGGTCATCCGCGTCTCGGGAGGCGTCGTCCTCACCGTCAGGGACGCGGACTCCGGCGAGACCCAGACGCTCGAGGCTGACGAGATCGTGTATGACAAGGAAAGGAACGCGGTCTCCGCCAGGGGGCATGTCCGCTACAAGCGGACAACGTCGACATCGAGCGAGGAATTCTCGGGACAGACCCTCAACGTCGATCTCGACGACTGGTCGGGCGTCTTCCTCGACGGCAAGCTGCGTAGGTCGGGCAGCTCGTCGACCGGTTCCGGATCGTCGGCCGACGGCTCTGCGGCTTCGTCCGCGGCAAGCGGGACGGCCAAGGACCGCGGCTTCAGCTTCGAGGCCGAGACCATCCTCAAGCGGAGCGGAGATCTCCTCGTGCTCGACAACGGGCTCGTAACCGCCTGCGACGCGGAATCTCCCCACTTCTCGATACGGGCCAAGCGGCTCTGGCTTCTCGGCCCCAACGAGTGGGCCATCGCAGATGCCGTGCTCTCGATGGGCGAGGTCCCCCTCATCTGGATACCCTTCTTCTTCTATCCCGGCGAGGAACTGGTCTTCCATCCCGTCCTCGGCTTCCGCGAGAGGGAAGGGCACTTCCTCCAGACGACGATCTACCTCATCGGTTCGAAGCCCAGGTCGACGGGGTCGTCCATCCTGTCGATAGCCCAGGGCGACAGCACGGGGAAGAAGCAGCTCCGCGGCGTATTCCTGAAGCCGGTGGAGGGAACGGCCCCGAAGGACTCAGGCGCATCGCTGAAACTGCTCGCGGACGTATACTCGAGCCTCGGCGCCTGCGTGGGAATCATAGGCAATTTCCCCAAGGCCGGCCCCTTCGAGGGGCTGAAATTCGATGTCGAGGCGGGCGTGAGCCGTTCGATCTTCTCGACCTCGACCTCGACGGGCTACTCGCCCTACTCCGCGGCCGGAGACTGGGCGAGCGTATGGAACGAGTCAAGCTTCCTTTCGGCCGCCCTCCCTCTCCGCTTCGCCTTCAGTCTTTCCACGACCCTCAAGACAGGCCTTGGCAACGTATCGGTCGCCTTGCCGCTCTACTCCGACCGTTACTTCTCCGACGATTTCGGCAACCGTTCGGAGGACATGGACTGGATCGGCATCTCGGAGGATTCCTCCTCGGCCACGGCAAGCTCCTCGACGATCACCTCGTTCACCCAGAAGGTCGAGTGGAGCCACGGCTTCACGACGACGGCCCTCTCCCCGTGGCTTGGATCGGTCAACGTCAACAGGCTCGCGGCCTCCGTCGCCTGGCTCTCCGCGCTCAACGAGACGCTCAAGGCCTCGGAGTCGTCCACCCTCTTCGCCGTGGATCCCGCCCGCTACTATTTCTACCCGAACATCCTGAGGCCCCTCGACCTGTCGCTTTCCCTCAAGGGAAGCCTCCTCCCTGCGGCCGCCAAGGCAGCGGAGCGGGGCGCCGATGGCCTCGTCCTTCGTTCTCCCTGGGATGGCCCGGACTCCGGAAGCGAGACCCCGCGGGACGCTGCCCCCGGCCAGGCCTCGTCGCGGCAGGGCACTTCGACGCAGGACGATTTCCGGCTTCCCAAACGGCTGCCCTCCTTCGCCGCCTCTTCCGCTGCCGCCTCGTCCTGGTCCCTGACCTGGACCCTTGATCCGTCCGCCTACGTCGAGCAGCGCCTCCTTTCCGGCGAATGGGAAGGCCCCGCGGATATCGACATGTCCGAGCTCCTCTACAGCCTCATGTCCTGGCATCTAGGCGCGTCCCTCGCGACGGCGTACAACGCGCCCGGAGGCGCTTTCTCGGGAAGCCTGTCTCTCGGCTGGGTGTACCAGGACCAGAAACGCACGACCACCGACAACTCGACCTACGCCTCGCTGGTCTCTTCGTACCTCCTTACGGACTACGAGTACCGCCTCTCGAAGCTGACCTCCTCCCTGAAGCTCACCGCCAGGCCCTTCGCCGATTTCTGGCTCCTTTCCCCCACGACCCTGAGCTACGGCCTCGAAAGCTACCTTTTCGAGTACAGCTACGCCGGCCTCGACGGCGATGACCAGCCGGTCTACACGACCCTGGCTCCCGCCTGGAACAGCACCATGGTGACCTCCCACACGGCCTCGGCCCTCCTTGGCCTGCGGACCGGCGCCTCGACGCAGAGCCTCGGGTTGACGATGAGCCTGCCGCCCACCTCCGAGTCCTATACGGGCGCGGTAAACCTCGCCGCCAGCCCGGGCGGCTGGAAATGCACGGCGGCCCTCAAGGACCGGATGTACCGGACCTCGTCGCTCGCCACCTTCTCCTGGGACCCCCTGTCCTTCGCCCTGTCCGTGACGGCGCCCTTCGGCCTCGCGTTGTCCGATACACTCACCTATGACATGACGCTCGGCGACCTGACGGGGAACACCGCCACCCTCGGCTGGGGGCCGGCCTCGGCCTCCCTCGTGGCCGCGCAGGGCTACTACTACTACCCCGTCATCGGCTCGGGCTGGGTGGCCTACTCGTCGGAGAAGACCCTGGTGCTCTCGAGCTTCAAGGCCGCCTTCTCGAAGACCTGGAAAAGCGCCGCGGGCTCTCCCTTCACCGCGAGCCTCGCCGTCGATGCCTCGTATACCCAGAGCCTCCTCCAGTTCTCGAACTCCGTCCTCGCCCTTTCGCTCGGGCTCACGCTGAAGGTGACCGACGTGATCGACGTGAGCTTCAAGAGCGTCTCGCAGAACTCCTCGGCCTGGCGCTACTGCCCCTGGCTCTTCCCGGCGGTCGCGCTTACGGGATACTCGGCGGATTCCTACTTCAGGAACCCGCTCGTCGACATCCTGGACGGCTTCGCCTTCTGGGATACGAGCGCGCGGACCTCGAGCCTCTTCAAGCTCAAGAGCCTATCCGTCAGCGTCGCCCGCGATCTCCACGACTGGAACCTGTCCTTTTCCCTCACCTCGACGCCTACCCTCGACACCTCGTCGGTGCCCTACCGCTATGTCCTGGAATCGGAATTCTCCATCCTCCTCGCCTGGAAGGACGTCTCGCAGATCAAGGCGAGCCTCAGCAAGGATTCGGAAGGCTACAGCTTCTAGTCGCCTCTCCCGCATGACGAGAGGGCGGTACGTTGATTTTTTCTCCATGGACATGTAGAGTAACTGTCCAAAGGGGAACTCTTGGACGGAAGCATCGGGGTAGCGCTCGAAGATACGGCCCTTCTCGCGGATATCTGCGGCGCGAACGACTACAACCTACGCGTGATGGAGAGGCTTTTCGGCCACAGGGTCTTCTGCAGGGGCAACGAACTCTTCCTGGAAAGCGCCGATCCGGCGGATCATTCGCTGTTCCGCTCCCTCCTCGAACGGCTCATGGAATCCGAGGCCGAAGGCCTGCCCATCGGTCCGGACCTCATCATCGCCATGCACACCAACCTCACGCCCGAAGGTTCGGGCTGCGGCGGAGCCGGAAACGGACGCGGGCCAGGCGAGAGCTTCTTCGATTCCTGCGTCCAGATACCAGGCGGCATCGGCAAGGTCTTCCCTCGATCCAGGGCCCAGGCCCTCTACCTCAAGGGCCTCGAGACCCACGACCTCACCCTCGCCATCGGGCCGGCTGGCACCGGCAAGACCTACCTTGCCATGGCCTGGGCCCTCAAGGAGCTCCTGACCAGGTCGCGGCGCAAGCTGATCCTGACTCGTCCCGTCGTGGAGGCCGGCGAGAGCCTCGGCTACCTCCCCGGCGATCTCGCCCAGAAGATCAGCCCCTACCTGCGGCCCCTCTATGACGCGATGGAGGCCCTCGTGCCCTTCGAGATCGTCCGCCGCCTCGAGGAAAGCCGCTCCATCGAGATAGCCCCCCTTGCCTACATGCGCGGCAGGAGCCTCTCCAACTGCGTCGTGATACTCGACGAGGCGCAGAACACCACCAAGGAGCAGATGAAGATGTTCCTCACGCGGCTTGGCGAGAACACCAAGGCCATCGTGACCGGCGACATCACCCAGGTGGACCTGCCCCGCAAATCGGATTCCGGCCTCTCGCACGCCCTGGGCGTGCTCGGAGAGGTCGAGGAGATCCTCGTGTGCCGGCTCGATGCCAGGGACGTCGTCAGGAGCGAACTCGTGCGGAAGATCATTGCAGCCTATGAAAACGAATAAGCCCTCGGCCCTGCGTTCCTTCCTCGACCTCAGGGGCGTGGAAGTCCCGACCGCCCTCATCCTCGCCTCGGCCTTCGTCCTCGGCCTCGCCCTCGTCCTCCTTCCCGGCCCTGGAGCCGCCCTGTCCCGGAGCGATGTCGGCGAAACCGCCGTCGGTTCGGTGGCCTCGCGAGACGTGGTCGCGGACAAGAGCATGAGCTACATCGACCAGAAGGCCACGGCCTTGAGGCTCGAGGCCGAGGAAAGGCTCGTCCTGCCGGTCTTCGTGATCGACGAGGCCGCGGGCGAGGCCGCCATGGATCGGTTCCGCGGCTTCCAGGACCTCGTGCTCTCGCTCTCCTCGGGAGAGTATGCCCCCGACAGCCTGTATTTCCAGGTGCAGAGCCAGTTCCCCGGCCTCATGGCGCGGGATGACCTCGTCGCCCTCGCCGCATATCCGCTCAAGGCCCAGGTCTTCTCCAACGCCGACGCGGTCCTCAGGCGCATGCTCGAGAACGGCGTCGCGGCCCTCCCTGATACCGGCCTCGAGGGCTTCAACAGGGACTATTTCGAGCTGCGCAGGATCCATGGACGGAAGACGCTTGACGAGGAGGTGCCCACCTCGCGTCTCGTCACGAGGGACGGCCTTCCCGAGGCCATCGCCGCCGAGGTCAAGGCCCGCCGGATTCCGGACAACCTCTCCGCTCCCGTCGCGGCCCTCGTCCGGAGTTTCGCCGTCGAGGACCTCTTCTTCGATGCCGACGCCAGCCAGCAAAAGCTCGAAAGCGTCCGTGCGCGCATCGATCCCGTGGTCAGGACGATCGCGCGAGGCGAGCACATCCTCCGGAAAGGCTTCGTCGTCACCGAGACGGACTTCGAGAGGCTGCAGGCGGCCTTCGAATCGGCCTCCCGCGCCGACTGGGGCAGGTTGGCCGGCGATACGGGCCTCTTCATCCTCCTCTTCGCCTTCTCCCTCCTCATGTTCAGGAAGGAAGTCTCCGGCGCCAGCCTGGATCGCAACGAGCTCCTCCTCGTGGCAGGCGCCTCCCTGGTCTTCCTCGCCGGCGCCGTCCTCCTAAGCCGCTACGCGGGCCTGCCGGACTCGCTCTACATCGCGATCTTCCTTCCCGGGGCCCTCTTCACGGTCCTCCTTGCGGTGCTCGCGGGGCAGCGTTTCGCCCTCCTCGTGGGCTTCCAGCTTTCGCTCATCGTCCTCCTCGCCACGGGCCTCGACGCCCGGGCCTTCGCTCTCTGCCTCGTGTCCTGCGAGGCCGGCGCCCTGTCCGTCCGCAGCGCCACCTCCCGCATCGATCTCGTCCGCGCCGGCGCCATCCTCGCCCTCGTCGAAGGCGTCGCGGCCTCGGTCATCGCGGCTCCCGCGGCCCGGTCGGCCCTCGACATCCTGGGGCCCGCCGGCGCGGGCGTCGCGAACGGCTTCCTCTGCGGCGTCCTCGCCCTGGCCCTCATCCCCGTGGTCGAGCAGGCGCTCAACGCGCCCACCCGCTTCAGGCTCATGGAGCTCTCCGACCTCAACGCTCCCATACTGAAGCGCCTCCTGACCGTGGCGCCCGGCACCTACAGCCATTCGGTCACGGTGGCCCACCTCGCGGAATCCGCCTGCAGGGAGATAGGCGCGGATCCCCTCCTCGCGCGCGTCGGTGCCTACTACCACGACATCGGCAAGATCGAGCAGCCCGAGTACTTTGTGGAGAACCAGTCCGGCTACAACAAGCACGACGAGATCAACCCGAGGCTTTCCGCCACCGTCATCCGCAGCCACGTCAAGCTCGGCGTCGAGAAGGCGAGGGCGCTCGGGCTTCCCGAGGCCGTCGTGGCCATCGTCGGCGAGCACCATGGCAACGGCAGGATCAGCTATTTCTACAACCAGGCCCTGAAGGACGATCCCGAGGCCAAGGCCGAGGACTTCTGCTATCCGGGCCAGACCCCGGGCAGCCGCGAGTCGGCGGTCGTCATGCTCGCCGACACGGTAGAGGCCGCGACGCGCACGCTCAAGCGGCCCACCATCTCCCGCCTCGAGGACTTCATCAAGGAGCTCGTCATGGACAAGGTGAAGGGCGGCCAGCTCGACCGCTGCGACCTCACCTTCAGGGACCTCGAGACGATCAAGGACAGCTTCGCCCGCATACTTGCGGGGCACTTCCACTCGCGGATAGAGTATCCGAAAATGAAAGGGGAGGCGCGATGAACGACGTCGAGATCTCGGCGGAAGGCGTCCCGGATCCGGGCTGGCTCCCGAAGGCCGGCTCCTTCGCGCAGGCCGTGCTCGCGAGGCTCGGCAAGGACGGCTGGGACCTGTCCATCCTCGTCTGCGGGGACGACTTCATCCACCGCCTCAACGCCCAGTACCGCGACAAGGACGAGCCTACGGACGTCCTCTCCTTCGACCAGGGCACGCGGTACACGACCCCCGAGGGGGAGGAGCGCTGGCTCGCCGGCGACATCGTCATCTCGCTCGAGGCGCTCGCGCGCAACGCCTCCGAATTCGGCGTGCCCGAGGACGAGGAGCTCCGCCGCCTCATCGTGCACGGCATCCTCCACCTCTCTGGCCATGACCATTCGGACAACGACCCCGGACAGCCCATGCTGAGGCTCCAGGAGGAGCTCCTCTCCGCGCTGGCCGCGGAAAGGATACTATGAAACCAAGGTTCATCTCGCGGCTCGCCGACCTCAGGGCGAGGGGACGCGGGAAGGCCGACGAGGCGACGGAGCCCCCCCGCGACGACGGCGAGGAGGCCCTCGCCGAGCGGCGCGAGATGATCAGGGGCGTCCAGGAGCTCGGGGATACCATCGTCAAGGAAGTGATGGTCCCCCGCACCGACGCCTTCTTCCTGCCCCTCGACACCGAGCGCCAGGACCTCCTCGAGCAGGTGGTCGCCTGCGGCCACTCCCGCATCCCCGTGTATCGCGGCAGCGTGGACGAGGTGGTCGGCATACTCTACGCGAAGGACCTCCTCAAGGTCCTCGTCAGGGGAGGCGACCTCTCGCTCGCGAGCCTGGTGCGCAAGCCCTTTTTCGTGCCGGAGACCAAGCGCATCGATTCGCTCTTCCGCGAGATGAAGCGCCGTCGCGTCCACATCGCCGTGGCGGTCGACGAGTACGGCGGGGTCTCGGGCCTCGTCTTCCTCGAGGACATCATCGAGGAGATCGTGGGCGAGATCGACGACGAGTTCGACGAGGTCCGCGAGGCCGTCATACGGCTCGGCGAGGGACTCTGGCTCTGCGACGCGATGGCTGACCTCGAGGAGATCGGCGAGGACACGGGCCTTGCCCTTCCCTCGGGCGATTTCGATACCCTGGGGGGCTACCTGTTCGGGCTCTTCGGGCGCATTCCCGCCCGGTCGGAGAGCGTGAGCGCCGCCGGGGCGGAGTTCACCGTGCAGGACATGACCGGAAACCGCATAACGAGCGTGCGCATACGCAGGCTGCCCGTCGAGGAGGAGGAACCGTGAGGCCTACATCCCGTGCCGTCCTTGCCGCATTGTGCCTCGCCTGCCTCGTGGCGCCGACGCTGGCCGCGCAGTCGGCGGCCGACGCCCGTGGTCTCTATTCGGCGGCCGAGACGCGCCGCGTGGCCGAGGACTGGTATGGCGCCATAGAGGGCTACCTCGCCGCCCTCGCGAAGAATCCCTCCTATTCCGAGGCCATGGTGGGCCTCGCCGAGTGCTACTATGCCCTCGGCGAGTACGACCAGGCCCTTTCCTACATCAAGAAGGCCAGCCCCCTGAGGCGCGGCGATACGGCCCTCGGGAACCTCGAGGGCTTCGTGCGTATCGGCCTCGAGGACGTCGAGGGGGCCAAGGCCCTCTTCGCCGCCGTCCAGTCGGCCAAGCCGAACGACCTCGATGCCCGCTTCGGCCTCGCCCTCCTCGATCTCGCGGCGGGGCGGAAGTCCGATGCCAGGACAAGGCTCGAGGACAGCCTCCGCATCTCGCCCCAGAACGTGCGGGCCCTCCTTTCGCTCTCCCTCATCGCGGCCGACCAGGGCAGGCAGGCCGACGCCGAGGCCCTCATGGAGCAGGCCCTCCGCTTCCATGGCGGCGAGGCCAGGGTCCAGTACACGGCCGCCCGGCTTTCCGCCCAGGCGGGAGACCTCGACAAGGCCATCTTCCACGCTCGGAACGCCGTCCAGCAGGACGCGTCGATGTCGGCCGCCCGCCTCCTCCTCGCTTCCCTCCTCTACGAGTCGGCCTCCTACGCCGAGGCCATGGCCATCATGCAGGAGGGCGTAGCCAAGGACCGCAGGAACTCGGGCGCCTGGTACACCCTCGGCCTGGCCCAGGCCGCGGCGGGCAGGACCCAGGACGCCATCTACAGCCTCAGGCAAGCGGTCGCCCTCCGCGACGACGACGAGGTTGCCCGGCTCGCCCTCGAGAACCTCGTCATGGACACGAGCCCCATCGAGTCCCTCTCCCGGGAGCCCTACGCGGACTGGCACTTCGACCGCGGCCGGCAGTTCGAGTCCAAGAGCTACTTCGACGCCGCGGCCGCCGAATACCGGCGGGGTCTGTCCCTCAACCCGAATTCGAAGCGGGGCAGGGTCCTCTACGCGGAGCTCCTGAGGAAACGAGGCCTCCCGGCCCGCCAGCTGGCCCAGCTCGAGTTCCTCGAGGGCATCGGCGCGGCCGACACCTCGGTCCGCGACTCGATCGAGACCTGGCAGAGCCTCCTCCAGGAAAGCGTCTCGAAATCCTGGAGGATGGACCAGTTCAGCCTGCCCAAACGCCATTGCCGCGTGGCCATCTTCTATGTAAGCGGAAGCCGCTCCCTCGCCGGGGAAGAGGGATCCCATACCGCCTTCACGCCCACGGCCCTCCGCTACCTCGAGGATTTCCTCGGAGTCTCGTCCCGGATCGAGATCCTGGACCTGCCTCCCGCCGTGTCGAGCCCTTCCGAGGCCTTCAGGAAGGGGAGGGAAGGCGGAGCCGATTACTACATCATCTATGGCGCCTCGGAGACGGAGCGGGACGTCCGCCTCAGCGCGGAGATCCATGTGGCGAGGACGGGCAGCCTCGCCGCCAGCTTCAACGCCTACAGGACGGGCAACGACAGGCTCAAGGATTCCACGGCCAGGCTCTCGGGCCTCATCGAGTCGGCCTTCCCCGTCACCGGACTTCTCTTGAAAAGAAGCCAGGACAAGGCCCTCGTGGACCTTGGGTCCCAGGACGGCCTCAAGGTAGGCGACAAGCTGGTCATCGTACGCAAGGGTGAGCTCTCCATCCTGCCCGAAGGCCTCGGCCCTTCCTATGCGCAATCCTCCGTAGTCGGCGAGTTCACCGTGACCGCCCTGGACGAAGAGGTCTGCGAAGGGACGGTCAAGGCGGCCGGCTTCTACGACACCATAAACAATGGGGACTCCGTGCTCCCGGCGCCGCCGCCCGCGGCTGGCCCGGCTTCGCCGGCTGCCAAGGTCTCTTCGGGCG
>Ga0209098_1003231_pt1 | contig 13767 bp, 9 predicted proteins | sample AD_JPNHW1_MetaG_FD_184429 | JGI IMG/M metagenome (GOLD analysis project Ga0209098, IMG submission 184429) | Active sludge microbial communities of municipal wastewater-treating anaerobic digesters from Japan - AD_JPNHW1_MetaG (SPAdes) (version 2) | ecosystem: Engineered > Bioreactor > Anaerobic >... | reverse complement strand
ATTTCGGGATGGAAGGTGACCTTTTCAAAAAACGGGAAGAATTGGTAAAACCCATTCAGGATGAGATACTTAAGGCGATAAAAGAAATAGCAGTGGAAGGAAGTTATGCTGTTATATTCGACACTGCAGCCGGAGGAAATATCCTGTTTGCAAATCCTAAATTTGACCTCAGCGACACGGTACTTGAAAAATTAGGTTATAAGAATTAATTAATTACTTTTGCACAAATTGTATAAATAATAATCATAAAATGAAAAGATTAACAGGACTAGCGGTTTTTTTCTTTCTCCTGGCTTTCTCCGGACAGGATCTGAATGCACAGAATGTGAAATTTGGCCATATTAACAGCGATGAACTAATTCAGGCCCTTCCAGAGTTCGATACTGCAAACGTACAACTACAGAAATTCCAGAAAGAACTTATAAATGCACTTGAACTTATGCAGGTTGAATACAACAATAAAACTGAGGCATACAGCAAGGATGCAAAAAACCTTACAGATATTGTCAGGCAGACAAAAGAACAGGAGCTTCTTGATATGCAGAGGCGTATCCAGGAATTCCAGGCTTCAGCCCAGCAGCAGCTTCAGGAGAAACAGGCCGAACTATTTCAGCCTATAATGGCTAAGGTCGACAAGGCAATCAAGGATATTGGCAAGGAAAACGGTTATGTTTACATATTTACAGTAGGACAGGGCAGCTCACTTGTTTATTTTGATGAAACAAAGAGCACTAATATCATGCCGCTTGCAAAAGCCAAGCTTGGTGTAAAGTAAATTAAACAGAAAATATTCATGACCATCTGCATAATGGCAGATGGTCATTTTTTTAATTCTTAGTTGAAGTGAATAAACAACCTATCGGAATATTCGATTCAGGAGTCGGAGGACTGACAGTGGCTCATGCCATCAAGCAGATACTCCCGGGTGAAAACATTGTCTATTTCGGCGATACTGCCCATCTTCCTTACGGTGACAAATCAGAAGAGGCTATAAGGTCGTATTCAAAGAGGATTGCCGAGTTTCTTCTTGAGCATAATTCAAAAGTAATTCTGATTGCCTGTAACTCAGCATCAGCATCGGCTTTCGAATATCTTAAGAAAGAATTCGAAAACCGTGCAATAATACTCGATGTGATTGATCCTGTTGTTGAATACCTGAAGACAAGAAAGATAAGCAATATAGGGGTTATAGGTACAAAGAGAACAATCAGTTCAGGCACCTATGAAAACAAGATAAATAAAGCAGCACCTTCATCAAAAGTAGTATCTCTTGCCACTCCTCTTCTTGTGCCAATGATCGAAGAAGGTTTCATTTTTGATGACATAAGCAATGCTATAATCCGTGCATATTTGTCGAATGAAACTCTTGCCGGAATACAGGCGCTTATCCTTGGCTGCACTCATTACCCTATAATAAAGAACCAGATAAGCAAGTTCTTTAACTTTAACGTTGAAGTAGTTGATTCAGCGAGGATTGTATCAATAATGGTCAGGGATATTCTTGACAGGAAGCAACTGCTTAATGAAAATGGAGGAGGTGAGGATAAATTTTTTATTTCAGATTACACTCCCTATTTTGAGAAGATTGCCAGAATGTTTTTCGAGGGGGAAATCAACCTTAAGAAAGCTGACATCTGGTGCTGAATATAAAAACATGATCATTATCATGCATACGGATCATTTTTAATACCATTTTGCGTATATTAATTAGTTAGTTTTGTGCTAAGTAAGAAGTCTTAGATAAGTCCATTACCTAAAAAATCAGCTTATTATGGGTAAGAATACAAGCGTTATAGAAAGAGAAGAAGTTGTCATAAGGTTTTCAGGCGATTCAGGAGATGGAATGCAGCTGACAGGAACATTATTTTCCGATACAGCCGCCCTGTTTGGAAATGATGTCTCCACTTTTCCTGATTACCCTGCTGAAATCCGCGCACCACAGGGATCAGTGGGAGGGGTTTCAGGCTTTACCGTCCATCTTGGTCATTCCGAGATAAATACACCGGGTGATTTTACGGATGTTCTCGTAGCAATGAATCCGGCTGCTGTAAAGGCAAATGCAGCCTGGGTAAAGGAGGGAGGAACAATAATTTATGATCTCGATAATTTCACAGATAAGAATATTGAAAAAGCAGGATATATAAAAGATCCAATAAAAGAGGAGAATTTTGAGTCGTATAACATAATTGCTGCACCTATTTCAACTCTTGTAAAGGAAGCCCTGAAGGATTACGAACTGGATCCTAAAACAATTCTGAGAACAAAGAATATGTTTGCACTTGGAATGGTTTACTGGCTTTTTGACCGTAAATTAAACTATACAGAAGCATTTTTTGATAAGAAATTTCACCATAAGCCAAAGATTGCACAAGCTAATAAGGTAGCACTGAGAGCTGGTTATTACTATGCTGAAACCATTGAGGCTCTTACACCAATATATAAGATTCTTCCTGCACCTATTGCAAAGGGAAAGTACAGGAATATCAATGGAAACACAGCTACTGCATGGGGTTTCATAGCAGCTGCTGAGAAAGCCGGTCTGAAGTTGTTCATTGGCTCCTATCCAATAACTCCGGCAACAGGAATACTTGAGGAGCTTGCTGCACGAAAGGACCTTGGTGTAATAAGTTTTCAGGCAGAGGATGAAATAGCTGGTATTTGTACTGCGCTGGGAGCCAGTTTTGCAGGCAGGCTGGCTATTACAACAACATCAGGTCCGGGCCTTGCACTTAAGTCGGAAGCCATCGGACTTGCAGTAATGACAGAATTGCCTGTTGTTATTGTTGATGTCCAGCGAGGAGGACCTTCAACAGGTTTACCGACTAAAACTGAACAGGCTGATCTGTTCCAGGCTCTTTATGGCCGGAATGGTGAATCTCCGCTTGTCGTTATTGCTTCAGGCACACCGACTGATTGTTTTGATTATGCCTTTGAAGCTGCCAGGATAGCGCTGGAACACATGACACCGGTTCTGCTGCTTACTGACAGTTATCTTGCAAATGGCACAGAGCCATGGAAGATCCCTTCAATGAAAGATATCAGGGAGATAAAGCCAAGGTATGCCAGCCCGGAAGAGCTGCCTTTTGTGCCTTATAAAAGGGATGAGGAGACACTGGCACGTTCATGGGCAATTCCCGGTGTTCCCGGACTTCAGCACAGGATAGGAGGACTTGAGAAAAATACAAAGGGGAATGTGTCATATCTTCCTGACAATCATGAAAAAATGGTCAGGATAAGGGCTGAGAAAGTAGAAAGGGTTTCGAATGAAGTGCCTGACCTGCTTGTTCAGGGTTCAGATTCCGGCGATCTTCTGATAGTCGGTTGGGGAGGATCTTATGGTTTTATTGTAACCGCCTTCCGTGAGTTGATAGCAGAAGGTCATAATGTGAGTTTTGTGAATTTCAATTATATTAATCCGCTCCCGCGAAATGTTAAGGATGTATTCAGCAGGTTCAGGAAAATTGTTGTTTGCGAACTGAACCTCGGACAGTTTGCTGATTATCTCAGGATGAAGCACCAGGAATTCACATATCATCAGATAAATAAAGTGCAGGGCGTTCCTTTCACAATAAGTGATATTAAAGATAAATGCATAAAATTGCTGGAGGAAAAATAACATGGAAGAGACAACCTTAAAATATACCGCCAAGGATTACAAGAGTGATCAGGAAGTAAGATGGTGCCCTGGCTGCGGAGACCATGCCGTTCTGAGTTCTGTTCAGCGTGCCCTTGCCGAACTTGGCATTCCCAGGGAACAGATAGCATTTATTTCTGGTATCGGATGCTCATCAAGGTTTCCATACTACATGGATACTTATGGTTTCCATGGTATACACGGCCGTGCAGCAGCCATTGCCTCCGGTGTCAAGACTGCCAATCCTGAATTGTCAGTATGGCAGATAACCGGTGATGGTGATGCTCTTGCAATAGGGGGAAACCACTTCATACATGCAGTCAGAAGAAATATCGACCTGAATATAATTCTGTTCAATAATGAAATATACGGACTTACAAAAGGTCAGTATTCTCCTACTTCATCAAAAGGACTTGTTACAAAAACTTCACCCTTTGGTACCGTTGAGGAACCATTTTCGGTTGGTGAACTTGTAATAGGTGCAAAAGGTAAATTCTTTGCAAGAACAATAGATGCCAATATTGCTCTTTCAACTCAGATATATACTGCAGCAGCAAGGCACAAGGGAGCAAGTGTTATTGAAGTACTCCAGAATTGCGTGATTTTCAATGATGGAATACATGAAGAAGTCACCGGAAAGGAAGTCAGGGATGAAAGAACAATAATCCTTAAGCATGGTGAGCCGATGATTTTCGGAAAAGACAACGAAAAAGGCCTCATTCTCGATGGACTTAAACTGAAAGTTGTGAAAATAGGTGAGAATGGTATAACTGTAAAGGATCTTTTGATCCACAATGCTGCAGAGCCTAATCCCGGTATTCAGTATATGCTTGCAAATATGAGGTATCCGGAATATCCTGTTGCACTGGGAATTATCAGGGCTGTTGAAGGAATTACCTACGACGCCTCTGTTCACGGGCAGATAAAAAATGTCAGGGAAAACGCAAAGATAAAATGCATGGACGATCTGCTATCAAGTGGCTCAACATGGAATGTTGAATAAAGAGAAAAATCAGGCCCCTGAATACAAGCGTCTCCTTCATGAGCAGCAGGAGAGGCTCAAGGAACTTGCTTGCATTAACCAGACAGCGGCAATTTTAAAAGAAAATCAACCTGTTGAAGACTCCCTCCGCAGGATTGTAATGCTGCTGCCGCCAGCCTGGCAATACCCCGATTTTACTGTCGCCAGAATAACATATTCCGGGAAAAGCTTCACAACCAGCGGATTCTTTGAAACAAACTGGAGGATGTCACAGGATCTTGCCACAATAGATGGTGAATCACTTACCATTGAGGTATATTATACAAATGAATTCAGGGAAGAATTCGAAGGACCCTTTCTTAGGGAAGAGCGTGACCTTATTCAGAACATCGGCAGCCTTATAACCGGGTATATAAACAGTTTCATGGCAAAGGAACTGATCAGGCTTTCCCGCACTGCCGGCTCAGAACCTGATATTCAGAGAGATCTTTCAAGCAAACAACTCCTGCAGAAATTTCTTAACAGGCACAATGCTGAAAGAGATGTATTTCATGATCTTATGCCTTTCAGGGTAAAGGAGATACTGCTTATTGCCAACCTGTATGACGCTTATTCAATTGAGGGTGAAGGCCGTTTTGCCGAACATATTCTGGGTGATTATTTCAAGGGAAATATTACCTCAATTCCCAGGGTGACTGGCGTTTCAAGTGAAGAAGATGCCTTTATGCGCCTGTCATCAAGGTATCACGATATGATCATAATTATGGTCGGCGTTGACCGCGACACTCCTGTGGAACTGTGCAGGAGAATAAAATTCAAATACCCCTATATTCCTGTTTATCTGCTGCTTGGAAATACAAAGGATGTTCCGTTCATTCGTAAACAGAAAGCACTTGGCGTGCCCTTTGATAATTATTTTGTCTGGACCGGTGAAACCCGTATTCTGTTTTCAATGGTCAAGCTGCTTGAAGACAGGGTGAATATTGACAATGACACTCAGAAGGGACTGACAAGACTGATACTGATTGTTGAAGATTCGGCGGACTATTATTCCACCTACCTTCCGCTTGTTTACAACCTTGTTATGGAACAAACAAGGAATCTTGTTGATGATGAATCGGATGACGAATTGTTTAAGATGCTGAAACTGAGGGCGCGTCCTAAAATAATGCTCGTTTCCGATTTTGAAGAAGCAATTAAGTGTTATAAAAAATACCGTGACAGCCTTCTTTGTGTGATTTCTGATGTCAGGTTCCCAACGAAGGGTGAAATGAATGAAACTGCCGGAGTGGATTTTCTCAGGCTTGTTAGGGACGAGAATCCCGGCCTGCCTCTGATACTCCAGTCATCCGATACGGAGAATGCAAAATATGCTTATTCCCTTAAGGCAACTTTCATAAATAAAAATTCACAAAGCCTGCTTCAGGACCTCAAGACCTTTATTAATTATTATCTGGGTTTCGGTCCTTTCATTTACCGCGACAGCAAAGGTCGTCAGATTGCTGTGGCCAAAACTATGAAGGAGTTTGAGATGCTCCTTCAGACAGTCCCCGATGAATCACTTGTGTATCATGCTTCACGAAATAACTTCTCGCAATGGCTCATGGCTCGGGGGGAAGCAAGAATCGCCAGGGATATTAATCCGCTGAAAGCCGGTGATTTTGCAAGCGTTGCTGAATTCAGGGAATTTCTGATAGGCCTGATATGGCAGCGAAAGAAGGAAATGAATGCCGGCAGGGTAATAAACTTTGAGGAATCTTCAGTTCCTGATGAAACAAATGTTGTCAGTCTCATTGGTGGTTCAATGGGAGGAAAGGGAAGGAGCCTTGCTTTTGTAAATGCCCTGATTTACAGTTTCGACCTCGGCAGGCTGCTGCCCGGGATCAATATTAAAAGCCCTGTAACTGCAATAATCGGAACAGACGAGTTTGACATGTTCATGGAACGCAACAGGCTGTGGGATCAGGTTAAGAATGAAACTGATTTTCTGAAGCTTCAGAAATGTTTTCTCAACGGAAGCCTGAGCTATACACTTGAAAAAAAGCTCAGGATACTGCTGAGAATGATAAAAAAACCTGTTGCAGTACGCTCCTCAAGCCTCTATGAAGATTCAATGAGCCAGCCATTCTCCGGCATCTTTGCAACATACCTGCTTCCTAATAATAATGAAGATCCTGAAATCAGGATGAAGCAGCTGTCAGATGCCATAAAGCTTGTTTTTTCTTCAATATATTCCGACAATTCACGGACTTATTTCAATGCAATAAATTACAAAATTGAGCAGGAAAAGATGGCCGTAATTATCCAGGAGGTCGTGGGTAACAGGTACGAGGATGCCTTCTATCCGCATGTCAGCGGAACTGCACAGTCATTCAACTTCTACCCTGTTGCTCACATGGTGCCAGAAGATGGTTTTGCCGTCGTGGCAGTGGGGCTGGGCCAGTATGTTATGGAAGGTGAAAGATCGTACAGGTTTTCGCCTGCATATCCTGCAATTGACATTATATCACATAAGGATCTCTACAGGAATTCGCAGGTGCATTTTTATGCAGTCGACATGTCAGAAAGAAAGCTGAATCTTCTTGATGGTGAGATAGCCGGACTTGTATCACTGGAGATTTCAGCAGCTGAAAAGCATGGAACAATTATCCATTCTGCCTCAGTCATGAATGCTGACAATGATACGATTACACCAGGACTTGACGCTCCGGGACCACGTGTAATAAATTTTGCAGATATACTTAAGTACGAATATATACCTCTGGCTTCCACGCTCCGCACAGTACTTGATGTTGTTACAGAAGCATTCGGAACACCTGTGGAGATTGAATTTGCAATTGATCTGACAAAGGATTCCGGAGGCAATGCCTCATTTTACCTTCTTCAGATAAAACCACTTGTAGGAAGCTATGCCGGTTACTCAATTGACCCGTCGACAATCGATGATGACAAAACTGTGCTTATATCTAAGAAAAGCATGGGTAACGGGCTGATAGATAATATTACTGATTTTGTTTATATTGAACCTGCTGATTTCGATAATACGCTTACAACAGAAATGGCAGCAGAAATCGAGAGTATAAACCGGAAAATGCTGGCTGAAAAACGGCAGTATGTACTTGCAGGCCCTGGCCGCTGGGGTACCCGTGACAGATTTATCGGAGTGCCTGTAGACTGGCCCCAGATTTCAAATGCCAGGGTAATTGTTGAATGCGGACTTCCCGGCTTTCATGTTGATGCATCCCTCGGATCACACTTTTTCCACAATGTTACTTCAATGAATGTCGGGTATTTTTCAGTCGATGAGGAGATCCATGGCGGTAAGATATACTGGGAAAAACCTGCCAGGCAACAACTTATTGAAAAGGGAAGGTTTTTCAGACATGTCAGGTTTGAGAAGCCATTGATAATCAGGATGGACGGAAGAAAAGGAATGGCAGTTATTTCAGAAAATAAATAAAGCCGATATATGACATTCATTGACGGTATACTTGATATCCAGAAATACGATTTTACCGACACCTCGTTCGATCTGCTCATGCAGAAAAGGATCCATCGGGTACTTGTGATCTGCAGCAATTATGACAATTACATGCTTGAGGAAGATGGAAGGATTGATGAGCAGATATTCAATGAATATGCATCGCTTAACCTGCGCTACCCGCCTACCTTTGTTCAGACTGATAATGAGGAAGATGCATTCAAAATACTTGGTGAAGGAAACGTCGACCTTGTTATATCGATGCTCAGCCTTAAGGGAACAGATGTATTTGGCCTGGCTAAAAGAATAAAGGAAAAGCATGCAAGCATTCCTATTGTTGTGCTAACATATTTCTCCCGTGAAGTATCACTGAGGCTTGAAGGTGAGGATCTCAGCGCTATCGATTATGTATTCTGCTGGCTTGGGGATGCTTCTCTTATCCTTGCCATTATTAAGCTGATAGAGGATAAAATGAATGCCGATCACGATATTGAGAATATTGGTGTTCAGGCAATTATCCTTGTTGAGAATTCAATCCGGTACATATCCCTGTACCTGCCTAATATCTATAAAATTGTTCTGATGCAATCGCTTGATTTTCAGAGAGAAGCCCTGAATGAACACCAGCGGATGCTGAAGATGCGGGGCCGTCCGAAAATCCTGCTTGCAAACAATTTCAATGATGCACTCGACCTCTACTATAAATATAAATACAATGTCCTCGGAGTTATTTCTGATATAAGCTACAAGCGCGATGGTATTCAGGATGAGAATGCCGGCATTGAGCTCTGTAAAGTTGTTATGGCTGATGACGACAAGGTGCCTTTCCTGCTCCAGTCTTCCAGCCTTTCACACAAGAAAATTGCCGAGGAAATGGGCGCAGGCTTTATTAATAAATATTCCAAATCACTTTCTCTTGAGCTGCGAAACTTCATAATTCAGAACCTTGCTTTCGGACCTTTTGTCTTCAGAAACCCTGATACAATGGAACCGATAGCTATTGCAACCGACCTCCAGAGTCTTCAGCAGAAATTGCTTACGATACCTGATAATTCACTTGAGTATCATGCATCAAGGAATCATTTCTCGAAATGGCTGAATGCACGTGCTTTCTTCCCTGTTGCACAGATGTTCAAATACATCAGGAAGGAAGATTTTGCCTCTAAAGATGAGATGCGCAGATTCCTGTATGTTGCAATTTCAAGTTTCCGGCTCGGCAAGGGGAGGGGAGTGATTGCGAAATTCGACAAGGCAAGCTTTGATGAATATCAGATCTTCTCACGTATCGGCGAAGGATCAATAGGAGGAAAGGCAAGAGGACTGGCATTCATAAACAGGATAATAAAAAATAACAAGCTCTTCAATCTTTTCCCCGATGTTATTATCACAATACCCAGGACTGTGGTATTGAGCACTGATATTTTTGATGAGTTTATGGAACAGAATAACCTGTATTCTGTTGCTCTTTCCGATCTTACCGACAGTGAGATCCTTGATAAGTTCATAAATGCTGAATTACCTGGACATGTACTTCAGGATTTCTATGCTTTTCTTTCGGTCTCAAAGAATGTACCTATTGCAGTGCGCTCCTCAAGCAAGCTGGAAGATTCACATTATCAGCCATTTGCCGGCATATATTCTACCTACATGATCCCGAGGATCGCTGATAACAAGCTTATGGTCAAGATGCTGTCAGATGCAATAAAGGAGGTATATGCATCAGTCTATTATAAAAGCAGCAAAGCCTATATGACGGCAACTGCAAACGTAATTGATGAGGAGAAGATGGGCATAATACTTCAGGAGGTATGCGGTACCCGTCATGGAGATATTTTCTATCCTACTCTTTCAGGCGTGGCCAGGTCGATAAATTATTACCCTATTGGTTCGGAAAAGGCAGGTGATGGTATTGTGAATATGGCTTTCGGACTTGGAAAACTTATTGTTGAGGGAGGTATGTCTCTCAGGTTTTCACCACGCTACCCAAAAAAAATACTTCAGCTTTCTTCACCCGAGACTGCCCTCAGGGATACACAGAAGGTATTCTGCGCCCTCGACCTGAATGCAGGTAGCTTTGTTCCTTCTACCGACGATGGTGTTAACATCCTTAAGATCGACATCAAAGATGCAAACAATGACGGTGCGATGAAATATGTTGGCTCAACCTACGACAGGGTTAACCATATTCTCAGGGACGGGATAAGTCATCCGGGTAAAAGAGTAATTTCATTTGCAAATGTACTGCAGCACAAGGCATTTCCTGTTGCTGAAATAATAAGCACCCTGCTCGACCTTGGTCAGAAGGAGATGAATAACCCCGTTGAAATTGAATTTGCAGCAAATCTTGAGACACCTCCCGGTACTCCAAAGGTGTTCAGTTTTCTTCAGATCAGGCCAATAGTTCATACAGAGGAAACAGTCAACATCAACCTCACCCACATAAGACCTGAAAATACGATAGTCTATTCTGATTCAGCCCTTGGTAACGGAACTTTTAAGGGGATTTGTGATCTGGTATATGTCAGGCCCGAATCCTTCAATGCAGCCAATAATAAAAACCTTGCAATTGAGATTGAGAATCTGAATGCAAACTTTGTCAGGCAGTCATCAGGTTATGTACTCATAGGTCCGGGCCGCTGGGGCTCATCTGATCCATGGCTTGGTATACCTGTCATCTGGCCGCAGATTTCTGCTGCACGGATTATAATTGAATCAGGACTTAAAAACTACAGGATAGATCCCAGTCAGGGGACACATTTCTTTCAGAATCTTACATCATTCCGTGTCGGATATTTCACAATAAATCCATATATAAAGGAGGGATTTTATGATGTGGATTTCCTTAACAGCCTTGAGGCAGTTTATGAAAACGAACATATCAGACACATAAGGTTCTCTAATCCCCTTGATATAATGATAGATGGCAGAAAGCACAAGGGAGTTATAATGAAGCCAGGGGAGAAGTGACAAAAGTGACTAGAGTGCCTAAAGTGCCTGGAGTGACTAGAGTTGAATAAAAATAAAACTCCTGTATATCAGCCTATTGCTGATTCGGTGTGAATATCCTTATTGACCTTTTTAATTAGTCCCTGAAGAACAGATCCCGGACCAACTTCTGTAAACGAAGTGGCACCACCCGCAATCATATTAAGTACTGTCTGGGTCCATTTAACAGGCGAAGTAAGTTGTCGTACCAGGTTATCCTTTATTGTATCAGGGTCGGAACATGGAGAGGCGTTAACATTCTGATATACAGGGCATATTGGTTTGTTGAAGACAGTGCTGTTTATAGCTTCTTCAAGTTCCATTCTGGCAGGTTCCATGAGCGGAGAATGGAAGGCGCCGCTTACAGCAAGCTTAAGTGCTCTCTTTGCACCTTTGGCTTTAAGCAGGTCAATTGCCTTGTCAATTCCTTCGTTTGAACCTGAAATTACGATCTGCCCCGGGCTGTTGTAATTTGCAGGAACCACAACTTCTGGAATTTCTGCACACACATCCTCAACTATTTTGTCATCAAGTCCGAGAATGGCAGCCATTGTTGAAGGTGCAAGTTCACAGGCTTTCTGCATTGCAAGAGCCCTTTTTGCAACAAGCCTGAGACCATCTTCAAAAAGAAGAGTCCTGTTTGCAACAAGAGCTGAAAATTCTCCCAGTGAATGTCCTGCAACCATTTCGGGTTTGAAGGAATCGCCCAGCACGGCGGCAAGAATTGTTGAGTGTAGGAAAATTGCAGGCTGTGTTACTTTGGTCTGTTTCAGATCCTCTTCTGTTCCTGAAAACATAAGGTTAGTTATACTGAATTCGAGTATTTCATTTGCCAGTTCAAACATGTCAGTGGCAACTGCCGATTTCTCATACAGATCTCTTCCCATCCCCACGAACTGAGCTCCCTGACCGGGAAAAACATAAGCTTTCATACTTTAATTATTATGAATTTTGATTTACAAAGATGTTAAAAACAGAGAAATTATCAATGGAGCCTTGTACCTATCAGGTGTACAAATTCCTCACGTGTATTCAGGTGTTGCAGGAAAATACCGGTAAATGCAGAGGTTGTTGTAACCGAGTTTTGTTTCTGTACTCCCCTGATCTGCATGCACATGTGCTGTGCTTCAATTACAACGGCAACTCCAAGCGGCTTAAGGGTATCCTGAATGCAGTTACGTATTTGCGTTGTCAGTCTTTCCTGAACCTGAAGTCTTCTGGAGTAAGCCTCAACAACCCTTGCAATCTTACTGAGTCCTGTTATATAACCGTCGGGGATATATGCCACATGAGCTTTGCCGAAAAAGGGCAGCATATGATGTTCACACATTGAGTAAATGTCGATATCCTTGACAATAACCATCTGCCTGTATTCTTCCTTGAACATTGCAGATTTGAGTATCTCCTCTGCATTCATATTGTACCCGGCAGTAAGGAAGTTCATTGCTTTTGCAACCCTCTGGGGAGTTCTCAGCAGTCCTTCCCTTTCAGGATCTTCGCCGATAAGTTCAAGGATACGCCTGTACAGAGTAGCCATCTCTTCAACGTTTGCAGCATTCCAGGTCTCAATTTTGTTGTATCCGTTGGCAACAATACCTGCCCCGTCATTTATTTTTTCAATTGTCTTATCCATAATATTCTATTGTATTGTTTTCAGTTTCAGCAATTTTGACACAGTGAAGCCAGGCCCCTTCCTTTTCAATGAAAGGTCTTAACTCATTCCATATAGCCACTGCCAGATTTTCAGTCGTTGCAATCTTTCCCTGCATGAAGTCAACATCAATATTTATGTTCTTATGATCAATCTTATTAATTATCCTTTCCTGGATGATCTGTTTTATAACGTTAATATTTATAACAAATCCGAGTTCACTAGAAGGTTCTCCCTTAACTGTAACCCAGAGTTCATAATTATGGCCGTGCCAGTTGGGATTTGAACATTTTCCGAATACTTTCTGATTCTGCTCGTCAGTCCAGTCCTCCCTGAACATCCTGTGCGCAGCACAGAATCTTTCCCTGCGTGTGAGATATATCATGCTGCCATATTATTTATAATGCAATAATAACCATTAATTTTGATCTTTTTCATCCGTAAAAGCAATATATTTAGACGATTAATTCTGTTTAAGACCGGAAGACATGGCGTTGAAGGCTCTTTATGTCACATCAACTTCAGCTGAAGCGGAAGCTCTCAGAAAAGCAACTGTCTATGATGCTTCATCAGGTAAGTTTCATGCCGGTAATGTTGAGATCAGTTTACTTTTAGGCAATGTAGGTGCTGTGTCAACAGTCTGGTCGTTAATGAATTACCTTGCAGTTCATGATAAGCCTGATGTTGCAATAAATGGTGGAATTGCGGGAAGTTTCAGACATGATCTCCCTCCCGGAAGCGTTGTGATGCCTGTAACAGATTGCTTTGCTGACTGCGGCATTGAAGACGGGAATGAGTTTTTCACTCTGTTTGAAGCAGGACTTGCGATGCCGGGTGCTTTCCCCTTTGAAAACGGATTGCTTAAAGCGCCTGAAAATATAATATCGAAGGCCGGCAATCTGATCAGATCCGTTAATGCTATAACAGTGAATGCTGCAACAGGTTCAGAATCAACAAGAGACAGGCTTTTCCGGAAGTATTCACCCGACATTGAGACAATGGAAGGTGCAGGCTTTTTCTATGTATGCAAAATG
>Ga0209098_1003230_pt1 | contig 13768 bp, 6 predicted proteins | sample AD_JPNHW1_MetaG_FD_184429 | JGI IMG/M metagenome (GOLD analysis project Ga0209098, IMG submission 184429) | Active sludge microbial communities of municipal wastewater-treating anaerobic digesters from Japan - AD_JPNHW1_MetaG (SPAdes) (version 2) | ecosystem: Engineered > Bioreactor > Anaerobic >... | reverse complement strand
CAAGCGTCGTCTGATACGTTTACACCCTATGGTTATCATGGGTGCTGTCATAGGTCTTATCTTTTATTATTTACAGGGAGGTGTGAAATGGGATGGTACTGAAGTGCCGGTCTCATTGGTTATGCTCTCATTCCTGTTAGCTATCCTCTTTGTCCCTGTCATTCCCGGTGCATCCTGTGACATTCGCGGAAATGGTGAGATGTTTCCGTTAAATGGTCCGAGCTGGTCATTGTTCTTTGAATACATCGGGAACATACTGTATGCGCTGTTTATACGTCGTTTTTCAAACAAGGTTCTCACCGTATGGACTGTCCTTTTAGGGCTTGGATTGGGATATTTTGCCCTCTATGATGTTGCAGGTTATGGTTCCATAGGGGTGGGATGGACACTTGATACGCCGAATTTCATCGGAGGACTTTTACGCATGCTGTTTCCTTTTTCCTTAGGAATGTTACTGGCTCGTAATTTCAAGCCAGTTAAGATTAAGGGTGCATTCTGGATTTGTACAATCATTTTGGTTGTACTCTTTCATGTGCCAAATATTACAGGCAAAAGCGCGATAACTTACAACGGAATATTTGAAATATTAACTATCACCCTTATATTTCCCATACTGATAGGATTGGGTGCTTCCGGAAAAACCACTGACAATTTAACCGCCGGGGTATCTAAATTCCTGGGGAATATATCGTTTCCTGTTTATATTATTCATTATCCATTGATGTATCTGTTCTACTCATGGCTTATTGAAAATAAGCTTTACACCTTTGGTGAAACCTGGCAGATCGCCCTGATAGTAATGGCAGGTAGTGTTGTTATAGCCTGGTTGTGCCTGAAGTTTTATGATGAACCCGTAAGAAAATGGTTAACAAAAAAGTTCCTTTCTAAAAAATAATCTTGACAAAAAGGCTCCATTGCCCATATGCTGTACATACAATAACAGTAAAGAAGTTTTCAGTAAAAACATGACAGAGAGTCCGAAAAAAAGATGATATGACCTCCCTCCGGCTCCCTCCAGGGAGGGAGAGCACTGATTGCTGAAGATTATTACTTTTATTTCTATTTGTATTGATCTGGCTTGTTATATTAAAACTTCATATCTGTAGCAAAACTTAATCAACTCATCATTCCTCAGTCCTTTCATTCATCCCTGTAAAAAAAAAACCCCGAAAGTTACTGAGAACTTCCGGGGTATTAGTTTGTTTATCCGGCGGGGATTGTATCCGGTAGGGATTAGTCTTATTCAGCCAATATCGTCATTTCGGCGCCGGTAGCAAAATCCTGTCCGCGTTGTTCGCTGAGAGCGGTAAAGCGGATGTAGCGGGCTTTCGCTGGTTTATCGAAGAGAACTTTCTTTTCGGCTTTGCCGTTGTCGAACTTACCACGTGCTACAGGTTCGCCCCAGTTTTTACCGTCGAGGCTCAGTTGTAGGGTGTAGTCTTTCACGTCGCCGTTAGTGCCACTCTGACGCGGCAGCCAGGTGAAACCCTTGATGGTTTTCACATCACCTGCATCGAGGTCCACCCAGTGCGGATGTTTGGCTACGGTAATGGAGTACATGGTATGCCAGATAGTATTCGGATCACCGTCGGTGAGGTTAGTAGCGTCACCTTCACCGGCTTCCTCACTGCTGGTAAAGATCACTTCCGACTGCACACTTTCAATTTTTGGAAAAGTAATGGATGTTTTCAGTTGTGGATTTTCTTTATACCAGGCAGTTACAGTTCCACCATCACGCATGGGAATTGCTTCAGTATAAATTTTTTCTTTTCCTTTTGCGTCAGTTGTATAACATATCACAGCATTTTTTCTGGCTGATGTCAATTTCACCAAACCGGACTTGCTGCGGGTGATGGCAATCGGCATTTCACCGGCACTGCGTACTGCCGCTGTTTTGGTCAAATCGCTTCCGGCAGGGCGGATAATGAACCCTACCGAATTGTTGTCGGCTTTCACTCTGTCGTGTTCCAGTGGACCACCCTGACCGCAACTGTTGCCTCCCAGACCTGTAACACCCATATCCAGGTGCAAATAAGTATCTCCCGGTTTGGGTAACTCATACGGATGCGCAGCTGCAACGAGTTCATTAGCTGTATATTGCAGTGCGGTTACCGATAGGCGGTCAGCAGCCACAAATACAGCTCCGTTACCAGATTTATCAGTCAGCGCCGCCCAGCGTACATCTTCATGATTGCCGACATTTTGCGGACGGGCAATAAGTGCAAACTGATCCTTCACGGTGCTTTTGTAGAGTTCAATAAACTGACTTGATTTTCGGTCGTTATAGTTATCAATCGGGCCACGTCCGTAATAAGTAAATTCAGAATAACGTTGTGGAATTTTCATCACATAACCCAACCGTGGAAGCGCCAAAGCCGGCTGATTTGAATTAACATTGGCCTGCAGTTCAATGGAACCATCGGGATAAATGGTAAACAGCTGATTGGTAGTGAATTTGAAATCATTTTCGCCGAATTTTCGATCAGTGAGTTCCAACACGCTATTACGTGTGGCGGTAGTTCCTCCCAGAAGTTGTGCAGCATTGGGTGCCTGTGACACCACAGTGAACGAAGCTACAACTGTGCCATCGGCTTTTTTTACAAAACTATTGCTTATCGCTTTGTGTTTCAGGTTGTGCAGTCCGTTTTCATACCATTTATCCACTGCCCAGTTGTCGTTGTTAGTGTAAGCACGGAAGGCATCCAGTTTCGGTCCGTTTCCGGCGGCAATGATGGTTTGGTTGCCGTAGGTGAGGCTGTAAATGGTTCCGGTTGTAGTGTCAAATTCCACCCTGAAATTCTTACCTTTCACGGTTTTTATCGTGGCTGATGTTTCTTCTATTTCCGGTTTTTCAGTTGTAACTGCACTGGCTGCAGTCAATACCGAAGGAACATTCACAGCAGCTTTCACCGCATATTGTTCATCGGCCTGAACATAACCTTTTTTGTTCCAGGGCATGTCGTTTTTCAGTTCAAACTGAAACTTTACAAAATATTCACTTTCGGGTTTCAATACGTCAAACTGATAAGGAACTGTGATTTTTTGCCGGGTACGCGGAGCAATTGTCCCTAAAGCAATATTTCCTGCTTTCGTTTCTATTCCATCTTCGTAGAGTGACCACCTCAGATTGTAGGCCGAAAGATCGGTGAAATAGTTTTTGTTAAATACATTAAATGTTCCGGTTTCGGCATTAACCGAGTCAACGGCGATATTCTGATATACTTTTTTTACCTCGTAGTAATGCGGTTTGGGCGATAAATCGGCAGCTACCACTCCCTTGAAAATAAACTGTCCATCGTTTGGTTTTTCACCAAAATCACCGCCATACGTAAAGAATGGGGTTCCGGTTTTTTTGTCATAATAAAGCATGCTTTGGTCAATCCACTCCCAGATGGCAGCTCCGCAGAAGAAATTGGTCGATTCGATGGCTTTCCAGTAATCCACCAGATTGCCGCAGGCATTGCCCATGGCATGTGCATATTCCGAAACATGGAACGGGTATTTGATATCATATTTTCCTTTCACAGCACCATACATCCAGCCTATGGACGGATACTGGTTGGAACCCATATCCACAATGTCGTTGTTGCGCTCGTATTGTACAGGACGCGAGGGGTCAAACGCCTTGAGTTCGTTGTAGGCAGCTACGAAATTCTTACCGGGACCAGCTTCATTACCCAGTGACCAGATCACTATGGATGGATTGTTAACATTGCTGTGAGCCATTTCCAGTACGCGTGCCACGTGAGCTGCCTGCCATTCAGCAGGGTGAGAAAGTGATGCTTCCCCATAATAGTACTGATGCGATTCGATGTTGGCTTCATCTTCCAGGTAGATACCGTATTTATTGCAGAGGTAGTACCAGTATGGATCATCGGGATAATGCGAATTTCGTACATGATTGATATTGGCGCGTTTCATGATCATGATCTCTTCTGTCATTCGTTCGCGACTGATGGCATGACCGGTTTCGGGAGAACTCTCGTGCCGATTAACGCCTTTCAGTTTCACCGGTTTATTGTTTACATAAAAATAACGGCCTGCCAGTCCGAATTCATCGTCTTCAGCTTTAGTGTCTTTGATTTCCACTTTGCGGAAACCAACATATGCAGATACCGTTTCTACTGTACGACCTTTTTTATCCATCAATTCAGCTACCAGCACATAGCGGTTGGGTTCTTCGGCCGACCAGGGTTTAATATCTCCGTAATTCAGTACTGATTTTTTTAAATTAATTTGTTCGTTGGGATTAAGGACGACTTTGGCTTTTTCAGCTCCAACAGGTACTTCAGAACTTTTTACAAAGTAGGTTTCGTCCGAGTAAAGTTTATTGGCAAATAATGAATATCTTATTTTGTAATTCGTTAATGCCGCTTTTTTACTGTTCAAGTTCCGAAGATTTATGGTTACGTCCAGACTTCCTGTACCATTCTGATAATCGGGAATTACCTGCAAGTCACGAATTTGTACCCTGGGAGTAGAGTAGAGGGCTACAGTGCGGAAGATGCCCGGCAGACGGTACATATCCTGCGCTTCGAGAAACGAACCGTCGGAATTGCGGTACACTTCAGCAGCCACGGTGTTTTTTCCTTTCACCAGGTATTTTGTGATATTGAAACGGGCAGCATTTCGTGAATTTTTCGAAAATCCCACATACTGACCATTGATCCACAGATAAAAGAATGAATCCACGCCGTCGAAGCTGATAAATACTTCGCGTCCTTTCCAATTTTCCGGAATTTCGAATTCACGGCGGTATGAACCCACTTCATTGCGGTATTCGTAAGTGGTCCAGTCGGCAGGAGGCGTACGCATTACACCACCGCGCCAGTCGCCCGGTTTTACCTGATGTTTGAAAATAACCTGTTGGTTTACATAGATAGGCACACCATATTTCAGATCACCGTTTTTCTGAATGCCCACAATGTTCCAGTTCGAAGGAACGGGAGTATTATCCCATCCGGTTACGTCATATTCGGGTTTGTAGAAATCTTTCGGACGGAGTTCGGGCGTTTTCACCCAATTGAATTTCCAGGTTCCGTTGAGCGATTTCCAATATGCTGAATTTTCGGGGAGTACCTTGCGGGCACTTTCGGTATCCTGAAAGGAAAAGAACCAGGCTCGCGGTTGTTCTTTGTTGAGTGCAAGTTTTTCGGGCGATTCCCACTCGTTGCCTGCAGGAGCAGGCTCGTCGGCATAGGCAAACCCTTTGAGAGTTGGGCTCATGGCAAAGTTTTGCGCCACGATACAACTTAGCAAAAGTGCTAATTGGATTTTTTTCATGTTTGTGATTGGTTATAGTATGATTTATAGTAGATTTTTTTGACTGCAGGTGATAACTTACTCCTGCAATCCCGCATTCAGGTTTTGTCCACAAAAATACAGATTATTTTTGGTAAAATAAAATGCCTGCGAGAACCGATAACTTTTGACTGTTTATTCTTTTTCTGCCAGATATAAGCTACAAACTCCCAAAAAGAACGTTTTGTATTTCAGACAATTGAAACCATTTTTCTTCAGAATATCGATAAAAACTTTTCCCTGGGGGAATGCACTCATCGAGTTGGTGAGATATGAGTATGCTTTGGGGTCATTGGCAAATGTACGAACAGCAAAAGGTATGAGGGTTTTGGTGTACAGGAGGTATCCCTGTTTGATAACCGGCGTCTGCGGTTCGCTCATTTCAAGAATTACGAATTTGCCGTGTGGTTTAAGCACCCGGTGTATTTCCAGCAAACTCTGATCAAGTTTCTCAAAATTACGGATGCCAAACGAAGTGGTTGCCGCATCGAAACTCTGATCGGCAAAACTCATGCTGCTTACATCTTCCACGCGAAGAGTAACACGGTCGCTCAGTCCGGCTTCTGCAACTTTTTTCTTTCCGATTTCGAGCATCTTTTCCGAAATATCAATCCCGGTTACGTTACGGGGACGAAGATATTCGAATGATTTGATGCATATATCGGCTGTTCCTGCCGCGATATCGAGTATATTTTCAGGATTATAGTCTTTCAGGGTAAGCAGAGCCTTCTTTCTCCATCTCCGCGCAAGTCCCATGCTCATGATGTCGTTGAACTTGTCGTACTGACGGGATATGGTGTTGAACATGCGGTTCAGCTGACGGGTTTTTTCCTCTTCCTGGTTATATGGTTTTACGTTGTTAATATCCATTTCCAATATTTTTTAATAAAATAAGCCTTGCAGGCAAGGCTTAAATCAGTATGGTTAGAATTGTTTCTTCTTTTTGGGATTTTTTGGATTGGATGGAGCAGGAGCAACTTCTTCCGGTTGAATATGATTCTTACTGTCGTAAATCAGCCAAATGGCCCAGACAATAAACGGTATACTCAGTATTTGTCCCATATTCAGTATCATGCCGCTTTCGAATGCTTCCTGATTTAATTTGATGAACTCAAGCAGAAAACGGGTACCAAATACGATTAATAAAAATGCTCCGAGTATCAGTCCTGTTCGTTTGTAGGCTGCCTTTTTCCAGTAGAGCCACCAGGTAACAAGGAAAGTGACCAGGCAATAAAGCATTTCGTATATCTGTGTGGGATGCATCGGTTCGGTTTGACCATCGCGCACAAAAATGAAGCCCCAGGGCAGGGTAGTGGCACTGCCGTAAATCTCCGAATTCATCAGATTGCCCAATCGGATACAAAAAGCAGTGGCCGCAGCTCCGATTACGAGGCGGTCGAGCCCCCAGACAAATCCGCGGTGAGTTACATTTCTATGATACAAATACATGGCAGCCATAATTCCTATGGCGCCACCGTGACTGGCTAATCCTCCCTGCCAGATGAAGAGCAATTTCCAGGGGTGGCTCAGGTATGGATTACCATACTTAAAGCTTATACCTAAAAACTCCACCGGCTGGGGCAGCAGATGCCATTCATAGAAAAAACAATGTCCCAGTCGGGCTCCTACAATGGTTCCAATGACTACGTAGAAAAACTGTTTATCAATCCAGGCTTCGGGAAGTTTTTCGTTTTTGTACAGTTTCTGAACGATGATAAGTGCCAAAAAAATCCCAATAGCCCACAGAAAACCATACCAGCGAACTGTCAAAGGTCCCAGTGAGAAAAATACAGGATTTACATTCCAGGTTATATAATTCAACAGCATATCTGATGGATTGATTATGAATTAGTTATATGAATCGCTAAGCTCCGTGACAGTTTTTGAATTTTTTGCCACTTCCGCAAGGACATGGTTCATTGCGTCCAACTTTTTTCTCAACATGAATTGGTTCCGGCTTTTGCGGTTCGCGGGTGTCCTGCTTTGTTGGGTCTGATGATGATGAACTTCTGTCGGCATCATCTTTCTGGGTGCGGTATTTGCTGTAATCCTGCCGGCGTTGCTGCTCACCCTGACGAACCTGCTCCGGTTCGCGGATGGGTATCTGACCGCGCATAAGAATGGCAAGTACTTTGCGGTTGATATTGTCAATCATTTCTTTGAAAAGTCCGAATGACTCCAGCTTGTAAATAAGCAGCGGATCTTTCTGCTCGTAACTCGCATTTTGTACCGACTGACGAAGTTCGTCCAGCTGGCGCAAATGTTCTTTCCATTCATCATCAATTACATAGAGCAAGGTTTGCTTTTCAAAATCCTTGATAATTTCTTTTCCTTCATTTTTGTAAGCTACTTCGAGTTTTGAAGTGATATTGAAAACCCGTTTTCCATCGGTTATCGGTATGAGGATGCTTTCATACTGGTTTCCCTTGTTCTCATAAATATCCTTAATGACCGGATATGCAACGGTTGCCATTTTTTCGGTTTTCCGCTTGAAAGCCTGGCGGGCTGAGTCAACCACTTTTTCAATGAGGTCTTTTTGTTTGATACTTTTCAATTCGTCTTCTTCGATAGGAGAATCCATGGCGTATATTTTCATCAGGTCCATTTCAAATCCTTCGAAATCTTCCGAATTTTTTGCAGTTTCCACAATGGTTTCAGCGCCATCATATATCATGTTCGAAATATCCACACCGATACGTTCGCCCATCAGTGCATGTCGTCTTTTGGCATAAATGACTTCGCGCTGGGAGTTCATCACGTCATCGTATTCGAGCAATCGCTTACGAATACCGAAGTTGTTTTCTTCCACTTTTTTCTGAGCCCGTTCGATGGATTTCGAAATCATGGAGTGTTCGATTACTTCTCCTTCTTCAAATCCCAGACGGTCCATAACACTGGAAATTCGCTCGGAACCGAACAATCGCATCAGATCATCTTCAAGTGAAACGTAGAATACGGAGGAACCGGGATCACCCTGACGACCGGCACGACCACGCAACTGACGGTCAACACGTCGGCTTTCATGTCTTTCGGTACCAATGATGGCCAAACCACCGGCATCTTTTACTTCCGGGGTCAGTTTGATGTCGGTACCACGACCGGCCATATTGGTGGCAATGGTTACAGTGCCTTTTTGACCTGCTTCGGCTACTATTTCGGCTTCACGCTGGTGCAGCTTGGCATTCAGTACATTGTGTTTAATGTGTCTGCTGGTAAGCATACGGCTCAGTAACTCCGAAATTTCTACGGATGTGGTACCTACAAGTACAGGACGTCCGGCTTCAACCAGTTTTACTATTTCTTCTATGACAGCAGTGTATTTCTCGCGTTTGGTTTTGTATACGCGGTCTTCCATGTCATTTCGCACTACGGGGCGGTTGGTAGGTATCACCACCACGTCGAGTTTGTAGATATTCCACAATTCACCGGCTTCCGTTTCGGCAGTACCCGTCATACCTGACAGTTTCTGATACATACGGAAATAATTCTGAAGGGTGATGGTGGCAAATGTCTGCGTGGCTGCTTCCACCTGAACACGTTCCTTGGCCTCGATGGCCTGATGCAAGCCGTCGGAGTAACGGCGTCCCTCCATAATACGACCCGTCTGTTCGTCCACAATTTTTACTTTATTTTCAAGAACCACATATTCGGTGTCTCTTTCGAATAATGTATATGCTTTCAGCAACTGATTGATGGTGTGTACACGCTCGGATTTAATGGAATAATTCTGAAGAATTTCGTCTTTTTTATTTTGTTTTTCATCTGGAGTTAAACCGGGCATTTTTTCCAGTTCAGCTATTTCGTCACCCACGTTGGGTAGTACGAAAAAGTAAGGGTCATCAGAATTTCCGGTTATCAGGTCAATACCCTTGTCGGTAAGTTCTATCGAATTATTTTTTTCATCTATCACAAAGTACAGTGGATCGGTAGCTTCGGGCATGCGACGGTTGTTTTGCTCCATGTATATCTCTTCCACTTTCATCATGGCAGCTTTTACACCCTGCTCGCTGAGGTATTTTATCAAGGGCTTGTTTTTAGGCATCCCTTTATACGAACGGAACAATGCCAGTGTGCCTTCCTCACGATCTTTTTCCTTGTCGGATTTCATCAGTGTACGTGCATCGGCCAGGTATTTGGTTACGAGTGTCCGCTGTGCATTCACCAGTTTTTCCACTTTGGGACAAAGCTCTTCGAATAATTGCTCTTCGCCCTTGGGGATAGGGCCTGAAATAATCAATGGAGTACGGGCATCGTCAATCAAAACGGAGTCAACCTCATCGACAATGGCATAAACGTGCTTGCGCTGTACCAGGTCCATCGGACTGTTGGCCATATTATCGCGCAGGTAGTCGAAACCGAATTCATTGTTAGTGCCAAAGGTAATATCGGCCATGTATGCCTGACGGCGTTGTTCGGAGTTAGGTTGATGTTTGTCGATACAATCTACTGATAATCCGTGGAACATATACAATGGTCCCATCCATTCGGAGTCACGTTTTGACAGGTAGTCATTCACAGTTACCACATGCACACCTCTGTGTGTCAGTCCGTTGAGGAAAACCGGAAGGGTGGCCACCAGTGTTTTACCTTCACCGGTTCCCATTTCGGCAATTTTTCCCTTGTGAAGCACCACACCACCAAACAACTGCACATCGTAGTGCACCATGTCCCACTTTATCAGGTTGCCCCCGGCAATCCATTCATTTTTAAAGTGTGCTTTATCTCCTTCAATAGATACAAAGTCGTACTTTGCAGCCAGATCACGGTCGAATTGAGTGGCGGTAACAACCAAATCACTGTTTTCATTCAGTCGGCGTGCCGTATCTTTCATTATGGCGAATGCCTCGGGAAGTATCTCGTCGAGCACAACGGCTATTTTCTCTACAATTTCTTTTTCCAGTTTATCCACATCGTTGTAAATTTTTTCACGAAGGTGGAGTTCGGTTTCCTCTATAGTGGCTTTAAGTTGTTCAATACGTTCATTTTCAGGAGCGATGGCTTCCTGAATTCTGGCTTTGAGCAGCTCGGTACGTCCGCGAAGTTCATCGTTGCTCAGATTTTTAATTTGTTCATATACAGCCTTTATCTTAGTAACTTCCGGCGATATTTCTTTCATATCGCGCGTGGCTTTGCTGCCTACAATCTTTTTCAGAATATCGTTAAATCCCATATTTCTAATAATTTTTTGTTGATTTCATTTCAGCTATTCTTGTGAAATTTCTGAAATCTGTATCGTTTTTAATAAAGTTATCTTGTTGAATATCAGTATAACTCCGATTAGTAATATACTGATTGATTTTTTGTATTGATTTTTTGCAAATTCCTGCAAAGATAGCTGTTTTTTTGCAATTTAACAGTACTACTGACCTATAAAAAGTGTTTATAAGTTGTGAGTAATTGCAATTCAGGATGAGTAAAAATTTCAGACAATAAGCAATTAAAGGTCTTTCAGTAGTATTTTTTCGCGTATTTTGTCGGTTTTAGCCTGAAGTTCCTGCATTTTATGCCAGAATGCGTCCATCTCATCATTTTTCAAATTGAGAAACATATCCGAACCCCGCAGATCAATTTTGGAATACATCATATTCATTGTCAGTAGATTAATGTCTAATGCAGGTTGATAGGCAGTTTCGTTGTTATCCTGTTTTACAGCGATTATTATTTTTGAATTTGTCAGAATGGATAAAATTTGGTTCAGCAGCCGTATCGGAAGTTTATATTCATTCACAATATCCTCGGCAGTCATTGGAGGTTTATCATTTTCGAACCGCTTGACAATGATGTAGGCTACAAAAAATTCAAGATACGTTTTATACCGGTTGCTGATATTATCGGTATCCACTTCGTAGTCGAAGTTACGAAGATTTTGGGAAACGTACGAAATTTCGGCTCCTACCAAAAAAATCAGACAGGACACATACAGCCAGATAAGCAACAGGGGAATGGCAGCAAATCCTCCATATACAGCATTGTAGCGCGTTAAGCTGATCTGCCCGTTGACATACAGTGTCTGGAAAAGCTGGAAGGCAATTCCGGCAACTGTACCGGCAATAAGCGCATTCACAAAGCGGACACGCGTATTGGGCACAATGAGATAAATAATGGTAAACATGAGAATACCGGTCAGGTACGGAACCAGCGCCACTGTGAACTGTTCAAACGGACTGTATATCTGATAGATGAAGGTGTTTTTAAGTATACCGTTGATGTAGATGGACAGACCACTGGTTATGGTCAGAAGTAAGGGAAACAAAACCACACCAGCAAAATAGGTGGTAAATTGCTTGAATATGGACCTGGACTTTTGTACCTGCCAGATATTGTTGAGCGTGGCTTCTATCTGCATGAAAAGATTCATGACCGAGTAAAGCAAAATAGCAACGCCAATACCGATAAAAAGACCTCCCTGCATGGTTTCCAGGTATTTTTCCACAAACCCCATGGTAGCCGGAATAAGGTTAGCTTGCGCTATAAAGGTATCCTGCAGCGTTTTTTCGATAAAACTCTCGATACCAAAACCTTTGGCAATTGTTACCATCAATGCGATAAGCGGTACAATAGCAAATGTAATGGAGTAGGTGAGGGCTGCTGCTCTCACACTAAGTTTATTGCGACTGTAACCCCTGAATGCCAGATAAATAGTCTTAATAACTCCGTAGAAAAAACGACGGCTTCGGGTCAGTTCGTTGCCGGTTATACGCCAGATATCATACAATATAAAATTGTACAGATATTTGATGGTTTCAATCAGTTTTTTCATCGGATATGAATTGAAAGTGCATGTAATATGCACCCGGAATTTTATAAAAAAAGCAGGCCTGTAAGCCGGGTTCTGTACTCCGAAAAATCGGAGTGTCTGTCATTTATCTGGTTTCGCCATTGCTGACGAAATCTAGCAATCTACCCCCCGGCATCGGACGAGCAGCCCTACTGCGCCGGTATACATGATCTTGCAACCCATAAGGTGTACGGCTTGCGATGTCACCATCACAACCGGTGGGCTCTTACCCCGCCTTTTCACCCTTATCCCTACACCTCACCCGCCCTTCGGGCACCCTCTCCAAACGGAGAGGGAATAAGGTAATGTGTTTCGGAGACGGTTATTTTCTGTTACACTACTCTGCTCTCACAAGCAGCTTCCCGTTAGGAAATATGGTGCTCTGCGTTGCCCGGACTTTCCTCAATTCCGCGTGAGCGGAACAGCGACAAACCAGCCTGCTATTAATATACAAAGATAAGCGTTTTTTTAAATAATATCCAAATTTGACTGATAATACCGCTATAATACAATCATACGAACTGGTACTTAGAAACGGCTTTTTTAATAATAAAAACTAAAAAAATAGATTGTGTTAAGAAAATCATTTATCTTTGAAACGCAATTAAGCAGAAATTCAAAAACAAATAAATACTTATAATTATGAAAACACAAGACGACGATTTACTGGTTTACGACGAAGACGATGCCGTAAAATTTATTCTGAAACTGATTCCGGATGAACAGAAAGCCCGAATCAACGACGATGTCATCAATTATGTGTTGGATGTAGTTTATGAATATTATGAAGAAAATGGTTTGATTGATGAAGAATCGACCGAAGAAGCCAGCATTGATGAAGAAGAAATGATGAAATTTGTGCTGAAAGCTTCCAAAAAAGATAAAATGAATCTCACCGAAGATGAAATTCAGCTGGTACTCGACGGTGAGTATGAATATGGAAAATCACTCGGAATATATTCCGAAGAAGAATAAAATCATCTACAGAATACAATATAAGCACCCCGACATTCTTTTGTCGGGTGTTTTTTTGGCTATAATTAATCCCCATGTATCATATTATTAACGGGCTGCTGAAATTAAAATCTCTTTTGCCATTTTCGATACTTTATGTCCTGTCAGATTTTACCTACCTGATAGTATATTATCTGATAGGATATCGAAAAAATGTGGTCAGGGAGAATTTGAAACGGTCATTTCCCGGTAAAACGGACAGAGAATTACTGGCCACAGAAAAGAAGTTTTACCATCATCTTTGCGATTTGCTGTTTGAAAGTATGAAAATGGCCACTATCAGCAAAGAGGAGATGAGCCGTAGGATGAAAATACTCAATTACGAGCCCCTTCTCAAACATTACGATGAGAATAAAAGTGTATTGCTCATCACTTCGCATTACGGCAACTGGGAATGGACTTCGTCATTCAGCATGTATCTTCCGGCTGATAAACCGATGTATCAGGTTTATAAACAACAGAAAAACAAGCTGTTTGACCGGTTGATTTATAATTTACGAATTCGCTTTGGCTCTGTGAATGTGGAAGTAAATGAACTATTTGATGTCCTGTCATCATTAAAACAACAGGGAAAAATGGGAATGATAGGCCTTATTTCGGACCAAAGTCCGTCCCGAAAAGGGATAAAATATCAATCTCAGTTTCTGAACCAACGTACTCCTGTAATTACGGGCA
>Ga0209098_1003229_pt1 | contig 13769 bp, 10 predicted proteins | sample AD_JPNHW1_MetaG_FD_184429 | JGI IMG/M metagenome (GOLD analysis project Ga0209098, IMG submission 184429) | Active sludge microbial communities of municipal wastewater-treating anaerobic digesters from Japan - AD_JPNHW1_MetaG (SPAdes) (version 2) | ecosystem: Engineered > Bioreactor > Anaerobic... | reverse complement strand
CGGATCCAAAGGTGCAGTTCCGGCTGGGCCAGCTATTTGAAAAAAAGCTGGTAGAGCGGGAGAAAATGCACTATCTCGGCTACCGCATTGATTTTGCCGCCTACGACCTTCTGGCGCTATCCGATTTTGTGAAAAAGGAAAAGATCTCCGCCTTTGGAGAAAAAATCGGCGTCGGAAAGGAGGCGGTGGTCTATGAGGCCCTGGGAGCGGGCCGCCTGGCAGTCAAGTTTCACCGCCAGGGCAGAACCAGCTTCAAACACATTCGCCGCCTGCGCGATCACCTCGATGGCAAGCCCCGGGTCCCCTGGCTCTATTCTGCCGCTCTCGCCGCCCGCCGCGAATTTTCGGTCATGGAAAAGCTCTACCCGGCGGTGTCTGTTCCCAGGCCGGTGGCCAGAAGCCGTCATGCTCTGGTCATGGAGCTTGTAGAGGGCCCTGCCCTCAACCGAATCACGCTTTCCGATCCAGAGAACGCACTGGAGCTGATCCTTGGTGAGGTGGCAGCAGCCCTGAAGCTGGGCATCATTCACGCCGACCTGAGCGAGTTCAATATCATCATCGATGATTCCGGCCCCAGGATGATCGACTGGCCCCAGGCGGTGGATGCCGACCACCCCCATGCCCAAGAGCTGCTGGAGAGGGACCTGGCCAACGTCCTGCGCTTCTTTGAGCGCAAATACCGAATAGAGATGCCACTGGACAGAGCCCTGCAGCTCGTGAAGAAAAAGGCGCCTGAGCAGGCACGGGAGAAGGAAACGAGGAAGGAGATGGGGCAAGAACAGGCGCGGAAAAAGGAGCAGGTGCAGGATCTGGCACAGAAACAGGAGGCATTGAGAAGTTGAGCATATTCGGCGTGGATATTGCCAGCGGCTCTCCGTCCGCCAGAAGGATGCCCTCCTACGATCTGGTTATTCTAGAGGAGGCAAATGCCACCGGCTTTCACATGATCAGCCGGCATAAGCTGATCCGGCTCATCCGGGAGCGCCAGCCTGAGATCGTTGCTATGGACAACCTTCACGAGCTGGCCGCGGACAGAAAGGAGCTGATCGACATCCTGCGCAGGATGCCTCCTTCTACAAAGATGGTGCAGGTGACCGGGGCAGAGCGGCCCCAATCCCTCATCAAGCTGGCCCGTTATCACGGCATCTCCTTCGACCGAACCAATCCTCTGCAAGAGGCAGAGGTCTGCGCCAGGCTTGCTGCCAAGGGCGTGGGCGTCGTTTTGTCCGCCTTTCAGGAGAGGACCTGGATCAAGGTCAGCCGGAGGCGCTCTTTAGGCCGTGGCGGCTGGAGCCAGAACCGGTACACTCGCAAGATCCACGGCGCTGTGATGGGATTGGCTCGAGAGGTGGAAAAGCAGCTTCGTGAGGCCGGATTTCAGTACAGCCAAAGGGCAGTGGAGGGCTTGGGCGGCTACACCAGGGCGGAATTTGTGGTGGAAGCGCCCAGAGAGATGGTGCACATCAATCCCGGCTACTACTGCGATGCCCAGCTCCAGGTGCAGAGCATGGAGCGGCCCGAGCTGAAGTACAGTCCGCTCTTGCAGAGGCGGGGGTACATCATCGTCGGCCTGGACCCGGGAACGACGACCGGCATTGCGGCGATAAACCTTCGCGGCGAGCTTGTGGACCTGATCAGCTCCCGGGCCATGTCCTCATCAGACGCTATAGAATGGATCGCTGCGCGGGGCAGATCGCTGCTCGTTGCAACAGACGTATTTCCCACCCCTGGCGCCGTGGAGAAGATCAAACGCGCTTTCAATGCCGTTCTATACTCTCCCGGTGCGGATATTCCAGCAGAGGAGAAGATCGCTCTGGGACGGGAATTCAATTATAGAAATGATCATGAACGCGATGCACTGGCTGCGGCCATCAGCGCCTTTAAAAAATATAAAAATAAATTTATGCTAGTGGAAAAGAAAACTCCCTCCGAGGTTGATCCAGACGAGGTGAAGGCTCTGGTGGTGAGGGGCTACTCCATAGAAAACGCCATCGCTGAGTTTGTGCCGTCCTCCGCAGGCTCCATCGGCCAGGCGGAAAAGCCCCAGGACAGTCCGGGCAGTCCAAGCAGCCCTCCTGGCCACTCTCAGGAAATCTCGGCGGATATCGCCGCCCTGCGTCAGCACAACCAGCAGCTCGCCGAGCAGGTCAGAACGCTGCGCTCCTATGCCGATGAGTTGCAGTCCCGCCTGGCGGAAAAGGATGCCGCACTCAAGACCGCCAGCGGCAAACTGGATCGGCTGAGGGACAAATCCGCCAGGGAAATAAAGCGGCAGCATGAGATCAAGATACGGGACAAGGAGATCCAGCGCCTCCGCTCGGTTCTGCGCTCGGAGAGAAAATACATCAAGAAACTGAAAAAGATTCTGGAGCGGCAGAAGAAGGCGGAAGCAATCGAGCAGACGCACGGCCTGCAAAGTCTCAAGCCACTGGCGGCATTCACCCAGAAATCAATTGATCAGTCCATTGAGCAGCACCGTCTGGGAAAGGGCGACTGGGTATTTCTCCAGGATGCCAGCGGCGGCGGCAGGAGCACAGCAGAGCTGCTGCGTGAGATGGGAATCTCAGGATTGGTGGCCGGAGGCGAGATGAGCACGGCCATGCGTGAGCACTTCATGCAGGTGGCAATTCCCGCGTTTTCCAGCAAAAGCCTGCCTGTGCAGATGATCAACAACATGCCCTTCATGAGGCCGGAGGATCTGGCGGCGGCCTGCGCTGCCTGGGAGGATGAGATGAAAGACCGGCTGGCGAGAATGCGAGTAGAGCGACTGGAAAGCCTCTTTGAGGAGTATCGGGTGGAGAGAAAGAAGGAGGAGAAGCGAAAGCAAAAGATGTCCCGTGAGGCGCCGGGCACCGTAGGATGAGAATGTAAATTAGAATGCAGAATGAGGGCGTAGAATAAGACCGCAAAAGGAGGGGCACAGAGCAGGACTATGGGCTAACTGGCTATTTTCATCTCCAAATCCAGTCTGAATTTATCAGGAATTTTTTATTTGCCCTTAATTTCAGTTAGGATCTTTTCATACATCTTATGAATTCTGGCTTAAGATCCTTTCATACCCATTGTGAATCTAGCTTAATTTCTCCTAAATATGCTTATTAAATAGGATTATGTCTTATCAATTGGTGGTCAAGTTGCGTTCCATCCGTTCATTGCTATTATCCTGTTTACTGATATCAACACTGCTCGCTGGTGCGGCTTCTGCTGAGGATGCCGCCATCAATGCTGCTGATAATGCCTGGGTTCTCATCAGCGCCGCTCTGGTCCTGATCATGATTCCCGGCGTGGGCCTCTTCTACGGAGGCATGGTCAGAAAGAAGAATGCCATCTCAACGATCATCTTCAGCTTTGCCATAATGGGGATCATCAGCCTGCAGTGGATCCTGTACGGCTATACCCTGGTCTTCGGAAAGGACATAAGCGGCCTGCTCGGCGGCCTGGACTTCCTGGGACTTTCGGGTGTGGGCATGGGCGTCAAAGAGGGCCTGACGATTCCCTCGCTCACATTCATGATCTATCAGGCGATGTTTGCCATAATCACAGTCTCCCTGATCACAGGCTCTTATGTGGAGCGGATAAAGTTCAGCTCATTTCTCGTCTTCTCCCTGGCTTGGGCAACGCTGGTCTATGATCCGGTGGCTCACTGGGTCTGGGGCGGGGGCTGGCTGCAACAGATGGGCGCTCTGGACTTTGCCGGAGGCATAGTGGTTCACATCACGGCAGGCGTTTCCGCCATGGCCGTGGCTATGGTTATCGGCGCTAGAAAGGGCTTTGGTACAGATCCGATGGAGCCTCACAACATCCCCACCACGGTCATCGGTGCTGCTCTGCTCTGGTTTGGATGGTTTGGCTTTAACGCCGGCTCTGCCCTGGCGGCAAACGGCATTGCAGCCAATGCCTTCGTCACCACAAATACCTCTGCCGCAGCAGCAGCCACAACCTGGATGCTCCTCTCCTGGAGGCAGAGAGCGCCTTCGGCTCTTGGCATGGTAACGGGCGCGGTGGCTGGCCTCGCGGCAATAACTCCGGCAGCAGGCTATGTGACGCCTCTGGCGGCAATTCCCATCGGCATTGCAGCTGCAATAGTCGGATACTATGCCATCGTTCTCATCAGGGGAAGCGCAAAGGTGGACGACTCCCTGGATGTTCTCGCCTGCCATGGCATCGGAAGCACCTGGGGCGTCCTGGCGACAGGCATCTTTGCCAGCATCGGAGCTACGGGGCTGCTCTCGGGAAATGCCCATCAGCTGACCGTGCAGGCAGTGGCTGTAGCGGTCACCTGGATCTACTCCTTCATCGTCACCTATGGTCTGGCCAGGGTCATCGACGCGGTCATGGGACTGCGGGTGCGGGATGATGAGGAATCTGTGGGCCTTGACATCAGCCAGCACGGCGAAGGCGCTTACATGTGAGAGGAAAAATGAAGAAGATTGAAGCCATAATTCGGCCCGAGAAGCTGCACCTGCTGCGCGGCAAGCTGGACAGCAAGGGCTTTTCGGGAATGACGGTAAGCGAGGTCAAAGGACGGGGCCGTCAGAAGGGAGTCACCCTTCAATGGCGGGCCGGCGATTACCGGGTGGAGTTCCTGCCGAAGATGAAGCTGGAGATGGTGGTGGATGACAAGGATGCAGAATCCGTCATAGACCTCATCTGCGAGTACGCCCAGACGGGCGAAGCAGGAGACGGCAAGATCTTCATCTTCCCGGTAGATGATGTGGTTCGTGTGCGCACGAAGGAGCGGGGGTGCGGGGCGGTTTAGCCCTCGCGCCCGCAAAACCCTGATCGATGCGTTCTTTCCCAATCTCTTTCCGCTTTTGAGCTTATTTCCTCAATTCTCATTTTCCGCAGAGTTCTTCATAGTAATATTTATACGAAAATCGATTAGAATTGTTTATGATGACCTGCGATCCTCCGGCAACCAATCTTAAAGACGCCTACAATTCTGTAAAGCTGGACCCTCTGCAAAGCGGAGACCCGCGATGGGTTGATTGTAGCCGTGTGAGGGGCGGAACTGATGTTGTGGGCCTCCTGGCGTTGAGAATTGAGGGCTCAAGCAGATCAACCACTCAATTGATTAGCGGTCACAGGGGCTGCGGAAAGTCCACTGAGCTTCTGCGACTGGCAAACCGGCTGGAGAGAGAGAAATTCCTGGTAGTCTACTTTGCCGCGGATGAAGATATTGACATGGGGGACCTGGTTTATACCGATCTTCTGCTCTCGATCATCAAGCGCCTGGAGCGCACGTTTTCCGAGAAGGGGATCCGAATAGATGAGCGCCTATCCAAAGGCATCATGATGTGGTTTGCGGAAGTTGTTTACGGATGGAAGGATGAAGCGGCCATGCAGGCGGAACTCAAGACGGATTTCGAATTGGGACTGAACGCCCCTGCTCCTCTTCCGGTGATTGCCAAATTGCTTGCCCGGATCACCGGACAGATCCGGACAGGTCACGAAATACGCAAGGATATTCGTCTCAAGCTTGACCCCCAGGTCTACCCGCTGATCCAGCGAATAAATGAGTTCATCAGAGCGGCTATTCCTGAGATCCGAAAGAAGGGCTTTAGAGATCTGGTATTAATAATCGATAACTTGGATCGCATTGTCTTGCGAGTGCTGGATGAGACGACCGGAAGAACTACACATGATGCACTTTATCTGGAGCATGCCGAGCAGCTAAAAGCCCTGGATGCGCACATAGTCTACACCGTTCCAATATCCATGTTTTATTCCCTTAAAGCAACTCAACTAGCCGGAGCATTCCCCAATTATGAAATCCTGCCCATGATAAAGGTCGAGGAAGAGGACGGGACTTCTTGCCAGGTGGGTATCGATCTTCTCTGCGATGTGGCTGAGAAGAGGCTCGATGCAAAAAAACTCTTCCAGACGGATGTGGTCGATTTTCTGGCGGAAAAGAGCGGAGGGATGCTGCGGGATTTCATACGGCTTCTTGGATACACTATTGAATTGGGTCAGGCGGAAGGCGGTCGAATTCCGATCTCCCTGAGCGTTGCCCAACGAGCATTTCGGCGATTGATCAACGAGTATGGACGCATGGTCCCGGATGAACATTTCAATCTGCTGGCCAAAGTGGCCAGGAATAAGCAGGTGAGAAACGATTCCTCGCATCAAGCCATGCTCTACAATCTCAGCGTGCTGGAGTATATGAATGGAGACCGCTGGTGCGATGTCCATCCTGCCGTAAGAGAGCTGGCGGGGTTCAAGGATGCGTTCAGACAAGCCAAGTGAGCCTCAGGAGGGCGCGAAAGCAGTCCGCATGGGCCTGCCCGAGCAGCAGCCCATTATTGGCGACGCGGAGATATCCCCTCAAAATCAGGATGTTCTGCTTCAAATAGCCAGCCTCATTCGCCTGGCAGAGGGTTTTCGCCTGGGATTCATCAAGTGCAATCAGCCGATCCAGTGTCGGCAGAACGCCGACCGGCTGAAGGAAATGCTGGCAGGCGAAAAGGCCATTATCTCTATAGAACTGCATGAGCCGATCGCAAGCCTGAGAAGAGCGGTTCTGCAGGCACTGGAACCGGATAGACTAGACCGATCAGGAAATAGCGCCATCATGATCTTTGGCTTTGAGCATTCAGTGCCCTCAAATGGTCCCGCTCCTGCTTTGGATGAGCTGAATCAGTCCCGCGAGATTTTTCCCAAATACTTTTCATGTCCTGTTCTCATCTGGCTGCCGGATTATGCTCTGACCCGTCTGGCCAGGGAAGCCCCGGATTTTTGGGGGTGGCGCAGCGGAGTTTTTGAATTTTTCCCTGAATTGAGATTGATGACTACTCTTGTAAATGATTTCCTGCACGATAATATCGATAATATGAGCTTATCTGCAAAGAGAGAGCGTGCAGCTGCATTAGAGGGGCTAATCTTTGATTATAAAGAATTTGGAATCGATGCAGGGGTAAGTCTGGCTTTTGCAGGAGTTCTCAATCAATTGGGATCTATTAAGTACCAGTTAGGTGAATATAGTGAGGCAAAGAGACTCTACGAGAATAGCCTTAAAAGGTCTCAGGAACTTCAAGATAGAAAAGAGACAATAGTTGCGTTGGGTCAACTTGGCAACCTAGCATATCAAATGGGAGATCTTAACTCTGCAAATAAATATTACTCAGAGCGTCTGAAGTTATCTCGAGAGCTTGGTGATAGTCACAGCGTATCGGATTCATTGGGGAAGCTCGGTATGCTAGCAGAGTACATGGGCAGCCTAACTGAAGCTCGGAGACTATTTCAAGACAGCCTAACGATATCGAAAGAACATCAGGATAAAAACGGTATCTCAAAGGCGATACACCATCTCGGTAATCTGGCGCACCTGGTGGGTGATTTGGGTGAGGCCAATCGTCTCTACAATATTAGCTTGAATATTTCCGAAGAGTTGGGGGATAAAAGAGGCCGCGCCATAGCACTTCACCAACTAGGCATTCTAGCCCAGGAAGCCGGAGATTTATCCAAAGCGGATCGTCTTTACAGGGAAAGTCTGAATTCCTATAAATCGATTGGGGATAAAAAAGGGATTTCACAATCGTATCATCAACTTGGCAATCTGGCGTATCTCACTGGCGATCTGGATAATGCTCGTCATCTCTATCAGGAAAGCCTGAAGATTTTTCAGGAACTCGGTTATAGAGATGGAATTTCTGATTCGCTAGGCCAGCTTGGCATTCTAGCATATACTTCGGGTGCTCTGGATGAGGCCAGAAGGCTCATCTTGGAGAGTCTGCAAATTTCCAAAGAGCTTGGAAACAGGAATGCAATTGCGATTGGTTTAAAAAATTTGTCCCTATTGGATGAGTGCGAGGGGAACTTCGATGAAGCACTCGAATTGATAACAGAAGCGACATCTATCTTACTGGAATTGAACAGTCCTATTGCAGCTCAAGCTAAAGCGGATCGGCAAAGGCTGGAGAATAAAGTCAAAAAGTCCAATGATAAAAAATAGGGAACCAGGGCGATCTCATGCCCTGGGAAACTCAGCTGTCGTCGGTGCCTTGAAGCAGGTGCAATCGAAGACTCCTTTCACATCTGAGCCGAATCCCATGCTTCCCATCTGGTATATCTCGGGCAGGGTCAGATACCCGCCGGAGCAGCAGGGCAGCCAGTCGTCGTCTTCTTCCACCTCGTCTACCGATGATGTGAGGTTCATGAGCTTCTCAATGTGGTAAGTTCCCCAATAATCCTCATCCACATCGACGAGCGGCTTCTTCCAGGCGGTGTTCACGATGAAATCGTTCTCTTCTTCATCTTCCGCGGTTACGATATCCGGGTCGCCCTGCAATAAGCCAATATGCGCACGGCCTTCGGTCATATCCTCGGAGACGTTCATCATGCTGACGGCGGGATCCTCCTCAGAGATGAAGTCCTTGGCCAGGATCTCCAATTCCTTGTCCAGGGCATGGGCATATTCCACCTCGTGGTGCATCAGGGTAAGAGACCCACGATTCTTGAGCCAGCTTTTCTCCTTGATCAGAGAGTCGAAGCTCAGAGGCCTGCCAGCGTAATATCCCGTACCTACGCTGAGGGATATCGGTCTATATGTCATGGCATTATCTTCCTTAAGATGAATACAGCTGAGCGCCTCCGCATAATCCGGGTCGTAATTGTCGCTCTTGGCAACACCGTAATTGGTATAATCTCTGGTCTCCGCAGATAGTATCGATTCTGTATCGATTTCGCCGCTCCCGTGGCTGTAGTCCAGAACTTCGACGCCGTTGTTTCGTGTTCCGTTGATACCCAGGGTGTTGGGCATCTTTGCGTACTTGTAGTTCATAAAATAGCCCGTGCCGGACACACTCTGCTTCATCTCCAGGGTGAGATTGTCTTTAAGAGTGTATTCTGCGGATGCAATGCTGGTCAAGAAAGCTACTAGTAATAGTGCTATCCCTGTCTTTCTCGTTTTTATCCCTCCTCTCAGTCTCATTTGACCTTCACCAGAATTGCTGTCTACGAAGGTCAACTAATGTTACTTCCTCGTCACATATATGATATTGTTGGATGAAGTATCATAACTGTTACGCTAATTATCATAACAGTTATGAAACCATCGCTGGATTGCCCTCCTTCAATTGATGAAAAAAACGGCGGCAGGCTAGAGAGCCTTGCCGTTTGTCTCACCCGTCCTGATCCTGATGGTCTTCTCCACCGGCAGGACGAAGATCTTCCCATCGCCGATGTTCCCTGTGTACGCTGCTTTTCTGATCAGCTCAATGGCTTCGTCTTCCTTTTCATCGGGAACTACGATCTCGACCTTGACCTTGGGAAGCATATCCACTTTGTATTCTTCGCCGCGCCACATCTGCGTTATGCCTTTCTGCCGACCTCGTCCCTTTACCTCGATGGAGGTAAGGCTCGTGTACCCTGCTTGATCAAGGGCATTTTTTACCTCTTCCACTTTGGATGGTCTGACTATTGCTTGGATCATTTTCATGTTCTCACTCCGTCTCACGAATGGTCCGAAGCATGATTATCCGGCTCCACCATCATTATATCCCCATGCTGTTCTTGGGTTACAAACTCGGGGTAGGCAGAATAGCCATGCTCACCTATATCCAATCCATTAAGCTCTTCTTCTCTTGGCACGCGAAGTCCAACTGTATGCTTTAGCAGAGCGAATAGTATATAACCGGTTCCGAATGCCCATACTGCTACGGTCGCTGCATCAATCAGTTGAGCCATCATCTGACCGGTATTACCGACGATAAGTCCGCTTACTCCGCCATAGGTGCCATCTGCGAAGATTCCCACCGCCAGCAGTCCCCAGATACCGTTATAGCCGTGCACTGCCACAGCGCCTACCGGATCGTCTACTTTGAGCACCCAATCATTGAACCTTATTCCATACATTACTATTAGTCCAGATATGAGCCCAATTACCACCGCCGCCCAGGTTGGAATGTAGGCACAGGGTGCAGTAACTCCCACAAGGCCTGCCAGAGCGCCGTTGCAGGTGAGGGCAATGTCCACCTTTTTGGTTTTCAGGAATGTCCAGTAGCAGACCAGCACTGCGCCGGCAGCTCCTGCCAAGAAGGTGTTGACTGCGATCACTGAGATGCGCAGATCCGTTGCAGCCAGCGTAGATCCCGGATTGAATCCGAACCATCCGAAGAAGAGCACAAATGTGCCCAAGACGATGTATCCTACGTCATGACCGGGTATGGCGTTTGGTGTGCCGTCTTTATTGAATTTGCCGATCCTCGGACCGAGGAGCATTATGGCCGCCAATGATACCAGGCCGCCGATGGCATGCACCACGCCGGAGCCGGCGAAATCCCTGGCACCCACACCGTATGGGAGAGTTGACAGCCAGCCGCCTCCCCAAACCCAGTGGCCGTAGATGCTGTAGATGATGGCGGTGACGATGCCGCTGTAGATGAGATAAGCCTGCAGCTTAAGTCTTTCAGCGCAGGCACCGGCGACGATTGTTGCAGCCGTGGCAGCGAAGACCACCTGGAACATCCAGAACATCATAGTCGAGACATCATAGGCATCTCCTGTGAGAAACCACCCACTCCATCCGATTATGCTGTTGCCGTCTTCCAGTCCTGCATAGAGCTTGGAGCCTCCGAACATGAGGGCAAAGCCAACCGCCCAGTAGGCCAGAGCGCCTATGGAGAAGTCCATGTAGCTCTTGGCGAAGTAGTTGACTGTGTTTTTCACCCTCAAGGCACCTGCGCCGAGCAGGGCAAATCCTGCCTGCATGAAGAATACCAGGAAGGCTCCCACTAAAGTCCAGGCGAAGTTGGTGGCCAGTTTCAGCCCGGCTACATCATCAGTATAGGTAGCTGAGCCGTTTGGATCGCCTGCCATGGCTATAGTTGTAAGTAGCAGCAATAATACGAATGAAGTTGCTGCAATAGTTGCATACTTTGTAATTTTCATGCTCTATCACGATCCTCGATGGAAGATCAACGAGCAGAAGATGCTATAAAAACTTTGTTAAAATTTTTTCATACTTGTTGTGACTTGCTCATAATCACATCACATTCTAAAAATCATTTGATAAATCTCGATATTATGACCGGGTGGCAGTATCCTGACGCAAAGGCACGGGACACAGAGGACGTACAATGGGATTAATGGCGGTCCACAGGCTTTGCGATCCTTGCGAGCGCGCAGGTCAGCAGAGCCCGGCAGCCTGCGAACATGCAGCATCCTCGCATCGTGGTTTGCCATTCCCGCTACCGGGTCCTTCGCCGTATGCTGAACATGTCGGGCCGCGCCAAAAGAGGTCGTTTCTCGACAAAAGGCCATCCGGGACGGCAGCCTCCGTCCGCCAGCCTGGCCCAGCTGCCAAGCAAGCGCCCGGCCTCGTGGGCCGGGATGAGCTGCTTTGCGAGCGCTGGCAGTCTCCGGCTGGCAGATCTTTTCAGAGCAGTGGGCCAGCCGCCCCCAGCAGTTCCTCAAACGTTCCGTATCCCCGCATCGGGTCCCGGCTGCGCCACCAGTGGGGCTGGGACTAAATGGCGATGTTGTCACGACGGGATGGATGGCCTGGCAGGCAATCGTGCATGGGGGCAGGAGGCCCGTTGGACCCAGTGTCAGGAAGTGTTGAACTCAAGAAGAGTGGTTTTCCAAGGAAGTTGGATTTGGGATATGAAGTTATGCAGCCTCAAACCATTTATCAAGACTGATTTCTGCTCTTTTTAGGACTTTCTTAATGAGGTCAACGCTAACGTCTTCGCCATGATGCTGGTTGGGAATGAGCAAGAATACTCCATCCTTTTGCATGTACGGATGCTTCTTACCGGGAAAAGGTCCGTTCCACCCAAGTTTGTTGAGACGGCTGATTAGATCGTGCCATGAAACCGGTACGAGTTTAGTCTGCAACAGCCATCGGCTCCTTCGAGACTTGTATCATATGACCTTCGAGAGGCGGGACCGGGTAGCCCCATGCCAGATGCGCTGCGATCCAATCTTCAAGGGCATCCATGAGGTTCCTTCGGCATTCTTCAAGAGTTTTGCCCGTTGCCCACAGTCCTTTGAGTTCTGGAACTTCGCCATAAAATGACTCTGGGTCATCGATGATCTCGTTTTTTCTTCGCATGCTTTAGACCGCTGCCAGAAAGCCGGGCCCTCCGGGGCTGGCTGCGTTGTCGTCTTCCATGCGGACGCTCGGACGGGCTCACGCGGGGGTGCGCGGGCATATGTGGGCGGGCGGCTTTGGTGAGCGAGAGAATAACTCCGCACTAAATGGCAAGTCTGATCTCTAAAGCCGATACTCTAATTAATGTCTAAACTAAATAATTCTGTTTATGGGATGTGTTCGATATCTGCATCAGCGATTTGTGCGCAACGGCTTAAGGCGGTGCTGCTACGAGCAACAATGAAGAAGAAAATGTCCTGCATGATAAGATAAAATCGTTTGTTTTGACAAATGATATAATCATCTCAAATCATGCCGGTGCAAGGATGTTCGAAAGAGGCGTATCCGCCGAGGATCTGATATCCTTATTAACAAATGGAGAGATAATAGAGAAATACCATGACGATTATCGCTGCCCCGCTGTGCTGATGTTAGGGCTAACAAGAGGGATGCCGCATCATATAGTTGTGGCTATCTGCAAAGATCGACTGGTAATAGTGACAGTATATCTGCCAAACGAAGATGAATGGGTAAATAGCAGGTGGAGGAGATAGAATGGACCCTGGTGAATGCCTTCTATGCAAGAGCAAGATGCGAGAAGGAATCACAGAATTTGTCGCCAGAGTTGGCGAGCAGGTAGTAGTGATCAAGAACATTCCTGCATTCGTTTGTCCGAACTGTGGCGAGTCTTACTACTCTATAGATACTCAAAGAAAAATCGATCGCATTATGAAGGCATTTCATGATGGAAGATTGCTTGCAAAACCGCTCGCGGCGGGCGAGGTTGATCTGAAGGCTCTAGAAGCCTGTCCGACTACGTCGTGTGCTACAATTGAGGATCTCTGAGCAATGTGTATTTGACCGCAGAAGCCACCGGCGGAACGGCAACGCGGGGCGCGTGCGTGGGCCTGCCGCCAGAGTTGCCAGTCGGTCCAATGTCACGGATTTAACGTGATGCCGGAAAGCCGCAAAGTTCAGATGAGAGACAGACGTCTTTTTCCAGATCACTCAATCCGCGCCGATTGGGTCGTCTCGCGATAAAAGGCCATCCGGGGCGATAACCGCCGTCCGCCAGGCGGGATTGATTGCCAGGCAAGCGCTCGGGTCCTGGGCCGGGCGGGATGCTTTGCGGGCGAGGGCGGTCCCCTGCTGGCCGATCCTTGCGGACACGTGGGCCAGATGCGACTGACAGCATGCATGCCGGGTCCGTGTCGGGGTTTCATGTCTCGCGCTCCTGAATCCGCTGTTTGTGGGCTGAGCCGTCCGAGCCGTTTCGCCGTATATCATGCGAGCATTTTTGCCTAGCAGTTGCCGAAGCAGTCGACAACGCGTGCTGACCAGCGCGTTTGCGCTCATATGAGACTGTTGCCTGTGGGAGCCGCAGGGCAGATATGAAGTCTCACCCAATTCAGGAGCCTGACTTTTTGCGCAGCCATCGTTTGATTACAGAATTTTATACGTGGAATTTTTTAATTCCCAGGCTATTAACGAAGCAAATAGCTGAGTGGTGCGAAAATGTGATTCTTCATAGGCAACCCTTAGCAAGCTATCTATAGTTCCTTGCAAAACTTAATATAATATTTCCACCAATATTGTCTTATGAAGGGGGATCGGATCGAGATAGCAAAGCGGAAAGAAATAAGAGCCAGACTCCGCCACGAAAAGGATGATGGAACAA
>Ga0209098_1003226_pt1 | contig 13793 bp, 10 predicted proteins | sample AD_JPNHW1_MetaG_FD_184429 | JGI IMG/M metagenome (GOLD analysis project Ga0209098, IMG submission 184429) | Active sludge microbial communities of municipal wastewater-treating anaerobic digesters from Japan - AD_JPNHW1_MetaG (SPAdes) (version 2) | ecosystem: Engineered > Bioreactor > Anaerobic... | reverse complement strand
CGGTCAGACAGTCGCGCCCCGCGCGGGGCGCGTGGATTGAAACGGGGCTCCACTTGCGGTAGAAGACCCAGGGGGACGGTCGCGCCCCGCGCGGGGCGCGTGGATTGAAACGCGAACGACTTCCGCGTGGCGATCCGCGTCTCCAAGTCGCGCCCCGCGCGGGGCGCGTGGATTGAAACCGTTCGCCGCCGCCATCGAGATCTGCGGCCCGGAGTCGCGCCCCGCGCGGGGCGCGTGGATTGAAACCCCCTGCGGGGGAGGCGCTGAAAGCGGCTCCCCCGTCGCGCCCCGCGCGGGGCGCGTGGATTGAAACAACTCATTCACCAGCAATCTCGTCAAGGCCCTCAAGTCGCGCCCCGCGCGGGGCGCGTGGATTGAAACCCCTTCGACATCATCGCCAGCCCGGCCCCCTTGGGTCGCGCCCCGCGCGGGGCGCGTGGATTGAAACTCTCCGCGATGATCGCGGAAGGCTGCCTCGATTAGTCGCGCCCCGCGCGGGGCGCGTGGATTGAAACAAGGCGGCCATCGAATCCTCCCACCGCCTGATCGTCGCGCCCCGCGCGGGGCGCGTGGATTGAAACTTCTCCTACTGCAAAGAAGAGAAGTTCAGCCTGAGTCGCGCCCCGCGCGGGGCGCGTGGATTGAAACGAAGATCAGTACCGCAAGGCCATATCCGGAACCCGGTCGCGCCCCGCGCGGGGCGCGTGGATTGAAACATGGTTTCCTCCTGGCGTCGGTCCGCTGACCTGCGTCGCGCCCCGCGCGGGGCGCGTGGATTGAAACTATGCAAAGAAAGATCGGATTGCCAGAATCGCCAGTCGCGCCCCGCGCGGGGCGCGTGGATTGAAACCGATCCTGCGCTGGCCGGGTTGGTGCAGGCCGGGTGTCGCGCCCCGCGCGGGGCGCGTGGATTGAAACCTCCGACAGCTTGCGTTCGGCCGTGTAGCCGTTGGTCGCGCCCCGCGCGGGGCGCGTGGATTGAAACTCTCAAATCCAGGTGGCCTTGCAGCCGCAGGCGGGTCGCGCCCCGCGCGGGGCGCGTGGATTGAAACTTCCGCCGTTTGCAGCGCCGCCCGGATCTCCGTGGTCGCGCCCCGCGCGGGGCGCGTGGATTGAAACTCGTAGTCCACCAGGGCGGTGAGGTGGGCGACAGGTCGCGCCCCGCGCGGGGCGCGTGGATTGAAACATCGGCGGATCTCCAAAAAGTCAGGCGCGGGGGGTCGCGCCCCGCGCGGGGCGCGTGGATTGAAACCTCGGCCGGCTCCGGCGCGGACGGAGGACGGGAAGTCGCGCCCCGCGCGGGGCGCGTGGATTGAAACGCTTACAAGATTACGGGCAACTATACCGATGCACGTCGCGCCCCGCGCGGGGCGCGTGGATTGAAACGGGCCAGTAGCCGACGTTGCAGAGGTCGTGGGCGGTCGCGCCCCGCGCGGGGCGCGTGGATTGAAACTCCAAGGACGCCATCGGAGCCCTTGCCGCTGCCGGTCGCGCCCCGCGCGGGGCGCGTGGATTGAAACTCCAAGGACGCCATCGGAGCCCTTGCCGCTGCCGGTCGCGCCCCGCGCGGGGCGCGTGGATTGAAACCTTCTTCAAGCTCGCGTAGCTTGGCGCGGCGGACGGTCGCGCCCCGCGCGGGGCGCGTGGATTGAAACAAAAGCTGTGCGACCACATCGCCACCGAATTCAGTCGCGCCCCGCGCGGGGCGCGTGGATTGAAACCACTGCATGGAACGCCTCCGGCGGCTGCGCCGCCTGTCGCGCCCCGCGCGGGGCGCGTGGATTGAAACTGTGGGTGGTACGCGAGGCGCGTGAACTTTGCAGGGTCGCGCCCCGCGCGGGGCGCGTGGATTGAAACGTATACTGAACTCATCCATGCAATCGGGGTGGCAAGTCGCGCCCCGCGCGGGGCGCGTGGATTGAAACAAAAGCGGACGGCGGCAGACCTGGGTGCGTACGAGTCGCGCCCCGCGCGGGGCGCGTGGATTGAAACACGGAGATGGCATAACCCGCTTCCGGAACTTTTTGTCGCGCCCCGCGCGGGGCGCGTGGATTGAAACGAATGGGGCTTGCCGCCGCGCCTGTCCGTCGAAATGTCGCGCCCCGCGCGGGGCGCGTGGATTGAAACAAATCGGAGATGGCATCGATGAGTCCGGCGGAAAGTCGCGCCCCGCGCGGGGCGCGTGGATTGAAACATCTATGCTGCGCATTTCATCGCGCCGACAGGGACGTCGCGCCCCGCGCGGGGCGCGTGGATTGAAACCGTAGATGTTGGCCATGAGCTCGACGATGGCCAGTCGCGCCCCGCGCGGGGCGCGTGGATTGAAACATTCGGACCTCCAACAACAGGTTGCTCCCTACTCGGTCGCGCCCCGCGCGGGGCGCGTGGATTGAAACAAATCCCACGTGCCGTCCTCGCGCCGCGCCTCGCGTCGCGCCCCGCGCGGGGCGCGTGGATTGAAACCGTCACCCATGCGGGAGAGTATCGGCGATTTCCGTGTCGCGCCCCGCGCGGGGCGCGTGGATTGAAACGGAGTCCAACGAGCCTGTCGATAACGACCTCGTGTCGCGCCCCGCGCGGGGCGCGTGGATTGAAACCACGATGTGGAGCGGCAGGGGGAGATTTCCCACAGTCGCGCCCCGCGCGGGGCGCGTGGATTGAAACCGCCGGAGGGCGGCGGAACAGCGGCGGATGGGCAGTCGCGCCCCGCGCGGGGCGCGTGGATTGAAACGGCGCCTCCGGCCAACTCGGAAAGGCGATCGTTTGTCGCGCCCCGCGCGGGGCGCGTGGATTGAAACTCCGCGTCTTCGGGCGGCTGCTTGTTGTACCAATCGTCGCGCCCCGCGCGGGGCGCGTGGATTGAAACCCTCGACCAGAAGGATCTGCACCGGGCCTACGTTGTCGCGCCCCGCGCGGGGCGCGTGGATTGAAACGAAACGAACTGGTTGAAACCGCTCTGTGCCAGCGGTCGCGCCCCGCGCGGGGCGCGTGGATTGAAACTCCGCGGCCTGGAAAACTACCGTAGCCGGTGACTGTCGCGCCCCGCGCGGGGCGCGTGGATTGAAACGCATATGCACGCTTACCACCCCAAACGCTTGCAAGTCGCGCCCCGCGCGGGGCGCGTGGATTGAAACTACTCCTACGACATGGCGGTGAAGGACGGCAAGGGTCGCGCCCCGCGCGGGGCGCGTGGATTGAAACACGTAGTCGCGCACGTCCTTGCACCCGGGGCACAGTCGCGCCCCGCGCGGGGCGCGTGGATTGAAACCCGAGATCGTCAGGCGTCCCGTCTGGGCTGGCATGTCGCGCCCCGCGCGGGGCGCGTGGATTGAAACCAACACGTGCTGGACGGCATGGTACGACTTGCCGCGTCGCGCCCCGCGCGGGGCGCGTGGATTGAAACAGCTACCCCGAAGGCCGCAGGCCCGGGTTCCCAAGGTCGCGCCCCGCGCGGGGCGCGTGGATTGAAACGGGGTGGGATTCCAGCGCCATCTCAACCGCCCTCGTCGCGCCCCGCGCGGGGCGCGTGGATTGAAACTCAATGACTATGGCCGTCTGCACGAAAAGACGCGGTCGCGCCCCGCGCGGGGCGCGTGGATTGAAACCTCGTTGAGCGCGCAGGGATTCGCCTTGCGCGGCGGTCGCGCCCCGCGCGGGGCGCGTGGATTGAAACAAATCTCTGCGCGGCCACGGCCACGAATGGAAGGTCGCGCCCCGCGCGGGGCGCGTGGATTGAAACTCGTGGTAGCCGAACCGCTTGGGGTCGATGCCGTTGTCGCGCCCCGCGCGGGGCGCGTGGATTGAAACTTATAATGGCCATCGTCGTTCTCCAAAATTGAATGTCGCGCCCCGCGCGGGGCGCGTGGATTGAAACTCGCCCTCGGGCCACGGGATGGGCGGATTGAGCAGGTCGCGCCCCGCGCGGGGCGCGTGGATTGAAACCTTGCTGCCATCGCTGCCGTGACTGGCGCCATCGGTCGCGCCCCGCGCGGGGCGCGTGGATTGAAACATCGAGTGCGCCGACGCGTAGAGGTATCCAGCCTGTCGCGCCCCGCGCGGGGCGCGTGGATTGAAACGAAGGCAATGGCTGGCAATTTCGTTGGGGCGATGGTCGCGCCCCGCGCGGGGCGCGTGGATTGAAACCGCATGCTGCCGACGGTGCTCGATTCCCGTTGACGTCGCGCCCCGCGCGGGGCGCGTGGATTGAAACCGTCGTCTGGCGATCGTACGTGGCATAGAGGACCGGTCGCGCCCCGCGCGGGGCGCGTGGATTGAAACAAGGCGAATCTCTCCAGCCTGGCATCAAGCGCAAAGTCGCGCCCCGCGCGGGGCGCGTGGATTGAAACCACGCACGTCGATTGGTCCGCCTACTACGCGCAGGTCGCGCCCCGCGCGGGGCGCGTGGATTGAAACTGGTGGTCGTTGCCGTTGCAAGCGTTTGGGGTGGTCGCGCCCCGCGCGGGGCGCGTGGATTGAAACACGTGCCTACGTCAACGGCCATTGGACGAGCGTGGTCGCGCCCCGCGCGGGGCGCGTGGATTGAAACTTAGCGCATCGCGGCAGTCACCTTGGAGAATCTTAGTCGCGCCCCGCGCGGGGCGCGTGGATTGAAACCTCATGTCATCGGTTCGATACCGATTATCGCCACCGTCGCGCCCCGCGCGGGGCGCGTGGATTGAAACGACGCACATGTCGCGAAAGGTGGCGCTGTCCACGGTCGCGCCCCGCGCGGGGCGCGTGGATTGAAACGATGTCAAGATTGCACGCTACAGACCCAAACACTAGTCGCGCCCCGCGCGGGGCGCGTGGATTGAAACTTCTGGCGGCGGTTTCGCAGTGTGCTTCCGCCAGGTCGCGCCCCGCGCGGGGCGCGTGGATTGAAACTGGAATCCGTAGATCGCGAACACATACTGCCCGCGGTCGCGCCCCGCGCGGGGCGCGTGGATTGAAACTACGTCTCCGGCCACGGCGGGCAGGACGCGGACGGTCGCGCCCCGCGCGGGGCGCGTGGATTGAAACTATGCCAGCTCGGCCATCGCGTCGAGCCGCATGTGTCGCGCCCCGCGCGGGGCGCGTGGATTGAAACCGGTGCTCCTGAATGCGCCGGGTTGCCCCGGACGGTCGCGCCCCGCGCGGGGCGCGTGGATTGAAACGCCACTTTCGGCGAGTGGTACAACCGACAGCCGCGTCGCGCCCCGCGCGGGGCGCGTGGATTGAAACGTCTGCGATTCGCTCTCCATGTTCAGGAGGGATGCGGTCGCGCCCCGCGCGGGGCGCGTGGATTGAAACTTGCCCGACCTGTTCATCTTCGACGCGCAAATTCGTCGCGCCCCGCGCGGGGCGCGTGGATTGAAACAGCGCGAACGCGTGCGGCCCCCAAATGGCGCGGCCGGTCGCGCCCCGCGCGGGGCGCGTGGATTGAAACGCTCCCATTTTGTTCAACGACAACGCCGGCGATGGTCGCGCCCCGCGCGGGGCGCGTGGATTGAAACCGGTATCGCTGATGCTGATGCCGCCCATCACGCCGGTCGCGCCCCGCGCGGGGCGCGTGGATTGAAACCTATGGTCGATCAACGCGAAGCTGAATAATCGCTGTCGCGCCCCGCGCGGGGCGCGTGGATTGAAACATATTTTTCGAAACTGAACGCGAAAACCCAGGGAGTCGCGCCCCGCGCGGGGCGCGTGGATTGAAACAACTAGTACGTCAATACTGAGGCGGACGTGAACATTCGTGTCCCTTTTGCACGGACTCGATCGATGTTTGCGATGGGAGTCGTGCAGCCGGGGCGTCAACGTTCGTTTCGGAGCCAGGCTTGCAGGAACTCGCGTGCGGCGGCCAGGTGGGCGAGCGCCGCGGCCGTGGGCGCGGCGTTCGGCTCCCAGGCCTCCCCCCGGATGGCCAGCAGCCACGCCGGCGGCCGCGCGCCATACAGTTCGTCCGCCAGCGCCAGCACGGTTTCCGGCGACATGGCGTGGGTGGAAAAGGAAATCTCCTTCTGCGGCGCCAAGGGTCGGAACACGAATGGCGCTTCTCCCTCCTCCGCGGCGTCTACGAACACGACCGCCCGACTTTCCACCACGGTCAGCGCGTCCTCGATGTTGAGCTGGTAGTTGGAGTCGAAGACGATGCCGGAGAGGCCCTCCGCCTGCGCCCAGGCTGCGAGCTCCGCGACGAGCGCCGGCCCGATTCCGTCGTCTTGACGGCCAGGATTGCCGCAGCCGCAGATCAGGATCGGGTGGGATGGAATCTCAATATCCAATGTCCAATGTCCAATATCCAATCACCAAGTCCGATCCCTTCGCCGCCGAGCCACCACCGCGCCCGCCGCATCCACCAGCGTCACCTCCAGCGGCATCTGGCCGTAGGCATGGGTGGCGCAGCTCAGGCACGGATCGTAGGCGCGGATCGCCACCTCGACCGCGTTCATCATCGGCTCGGTGATTTCCTTCTGGCCCGCCATGTAGGTCGTGGCGACACAACGGATCGCCCGGTTCATGGGTTCGTTGTTGTGCGTGGTGGACACGATCAGATTGGCCATTTGAATCAGGTCGTCTTCGCCCACCGCGTAATGGTGGAACAGCGTGCCGCGCGGCGCTTCGATGATGCCGACGCCTTCAGGTTGGCGCTGGCCGTGCACGACGAGATCGCCGCCCAGGACATCCGGATCCCGCAGCAGCTCGCGCATCTTTTCGGCGGCGTGGAGCACTTCGATCAGCCGCGCCCAATGCGTGTGCATGCACATGTCGTTGGGCCTTCCGCCCGTCGCCGCCCGGAACGCCTCGAATTCCTTTTGCGCCAGCGGAGTCGGAATGAAATCGGCGACGTTCAGCCGCGCGAGCGGCCCGACGCGGTACCAGCCTTTTTCCGGTCCCAGCCGCTTCAGGTACGGGAACTTCATGTAGCTCCACGACTTCACTTCTTCGCGGAAATGCTGGAGATAGTCCTGGCAATCCACATCGTCGAGGATCCGTTTGCCGTCCGCGTCCACGGCGCGCAGGACGCCGTGGTAGAGATCGAGCGCGCCGTCCTTTCGCACGAGGCTCAGGTGGTTCGATGGGAACTTCGAGAAGCCGTCGATGAAAGCCTTGTGCTTCTTGTAGTAGTCCTTGAAGAACGCCAGCGCGCCCTGCGCCCACGCGACCATCTGGTCGGCGTTCAGCGGCCCGCCGGCGCCTTTCAGCAGCCGGTCGCGCTCTTCCACGGACAGGCTCTTGTTCACCCCGCCGGGAATCGCGCCGGTGCCGTGGATCTTCTTGCCGGCGGTCGCCGCGATGACTTCCTGGCCGTATTTGCGCATCAGGATCGCCTGCGTCGCCAGTTCGCGGTTCGCCAGGGCCACGCCGATCATATTGCGCGTCGCGGGATCCGCGTCGTAGCCGAACAGCAGGTCCGGCGAGGCCAGGTGGAAGAAATGCAGCGAGTGCGATTGGAAGATCTGCCCGTAGTGCATCAGCCGGCGGATCTTCTCCGCCGTTGGCATCAGCCCATCCCCCGTTCCCGCGCCGACGACGACGTCCATCGCCTTGGCCGCGGCGAGGTGGTGGCTGACCGGGCAGATGCCGCACAGGCGCTGCACCAGCACCGGCGCCTCCCAGTACGGGCGCCCCTGCACGAACCGCTCGAAGCCCCGGAACTCCACGATGTGCAATCGGCTTTGCGCCACGTTGCCGGCGTCGTCGAGATGGATCGTGACCTTGCCGTGGCCTTCGACGCGCGTGATGGGATCGATGACGATTTTGCGGGTCATGGCGGTCTCAGTCGTATTTGAAGGTGCGGTATTGCAGATCCAGTTCCCGGCCGGTCACCAGCGCAACCAGCGCATCCCAGATCAGGTCCGCGCTCGGCGGACACCCCGGCAGGAACACGTCGATCTTCACCACCTCGTGGCAGGGATAGACGCGGTTCAGGATCTTCGGGATGTCGGGATCGTGCGGAATGATCTTGCCCGGATTGGCGTCGGCCACCGTCGGCCCGTTCAAATAGGCCTCGTCCAAGCACTCCTTCAGCGGCAGGACGTTGCGCAGCGCCGGCAGTCCGCCCATCAGCGCGCATTCGCCGAACGCGACGAGCGTCTTGCAGTGTTTGCGGAATTCCGTCAGCACGTGCACGTTCTCGTCGTTGCAACAACCGCCTTCGATCAGGCCGACGTCGCACTCCTTCGTGAACGTCTTGAGATCGTCGAGCGGCGACTTGTGCAATTCTACCAACTCGATCAGGTCGAGCAGCCGCTCGTCGACGTCGAGCAGCGACATGTGGCAGCCGAAGCAGCCGGCCAGCGACGTCGTCGCGACGATCTTCTTGGGGGCTTTCGCGCTCACGGCCGCACCTCGCTGCCGATGGGCGCCCGGTCGTAGGTGCGCCGCCCGATGGGCACGTCGAAGCCCTTGCCCTTGCGCAGGATCGCCCCGACGGGGCAGATGTCCATCGCCCGCTGCGCCAGCGCGTCGTCGATATCCTTCGAGGTGTCCGGGTCGATGTTGATGACGACCTTGTCGCCGCGCTTGCCGAAGGCGAAGATGGCCTGGCCCTGCGCGTTGTGGATGCCGCGGATGCAGCGCTTGCACTGAATGCAGCGGTTGTGGTCCTTGACGAGCTTGGGATGCCACGCCTCCACGTCGCGCTTGGGGAACAGGTAGGGGAAGCTCGACACCGTCACGCGGTAGCGGTAGGCCAGCGCCTGCAGCTCGCAGTTGCCGCTGCGCTCGCACGAGGGGCACAGATGGTTGCCTTCCGCGAACAGGATTTCGACGACCGACTTGCGGAACGCCTCCAGCTCCGGCGTGCTCGTCGCCACGTTCATGTCCTCGGCCACCTTCGTCGTGCAGGCCGTCTGCGGAATGCCGTTGACCAGCACCGTGCAGATCCGGCACGCCCCCTTCGGCGGAATGCCCGGATAGTTGCACAGCGTCGGAATGTAGACCCCCGCCTCACGCGCCGCCGCGACCAGTTGCGCTCCTTCTTCCGCCAGGCAGGTCTTGCCGTCGAGCGTGAACCGGACGAAGCTGGCCATGGCGCGCCTCCCTAGCCTTTCCCAACCGCCGCGTCGTAGTCCCGAATCGCCGCCGCCAGGTCGAACGACGGCACGAAGCGCGGATCGCCCGGCGCCAACCGCGCGTCGTAATGCGGACGGAAATTCTTGATCGTGGTGACGATCGGATTCAGCGCGGTCTGCCCCAGCCCGCAGCGGTTGTTGCGCATGATCTTCTGCCAGGCCTGCAGCCGCTCCACGTCTTCCGCCGTGCCCTTGCCCGCCACGATCCGTTCGAGCACCACCTGCGCCATGCCCGTCAGCGCGCGGCACGGCACGCAGGAGCCGCACGACTCCTCGCGGAAAAACCGCGCGAAGTTCAGCACCACGTCCTTCAGCAGGTCGCGGTGCTTCCCGACGACGATGAACGAGCCGCCCGTCGCCAGATCCTCGTAGGCCAGCACGCGGTTGAATTCGTCCGGACCGATGCACGCGCCCGACGGCCCGCCGACCTGCACCGCCTGCACGTCGCGCGCGCCGGCTTCCTTGAGGATGTCGTTAACCGAAAAGCCCCATTCCACCTCGTAGATCCCCGGCCGGTCGCAATCGCCCGACACGCACAGCACCTTGGTGCCCTTGGATTTTTCGGTGCCGAGCCGGTTGTACCACTCCGGTCCCCGCAACAGCACCTGCACCGCCGAGCACAGCGTCTCGACATTGTTGACCACCGTCGGCTTCTGCAAGTAGCCCCTTTCCACCGGAAACGGCGGCCGGTCGCGCGGCTCGCCGCGCTTGCCCTCGGCCGATTCGATCAGCGCGGACTCCTCGCCGCACACGTAGGCCCCCGCGCCGAACTGCAGGCTGACGTCGAAATCGAAGCCCGCATGCCCGCCGACCGCGGTCCCCAGCAGCCCCTGCGCGCGCAGGTCCGCCAGCACGTGCTCCAGATAGCCGCGCAGATAGCGGTATTCGTTGCGCACATAGAGCACGCCCCGCCGCGCGCCGACCGCGTAGGCCGCGATCGCCATGCCTTCGAGCACCATCTGCGGCCGTTCCGTCAGAATGACCCGGTCCTTGAAGGTGCCCGGCTCGCCCTCGTCGGCGTTGCAAAAGACGTATTTCACGTCGCTCGTCGCGCGCCGGGCGAATTCCCACTTCATGCCCGTCGGAAATCCAGCCCCGCCCCGGCCGCGCACGCTCGCGGCCTTGACCGCCGCGATCACCTCGGCGGAACTCATCTGGACCACTTTGCGCAGCGCCTCGCCGGGCCGGTAGTGGTCGAAGACCGTCGGCCCGCGCCGGCGGACGTGGTTGTGCACCAGCGCCCGAATCAGCGGATGCGCGTTCTGGCCGTCGCCGTATTGGTCGCCCTTGAGCTCCTCGACCGTCTTCCCGGCGCGCATGCCCGCCACCAGTTCGCGCGCCTTGGCCGGCGTCAGTTCCGGAAACACCTGCCCATTGACCAGCGCGGCCGGCTCCTGGTCGCTCATTCCGATGCACGCCGTGTGGAACAGCCCGACCACGCCATCGGCCGAGACCTCCCCGAATTTGCAGCCCGCCGCTTCCTCGAACGCCCGGGCCACCTCCGCGCGGCCGGCGAACTCCGCCACCACGCTGTCGTTGAGATAGACCGCGAATTTCCCGCGCGGTTCGCGCGCGAAGAAGTGGTAGAACGACGTCGTCTGCTCCACGTCCACCTGCGGAATGCCCAGCACGTCCGCGATCCGCGCCGCGGTCACGTGGGAGAGGCACCCCAGCTCGTCCTGCACGTCGATCAGCACGTCCATCAGCCGCGTCGCGTCACCGCCGTACTTGGCGACGACCGTCTTGACCGTCTGGGCGATGCTGGAGGACATGGGCCGCTCCCGCCGGACCCGCTCCTAGAACGTGCCCGTGATGTATTTTTCCAGGCTGTCGATCGTCGATTGCTGGGCGTCGAGCATGTACTTGACCACGTCGCCGATGGAAATCAGACCCGCCAGCTTGCCGTCCGCCAGCACGGGCAGGTGCCGGTGCCGCCGCCCCGTCATCAGCGCCATGCACTCCTCCACCGTCTGGCCCGGCGCCACCGTCTTCATCTGCTTCACCGGCGTCATCGCGTCCTTCACCAGATTGGTCTTGGGCGACTTGCCTTCGGCGATCACCTTCCACAGGCAGTCGCGTTCGGACACGATGCCCGACAGCTTGCCGGCCTGGGTGACCACCGCCAGGCAGCCGATGTGCTTCGCGCTCATCCGCCGGATCGCCTCCAACACCGTTTCCGACGCCGCGATGGTTTCCACTTTGGCGCCTTTGATCCGCAACAAATCGCCTACCGTCGTGCTCATGGTTTTCTCCTTTCCGTTTGGATTCTCGAAGTATCGTCTGCCGACGGTGAAAGTGTAGGAAGCGCCCCGCCCCGCCGTCAACGCCCCAGACCGCCCCAAACGCATTTTGTTCCTGTCGCCCTGCCATGGGGGGTGCATCTGCAATCCAAAGCCAAGACCCAGCCTGAAGGCTGGACTACGAACAAGTCCTGCATGTAGTCCACGCTTCAGCGTGCGGCTGTCCCTCTCTGCCTGAAACAGATGGGACGCCGAATTGCATCTGCGTCCGCCCCCCGAATCAGGGTGGATTCCGGTTTGCGCAGGGCCGGACAATGGGATAGAGATGGACCATGATCCCTGCCGCCCGCATCCACCGCTTGGACGACCGCCCGCCGGCGCGGGGAAAATACGTTCTCTATTGGATGCAGCAGTCGCAACGCGCGGAATGGAATCCCGCGCTGGAATATGCCGTCGAGCAGGCCAACGCCTTGCGGCTGCCAACGCTCGTCGGCTTCGCGCTGACGGCATTCCCCGGCGCCAACGGCCGACACTACCGGTTCATGCTCGCAGGCCTGCGCGAAACCGAAAAACGCCTTGCCGCGCGCGACATCGGCTTCTGCCTCCGGCAAGGCCCGCCCGAGGAAATCATCCCTATGCTTGCACAAGGCGCGGCTTGGATCGTCGGCGACGTCGGCTACCTTCGCGTGCAACGCCAATGGCGCGCGGCCGTCGCCCAGCGCGTGGCGTGCCCCGTCGTCTTCGTCGAAGGCGACGCCGTCGTACCGGTGGAGGCCGTTTCCGACCACGCCGAATTCGCCGCGCGCACGATCCGGCCGAAAATCCACCGATTGCTCGGCGACTATCTCACCCCCCTCAAGCCGACGAAGGTCGCCGTACCCTTCGCGGGCTCCGCGAAAAACTCGCAGGATCTTTCCGATCCCGACGCGCTGGGACGCCGCCTGGGCGTGGACGCTTCCGTACCCGCCGCCGCGTCCGTCGGCGGCGCGACCGCCGCTCATCGGTTGCTTGATCGCTTCGTGGCGCACCGCCTCGCCGACTACGCCGAGGCCGCCAGCGATCCGGTCGCCGATGGCTGTTCCGGCCTGAGCCCCTATCTGCACTTCGGCCAGATCTCGCCCCTTGAAATCGCCCTGCGCATCCAGGCGGCCGACGCGCCGCGCGTCGCGACCGACGCCTTTTTGGAGCAACTGATCGTCCGCCGCGAGCTGAGCCTGAACGCCTGTTGGTTCAATCCCGGCTACGACCGCTACGACACCCTGCCCACCTGGGCGCTGAAGACCCTCGACCAACACCGGAAGGACAAACGCGAATTCGTCTATTCCCGCGCGCAGTGGGAGGCCGGCGCCACGCACGATCCGTGCTGGAACGCCTCGCAGGCCGAAATGGTCCGCTCCGGCCGCATGCACAATTATATGCGCATGTACTGGGGCAAGAAAATCCTCGAATGGTCCCGCACGCCCGAGGAAGCCTTCGAAACGGCCCTCTTTCTCAACGACAAGTACGAATTCGACGGACGCGACCCCAACGGCTGCGTCGGCGTGGCCTGGTGCTTCGGCCGCCACGACCGCCCGTGGACCGAACGCCCCGTCTTCGGCACGATCCGCTACATGAACGCCAACGGCCTGCGCCGCAAGTTCGATGTCCAAGCCTACGTCGAACGCTGGCTCGGGCTGGACGCCGGGCGGCTGTTCTGAGCGTTTCCGGGCAATAAAAAACGCAAGGGAGCCAAAGGCTCCCTTGCGTGCGTGGCGCCGGGGCGCGGCTTACTTCTTGGGCGCCGGGGTCTTCGCGTATTCGATCGCGAAGCTGGCGTAGAAGGCCGTGGCGCGGGTCAGGTGTTCGATGTCGATTTCCTCGTTTGGGAAATGCGCGAACTTCTCGTGGCCCGGGCCGAAGCCGATGCACGGAATGCCGTACATGCCGCAAATGGACACGCCGTTGGTGCTGAACACCCAGTAGGACACCACGGGATCTTCGCCGAGCGCGGCCTTGTAGCCGGCGACGGCGCTGGTGACCTGCGGAGTGATTTCCTCGATGTGCCAGGTGGGATAGTACTTCTTGGTGGGATACACCAGACCCGTCCAGCTCGGCACGGAGTATTCCAGCACGCGGACTTCCGCGCCGGCCTTCTGGACGCTGGGGAGCGCCTTGAGTTCAGCCACGCTGGTTTCTTCGTTCTCGCCCGTCGTCAGGCGGCGGTCGAGGTGGATCGTGCAGCTGTCCGCCACCGCGCACAGGCTCGGCGAGGTCGAACGGATGTGGCTGATGGTCACGGTGCCCTTGCCGAGGGGCTTCGTCGGCGGCAGGCGCTCGTTGAGTTTCTCGATGTCCTTGATGATGTCGGCCATCTTGTAGACGGCGTTGACGCCGCGTTCCGGCGCCGAACCGTGGCAGGAGACGCCCTTGGTCTCGATCTCGATTTCCATGCGGCCGCGGTGGCCGTGGTAGATCTGCAGGCTGGTCGGCTCCGTCGAAACGACGACTTCGGGGCGCAGCT
>Ga0209098_1003224_pt1 | contig 13796 bp, 8 predicted proteins | sample AD_JPNHW1_MetaG_FD_184429 | JGI IMG/M metagenome (GOLD analysis project Ga0209098, IMG submission 184429) | Active sludge microbial communities of municipal wastewater-treating anaerobic digesters from Japan - AD_JPNHW1_MetaG (SPAdes) (version 2) | ecosystem: Engineered > Bioreactor > Anaerobic >... | reverse complement strand
ATGTTTTCCGCTTCAACCGGAGGCAGACTCCGATGGCCGCATTTCAAACTCTGTTGGGCATCGCGTCAAACAAGAACCATGTGTCGCTTGTGCAACTCAGATCGTAGGAGTCAAGTGCCCAAGCATCTTCCAGCATTCCGGTTGTTAACTCGGCGGGCCGTTGTGCCCTTTGCAGGGAGGAAGCAGACATGTATTTCATCGGACCGCACGTGTCGATCGGGGGCGGGGTGGCGAACGCGCCCCTCAATGCCAAGGCGTTAGGCTCAACCGGCTTCGGCCTGTTTGTGAAGAACCAGCGCCAGTGGACCGCCGCGCCCTATGCCGCGGCCGACATCGAGGCCTTCAAAAGGCAGATGACGGCGGACGGTTACGCCGCGGCGCAGGTGATGCCGCACGCCGGCTATCTCATCAACCTCGCGAATCCCGACGAGGCGGCGCATGCCAAATCCATGGCCTCGCTGCTGGACGAGCTGCGGCGCTGCATGGCGCTGGGGCTCGACAAGCTGAACCTCCATCCGGGCAGCCACCTGCGTCTGATCACGCCGCAGGCGGCCTGCGACCGCGTCGCGCGGTCCATCAACGCCGCGCTGGCCGAGACCAGCGGCGTGACCGTCGTGATCGAGAACACGGCCGGCAGCGGCGGCAATTTGGGCTCGGTCTTCGAGGAGCTCAAGGCGATGATCGACGGCATCGACGACAAGCGGCGCGTGGGCGTCTGCCTCGACACGATGCACACCTTCGCGGCGGGCTTCGACATCCGCACGCGCGACGGCTTTCTCAGGACGATGGAGCACTTCGACAAGACCGTCGGCATGAAGTACCTGCGCGGCTTGCACCTGAACGACTCCAAGGTGGGGCTCAACGCGCACGTGGACCGGCACGAATCGCTGGGCGCGGGGCTGCTGGGCATCGAGGTGTTCAAATGCATCATGACGGACAAACGCTTCGAGGACATGCCGCTCGTGCTGGAAACGCCGAACGAAGAGCTTTGGGCGCAGGAGATCCGGCAGCTGAGGGAGCTGGCGGGGTAGAGTGGGGTTCGCCTGGTTGCGTGTTGCGGCAAGGACGTCGCCCCGGGGCGTCCGCGGACGGTTCAGGAAACCGCCCCTGCCGGATTCGGGGAGAGATGGGGGAAACATGAAGACAGGGTGTTTGATGGCGGCCTTGCTGCCGCTGGCGGGAATGGCGGGTGAAGCGGTGTTGAGCATGGGTGGCGCCTTGAAACTGGATTCGCCCGGCGTCGAGTTGAACGGCTGCCTGTTCACGGCGGGATGGAAGAAGAGCGTCAGCGGCGGCGGGACGGCTGCGCCGGATGAAAAGGGCGTCTGCGCGTTCGTGCTGAAGGCTTCGGAACAAGAGCAGGTCGCCGGCACGGCCGATGTCACCCCGGCGGCGGACGGCGCGGCGCGTGCGGTCTACACGTTTACACCCGAGTCGGACATCCTGCTGAACGGCCTCTATGTCAATACCCACTTTTCGGCGCAGAAGCTGATCGGCGGGCGCTGGCAGGCCGATGCGAAAGAAGGCGTTTTCCCCGAGAAGCGCGGCGCCCTCTCCGTGTTCAGCGGCAAGGTCAAACAGCTGGCGATCGCCTTTCCGCCGCCGGCCGGCGAGCGGCTGGTCTTCACGTTCGACGCGCCGACCTCGGTGCTGATCCAAGACGACCGCCAGTGGGGCGAGACGTTCAGCCTGCGCCTCGGCGGCAACGGCGCGAAGACCTACTCCAACGGCGTGCCGTGCCGGGTGGCCTTCACGCTCAAGGCGCACGCGCCGCTCAAGGTCGTGTATGACCGGCCGGTTACGCTGCAGGCCAACGAGGAATGGGTGCCGCTGACCTATGAAAAGGAAATTCTGCCGGGATCCGCGCTGGACTTCTCGGGAATGAAGTTCGTGGATGCCCCTGCCGGCAAATACGGCTGGCTGAAAGCCCAAGGTCCGCATTTCGAGTTCGAGCAAAAGCCCGGCGCGCCGCAGCGTTTCTACGGCGTCAACTTCTGCGGTACGGCCAACTTCCCTTCGGCCGAGCAGTCCGAACAGCTCGCCGACCGGTTCGTGCGGCTGGGCTACAACAGCATCCGCATCCATCACTACGACAACGGGTGCGTGCAGGGGAGCCCGGACGGGCTGACGCTGAATCCCGGCCAGATGGCCAAGCTCGACGGGTTCATCGCGGCGTGCATGAAGCGTGGGCTCTACGTGACGACCGATCTGTTCGTGTCGCGCAAAGTGATGTGGCGGCACATCGGGATCGACCGCGAAGGACAGGTCGAGATGCAGGTCTTCAAGGCCCTGATCGCCGTGCATGAGCCGTCTTACCAGAACTGGGCGACGTTTGCGAAGGCGCTTCTGACGCACGTGAACCCGCACACCGGGCGGCGCTATGCGGACGAGCCGGGAATGCCGTTCATCGCGCTGATCAACGAGGGCTCGATTGGCTATTCGAAACAGGAGGCGCGCGAGACGCCGGCCATGCAGGCCGCGTGGGCGGCGTGGCTCAAGCAGAAGCGGGCGCAAGACCCCGCGTTTGCGGAGATCCCCGACACGATGCCGCTCACGATGAACGGCAAGGCCGGCTCGGCGGTTGCGCTCTTCGTGGCGGACACCGAAGCCAAGATGGTGGCGCGCATGAAGGCTTTTCTGCGGGACGAGATCGGGTGCAAGGCGCTGATTTCGAACTACAATTGCGGTACGCACTATCAGCCGCTGCAGCCCGTGCGCGAAGCGCTCTACGATTACGTGGACGACCACTTTTACGTGGACCATCCGCACTTCCTCGAGAAGAAGTGGTCACTGCCGAGCCGCTGCGGCAATGAAAACCCGCTCCGCTCCGGATGCCGCACGCCGTGCAATGTGGCCTTCACGCGGCTGGCTAACAAGCCGTTCACGGTTTCGGAGTACAACTTTTCCGGCCCGGGCATGTTTCGCGGCGTGGGCGGCATCATGACCGGCGCGATGGGCGCGCTGCAGGACTGGAGCGCGCTGTGGCGCTTCGCCTATGCGCACCGGCTTGAGAACATGTTCGACGGCGAGGGGTCGGCCGGGTATTTCGACGTGGCCACGGATCCCTTGTCGCAGGCCTCGGATCGTGCCTCGCTCTGCCTGTTCCTGCGCGGCGACCTGGCGCCCGCCGCTGAAAAAGTGGCGGTGGCGCTGACGCCGAATGAAGTGGCGGTCTTGAAGGAGCGTGCGGCGAGTGTGCCGGCGGCTTGGAGCGGCGCGGCGTGGAACGTGCGGGTCGGCACGTATGCGGCCGAGGCCGCGTTGCCCGGCTGGCGCGTGGTGTCGGGCGGCGAGGCGTATGCGACCAACGCGGCCGCCGCGTTCGCGTCCCTGACGAACGACGCCGGCGCGCTGGCCATCGACCCGGCGCGCGGCGCTTTCACGATCACGACGGCGCGGACGGTCGGCGGCTTTGCGGAAACGGGCACGGTCAGCGCAGGCCCGCTGAGCGTCAGCCTCTCCGGCGCGGCCGCGACGGTGTGGGTGAGCGCGCTGGACGCCGCGCCGGTGACGGAGAGCGGACGACTGTTGATGACGCATCTGACGGACGTTCAGAACACGGGCGTGCGTTATGCGGAGCGTGCGCGCAAGACCCTGCTTTCGTGGGGCAAGACGCCTTACCTGATGCGTGCCGGACAGGCCGATGTGAAATTGGCGCTGAAGGATCCCGGGGCCTACACGGTGTATGCGCTTGCGACCAACGGCCGGCGATTGGAAAAGGTCGCTGCAACGGCCGCCGGAGGAAAGCTGTGCTTCATGGCGGCGGTGGCGAATCCGGGCGGCGCGCGGATGCTCTACGAGATCGTGCGCGAATGAGGAGTGGGCGTTGGGGCCCGCCAGGTCGGCGGACGCGTTGACCGCTGCGGTTTGAAACAGGAAAGTCCGGTCTATGGCAAACAGGAAGGCGCTGCAAAAGCTTGGTTTCATGACGCTCGGGGTCAATGTCGGGCTGATGATGGTCAAGCTGACCGCCGGTGTTCTCGGTAACTGTTACGCGCTGATCGCGGACGGCGTGGAATCGGCAGGGGATATTGTCACGTCCGTCGTGACGTGGGGCGGTTTCCATCTGTCCTTGCGTCCGGCGGACGAGAAACATCCGTTCGGCCACGGCAAGATCGAGTCGGTCGCGGGGGTCTTCTCTGGGATCTCGCTGGTTACGGCCGCGACGGTGATCGTTTATCAGGCGATCCGCGAAATCACGACGGTGCACGAGGCTCCTGCGTGGTATACGTTGCCGGTGCTGGTCCTGGTCGTGATCATTAAAGAGACCACGTCGCGGATCGTTCTAAAGGCCGGGCGATCGGTGGAAAGTATGGCGATCAAGGGCGATGCCTGGCACCATCACTCTGACGCCTTGACTTCCGGCGCGGCCGCGCTCGGCATCACGCTCGCGCTTTTCTGCGGTCCCCGCTTTGCGGCGGCGGACGATTGGGCGGCCCTGCTGGCTTGTGCGATCATTTACTACAATGGCATCTCGATCCTCCGGGGGGCTTTCCACGAGTTGCTGGACGGCGCAGTGACCTGCGATGTGCGCGATTTCGTCGTCGGCGTGGCGAGCGAGGTCCCAGGGGTGTCGTCGGTCGAGAAATGCCGCGTCCGCAAAAGCGGAATCGACTATTTTGTGGAGATCCATCTCTGCGTGTCCTCCGAAATGACGGTGGGGGCGGGCCACGCGTTGGGGCATCGCGTGAAGGACGCAGTGATGACGGCCCGCGATTCCGTTCGCGATGTGGTTGTGCATTTGGAGCCCGCAGGGGCCGCCGACCTCGCGCGATGAATGTTCAGCAAGCGTTGATCTGTTCAGCCGCCCGATCAAACGTCGGCCCCGCAGGCAAGATGTAAGGCTGCCGGAGAAAGGGAAAATGCAATGAAAGCAACAGCATGGATGGCGGTTTGGGTTGTCGTCGCGGGCATGGTTTGGGCCGGAGGCGACGTGACGACGTTGTCGCTCTTGGAGGAGATGACGGACCGGGCGTCGGCGGCGCGCTTTCCCGCCCCGGTCTACACGCTGCGCCAGTTCGGCAGCTACGACCGCGGGTCAGTCGCGCCGGATAACCCGGGCTGGTTCGCGAACGATGACCGCAGCCAGTTCCTGTGCGTTGTGACCAACGGCGCGCGGCGCGAGTGCGTGATGCTCGACGCCCAAGGACCGGGTGCGATCGTGCGCTTCTGGGTGACGGTGGCGGGCACCGACGGCTCGGGTATCCTGCGCGTCTATCTCGACGGCGGTTCCAAACCGGAAATCGAAGGGCGCGTGCTCGACGTGCTGAGCGGCGGCCAGCTCTGTGGCGAGCCGCTCTCCTCGTCGGTCTCGGTCAAGACGGACTACCTGAAGCGCGGCCACAACCTCTACCTGCCGATCCCCTACGCCACGCGCTGCCTGATCACTTACGAGAGCGCGACGGTCTTCAAGGGTGAGAACTTTTACTACAACATTGAGGCCCGCACCTACGAAAAGGGGACGGACGTCGAGACGTTCTCGCTCGCGGCTCTGCGGCGCGACGGGGTGGCGGTTTCCGAGCTGCGGAGAAAGCTGGCCGGCGGCGGGCTGGGGCTGGAGGGCGCGAAAATCCAAACGGTCGCGCTGGACGGCGTGCTCGCGCCCGGCCAGTCGGTGACGCATGAGGTAGAAGGTTCCCGCGCGGTGCGACTGCTCGCGATGAGCCTCAACGGCGGACGCGATGCCCAGGCGCTGCGCTCGACGGTGATCGAGATGGCGTTCGACGGCGAGCGGACGGTATGGGTGCCCGCCGGCGACTTCTTCGGCACCGGCTACAAGCTCTCCCCGTACCGCACGTGGCACACGCAGGTCTCGGGCGGCGGCCTGATGGAGTCGGCGTGGGTGATGCCGTTCAAGAAGAGCTGCGAGCTGACGCTGCGCAACCTCGGCACGAATTCGGTGACGGTCACGCAGGGCGCGCTGGTGACCGCGCCCTGGCGCTGGGACAGCCGCAGCATGCACTTCGGCGCGGGCTGGACCGAGCTCAACCGCGTGTCCACGCGCACGCCGGGGGGCGAGCACTTCGACGTGAATTATGTGACTCTGCAGGGCGAGGGCGTGCTCGTCGGAACCGGCGTGACGCTGTTCAATACCGCGAAGACGTGGTGGGGCGAGGGCGACGAGAAGATCTTTGTGGACGGCGCGACCTTCCCGTCTCACATTGGCACAGGATCGGAGGATTACTACGGCTACGCGTGGGGCAACGGCAACTTCTTCGAGCATCCTTTCATCGCCCAGCCGGAGGGCGCCGGAGCCGGCAACTACGGGATCGTCATCAACCTGCGCGACCGCGCGCTGGACGCGGTGCCGTTCCGCAAGCGCCTGCAGTTCGACATGGAGATGTGGCACTGGGCACAGACAACCGTCAACTACGCGCCCGTCACCTGCTGGTACATGAAGCCCGGCGGCGTTTCCAACCGCGGCCCGGAAGCGAAGCTGGCCGCGCTGCCCGTGGCGCAGAAGCGCCGCGACATCATGCCGCTGGCGGTGTACACGGCGGGGGTGGTGGAGGGCGAGGCTCTGGAGGCGGCCGCGGACCGCGGTCACGCGTCGCCGCAGGACGGCCACCCGAACGCCGGCTGGAGCGGCGGCAAGCAGCTCTGGTGGACCGGCGGCAAGCCCGGCGACACGCTGCGCCTGAGCTTCGGCATCGCCGAGCCCGGCCGCTACGCGCTGACGCTCACGCTGACCCACGCCAGCGATTACGGCATCGCCGACATCGGGCTCAACGGCGCGACGCTGGTCAAGGACTACGACGCCTACGCGACGAAAGTGGAGACGCACGTCGTCGACCTCGGCGCCGTTGATCTCAAGGACGGCGAGAACGTGCTGACCTTCAAGATCACCGGCGAGAACCCCAAGGCCAAGCGCGACAGCTACATGCAGGGCGTCGACAAGCTCATGATCTGCAAAGCGGCCGCGAAGTAGCGGAGGGCGGGACGGTGTGTTTCCGCCCGCGAATGGACGCAGAGACTTGCCTAACCGGGCGACGGAGGCGGGAGGGACGGAACCGTATTTCTTCTCTCTCCATCGTAAGGGCAAAGGGGTTGACTTGGTTCGTCCCGTCCCCCCATAATCTATCCAGATCATGGGGCCGGAATTTTCAAGTTCAAGCCGCAGTGGCGAGACGTGGGTTCCGGCCGATTCCGCGGGATGCGTGTGAATAGCAACAACAGCCAATCTTCTATCGAGTGGGTCGACGAACTGGTCAAGCGTGTCGGCACAACGCCCGACAAAGTGATCCCGATTCTGCAGGGCATACAGGAACGTTTCCACTACCTTCCCGAAGAGTTGCTGCAGCACGTGTGCCGGACAACGGAAATCTCGCCCGCCGATCTGACCGGCGTGTCGAGCTTCTACTCCCAGTTCCGCCACCGGCCTGCGGGATTGCATTCGGTCAAGGTGTGCGTCGGGACCGCCTGCCACGTCAAAGGCGCCGGCGCGGTTTACGACGCCCTGGCCCGTCATTTGGAATGTAAGGAAGGCGAAGACACCGATCCCCGGGGCGTGTTCACCATCGAGAAGGTGGCGTGCCTGGGCTGCTGCACGCTGGCGCCGGTGGTCCAGATCGACTCGGTCATTTACGGGCACGTCACGCCGGCAACGGCCCCCGATATCCTGAAGAATTTCCTCGCGCAGATAAACGAGACGGCCTCGAATCTGGACCACACGCAGGCCGGTGTTCAGGACTCCGGGGAGATCCGCATCGGCCTGGGCTCCTGCTGCGTGGCCGGCGGCAGCGCCGGCGTCTACCAGACCGCGCTGGAGACGGTCAAGAGCCTCGGTATTCGGGCACGGGTCAAGCAGGTCGGTTGCGCGGGCATGTGCCACCGCACGCCGCTGATGGAGATCGTTCACGCCAAACAGGGCGTGTCTTCCTTTTATGCGAACGTCACGCCGGAAGCGGTTGCGGGGATCATCCGGCGCCAGTTCAAGCCGCCGTCGCTTGAGGGCCGCCTGAAAGCGTGGCTGCAGCACCATGTCAGCGAGCTGTTCGTGCCGCCAGCAGAAGCATCATCATGGCTTCGGCTCGATCTGGATCTGAGAGACAAGCCCGTGGCCGATTTTCTGGGAAAACAGATCCGCGTCGCCACCGAACATTACGGCCGGCTCAATCCTGTCGATCTGGAGGAGTATCTCCGGCACGACGGCTTTGAGGCGCTCAAAGCGTGCCTGGGGGCCTTGTCGCCGCAGGCGGTCATTGAGCGTGTCCTCTCGGCCGGACTGCGCGGCCGGGGTGGCGCGGGGTTCCCTTCCGGCCTGAAATGGCAGCGGGTCCGGGAGAGCAACGGCGAAAAAGTCACGATCATCTGCAACGGCGACGAAGGCGATCCGGGCGCCTTCATGGACCGCATGCTGCTCGAGTCCTTTCCGTACCGGGTCATCGAAGGCATGCTTATCGCCGCCTTCGCTGTGGGGGCAACCGAGGGGATCTTCTACATCCGCACAGAGTATCCGCTCGCCTTGGTCCGGGTCCGTGAAGCGCTCGCGCAGTGTCGCGCGCGCGGCCTGCTGGGCCAGAACATCCTGGGATCGGCGTTCTCGATCGACTTCGACATCAAGGAAGGCGCCGGCGCCTTTGTCTGCGGCGAGGAGACCGCCCTGATCCGCTCGCTCGAAGGCGCCCGCGGCATGCCGCGCCTGCGGCCACCCTATCCCGCGCAGAAAGGGCTCTGGGGCCGGCCCACGCTGATCAACAACTGCGAGACGTTTGCCTCGGTCCCCTGGATTATCCGCAACGGCGCCGAGCGCTTCCGCACCATCGGCACGGCCCGGAGCGCCGGAACCAAGGTCTTTTCGCTGACCGGCAAAATCCGCCACGGCGGGCTGATCGAAGTGCCCATGGGCATGACCCTGCGCGAGATCGTGGAGCAGGTCGGCGGCGGCATTGCCAACGATCTGAAGTTTAAAGCCGTCCAGATCGGCGGCCCCTCCGGCGGCTGCATCCCGGCCGACCGCGCCGACCTGCCCGTGGACTATGAGGCGCTGATGGGCGCGGGGGCCATGATGGGCTCCGGCGGCTTGGTCGTGCTCGACGAGCGCGACTGCATGGTGGACATCGCCCGCTATTTCCTGACCTTCACGCAGAGCCAGTCCTGCGGCCGCTGCACCTTCTGCCGCGTCGGCACGCGGCGCATGCTGGACATCCTCGAGCGCATCTGCGCGGGCAAAGGCGCTGCGGGCGACATCGAGCGGCTCGAAGAGCTGGCGCACGACGTGGCCGGCGCCAGCCTGTGCGGGCTGGGCCGGACCGCGCCGAACCCCGTGCTATCGACGATCCGCTATTTCAGGAGCGAGTATGAGGCACACCTGCAGGGCAGCTGCCCGGCGGGGAAATGCCCGTCCCTGATCGCATACGCCGTCACCGACGCCTGCATCGGCTGCACCCTCTGCGCCCAGACCTGCCCGACCGGGGCCATTCCCTTCACGCCGCACGAGCGGCACGTGATTGACGACGCGGCCTGCGTGCGCTGCGACATGTGCCGCGGCGTCTGTCCCGAGAAAGCCATCAAGATCGTCACCGGGCCGGAAAGGAAGCGCCTGTGCCCACATTAACCATCGACAACACCGCGGTCCCCTTCGAGCCGGGCGAGACCATCCTGCAGGCCGCGGCGCGGGCGGGCATCGCGATTCCGACGCTGTGCAGCTTGAAGGGAATCGAACCGCCCACGTCCTGCTATGTCTGCGTGGTCAAGATCCAGGGCAAGGGCGCCTTGGCGCCCGCGTGCGCGACGCCGGCCGAAGAGGGCATGGTCCTGGAGAGCGGCTCCGAGGAGGTTCGCCGCTACCGCCGGCGGGCGCTGGAGCTGCTGATGAGCGAACACGCAGGCGACTGCGAAGGCCCGTGCCGGCGCATCTGTCCGGCGGACCTCGACATCCCGGTCATGGCCCGGCACATCGCGTCCGGCGATCTGGACGCCGCTGCGCGCACGGTCCGGGAACGCCTCGCGCTGCCCGGCGTGCTGGGCTACGTCTGCCCGGCCCCCTGTGAGAAAGGGTGCGTCCGCGCGCAGGCCGACGGCGCTGTGTCGATCCGTGAGCTTCACAAGCGCGTGGCGGAAACGGCGCCCGCCGCCGGTGCCGCGGCGGCGCCCCGGGCGGCAGCGGCTTCGGGCAAGCGGGTCACGGTCATCGGCGCGGGGCCGGCCGGACTCTCAGCCGCCTATTACCTTGCGCTGCTGGGCCACGCCTGCACGATTGTGGACGACCGCGAAGAGCCGGGCGGCATGCTGCGCTACGGCATCGACCGTGCGGTGCTGCCGCTGACGGTTCTCGATCAGGAAATCGCGGTGATCCGCTCCCTGGGCGTGGCATTCCGGATGGGGTGCAGGGTCGGCGACCAGCGCGCCCTCGACGATCTGCTTCAGCGCTGCGATGCCGTGGTCTTCGCCACCGGAGCGCCGGCGGCCGAGCGGCCGTGGCCGTTCGACATCAAGGCGACGTCCAAGGGGATCGCGGTAGAGGCCCACACCTTTGCCACGGGCAGCGGCGGCGTCTTTGCCTGCGGCGGCGCGATCGCGGTCTGCCGCATGGCGTCCAGGGCCGTGGGGCAGGGTCGGCTGGCCGCGGAGTCGGTCCACCGCTTCCTGACCCGCAGCGCCGTCGGCGCGGCCCACTCCCCGCGCTTCGATTCCCGCCTGGGCAAGCTGGACGAAGAGGAACTCCGGCAACTGACGTCTACCGACCTCGCCGCCTTTCCCGCAGATGCGGGAGGGGCAAATCCGTTTCCCGCATCGCTCGTCGCGGCGGCGGGCCGGTGCCTGCAGTGCGACTGCGGCAAGAAGCTCGAGTGCGTCTTGCGCGCCTATGCGCAGGAATACGAGATCAACCGCGACCAGTACAAGACCGGTGCTCGCAAGCACGTGACGCGGAAACAGTATGCTAGCGGACTTGTGCACGAGCCGGGCAAGTGCATCGACTGCGGCCGTTGCGTCGGCATCACCGCCGCCGCGCACATCCGGCCGGGGTTGGCCTTCGGCAACCGCGGCTTCGACGTCACGGTCAAGGCCCCCTTCGGCGCGGATCTGGACGCCGCCATGGGGAGCGCGCTGGACCGCTGCATCGCGGCCTGCCCCGTCGGTGCGCTGTGGAAGTGGCGACGGCCGGAGGGCTGACGCCAGGGCGCTGAAAGGAAACGCAACGATGACGCGATGGCGGTTAAAAAGGATGTTGCAGCGGGTGATGCTGGGGATGTTGGCCGTCGGCGGCATGCAACAGGTACGGGCTCAGGGCTCAGCGACAGGCGCGGTTCAGGCCCCGGGTGAGCCACTGACGCTGTATGCGGTCAAGTACGGCGAGTCCGCATATCCTGCCGTGCGCCTTATCAAGGGCGACACAAGCGGCAAGAACCTTACGATCGCATGGATGTTCTACGCGGTCAAAGCGGGCAGGGAGATCGTCCTAATCGACACCGGTTTCTCCGACACGAATGAGGCGAGCCGCTCTGGGGTCACCCTGCTGCCGTACCAGCCGGCGCTCGCCGCGGTGGGCATCACGCCGGAAACCGTCACCCACGTCGTGCTCACGCATACGCACTCCGACCACGCGGCCAACGTGTCGCTCTATCCGAAGGCGACGGTCATCGTCAACCGCCGCGAAGAGGGGTCCGCGTTCCTGAAGACGGTCGGACGGGACAGGCTTGTCACGTTCGACGCGTCGTATCCGGTGATGCCTGGCATGACCGTGCGGCGCGTCGGAGGACATACGGCCGGATCGTCGGTCGTCGAGCTCGCCGTCTGCGGGAAGACCTACCTGCTCGCCGGAGACGAAGCCTATCTTCCCGAAAACCTCTCCAAGCTGATTCCGGTCGGGTCGGCCGTGGACGTCAACGCGAACCTCAAGTTTCTGACGATGGCGAAGAACAGCGGGGCTGTCGTGCTGACGCTTCACGATCCGGCCGTGGTGAAGGCCGGATGCGTGCGGCAGATCGCGCCCTGATATGCACTGCGGCGCTTTCCCGCCCCCGCGTTTGAAGCCTTGCTCTCAGCGGGCTGACTCGCTCGGCGTCAGATGGAGCTCGAGCCACGTCATGGCCAGGGGCGTCGACTTTCCGTGCGTGATCGCGACCTTGTTGTAGCCGTCCTGGAGCGCTGAGGTCGGCACGTCGAAGGCCAGCACGCGCGCGCCGGTCTCGGCAACGCCTTTGACCACGTGCCAGATCTTCGTGTTGTCGTACTTGTACCGCGGGTCGCGCGGCAGGTCGCCCAGCGGACGGCAGGCCGCGCCGTTCACGGTGACGGTCAATTGCGCGTCGGCGAGGCCCGGCGCCGCGTCGAGACTCACGTGCACCGTGCTGTGTCCGCCGTCCGGCCTCGGGCCGATGTGGAGGTCGAAGGTCTGCGCCGCGCCGGGCGGCAGCGGCCGGGGCGCCGCGGGCTCTTTCGTGAGGTCGGGCGCGGTGAAGGTCAGCACGTGCGTCCGCGGCTTGCCGAGCGCCGTGGCGAGGCTGCCGAGCTCGCGCAGGGCCGCCTGCCGCTCGCTGGAGTAGGTGACCTTGCCCTCGGGGTGGACCGTCTGCGTCTGGTAGGGGATCATGAAGTTGTTGAAGATGTAGACGGCGTCCGCGCCGCGGCTGAAGGCGGAGACCGCCCAGCCGCGCATGGACTCGATCGTGTTATTCATCTGCTTGACGGTCTTGTTCTGGGCGAGACACAGGGCCGCGTCGGCGCCCGGGACGATCAGACAGCCGGAGGCGGGACTGATCGCCTGCTTCCAGCGCTCGACGGGGATGTCGGTGTTCGTCGGCGTGAACCAGTTCGACAAGATCACCATGTCCGTCAGGCCCTCCTGCGCCCAGGCGACGGCGTCGAGGCCGAAGCGCCGACCGATCTCGGGCGTGACGGGCACGCGCACGGCGATGCGGATGGGGTGCCCGCGCTCGCGGGCCTTCGCCTCGGTCAGCGCGCGGACCTCGCGCATGAACTGGTTGATCAGCGGCAGGCCCCCGGCGACCTGATCGTCGGGGAAAAGCGTCTGCGTGCGCATCCAGTCGAGCTCGATGCCGTCCACGTCGTAGGTGTCCAGCACCTCCCGGATGAAGGCCTGGTAGTAGGCCCGCACCTCCGGTTTGGCGTAGTTGAAAAGCCCGTTGGGCGGCCGGGTCCGCAGCTCGGGGTGATCCAGCCAGAGGCGGTTGATGCGCGACGGGATGTTGAAGTAGTGGTGGTCGTTCATGCGCACCGAGACCCAGGGCGAGAGGCGGTCGGCGCGGCAGCGCGCGATGCAGACGGCGAAGGGATCGACGCCCTTCTTCTTGGTCTCCCAGAACATGCGCGGCCACTCGGTGATCTCCTTCTCGGGATCGGGCAGATTCCAGTAGGACTCCATGACCTTGCTGTCGAAGCAGGCACGCTGGTAGTTGACGTTGAGGAAGAGCGCCTTGACCTGGCTGCCGACGTACGAGTCGACGTAGGCGTTGAGCGCGGCAATGATTTCTTCACGGCTGCTGCGGTTCAGCGCCTGCTCGCGGCTCACGCCCTTCTCCTGTTTACTCAGGCGCGGCTCGATCAGGACCGCGTCGGCGGACAGGTTCAGGTAGATCCCGCCCTTGTCCAATCCGGCGGCGGGGGACAATACTTTGCAGCCTGCGAGAACAACCAACGCCGGAATTACGCCAACAAGTCCCTTACGCATCAGATATTCCCCTTTATTTCTTCGGCACGATCAGTCCGCGCGCGCGACCGGCCAGTGCAACACCTGATGTTTTGAAAACGGCCACGCGGTGAAGTACACTTCCTTCTTGTGATGAACAAGGAAGGAGACTAAGTGTCTTACACGCGCGTGACCGAGATAGAGC